>JABAOE010003885.1_pt1 | contig 11989 bp, 10 predicted proteins | sample 7062141 | NCBI WGS metagenome assembly JABAOE01 (sample SAMN14538627, study PRJNA623070) | marine sediment metagenome | biome: marine biome [ENVO:00000428]; feature: marine pelagic biome [ENVO:01000023]; material: deep marine sediment [ENVO:00002113] | place: India: Gulf of Khambhat ...
CAATCGCGGTGCATTACGTCACGCCGACAGAGGACAACCAGTTCCAGGCCGAAGGGATGCGCGCGCTTGGGCTCTATGAAGACATCCGCACCGAAATCGGTGAAATCATCGTGGCCCAGGTGGCGACAGAGCGAGTCAAGGAACTGGTCAAGCCGGACAGTGACGAATTGAAGAAACTCATTTCAAAGAGCTGAACAGCAGTCTGCATAAACGACAAAGGCGGGGCCATCATTGGCCCCGCCTCTATTTTAACGGTAGAAAATCCCTGACGAGAAAATTTATCCCATCGATCCCCAGCGCGAAATCAAACTGAACTTCATCGTATCATCCAGCCCGCTCGAATTAATCATATACCTGCCGCTGTTCCAGACCTGGGCCTTGGCAGCCCCGGCAACGACCAGCACAACGATCAACGCGATAGAGAGAATGAGTAGAATCATGGCAACCTCACAAAGAAGAAAGTTCAACTTGACTTGGTAAAATTTAAGCGCAAGCCGATTAAAAGTAAAATTAATTGTTTTTGTATGTAATTAATTATGCTAATAGTGATGCATGCTCGATTACAAGCTCCTCGAAGCGTTTGCCATGGTTGTCCAGGAAGGCGGTTTTGAAAAAGCGGCCTCGGCCATGCATCTGACCCAGTCGGCGGTCTCGCAAAGGATCAAGCTGCTGGAAGATCGCACGGGGAAAATCCTCTTGTCGAGAGGGACCCCTCCCCAGCCGACCGATGCCGGCCGTCAGTTGATCAAGCATTATCTGCAGGTCAAGCTGCTCGAAGATGGCCTGGATGAAGAAATTAGCGAGAGCCATGACACGCCGACCAGCCTTTCGGTCGGCATCAATGCCGACAGCCTCTCCAGCTGGTTTCTGCCCGCCATTGGCGAACTTCTGGAAGATGGCCGAATCCTCATCGACATGCACGTTGAGGACCAGGAACAGACCCACAAGTTGCTGCGGGATGGCATCGTCGTCGGCTGCATCAGCGACATGGCAACACCGATGCAGGGCTGCAAAGTGGAATTTCTCGGAGTCATGCCATACCGTTTGCTCGCCCGTCCCGAGTTCATCAACAGATGGTTTCCAAGCGGGCTGGATATTTCCAGCGCCGAGCACGCCCCAGCGGTCATGTTCACCCGCAAGGACATGCTGCATCATAAAATCCTCAAAGAGGTCCTTGGCCAGACCGTTGATGTCAAAGCCACCCACTACATGCCCTCTATCGAGCAGTTTACGCAGATGATCAGCTCCGGATATGCCTACGGCATGGTCCCTGACTGGCAAAGTGATCAACTCCGCGCCGAGGGCAAACTCATTGAGGTCCACCACAATGCCCACGATTCGGTGAATCTCTATTGGCATTGCTGGAATATTGATTCGCCGCCCTTAAAGGCCCTGACCAAGCAGCTGGTTCGCCAGGCAAAAGCCTTGCTCCATTGATCATTTTCCCAGTGAAATCGGCCCTTCGAGGTGGACCACTAATGGTGATTTTGCGTCTCACTTGATACAAAACAAAAGGCCACCCATGAGAGTGGCCTTGATTTATTATTATCCGCTCCGGACGATATTTAAACCGTCACCTCCATCGCCCAGACACCGCAGGGACAGATCCCGGCGCAGACGCTGCAGCCGATGCAGACATCGTCGTCCGAGACATACTCGAAGGTGCCATCTTCCTTTTCGATGCGACTGATCGCACCTTCCGGACAGGCTTCGAGGCACATGGTGCAGTCACGGCAGGTGCCGCAGGAGATGCAGCGCAGCGTCTCGTCCTTGGCATCGGTGACACAGAACTTGCCTCGGTTGCGCGGCTTGAACAGCTCCTTGGAGAGACAACTCTGATTGATCATCTCCGGCTTGACAATCGGCACCAGTTCCTTGCCGGCCAGGTAAGCATCGATCTGCAGGGCCGCTTCCTGGCCGCCGCCGATGGCGTGGGTCAGCAAACCGGGCTGGACCGTGTCGCCAATGGAAAATACGCCGGGTGCCTTGACCACCTGATTGCAGGCGTCAACATCCATCATGCCGCGGTCAGACAGCCATTCGCGAGGCACATAGGAGAGGTCCGGACGCTCCCCGATCGCAATGATCACTTCATCCGCCTCGATCAGCTCACCATCCTTGGTCCACAAGCCCTCTTCGGTCACCTTTTCGGTAAAGACAGGCCAGCGAATTTCACCACCAAGGGCCTTGACGCCGTCGATCTCATGCTTGTAAGCAGCTGGCCGCTGGATATCGATGGCCAGCACCTTTTCCGCCCCCATGGCATAGGCACCGAGGCAAACATCCATACCGGCGTTACCGGCACCAATGACGATCACCCGCTTGCCAACCTTGGGATTCTTGCCGGCATTGACATCCTTCAAAAAGTCCAGCCCCTTGGTGAGCCGCTCATGTCCCGGGAAGGGGATAACCACCGGGTTATGAGCACCCGAGGCAATGACAACGGCATCGTTCTCCTGCTGAATGGTTGCGAACAATTCCGTATCAACCTTGGTGTTGTTCTTGACTGTGATGCCGGCATCCTTGATGCGCTGGATTTCCGACTCGAGGGAATCTGCGGGCAGGCGGTCAGTCGGGATGACCTGGCGCAGCTTGCCGCCGATCTCCTTGTCGGCTTCATAAACGGTGACGCTGTGACCAAGCAGACGCAGCTGCCATGCGGCTGCCAGGCCGCCGGGGCCGCCACCGATCACCGCGACCTGCTTGCCGCTTTCCGGCTTGAGCTCGGGGACAGGTACGTTGCGGGACAGACGGCCGAGTTCCTTCATGGCGACCGGCTTGTCGACGTAGCGCCGGCTGCAGGCATCCATGCACAGGTTCGGGCAGACTTCACCGCAAACACTGGCCGGGAACGGTGAATACTTGAGCACCAGGGCCAGTGCCTCTTCGTACTTGCCCTGGCGCAACAGGTTGATGCGGTCCTGGGTCGGGATATTCGACGGACACGCGACCTGGCACGGGGCGCCGAAACGCTTGTCCTGCCAGTGTGGAATCTTGATGCGGTCTTCACCGGCATTCACCAGACCGGCAACATGGGTGTAATCATCCTTGACCACGTCACCGAAGATACCGCCTTCAACCCACTTTTGCTGCCGGAACTCGCGCATGGTGATACGCGAACGCACGTTACGCTCTTCGTAGGTTTTGGCAACGATCTTCTGCCACTGTGAAAAATCGGTCAGCTCCTCATCCAGTTCAGGGCGGCCGATTTTGCCGAGGAAGACCGGCATGTTCTCTTTGAGGAAACTCTTGTCCGCATCATCCAGGTCAAGCAGCCAGACCTCGTCAGAGAGCCCTGCCACAGGCCCGCGGACATAAATGGTGCCGCCGACCATGCCGACGCAGGAACGGTCGCCAAGGACCGAAGGCAGGTCTTCGCGGCCATAACCGCAGACGACACCGATCCCGCCGCCCATGAATTCGAAGGAGAAGGACCCGGTATTCTTGAGAATCCAGAATTCGGGGATATCGTAAGCCGGGTCATGCTTCATCAGGGAGCCGGAACGTGTCCCGACCCGACCGGCGACGAAGATCTTGCCGCTCGCAGCGCAGTGCGCAGTGGTATCGCCACCGTCACCGAGGATCGTCAGTTCGGCACCGGCGTTCAACCACCCGGCATCGGCAGGCGCCGAGCCATGGACCACTATTTCCGTGCCTTCGAGCCCGAAGGAGCCGACCCGCTGCCCGGGGTTCTTGACCTTGAATTTAAGTGGCGTGCCATCTTCCGTCCAGAGGGGGCCACCGATATTGTGATGACCGGACGAAGAGACTTCAAATTCCGTCTCGCCATTCTCCAGGGCCGCATAAATCTGCTGCAATAGCGCCTGGGTCGAGATGCGGCGCTGTTTCGCGTCATAACCTGAAATGATTGCTGCCATATTAGAACCTCAAAAGTCGAGGCGAGGGGCTAGTCGCGGGTTGCGAGATAAACTTGTTTAAGAATGTCTCGCGCCACTCACTTTGCGCCACGCACTACGGTTTAACAAACGTACTGGATATCCAACCTGTCAGCGACGGCCTTGTCGGTTGCGACCAGGGCGTCGGAACGGCCAACCGGCAGGGAACTGTTGCCGATCGGGGCCATCAGCTTCTTGAACTCGGTGTCCATCGCCAGGAAGTAGTTGACGATGTTCTGGGCGACGCGATCGACATCGAGGCGATGCACCAGGGGGTTCTCCTGGGTGGTGATCCCCACCGGGCAAAGACCTGTATTGCAGGCATTGCAGCGGCCCATGTCGTTGCCGACGCAGCCGGCCATCTGCAGGATCAGCTTGCCGGTGAAGACACCGTTGGCGCCGAGAGAAATCATCTTGAACGCGTCTGCGGCGAGATCGCCGGTCTTGCCGAGACCGCCGGCGGCCCAGAGCGGGATCTGCCCCTGGCGGCCCTGTGCCGTCGCGGCCAGGTAGCAGTCGCGCAGCTTGGAGACAATCGGGTGGCCGGTGTGGTCAAGAGAAACCTCGTGAGCGGCACCTGTACCACCGTCGATGCCGTCCAGGAAGAAGCCACCGACGATATTGTATGGGTCACGCACCAGGTTGTTGAAGACGCTGACCGAAGTTGCCGAAGCGGCGACCTTGATCGCCACCGGCACGCGGAACTTGAAGGCGGCATTGAAGGAGAGGAACATCTTCTGCACGCTCTCCTCGATCGAGTAAAGTCCCTGGTGGTTCGGCGGGCTGAGCAGGTCAGCCTTGGGCACCCCGCGGATCGCCTGGATGTGCTCGGCAACCTTGCCGGCCTGCAGCAGGCCGCCGTCACCGGGCTTGGCGCCCTGACCGATCTTGATCAGGATTCCGGCCGGGTCTTCGACCATGTGCGGCATCGCCTTGGCAATGCGGTTCCAGCCGAAATGACCGGAGGCGATCTGCAGGATCATGTACTTGAGGTACCTGCTTTTGAGCAGCCGCACCGGGACACCACCCTCACCGGAACACATCCGCACCGGCATACCGCACTCTTCGTTGAGGTAGGCGACCGCCATGGAGACCGCTTCCCACATCCGCCAGGAGAGAGCACCGATCGACATGTCGCCGATGATCACCGGGTAGATCCAGCGCACCGGCGGCATCTGGGCTTCGACCTGCAGATTGTCATATGCGTCAACGCTGAACGGCAGCGTCTTGGCCGGCATGATGCGGCCGAACGGGGCCAGCATATCAAAGGTGTGGCGCTGGGCATCGAGACTCGGGTCGGTCATCTGCGAAATGCGGCCCACCCGAAGCTTATCAAGGGTGCGTGTCGAGGCCTCCAGGTTTTTCCGTCCGCCACGCTTGATCGAATCGCCACCCAGGCAACGGGTGATGATCGGATGGCGGGTATCAGGGTTACGTTGCGGGGCGATGGCATCGTTAGGGCAGACTTTTTCACAGATTCCGCAGCCACGGCAGTAGTGACGGACGTCCTTGACCTGGCGGATGACCGGCACAGCAGAGAACCGCTGCTGCGGGTCAGGCAACTCGCCCTCGGAAAAAACCATGCGGCGACGCTCTACCTTGGCTTCTATGGCTCGGAATGAACAGGCCGAAACACAGGAGCCACAGAGGGTACAGCGGCTGGCGTCATACTTGATTTTCCAGGGCATGTCATTCGGGGTGACATGCTGGACTCTCATTGTCTCCATCGCTGCACCTCCAGGTCATTGTTTATCGCGACGACTTCGCGTTCGTGGGGATAGATGTCTTCTTCCCAGTTGCGGTCGGGGAGGATATCGTTGATGCCGCACACCTCTGAAGAGATGACCACCGTATCTTCGGTGCGACCGACGACGACCGGGCGCAACTTCTTGGCATCGCAGCAGGTAAACATGGTGAAGTCGGGGAGGACGCCAATAATGGTGTTCGGGCCGTTGATCTCGAGGTGTGCCAACGACTGGCGCATCGCCAGGAGCTGCTCCTTGTCTTCACGCTGCTCAAGGTTTTCGAAGGGCAGCGGAGTTACCACGTGCTTGTAATAACGCAGCGGCCAGCGCAGTTCGCGATGCACGTAGTGCAAGGTGTAGAGGAAGCACTGGGAGTCGGATTCGAAACCGATGTAACCGCGGTGCAGCTTGCGCTGGGCCTCGACGTTCTTCAGGTAGAAGGTGTTCTCACCGTTGGCCAGCGCCGTGTAACCCTGCAGGAAAAACGGATGCGCCGCATAACGGACAATGTCGTAGTTGGTATTCTGACGACACTGTGCGGTGATCACCTTGGCCGTAAACTTGTCATCCGGCTGCCACAGCTTGAAGTAGGTGCCGATATCGCGCGGATCGCCGATTTCCTTGAGCGTCACCACGTCAGGCCAGAACGAATAGACGAAACCCTGTTCATCCTTCTCCAGCGCCTTGCGCAGCTTGAGGCGCATGTCGAGAAGGAGCTCTTCCTTGTCCTGCTGATCGCCGCCGCGGAAGTACTTCGGGTAGTCGAAGGTCTCAAAGACGTAATTCGGCATGGCATGGATATCCAGCCCCGGCTGCGGGTCGGTTTCCGGGACCCATTGCATGACGCGCTGGAAACCGGCTTCGTGCAGGATATCTTCGGCGAGCTTGAGCCCTTCATCGGTACAGGCCATGGACAGCGTCGGCAGATGCTTGTAATTTTCGAAAATCCCGCCGAGGTCGTGCATGACCATGGCAAAGCCAGAATTGTCGTGGCCCTTTTGCTGCGATTCCATCAGCCTTAAGGCCTGGCTGGGATGAACATAGTTGGAACTTTTAATTGCGCCAATCCGGCACATGAGTGCACCTCCAAATTATCGGTTTGCATAGATCCCGCTTAAGGCAGGGGGACAACACGGGCGCAGATAAATGAGCAAAGCACGTGCCATATTGCACAGCGCATTCATTCTGGCCAGGTTAAAATTTTTAACTATCTGATATTACTATCAATATATGCTGGGATTATTGTTAGTAAGGGCACTCTGTCGAGGGGAAAATCGTACTTGCGCTAAAAAAATGAGCAGAACAAAACTCTAAATGAGTAATCAATAAACACAAAACGCCCCCGACCAGAACGGTCGGAGGCGCGCAAAAAATATTTCGGATCGTGTCAGAGCAACTCAACCCATCCGTGAGGATCAGGCAGGCGACCGTACTGAATGCCGGTCAGCGTATCGTACAGCTCCTGGGTCACGTTCCCGGTGGTCTTGCCGTCACCCAGCACCACCGTGCGATCCCGGTAAGTAAACTGGCCAACAGGAGAAATAACCACGGCCGTCCCGGTCCCGAACGCCTCGGTAATGCGGCCACTTTCGACGCCATCGAAAATATCGTCCACAGACAGGGCACGCTCTTCGATCGCCAGGCCGTTGTAACGGGCCAGTTCAAGCACCGACCTGCGGGTAATTCCGTCCAGGATCGTGCCATGCAGAGGAGATGTCACCAGTTTATTCCCCTCGACAAAACAGATATTCATACTGCCGACTTCCTCGACGTATTTTTTCTCCTTGGCATCGAGCCAGAGGACCTGGTCATAGCCCTTCTCGGCAGCCTCACGGGCCGCATACAGGCTGGCAGCATAGTTGCCGCCGGTCTTGACTTCGCCGGTACCGCCGTGGGCGGCGCGCACGTAGTGGTCTGATATCCAGATCTTGACCGGAGCCAAACCACCCTTGTAGTAAGCGCCCACCGGACACAGGATGATGAAGCAGTAATACTCATCGGCAGGCCGCACACCCAGCATCGGTTCAGAAGCAATCAGGGCAGGACGGATATAAAGGCTGGTCCCCTCCGTACGGGGCACCCAATCGGCCTCCAGGCGAATCAACTCCTTGAGAGATTCAAGCAGGAACTTCTCGTCAACTTCAGGCATGCACATGCGCCGGGCGCCATGATTGAAGCGGCGGAAGTTGTCTGCCGGACGGAACAGGGCAATCTGCCCATCGGGCCGCCGGAAAGCCTTCAGGCCCTCGAATATCTCCTGGGCGTAATGCAGAACCATTGCCGCAGGGTCGAGGGAAAAAGGCTGATACGGTTGAATTTTGGCATCATGCCAACCCTGCCCGGTCTTGTATTTCATCACAAACATCCGGTCAGTGAACTGCTTGCCGAAACTCAGCTGAGATTCGTCTGCGATAAGGGGCTTTCTCTTTTCAAGCGGCAGGACTTCCAGTTTCATGATCACACCTTCAAGAAAATAATAATAACGACTGAATTTGAAATTTTTATCACACCGAACTTGCAACGCGCAAGGGAATAGCTACNNAGAGGGTCTATTTCGGCATATTGCAGATAGGTCTTGGCTGGTGCATAGACAGCCTGCTCGTTAAGCAGCGCATTGATTTCCGGTGCATTGTAGTAGCGTGCCTGGAGAGCTCGCCCCTCCTTCATCCAGAAACCGAACTGCGGTATGAACGTGCTGCGTTTAATCGTGTGGTCCAGCGTCAGGCCGGCGATCACCAGGATGTTTCGTTCACCGGTGTCAAATGAATCGCTAAGGTAGGAAGCCACCCTGTGAAACTGGCGCCAGGTATTGATATCGGCGACGCGCCGGTGCGGGTATTCCGATGTCACGATATCCGGCAGAAAATCAAACACCGTGGCTTCGAGCAAAGCATCCGGGTCGCGACTGTCTTTATCGATCCGCTTGGAGAAATAAAAAGTCGTCGGATCCAGCATCTTACCGATTGAAATGGGGTTCTCTGTCACATCGGCCAGTGCATACTGATATCGCTTTGCGATCTCTGGGTGCAAATGATAAACCTTGCCCAGGCTGGCATCGCGCAGCGCCTCCCCCTCGACAAGCCGATCAAGCACCAGGTGCAGATGAGGATGCTCATGCTCATCCGTGCTTTTTCGCAGCAGGTACTTGTAGGGGACCTCTATCTGCAACCCTCCCGGCCCACGAAAAAGAGTCACCAGGGCTGAGGCACGCTGATAAAGTTCGATGTACGGGCCGATCAAACGATGCAGCATCCCGCAGCATGGGGCTACCTTGCCATGGACGCGCTCGACCACGCCGACACCGTCCTCTCTCGTCCCGCCAAGATGGCTGCCACCGAGAATCACCATATCCCGGCCGTGATGTGAGGCGGGTATCAAACGGCTTGGATCGATCAGGGCCCCGACCCGGCCCAGGTTGAACACCGGGCAGTCATACACGTAGCCGAAGAGGCTTTTCTTGATTTTCTGGCTCTCATCTGAACACTGCCAGACCACAGGCAAGGTTCCGGAGAAGCCGGCCGCATCCGTCAAAGAACGCATGCGCCCGAACAGCGACATCAAAGGCATGGGAGACTGAGCAAGGAAGTCTTCATGGGGCGGAGATATCGGCATAATATGACTCCTGACAGATCGTCAAAGGACCGGACCCGCAAATAATATAACATTGTTCTACAATAATCATGTAAAATCTTTATATTGAACATGTTTACTGAACGAGGAATGCGATGGACTACCGGGATTTAAAAGCCGCTCTCGATATTTTTGGCATCACCGAACGGGCCACTCTCGAACAAATCAAGCAGCGTCATCGCGCGCTGGTTAAACAGCACCACCCCGACCGGGCAGAAAACACCAACACCGAGTTCATGCTGAAAATCAATGCGGCCTANNACTATCGATATTGCTTTTCCGAAGAAGAATTTCTGGAGCAGGTCCCAGCAGAGCGGCTTCGTCGCCAGTTCGGCTGGGACCCGATGTGGAGCGGCACACCCGACAACGAGGAGGAGTAGCGTCGAAGGTCAAGACCCTTCGCTCGGGCCGGCCACCAATTCAAAACTTTCCGACTGATCGTTGAAGTTGAAGATCTCACCGGTCTCGATGATATAGTAAAGACCGCATATTTCGATCTTGCCTTGCTCATAACGTTCCCGGATATACGGGTAGGTCAGCAGGTTGCGCATCTGCACGAGGATGTTGATCTGTTCGGTGAGCCACTCCCGCTCTTCGGGGGTTCCATCAACGACTTGCTTTTCCACCCGGCCCTTCACCTCTTTGGATATTTGCAGCCAGCGTGCCACGTTGGGGATATGCGTCAATGACTCAGGATCCTGGTGCAGCGCCGCACAACCGCCGCAGTTGGAATGCCCACAAACCACGATGGCTTCAACATTCAGCACCTGGACGGCGTATTCGATGGCCGATGTCGTCCCGGCAAAATCATTGGCCTTTCTGTAGGGGGGAACAATATTCGCGACATTGCGGATCATGAACAGCTCACCTGGGCGGGTGCGCGTGATCAGCTCCGGAACGACCCGCGAATCTGAACAGCCGATAAAAAGGGTGTGCGGCTGCTGGTTGCGGCCCAGCTTTTTAAACAAGTCACGATGTGACTCGAAATCTTCGTGGCGGAACTTGGCGATGCCCTTGAACAACTTTTCCATAACCTCTCCCGCACCCGCTAGCGGGCGCTCTCACAATACGTTTAACCGGTCTTACTCACCAGCTGCGGTCTCCAGAAAGGCGAAACGACCTCGAAGATGCTTTCCAGAAGTTCTTTGAGCAGATCATCTTCACTTTTCTGCGGCAGAAGCACAACACTGCGACCACGACGATGCTCGAACCCTTCCACCCGCAAGCCAACCATCTGTCCGGATTCGAGATAGCTGCTCACCAGACCTTGAGACAAATAAGCAATACCATCTCCGGAGAGAACCGACTGGATGGTAAAACGAAGATCATCGGACACCAGCACACCGGAGAAATCTTCAAAATCGTGACCAAGTCCCTTGAGGTTCCAGCGCATCAACTCCTTCGAGCTGCAGCCATCCCGGCGGGCAAAGAGCCGATAGGACTTAAGGTCTTCAACCGTGACGACTTTGTCACCGGCGGCCAGGGGCGAGGTCGCAGCTGCAACAATCAGCATCTCGTCGTCCGGCATTGAAAACCGCTCAAAACCCGAAAAATCCATGTCAAGACGATGCTCAACCACGGCCAGGTCGAACTCCTCATGGCGCAAACCCTTCAGGGCGGCTTCTGGCTGCAGAAAGATGAACTTGAGATCACTGAGGTCAGAATGCACCTTAATGAAGTTGCTCAGAACCTGGGGCAGATAGGCCATACCGAAGGTTGGTGTGCAGCAAATGGAGAGGCGCTTTTGCGCCACCGAATTCTGCAGACAGCTCAGCAGTTCCTTCTCCTTGTCAAGGATATCGCGTGCCTTGCTGAACACCACCTGGCCGGCGGGCGTCAATACCAGCCTCTGCCCAGATCGATCCAGCAATTGCTGACCAAAATACTCTTCCAGGAACTTGATCCTCTGGGAAACGGCTGACTGGGTAATATGCAGTAATTCCGCAGCCTTGGAGAAGGTCCCCGCTTCAACCGCAGCAATCAAGGTGTTCAGATATCGCGTTTCCATTCAAAAATCCATATATAATATTAATAACTATTAATATTCCTTATATGCACCATTAAAATGATTCGTTTTACCCTAGCATTAAAGACTCCTATTATTCAACTGGTTCCGAATCCATAACGGGTAAATTGCGAGGCTTTTCCGACCTGGCTTGAGCACGAAAATGGAACCTGGCCATGCCGGAATAGCTCTTATTCCATCTCATTTTATGAGGCATTCAGCAATGGAAAGGAGAAATCATGTACAGGAAGGTATCACTATCCAGGGCGCCCTGGCTGGTTAAGCTCCTTCCCCTGTTACTGTTCCTGGGGGCTTGTGCCACCGGAGCAATCAGGGAGAAGCAGTTAACACTACCAGTTATCGCGGGTGCTACTTCAGTCGGCTCGGAAGCCTGCCTGGAGTGTCACGAAGGCTACAGCGCAGGGGTTCACTCGCGCTTGGCCGGGTTCGAGTACATGGGCGGCACCGAAGGGTGCGAAAGCTGCCATGGCGGCGGCAGCCTGCATGTCGACTCGGATGGCGACAAGATCCTCAAGTTTGGTGAGCTTCTGCCGGAAGAATCCGCAGCGGTTTGCGCCAAGTGTCACACCGACGGCAAGCTGATGGACTGGACTCACAGCGAGCACGCCTTGAGCGACGTGTCTTGCAACGACTGTCACTCCATCCACGGCGGCAACAAGGCAGCGCTCAAGCAGGAAGACCCCGAGCTCTGC
>JABAOE010002778.1_pt3 | contig 11986 bp, 10 predicted proteins | sample 7062141 | NCBI WGS metagenome assembly JABAOE01 (sample SAMN14538627, study PRJNA623070) | marine sediment metagenome | biome: marine biome [ENVO:00000428]; feature: marine pelagic biome [ENVO:01000023]; material: deep marine sediment [ENVO:00002113] | place: India: Gulf of Khambhat ...
CGCAGTTTTCCCGGCGAAAATTTCCCCTCGCGCGAATGCGCAGCGGCAAACGCACCTCGCTGCCATCGGCTTGGACATAGGCGAGTTCTCCGGCCAGATAGCGATCGGTCGATCGATCGCGAACGAGCTCTTTGAGCGGTCCGGTGATCGTGGCTTCGAGCACAGCGTCATCCTGAAACAAAGGGTCGCCCAGGGCAGCTTGCACTGTGCCTGGTGCGCCTAGAGGCGCCAGTAGCAGAAAGACTCTGAACCACCGCCACATCATTCTCGACCTTTCTCTTCCGCCCCAGGGGTCATTATTGTTTCCGCTCCGCACTCGATTTTCAAACGGGCGTGAACGATACTAGGAGCGGCCGAGGATTCGCATCGATCGTTGTTTGCATGGAACGAGTACTCTCTCCCGCACAGCTTTTTGTCCGTTTGACTGTCTATTTCACGTTGCTGGTCGGCACCGTGCTGGCAGTCGCACTGCTCAATCCAAGCGCATTACGCTGGCTGCCCATCGGGGGTACCGACGCACTCGAGATGGCGGGCATCGAAGTCTCGATCGAGACAGACATTCTCTCGCCCGCGACCGAAGAAGACGGCGCAGCCGCTGTCACTACGGTCGACACCAAACAACGGGGTCTGATCGTCCTTTTTCTCGCGGTGAGCTTGCTGTTGACCGTCATGATCATGGTGCCGATCACCTGGACCTACCGCGCAACCCGACACGACACGGGTTTTCGCAAGACATTCGTTCGCGCCCTGATCGTACTTCCGGTCTGTGCAACCACTATCGTGTTGCTGATCCAGGACAGCCTGGCGCTGGCGTTCGGTCTCGCGGCACTGGTTGCCGCAGTGCGCTTTCGAGTAACCCTGCAGGACCCGATCGACGGCATTTACATCTTTGCAGCCATCTGCGTTGCACTCGCGGCAGGCATCGGATACCTGGGCATCGCGACGGTCATGGCAATCTTTTTCTGCTTCATCAGCACCTTGCTCTGGCAGTTCGATTACGGTCGTAATCCTCTGGACGACGCCAGAACCGAACGCGACAGAGCCAAACTTAAAACCCCGTAATCGCCCCAACTGGCGTCGTCACCTCTGGCGATGAATCGGTCATTGCTGACTCGCTTTGCTCATTCGACATATTTCCTGAGACGGCCACTGCCGCGCAAGCAATCGCTCCTATCCATACATGTTTAGCGACGATTTGCTGCCGACTTCCGGCAAAGTGTCGGCAAAACTTGCAATTTTTGTCGTGCACCTGCTCGGCAGGGCTTCGAATTCGGCCTCTTGGTAAACCAAGTCGGACTGCGTTTAACCATAGTCCGAACCGATTTGAATTAATTCCCGTACCGAGTCGACAGTTTTTACGGTGACCTCATCCTTACCTCATCGGCCCGCAAAATAAGCGTATGGGCAAAGCCAGAACGCGGCTCAACCCGGGCAGTTGCGGGCCGATCTCCGGGTTTGGCACGACACTTGCAAATATTTCAGGCAAAGGGCTCCTGTTGGAAAACCGGCGCCACAACTACATTGCCAGAAGTTGTCATAATGAAAAGATGTGCCTTAATCATCTCGGATGATCCGGAGTTCAGGGATTGGGCTGGGTGTCACATCACCACAAAGTGGCCGAAGATGATGATCGAAAAGGTCCGGCTCGCAAATGCGGCCATGTACCTGGACCGATCGCCTATCGAACGCTATCGGCTGATCCTTGTGCGTCTCTCGTTTGCGAGTTACGCAGAGATCGTGACCTGTATCTTCCTGATGCGAATTCTCAATCTCGAGAATCATCCCGATATCATCGTTGCCGTCGATGACCCCGGCCGGCTCAAATCTACCAGAGCGACCCGGCTCGGCGAAGCCGCTTGCGTACTAACCCGCGATCTGACGTCGACCAATATGCAGGCGATTCTCAGAACATTTGCCGAGAGCGAGCAGGGTTCTGCTGGTCACGTAGCCGGCGGGGCGCCGCAGATCCCTGGCCATACCATCCTCGAACCACTTGCTGGCACCTACAGCGCCACGGTTTATCGGGCGTTCAGTCACAAACAAGGTAGCGAGGTAGCACTCAAAATCTGCGAAGTCGATCGGCGGGAAAACGACTTTTTTCACCGCGCCTCATTGCGTGAAGAATACGAGACGCTGCACAAGCTGGGCGGCGAACACGTCGCTCATGCCTTCGAATACGGCGAGATCGAAGATGTTTGCTACCTCAGTCTCGAGTTCTTCTCGCACGGCACTATCACGCAATACGTATCCGCCAACCTGCGCGGCGTGAATCGCTTCGAGTGCCTGTTGAACGTTGCACGTGGCCTGCGCCGTATCCACGAGGCAGGATTTTTACACCTCGATCTGAAGCCCAACAACGTGATGATCCGCGACAATGGTAAGCCGGCGCTGATTGATTTCGGGATCAGCCGGAGGACGATCGCGGCACGATACCAGGATCGACGTACCTACTCGCTGGGCTCGCCGTATTTCATGAGCCCAGAGCAGATTCGTGGCGAGACACTCGATGAGCGCAGTGACATATACAGTTTCGGCGCGCTGTGGTTCCGCGTTTTCACTGGCCAGCCTCCTTTCACCTGCAGGAACTTCGGCGAGATCCTCGCCGCGCACGAAAACGCGGGTGTACCGAACATGGGCGAGCTATTCAGGCACTACCAGCCGATCATCAGTGGCACGCTCGCGCCGCGTGCAGAGGACCGCTTCGAAAACGCTCAGGCCCTTATCGAGGCTATCGAGAGTTGCTCGGACATGGCCAGTCGAACCGGCCGGTTCTCGATCGGCAACCGTACGCCTGATTCGGAAGAGCTGCGGCCAGCGGCCCACGGCTCCGGCGCATAAAGTGGTTCCGCTCGAGAAAGGGCAAGGAGATTCAGGAAAGGGCCGTGGCCACTGGTTTATTATCTGGGCAGATCAAGACAGGATGACTTGATATAGACTGAAGGGAGCGCAGCAAAACTAGGGAAGAGAGATTGACAATACGTCTCCTAATTTCCGGTCTGGTCATGACCGCAGCGATCGCCGGGCTAGCATATCAGCTGGTGACAGGGGGACCTTTATCCCACGAATTTGCTTATGGTGTCGTCGTAGCCGGCTTCTTCCTGTGCTACAGATCCTTCTTCCCACGTCGCTTCCACTGACTGTTTCTGCCTGCGCATCGCAAGCGGCACGATGTTTTCGATCACGCCGGCTTCGTCAACAGACATCCTGACGACCCTCGCCTCTCTCAGATTCGCCCACTGCTCCGTATCGAGCGAATAGTACGCGGCGAGTTCCGCGCTGGTCACGACCCGGCGCGCCTTGCGACGGTCTTTGNNTGCCCGCGAATCGCAAGCGATTGACGAGCGACCAGGCCGTAACCACCACAAATATGCACAAAAGCATGACGAGGTAAAACCACATCACGTCTTTGAGGGCATGGATACCGCCAGCGCGGACCATGACGTCATAGGCGAATTCGGCGCCTAGAAGCCAGGCAACGAGGCTGACCAGCGGCGCCCAGAGATAGGAATACAGTGCCCACATCAGGCCCGTGATAAGAGCGTCAGTGAGCCGCCGACGTTTGCTCAGCAGCTCCGGTGCTTCGATGTGAAGTTCGATGGGACTTGCTGCCATCGGCTTACCTCTGCTCCGGTCGGTAGCCGCGATCCGGGCTTACCCAGATCGCCCGGCTTGCGCGGCGCTCACGCAGCGCTTTGGGCACTGCGAAAATACTGGCAGCAGCATGGATGATCCAGTACACCATCGGATACCAGATCATCCAGTAATAGTACCGGCTCAAAGAGCGCGATTCGTAGCTGCTATCGATGAGCAGACTGATGGCGAACTGCAACAAGCAGGTCGAGCCAAGCAACACGCCGCTCCAGCCGGGTATGACCGCAGACACCTCCAGAGGCGGCGGCAGTTCAAAGAACAGACCGAGCAACCATATCAGCGTAACGAAGCTCATCGTGTAAGCCCAGAACGTGCTGACGAGGAGTTCGACGCCGACCAGCCACATGCGCCTGTTCGTCCAACTCAGCAACGTCCGGAAGTGCTTCATGAAAACTTCGACGCCACCCTGTGCCCAGCGCAACCGCTGGCGCCAGAGGCCCTCGAGTGTCTCCGGCATCAAAATGTAGCAGAGCGCATTGGGCTCGTAGCGGACATCCCAATGTCGCAGCTGCAAACCCCAACTGATGTCGATGTCCTCGGTCACCATGTTGAGGTCCCAGTAGCCTACATCGTGTAGCGCCGATCGGCGAAACGCGGCCACGACCCCGGACACGGTGAAGATCCGGCCGTAGATTCGTTGTGCGCGCTTGATCAATCCGATGATCGATGAGAACTCGCCGAACTGAATCTTGCCGAGCAGCGTCGATGCGTTGCGAACCCGCGGATTGCCGGTCACCGCTCCCACCCGCGGGCCCTGCAGAAAATGCCGGACCAGCCACCGGGTTGCATAAGCATCGAGCACCGCATCGCCGTCGACACAAACGAGGATCTCGTTTCGCGCTGCGACGGCACCCGCACGCAGGCCCATCGCTTTGCCCTGGTTGGTATCGAAATGGATGATGCGCAGACAGTCGTTTTCGGCCGCGATCTCCTCGAGAATATCCCCGGTCTGATCGTCACTTGCGTCGTTGACGGCAATGACCTCGATATCCGGATAATCCTGCTCGAGAAGAGCTGCGATCGTCTCGTGGATATTGTCCTCCTCGTTGTGGCAGGGAACGATGAAGGTCACGCCAGGAGTCTCGGGAAGATCCGGCGGATCATAAACTGGCCGCCTCTCGATGCGCTCGCGATAGAAGAAGTAGTAAATAGCGCCCGTCATCCACAGGTAGGCCATGAAGAACGGATAGTAAAACGCAAAATCAAACAGCCAGAGGGCGATCTTTTCGAACGTCATAGGCCCGCCCCCCCGTACTCATCGGCGAGCGACATGCCGAGCCGCAGGTCGATGAAGTCAGGATGTTCGGCGATGAAATCATCCGGGTAGTAACCCAGATTCCTCACACCCTGTGATTGAAGCCAGCGCATGGTTTGGCGCAGCTCGCCGCTGTCGATGGGTTTTGACTCGATCCAGTCGACGGTCTGCAATTCGAAAATCGTCCGCTCGAAACCGCTCTCTCGGCGGGCCACTTCGTCGACGAGGCCGGCATAGAAGCCGCGCTCGTTGCGCACATTCTCGAGCTGCGGCATCGCCATTAGTGCGACGAAGTCATAGGCGGCGAGAAATTCATCGAAGTCCTGCGCGAGATAATCGCGGCCGGCTTCGTCGAGCAGTGCGCTCGCAAACAGGTTGCGCGCTGTCTTGATGCTCGGGCGGTAAATGCGCACCCGGTCCGCGAGTTCGTGGCTGAGTTCGATCAGGGCCCGCGACTTGAGGCTCGACCAGCGCTGGTGTAGATCGTCATCTTTCTCGAGCAGCTCCGGCGTGAGCTCGCGTCCGAGCTCTCGCGCAAAGTGGCGCATTGCCGCGTCGTTGAAGTCTTCGAAATCGTTCAGCCTGCCGTCATCGTGAAACAGCAGTCCGTCGAAATTGGCGTGAATCGCAAGATCTTCGTAGAGCTCTGCGATTCGCCCGCGCACGGCACCTTCAAAGGGTGTCAGCCGCGGTTCGGCGGCGCTATCCGGAGCTAGCTTGCCGTCGCGGTTTTCGAGCACGCGCCACTCCTTTCGGAACGGGCCGCCGACAAAACTCAGCATCGGCAGCCAGGCAAAGACATCGACATCGGCACGGGTTTTGAGCTGCCAGGCAACTCGGCTGAAAAGATCGGCGCGCATCGGCAGATGCCGGTTCGGGAAGTACAGCGCATCAGCACCACCATCGGCGTCCTGATCTGCGTACGCCTGCAGGAAAACGTGGGTGATTTCGAGTGCCTTGATCCTGTCGAGCAGGCGATCGAGGTTGGTTTTCTGCTGCGTCGGGTCGGGATCGTAGACGTAGTCAAGATCAACCTGGGCTGCACGAATGATCGGCTTGGGTTCCGGCAGCAGCACATCGGCACTGAATTCGCTGAGATCCGGGTTGGCAATAATGAGCGATCGTCCGAGACGCAGCGTGCCTTTCGCGCGCGTTGTCTCCGGCTCGAGCGTCAGATTGATCGACATGCCCTCGGCGGCGGCCACGGCCACGGCAATTTCGTTGAATTTGCCGTAAGGCCAGGTTATCGCGCGCGGCGCCCGGCCGGTCATTTCTTTTATCAGCGCTGCACTCTTTGCAAGGTCCGCCTCGAGACGCGCTCGGTACACGTCGGCCGATTCGTAGCGCTCCCCGTCGTAGAAACGGGTTACGACGGCAGGCTGGAGATTCCCCTGCGGATTCGCACTGATACCGGTGTGCAGGCTGTGCGTATGCGAGGCGATCTCGACTAGGCCGGACGCCTGCATTTCGCGCAGCTGCTCCCAGGTCAGGAAGTCTTGTGCGTGACGGCGTCGATTCGCATAGGCAACGCCACCATCCATTTCGACCCAACTCGTAACGACGCTGACCACTGCCGGATAGTTGAAAAGCTTCAACAGCGGATAAACGCGCGAGTAGACGCTGGCCAGCCCGTCATCGAAGGTCAGAAGCACGGCATTTTGGGGAAGGCTTCGCCGACCTTGCTCGGCAGCGATGATCGTCTCGACGCTGACGGGCTGAAAGCCGTTCTCCCGCAGCCAGGTAAACTGGGCGATCAGACGGTCTGTGGATACCGCGTACTGGTCCGGATCATAGTCGCCGGTAACGTGATCTTTGACATCGTGATAGGCGATCGCGTGCACTGCGGGTTCGCTGGCGAAAACCGGCAGGGAAATCAGTAAAAGGAGCATCCGTCGCATCAGAGTCTCCCGCTGATCCCGGCGAGCAGGAAGGTGCCGTACTCTCGCGTGGCGTCATAGACATTTCTCGTGCGCAGCACGCCGATGCGCGCACTGAGACGCGGGCTGATCTGCAAAGAAAACTCGTATTCCGCAGACCAGATCCGGTTGCTACCGAAGCTGCCCTGGTCGTGCTCGCCGGCCTTGCCGGTCAGGCGATGAATCAGCGCCAGATCGTAGCGGCGATACATCGCCCATTCGTTCCTGAGTCCGGCCATCCAGGAAACACTCTCTCTCGGGCTGTAATAGATCGCGTCGTCAAATTCACTGGTGCCGTAGTAAGCCTCACCGAGCAACGCAAGCTTGTAGTCCGCGCCATTGAACAGCCTGCGCTCGGCTCCGAGCATGAAGGAATTCAGCGTATTGCCATCGGATATCGAAAGCTGGGTCGCAGAAGCCCAGATCGCGGCAGACTCGTGCCGGGCATAGCGAGCGTCAAGGCCGACGAGATCGCCGGTCACTCCCTCGGGCTCGGCTCTCAGGGGCGAGGCGTTGCTGTTCGTCTCCACCCGGGTGCTCAGCGTCCAGAAATCACTCGCCCGGTAGGCAAGGCGGCCCCTGAAGCCCACGGCGTCACCGTCCTTCGCGTCCGTAACCGAACCGCTGAGGAGCAAGCGGCGATGCCGGTACTCAAGACCGGCGCCGTAACGCTCCCGGCGCACGAAGCCTTCCGGGAATTCGGCATACGCCTCATGGGCAGAGAGGAATGCACGCAAGCGGTAAGCGATCGGCTGGGAATAGAGGTTGACATCGATTTCGTACTGGTCTTGTCCGAATGTGCTGCCCGTGCTTTCACCGGTCTGCCCATCGATCAGCACTTCCCAACGATTGTGGGTCTGCCAGCGCTTGCCCAGCGACTTGACGGCCGGCTCATCACCGTAAAGTCGGGCAAGGCTGTCGAGCTCGGCGTCGACTCGCTCAAAATGTGCGGCATCGAGTTGCGCATGGGCGTTGCCGATTCTCGCGGAGAGTAAATCGGGTTCCACCGCAAGCACCTGGGCGTACTCTGCCAGCGACCGGTCCAGCCACCCGCGCCAACGATAGACATTGGCAAGTTCCTGGCGGAAATCCGTGTTGTGCGGTAACTCGGCGAGCAAGGCCTCAAAGTGAGCCTGCGAATCGGCAAGCTGATCGGCAAAGGCCTTGCCCAGCCCGACCAGAATGGCGGCACGCAGGTAAGCATCCGAGCCCTTGGCGAGGTCGGAACCGGGAACAGGGTTGGTTGGTGGCAAATCCGCAAGCAGGGATTCCGCGAGTTCCAGCGCGCGGCCGTGCCGTTGCAGATCGGCGTAAGCGAAGAAGAGTCTGAATTTGTAATCAATGCTGCCAGGCTCGCGCGCCACGGCCATCTCGAGATAGCGGCTTGCCATAGCGGGTTTGCGCTCGTAGAGATAAGCCTGACCGACGCTCACCAGTACATAGGTCGGTGTGTGCTCCGGGGCGACCTGCATCGCCTCATACGCCATCACCGCCTCGGTCATGCGCAGTCGGTCACTGAGCGCCACGATCCGATCGAACTGCAGCCGGCGACGCGTTCCCGGATCGATGCCGGGTTTTTCGAGCAATTCGTCGAGATAAGCGATGGCGCGATCCGTGCCTTCGAATCGTCGCGGTACGGGGTAGGTGGAGGACGCACCCTGGCGTATTTGCAGCGCCACGACGTCGGCTTCGAGGGCGAACATCTCCTCGTCACTAAGCAGGCCGGGATGCGCGCGCCCGATGTCGAGTGCCTGCCGCGGCAACAATGCCATACGCAAAACGAGTGCCTTGCCCCGCAGCGCGGCCCGATTATCCGGCTCGATGACGAGTGCCTCCTGGTAACGCGCCAGCGCATCCATGTAGCGCCCCTGAAGTTCGTGGATGTAAGCCTTTGCCAGCGTCACCTGCACCGCGTCCTGCTGATCGGTTGGTGTCTCAGCGAGTACTTGCCAGGCGGCTTCGATGTCACCGGCATCCGCAAGAGTCATGACCAGGCCGATCCTGGCATCCAGCAAAGCGGGGTTGGTTTCCAGCATCACCGCATACCACTGCCGGGCACTTTCGAAGTCCTGCTGGTTCCGGAACGCCTTGGCGATCGCGCCCAGGACGTATTCCGGCGCCGCATGACGATCGATGAGGCTTGCGTTTTCCGTGACCCGGGCATCTTGGCCAGCCCAGCCGAAGATCACGGTCTCGTCGTAGAGCAGCCCGACATTCTCGGGCGCCAGTTCGCGAAGTGTCGCGATGAGCGCCAGGGCATCATCGAAGCGGCCGTCTCGGGCAAGGCTGACCGCACGGTCGCGTTCGTCGGCAACGGACACGCCGACGTCGGCATCCTGCCCGTGGCCAAATTGAGGCCAGGCCAGCATGCAAAACAACATCACACAGGGTGGAACAGCTCGCATATTTCTTGCCAATAAACCAATCGGCGACCGCACCTCAATTGGGCCCGGCCGCACCTCTCCGCAATTTGTCAAATGCTAGAGAATTCGGGGCTTTGGCAAGATGTCGCGGGTCACATTCGCGCGATCGGCCGGCGCAAAATTGTGACGGACTTCACGCATTTCAGATTATTTTAAAGGGGGGGGGGGAAGACTGCCGTGGCAGACGATTGTCGGGGCGTTCAAAGCGCTGCAAAATCCCCGTGCACGACGCGGCCCTCGAACAGGGTAAGCAACACTCTCGTGTCCGAAATCTGCTCGACTTCGATCTCAAAAAGGTTGCGATCAAGCACAATGAGATCCGCATATTTCCCGACCTCGATCGAACCCGTGACTGACTCGCTGTGGTTGACCCAGGCGCCCGCAACCGTGTATCCCGCGATCGCATCCCCGAGGTTGATGCTTTCCTCCGGCACAAAAGGTGGCGTCGTATCTTCGACCGGCTGGCTGCGCGTTATCGCAACTTCCATCCCCCAGAACGGATTTGCACTGGCAACCGACCAGTCACTGCTGAACGCGACGATGGCCCCGCTTCTCAAAACGCTGCCAATCGGGTACAACCACCGACTGCGCTCGGGCCCCAGAAACGGAACGGTAAGCTCGGTGATGTAGGGATCCGCGTACGCCCAGAGCGGCTGAAAATTGGCAATGACACCGAGCTCTCGAAACCGCGCGATATCGGCCGGATCGATGAGCTGCAGATGCGCGATGTGATGGCGATGACCACGCTCGCCATTCGCGCGGCGTGCCGCTTCGACGGCATCGAGGGATTCCCGAGTCGCGGCATCACCGATGGCATGAAAATGAATCTGGAATCCTTCGGCGTCGAGAATCGTTACGAGCTTATTGAGATCGTCGGCGCCGACCATGGACAGACCGCGCGCGCCATCCTGACCGAGGTAGGGCTCGAGCAGCGAGGCCGTAAAATTTTCCATGACGCCGTCCTGCCAGATTTTGACGGTCGCCGTTCGAATCTTCTCGCTGGCGTACTGGTCGCGCAAACGCAGCATATCGGATAGCTGTTCGATACCCTCATCCGTGTTCCACTCCAGGGCGGCAACGAGTCGCAGATCGAGTTCGCCCCGCTTCTCGAGCTCTCGGTATGCCTCGAGTTCGGGTTCGACCGCCTTGGCTTCCTGGATAGAGGTGATGCCATAGCTGTGCAGCAGACGTATCGAGTTTCGCATCCCGAGTAAACGATCCTCGAGCGTCGGCTGCCTCAGGTCGCGGACAAGCAGTATCGCTTTTTCCTGCAAGCTGCCCAGCGGGACCCGGCTTCCTGGTTCCCGATCGATTAGACCGCCAGGGGGATCCGGCGTGGATGCGTCAATGCCGGCCAATTCAAGAGCCTTGCTGTTGACCCAGGCAGAGTGGCCATCGGCCGATTCGAGATAGACCGGTCGGTCAGGCACGATCGCATCGAGCAGCTCGCGGCTGGCCCTCGCGCCGGGCCCGAAAACATTCACAAGCCAGCCGACGCCGCTTATCCAGTCTTGTCGCGGGTGCTCGAGCGCATAATCATTGACGGCAGCGAGGTACTCATCGAGCGTGGCCTTGCCGTTGAGGTCGACACCGAGCAACTCGACGCCGCTGCGCAGGGCGTGAATGTGCACATCGTGCAGCCCCGGCAGCACCATGCGACCGGCCAGGTCGACGGTGCGGGTTTTCCCATCGATGTAGCCACGCGCGCCGCGATCATTGCCGACATAAATTATGCGGCCATCCCTGATCGCCACGGCCTCGGCCCAGCTGCGCGCGCCGTCGAGGGTGAAGATCGAGCCGCTGAGCAAGACGAGATCCGCAGCCGCCGGCTGCCCGTTCGCACTCGGCTCAGACGGCGAGCAGCCCGACATCCCGGGCAAAGTGCCGAGGAATATGCCGAGGGCAACGATCATTCGTACCGCCTGACGCATATCCGTTTCGCACCCGTCGTCCAATGCCTTGCAAGCAAGGCTAGCAGATAACATGCGCGGGCGAATCCGGTTTTTCGCCTTGCATTAGCGGCGCGTGCGAACAGAAAGCCGCTCGAGCTCCTCGAGCAGATCGAGCGCAAGTGCCGCGCCCGGCCAATTCACGCGCAGATCGCGGACGAGCCGCACGGCGCGCTTGGCGCGCAGCAGCGCTTCGTGGCTGAACAGCCAATCCTCTTCGCGGCCACTGGCAGTCTCGATGACGCCTTCGAAGACCATCTGTCGTACGACCTCGCTCTCGACTCCGCAGGCCCGACTGAACTCGTTGAGCGTCATGGAAGCGCGGGCATCGACCAGCACGCCGTGAAAAACCGGGGTACCCCGTGTCGTCATCTCACGCTCCCTGCTCCGCGCGCGGATCGAAGGGCTGCGCAGTCTCGAGTTCTTCATAAAGCCGGCGCGCTTTATCACTCGGCGCTGTGGGCACCGTGATTCGGAGCTCGACGTACTGATCCCCTGGCGGGTTTCCCGGCAACCCGCGACCCTTCAGGCGCAGGGTTGTCCCCGAGCTCGAACCGGCCGGGACCTTGAGATCGACAGTCCCGCCCAAGGTCGGCGCTTTGACGGTTCGTCCGAGTGCCGCTTCCCACGGTGCAACCGGCAGCGTGACGAAAATGTCGCGGCCGTCTGCGCGAAACAGCGGATGCGGCGCAAACTCGACGCGAAGATAGAGATCTCCCCGCGCCTCACCGCCAATGCCAGTCCCGCCCTGCTTCTCGAGGCGGATGCGCTGACCGGCGATTATGCCGTGCG
>JABAOE010006505.1_pt1 | contig 11980 bp, 12 predicted proteins | sample 7062141 | NCBI WGS metagenome assembly JABAOE01 (sample SAMN14538627, study PRJNA623070) | marine sediment metagenome | biome: marine biome [ENVO:00000428]; feature: marine pelagic biome [ENVO:01000023]; material: deep marine sediment [ENVO:00002113] | place: India: Gulf of Khambhat ...
GCCTTCCGCCGCCGCCGGATGCGCCGGAATGGCAGGCGCCGATTTCCAAGCAGGACTTCGATCTCATTCGCAATATCGCCCATTCGCATGCCGGGATCGTCATTGCCGATTTCAAGCGCAACATGGTGTTCCGGCGTGTCTCAAGGCGCCTTAGGGCGCTCGGCCTGAATTCCGTCAGCGACTATTGCGCGATTCTCACCGGTCCCCATGGCGAGCGGGAAATCCAGCCCCTGATCAACGCCTTGACCACCAACAAGACCGATTTCTTCCGCGAGGCGCATCATTTCGACCATATGGCGAAAAGCGCCCTGCCGCTGCTGCGGGCGCAGATGAAAGCCGCGTCACAGCGCCGCCTGCGGATCTGGTCGGCGGGATGTTCATCCGGCGAAGAGCCCTATTCGATCGCCATGACGATGGCCGACTGCCTGCCCGACCTCACTCAATGGGACGCGCGTATTCTGGCCACCGACATCGACACGGAGACATTGCAGAAGGCGAAGGCCGGGATCTATGACCTGCGCCAATGCAAAGGCATTCCCGCCGCCATGCGGTCCAAATATGTTCGCACTATCCCGGCCGACAAGACACGCTGCGCCATGTCGCAACTATTGCGCTCGCTGGTCACCTTCAAGCCGCTGAACCTGCTTGATCCATGGCCGATGGCCGGGCCGTTCGACATCGTGTTTTGCCGCAATGTCGTGATCTATTTCGGCAAGGAGACGCAGCGGGAACTGTTCGACCGCTTCGCCGATCTGATCCGGCTTGGCGGCTTCCTTTACATCGGCCACTCAGAATCTCTCTACAAGGTCAGCAACCGCTTCAAGATTGTCGGTCAAAGCATTTATCAGCGGGCGCACTGACCGGGCTCGCGCAACGAAAATCAGTTAGGCAAATCCAGTGATCCGAGTTGTTGTCGTCGACGATTCCGCCTTGATGCGCAGCCTCATGAGCGAGGTTCTCTCCGCCGACCCGGAGATTGAGGTCGTGGCGACGGCCGCCGACCCGCTGATTGCGCGCAAGAAGATCAAGAAACTCAATCCAGACCTGATCACCCTTGATATCGAAATGCCGAAGCTGAACGGGCTGGATTTTCTGGAAAAGATCATGCGGCTGCGGCCGATGCCCGTTCTGGTTGTTTCAGCTTTTGCCGAAAAGGGCTCCGACATCGCGCTGAAGGCATTGGAACTGGGCGCCGTCGATTTCGCCACCAAGCCGAGCCTCAACGTCAAAAGCGGCATCATCACCATGCGGGACGAACTGATTGCCAAGGTCAAGGCCGCCGCTGCCGCTTCGTTTCATCCCCGCCACCGGCCGGCGCGGACGAAACCGTCGACTGACTGGCTATCCGGTCTTCGATCTCGCAGTGCCAGGCGCGTCGTGGCGATCGGCGCCTCGACCGGCGGTGTCTACGCCCTGACCGACATTTTGAGCGACCTGCCGGCCGATGCCCCGCCAATTTTGATAACGCAGCATATGTCCGGCACGTTCGTCGATCGCTTCGCCCAGCGATTGGATGTCTCGACCGCCCTGTCGGTCACCGTGGCCACCGATGGCACGCGCCTGGCGCCCGGCCATGCCTATCTGGCGCCGTCCGGCAGCCACCTGACATTGGCTCGCGCCGGTGGGCATTTCTTAACGCGGCTGGTCGATAGTCCGCCGGTGGGCGGTCACCGGCCGTCGGTGGACGTGCTTTTTTCGTCTGTCGCCGAATGTGCCGGCGCCGCCGCAATCGGCGTTCTTCTGACCGGTATGGGCAAGGACGGCGCCGAAGGCCTTTTGAAGATGCGCAAAGCGGGAGCCATGACGATTTGTCAGAACAAGGCGACATCGCTGATCTACGGCATGCCCAGAGCTGCGGTCGTCATTAAGGCTGTCGATCTGGAACTGCCGCTGGAACAGATTGCCGGATTTATCATCGGCGGGGCGGCAGCCGCTGAGTCCGGCAAGCCGGCCCGAATGAGCGCTTAGGGTCCGGCACCGTGCGAGGCAGACCTGCAGCAAGGCATTCTGACGCCTGTGACGAAGAGCTGAGCCGCAACAAGGGCCGCATCCTGCGCGTCTCGCAGGCCGGCTACAGGGTCTCTTCCGATCGCAACACCACTTTGACGACGACGCTGGGCTCATGCATTGCCGTATGCATTCGTGATCCGGTCATCCGCTGCGGCGGCATGAATCATTTCGTTCTGCCAGCCGGTCGCGACGGCAAGATGGAGGTTCACAGCTTTGCCATGCGCTACGGCAGCTACTCCATCGAGCGGCTGATAAACCACATCATTGCGCGCGGCGGCGTCCGGGCGCGTCTGGAAGTAAAGGTCTTCGGCGGCGCCAACATGTTCGACAGCCAGACGCGCATCGGCGACAGAAACGCCGATTTCGTCGAGAGCTACCTCGAAGCGGAGGGGCTGCCGATCGCCGCCGCCGACCTGCGTGGCGACCAGGCGCGCGCCATCCGCTATAACGCCGTTTCCGGCCGCACCCTGATGAAGAAGCTGCCGCGGCCCGACACGACGATCTTCGATGAAGAAAAGGCAATGCCGATCGCTCAGATCGTGCGCGAATCGGCCGGCTCGATCACGCTTTTCAGTCATCCGGGAAAACCCGGACGTGACGGTCACGCTATTTGACTGAGCCGGCCTGCGGCGTCAGCCGTCTGTTTCGTCAAGCACCCGCCTGGCGATGCGGAAACAGGCCATGGCCGCCGGCGCGCCGCAATAAATGCCGATCTGGTGAATGACGGCGCGGATCTCGTTCCTGCCGACGCCATTGTTGATCGCGCCCCTCAGATGCAGCTCCCATTCGTGCATCCGGTTGAGCGCGCCGATCATCGCCAGGTTCATCATCGAGCGGGTCTTGGCGTCCATGCTCTCGTCGCCCCAGCCGAAGCCCCAGCAATATTCCGTCAGCATTTCCTGGAAAGGCCGCGTCAAGTCGTCGGCTTCGGCGAACATCTTGTCGACATGTTCGGCGCCGAGCACGGCCTTGCGGACCGCCAGCCCCTTGTCGAAACGATCCTTGTCCATGCAATGGTCCCCGTGTCGTCTGGCTGCTGCAACCGGCGGCGTCGCCGGGCCGCTCAGCCGCCGATATAGCGTTCCAGCTGCTCGATGATGAACTTCTGGCCGCCGATGATGCTCTTGACCAGGTCGCCGATGGAGACCAGGCCGACCAGATGCTTGTTTTCGAGTACCGGCAGATGGCGCACCGCCTTGTCGGTCATCACCGCCATGCATTCTTCCACCGACTGATCGGGCCAGGCGCAGATGACGCGCGTCGACATGATGTCTCCGACCCGCGTCTTCGGCGACGCCTTGCCTTTCAGAATGACGTTTCGCGCGTAATGCCGCTCCGTAACGATGCCGACGAGCTTGTCGCCGTCCATCACCACCAGCGAGCCGATATTTTTCTCCGCCATCTTTTTGATGGCGTCATAAACGGTTTCGTTCGGGCTGATCGTCGCAACGTCATGGCCCTTAGCATCTAGGATTTGTCGCACCGTCGCCATTGTGCACACCCTTTCCACCCGTGCGCGATATCGGGCCTGTCCGCGCATGTCTGATTGTATTTTGAAGTACCGCCACCGAACAAGGGGCGAAAGCGCCGCGCCGGCGCGGCGTGCCGGCTGCCGCAGCCGACCGCTTGCGGCAGCCTGCCGCGTCCGGCAAATTGCCGGGTACCGCAGCGATCAGGGTCGGGCGCGCGCCCCGGAGTCGAACCGATGAGCAACACTCAATTCCTCTCCCGTTGCATCGCTGCCGGCGCCGGCGACAGGCCGGCCGATATGGTCATCAAGGATATCCGCCTTCTCGATATCATCGGCGGCGGCCTGGCGCGCACCGACATCGCCGTCGTTGGTGATCGCATCGTCGGCACCCATGACACCTATGACGGCGAAACGGAGATCGACGGCGCCGGACTGTTTGCCGTCCCCGGCTTCGTCGACACCCACCTTCACGTCGAATCCTCGCTGGTTACGCCGCTGGAATTCGACCGCTGCGTCCTGCCGCACGGCATCACCACGGCGATCTGTGATCCGCATGAAATTGCCAATGTGCTGGGGGTCGTGGGGCTGCGCTATTTCCTTGATTGCGCGGCGCGCACGGCAATGGACCTGCGCGTCAATCTGTCGTCCTGTGTGCCGGCCACCGCCTTTGAGACTTCCGGCGCGCTGCTGGCGGCGGAGGATCTGCTGCCCTTTGCCGGCCATCGCAAAGTGCTCGGCCTGGCGGAGGTCATGAATTTTCCGGGTGTCCTGGCCGGCGACCCGGCGGTGCTGGCCAAGCTTGCCGCTTTTCAGGACGGCCATATCGACGGCCACGCGCCGCTTCTCTCCGGGCGCGATCTCAACGGCTATCTGGCGGCCGGGATTCGCACCGACCACGAGGCGACGACGGCGGCGGAGGCGCGCGAGAAGCTCGCCAAGGGCATGACGGTGCTGATCCGCGAAGGCTCCGTCTCCAAGGACCTGCAGGCGCTCGCCGAGCTGCTTGATGAAAACACCTCCGCCTTCATGGCGCTGTGCACCGACGATCGCAATCCGCTCGATATCGCCGAAGAAGGCCATCTCGATCACATGATCCGCACCTTGATCGCCGGCGGCCGGCCGCGCCATCACGTCTATCGCGCCGCCAGCTGGTCCGGTGCCGCCGCCTTCGGCCTGCGTGACCGTGGCCTTGTCGCGCCGGGCTGGCGGGCCGATATCGTGCTGCTGTCCGATCTTGACGCCTGCCGCGTCGAAAAGGTTATCGCCGGCGGCCGGCTGGTTGGCGAGGCGCTGTTTGCCGGCCGCGAACAGGTGGCGCCGGTCGGGCTGGACAGCGTCAAGGCGCGACCGGTCGAGGCGGCCTCCTTCGACACGCCGGCCTTTACCGGCCAGACGCCGGTGATCGGCGTCGCCGCCGGCCGCATCATCACCGACCGCGTCATGATGAGCCTGCCGGCGAAAAACGGCCTGGCGGAGGTCGATCTTGGGCAGGACGCCATCCGGGTCGCCGTCGTCGAGCGGCACGGCAGGACCGGCAAGATCGGCCGCGGCTTCGTCACCGGCTTCGGCCTCAAGCGCGGCGCCATCGCCTCCTCCGTCGGCCATGACAGCCACAACATCACCGTTGTCGGCACCGATGCCGCCGACATGGCGGTTGCCGTCAACCGGCTGATTGAGATCGGCGGCGGCTTCGCCGTTGCCGCCGGCGGCGTCGTGGGCGCCGAACTGGCCCTGCCGATCGCCGGCCTGATGAGCGACAAGCCGTTTGAGACGGTGCGCCAGCGCCTGGTCGAGTTGCGCAAGGCGGCGGCGGCGCTCGGCTGCACATTGCCGGAGCCGTTTTTACAGGTCGCCTTCCTGCCGCTGCCGGTGATCCCGCATCTGAAGATCACCGATTTCGGCCTGTTCGACGTCGATCGGTTCGCCTTGATTGAGAACTAGGGCCGACCGCTAGGTCGCTTCTTGCAGCGCCTCGACAAGCGCGGCAACGCCGAAGCGCACCGGGTCGACCGCCGGCACCCGATGTTGCCGGGCGAGCCCGGCGAGACAGGCTCTCGCCTCCGCCTCCGCCAGCGATGCCGTATTGACGCTGATGCCGGCGCAGGCGATCTGCGGCCGCACCAGGGCGCCCATCGCCTGCGTCCATTTTATGCACGTTGCCACATCACCGGTCGCAAAGGCGTCGTAGCCGGCCGAAAGCCGCCGCCGCCCGGCGTCATGGCACACCACGAAGAAATCCGCCTGCGCGCCATGCAGCAGGCTGAGCGTCACGCCGGCATAGGCCGGATGGAACAGCGAGCCCTGACCCTCGATGATGTCCCAGTGATCGGCGTCGTTGGCCGGACAAAGTGTCTCTGCCGCGCCGGCGACAAAATCGGCGACGACGGCGTCCACGGCGATGCCCTCGCCGGCGATCATGATGCCGGTCTGGCCGGTTGCCCGGAAATCCGCCTTCATGCCGCGCCGCCGCATCTCCCGCTCGATCGCCAGTGCGGTATATTTCTTGCCGACGGCGCAATCGGTGCCGACGGTGATCAGCCGGTGGCCGGCGCGTGGCTTGCCGCTGGCCACCGGAAAATCGCGGTGGCTGTGACGGACATCGATCAGCCGCCGGCCGTGCCGGGCCGCCGTTTCGGCAAGCCGCGGAATGTCGGTCAGTCTCTGATGCAGGCCGCTGGCGATGTCCAGACCGGCGGCAAGTGCCTGCGCCAGCGTCTCCATCCACGCCTCCGGCAACTGCCCGCCCGGTGGGGCCGTGCCGATGACCAGCGTCCTGGCGCCGTGCCCGGCGGCTTCCGCCACGCTCATATCGGCCAGGCCGAGATCGGCGGCGCAGCCGGCATAGCGCAATTGCCCCAGACAGCGCTCCGGCCGCCAGAAGGCGAGGCCGGCGCCGGTCTTGGCCAGTTCGGCGATTGCCGTGTCGCCGAGAAAGATCACAAATGGCGGCTCAATCCGCATGGCTATCCCCAAAGCGCCGGCTCAAATGCTTGCAGCCGGCCATCGCGATAGACCATGCCGGGCGCCCGGTCATCCTGCAAAAGCAGCGGTCCGTCCAGGTCACGCCACCGGCTGAGCGCGCCGACGACGAAAGCCGGTGCCATGGACAGCGACGTGCCGGCCATGCAGCCGATCATCAGGCCGAGGCGGCGCTTTTTGGCCGCACGCGCCAGCGCCACGGCCTCCGTCAGCCCGCCGGCCTTGTCGAGCTTGATATTGATGCCGCAATAACGCCCTGCCACGGCGTCAAGATCGCTGCGGTCGTGGCAGGATTCGTCGGCAAAGATCGGCACCGGCGAGTGAAAGCCCGCCAGATCCGCATCCGCCCCGGCCGGCAGCGGCTGTTCGATCATGACGACGCCGAGGTCGGCGAGATCGCCGGCCACGGCCCTGAGCGTCGCAATATCCCAGGCCATATTGGCATCGACCAGCAGGGCCGCCTGCGGTGCGGCGGTGCGGATTGCGGCGATGCGTTCAACGATCTCTTCGCCGTCGAGCTTGATCTTCAGGACGCGATAGGTCGCCGCGGCGGCGCGCGCCGCCTCAGCCATCGCCGCCGGGCTGGCCAGCCCCAGCGACAGATCGATCTCCAGCGATGGCGCCGGCTCAACGCCGGCCAGCTCCCAGACCGAGCGGCCGCTCGCCTTGGCTTCCAGATCCCACAGCGCGCAATCGACGGCGTTGCGCGCCGCGCCGCGCGGCATGAGCGCCTGCAGGGCCTGCCGGTCGATTCCGGCCTCAATGTCGCGCCGCACATTTTCAATATCGGCGATCACCGCTTCCGGTGTCACGTCGAAGACGACCGGCGGCACGCTTTCGCCGCGACCGATCGCGCCGTCGCGCTCAAGCCTCACGCAGATCGTATCGAGCACGTCGACACGGTAATTTGTAAAGCGGAACGGGACCTTCAGCGGCCAGCGCTCATGTGCGATTGACAGGCTGGTTTTTTTCATCACCGTGCCTGATCGGCGGCGCCGTCGTCGGCGGGATTGGCTTTCGACGCAGGATTTTCCGGCGATTGGGACTTTGCCACTGCGTCAAATTCCTTCAATCTCGCCGGAACGATCGACAACAGGGAGAAAGAGTATGACATTCAGGCGTCTTAAGACAGCCATGGCGGCCGGCCTCGTCGCAATCGCCGCCATGCTGCCGGCCACGGGCCTTGCTGCGGAAATGAAGATTGCCATTGCCCAGTTCGGCGTGCACCCGCAGCTCGATCTCGTGGTGTCCTCCTTCAAGGACGAGCTGGCCAAGGCCGGCTATACGGAAGGCGACAAGCTCGAATTCGTCGAGAACCAGGTCAATTTCGACACCTCGCTGATCCCGCAAATGGTCACCAGACTGCAGGGCGAGAGCCCAAAGCTGATGCTGACCGTCACCACGCCGGTTTCGCAGGGCGCCAAGCAGATCCTGACCGGCACCGGCATTCCGATCATTTTCTCTGCCGTCACCGATCCGGTCGCCGCCGCACTGGTTCCGGCCTGGGACAAGGCCGGCGACGGCATTACCGGCGCCTCCGACCTGCAGGATATCGACGCCGTCGTCGCCTTCACCCGCCGGCTGTTCCCCGACGCCAAGCGGCTGGCCTTCCCTTACAATCCCGGCGAGGACAACGATATCGCGCAATTGAAGCTGGTGCGGCAATTCGCTCCCGGCCACGGCTTTGAGGTCGTGGAGCTGGGCATCGACAACACCAACGACATTCCGATCCGCGTCTCCTCGCTCGCCGGCAAGGCCGACGTCATGTATGTGCCGGCCTCCAATCTGCTGCAGCCAGCGGTTCCGGCGATCGCCGCCGCCGCCCGGCAGATCGGGCTGCCGATCGTCAATTCCTCGCGCGCCGAGGTGGAAAAGGGCCTCGTGCCGGCCTCCTTTGAGGTCGACTATTCGCAGGTCGGCCGCAATGCCGCGCGCCTGGCGGCGGAATTCCTCAGCGGCAAGGCGATCGCCGACATCGCGCCGGTCAGGCCGGTCTATGAGGACCACAGCCCGCTGATCAACAAGGCGCAAATGGCGGTCTACGGCAAGGAAGTGCCGGCCGATCTGATGGACTGCGGCTGCTTCGTTGAATAGACCGGCCGATAACAACCGGAGCCCGACGATCCGCCGGGCTCCGCCGCCTGCTGCCGGCCATGCTTGAGGTTAGGGGCGCGGCCAAGACCTTCCATGCCGGCACGTCGGACGAGCGGCGTGCCCTGGCCGGCATCGACCTGGTCCTGAACGAGGGCGATTTCTGCGTCGTCATCGGCTCCAACGGCGCCGGCAAATCGAGCCTTCTCAATGCCGTCGCCGGCAAGCTGAAGCTCGATCGCGGCGCCGTTCTGATTGACGGCGAGGATGTCACCCGCCTGCCGGTCCATCGCCGCGCCCGCTTTATCTCCCGCGTCTTTCAGGACCCGATGCTCGGCACGGCGCCGACCATGACGGTGGCGGAAAACATGCTGCTCGCCGATTTGCGCGGCAAGACTCCACGGCTCGTACCGGGCCTGACGGCGGAACGTCGCACCGTGTTCCGCGAGCGGCTGGCCATTCTCAATCTCGGGCTGGAAGACCGGCTCGACGCGCCGGTCGGGCTGTTGTCGGGCGGCCAGCGCCAGTCGCTGTCGCTGATCATGGCCGTGTCCAACAGGCCGCGGCTGCTGCTTTTAGACGAGCACACCGCCGCGCTCGATCCGAAGACCGCGGCGACCGTCATGGATGCCACGGTGCGTGCCATCGCCGAATTCGGCCTGACGGTGCTGATGGTCACCCACAATATGAGCCAGGCTCTGGAATGCGGCAACCGGCTGATCATGATGGATTCCGGCCATATCCAGCTTCAGGTCGCGACACCGGAAAAGGATACGCTGACGGTGCCCGACCTGATTGAGCGTTTCCATGTCACCTCCGACCGCATGCTGCTTCAGGCCTGAGCCATGCCGGACGTTCTTGCCAGTTTCATCAACCTGATTCCGGTCACCATCGCCCAGAGCCTGATCGTCGCCTTCGTCGTCCTCGGCATCATGATCCCGTTCCGCCTGCTCGGCTTTCCCGACCTGACCAGCGAGGGCGCCTATCCGCTCGGCGGCTGCGTCACCGGCGTGCTGATCGCTTCCGGCTACGATCCGGTCTTCGCCATGGCGGTCGCCGCCGGCGCCGGCTTTCTCGCCGGCTCCACCACCGCCTTCATCCATCTGCGCTTCGGCATCAACACGCTGCTGGCCGGCATCCTCGTCATGACGATGCTCTATTCGATCAATCTGCGCATTATGGGCCGCACCAATATCGCGCTGTTTACCTTCGATTCGCTGTTCAAGGATCTCAGTCCGGCGAATTTCAACGACCCCTGGTTCAAGATCGCCGTCGTTGGCACGCTCGCCGCCGTCGTTCTGGCGGCGGTCTATTATCTGCTGGTCACTGAGCGTGGCACCGCCATCCGCGCCGTCGGCGCCAGCCCGGACATGGCCGAGGCGCAGGGTGTCAGCATCTGGAGTGCGACGATATTCGGCGTCGGCTCCGCCAGCCTGTTCACGGCGCTCGGCGGCGGCATCATGGTTCAGTCGCAGGGATTCGCCGACGTCAATATGGGCTTCGGCATTCTCATCAACGGCCTTGCCGCGCTGATCATCGGCGAGGCGATCACCGGTCGCAAAACCGTGCTCAGGCAATTGCTGGCACCGATCGCCGGCGCGCTCGCCTATTACCAGCTCGTCTCGCTGTGCCTGTCGCTCGGCCTGGCGCCGGCCGACCTGAAGCTGGCGACCGGTCTTTTCGTGCTGGTCATGCTGGCCCTGCCGACGCTGCGCCGTGGCGCCGGCATCCAGCAGATCAGGGAAAAGATTCGCGAATAGCCATGGCAGACGGCACGATGATCGCAACGCGCGAGGATTGCCTGGCCGCCGACGCCGCCGATCCTCTGGCGGCCTGTCGCCACCGTTTCGCGCTGCCTGAGGGCGTCATTTATCTCAACGGCAATTCGCTGGGAGCGTTGCCCACGGCGGCCACCGCGATTTTTGACGCCGCCATCCGGCAGGAATGGGGCGGCGGCCTGATCACCAGCTGGAACAGGGCCGGCTGGTTCGACCTGCCTGTGACGCTCGGCGACCGCGTCGGCGCGTTGATCGGCGCCGGCCCGGGCCAGACCGTCGTCTGCGACACCACCTCCATCAATCTCTACAAGGCGATACGGGCGGCCATCGGGCTAAAGGCCGGTCGCCCGGCCATCGTCTCCGATGCCGGCAGCTTTCCGACCGATCTCTACATACTGGAAGGCGCGATCGGTGACGGCGGCTCTCACAGCTGCCGGCTGATCGGCCGCGACGGCGACACCCTAGACGAGCTCATTGATGACACCGTCGCCGCCGTTGTGCTGTCCAATGTTGATTACCGGACCGGCGCGCTGATCGACATGGCGGCGACAACCCGAAAGGTCCAGGCCGCCGGTGCGCTGGCGATCTGGGATCTGTGTCATTCCGCCGGCGTCGTGCCGCTGCGCTTCGACGACTGGCGGATCGATTTCGCCGTCGGCTGTACCTACAAATATCTCAATGCCGGCCCCGGCGCGCCGGCCTATTTCAGCGTTGCCAAGCGCCATCACGCGGCGGCGCGCCAGCCGCTGACCGGCTGGTGGGGCCACGCCGACCCCTTTGCCTTCGATCCCCAGTTCACCCCCGATGCCGGCATCAGGCGGTTTTTGTGCGGCACCCAGCCGGTGATTTCCATGCGCGGCGTGCAATGCGGCCTTGACGCCATGGGCGACCAGGATATCGCCGCGATCCGCGCCAAGAGCCAAGCGCTGACGGCGCTGTTCATGGCGCGTTTGGCGCCGCTTTGCGCGCAATACGGCATGGCCATCATCACGCCGCGCGATCCCGACAGGCGCGGCAGCCAGGTCGCCGTAGCCTTCCGCCACGGCTATGCGCTCGCCCAGGCGATGATCTCCCGCGGCGTCATCGGCGATTTTCGCGCCCCCGATACCATGCGCTTCGGCTTCGCGCCGCTTTACCTGCGCTACCAGGATGTCTGGGACGCCGCGCAAGTCATGGCCGAATGCCTTGCCGGCGAAGTCTGGCGCGATCCGCAGTTCAGTCGCCGCGCCGCGGTAACCTGATCGGGAGGGAGCACTGCCGATGTCTCCAAAAACGCGCTCCATCACGCTGCTTGTCCTGGCCGAGATCGCGGTGATGAGCCTGTGGTTCGCCTCCGCCGCCGTGTTGCCGGACATGAGCCGCGAGGGCGACATCCCGGCGACCCGCCAGGCCCTGTTGTCGAGCGGCGTCCAGGCCGGCTTTGTCATCGGCGCGCTGATTGTCGCCATATATGGCATTGCCGACCGTTTCGATCCGCGCCGGGTGCTTGCCGCCTCCGCTCTCGTTGCGGCGGTGCTCAATGCCGGCCTGCTTGTCTCCCCGCTGGGCGGCGGCATCGCCATCGCCATCAGGCTTGCCACCGGCGCGCTGATGGCCGGCGTCTACCCTGTCGGCATGAAGATCGCCGTCGGCTGGGGCGTCCGCGACCGCG
>JABAOE010025777.1_pt1 | contig 11973 bp, 10 predicted proteins | sample 7062141 | NCBI WGS metagenome assembly JABAOE01 (sample SAMN14538627, study PRJNA623070) | marine sediment metagenome | biome: marine biome [ENVO:00000428]; feature: marine pelagic biome [ENVO:01000023]; material: deep marine sediment [ENVO:00002113] | place: India: Gulf of Khambhat ...
CATAAAGACAAGCCTTCAGCTTATTGTGATCGATTGTATAACCTGTCTTAATCGCTGACATAGCCTGGGCGCACTTATCGTAAGTCGATGTATGAAAAACACCATCACAAAAATTATACCATTCATGACCAAAGACCAATGCTGGTTTACCACGAAAGAGTGCTTCCCAGCAGGCCGTACTTGTTACCGATGCTACAGCGCGTGAATGATCAATAAGCTTGCGGGCAATGATGCGTGATGGCACAAGCCGCACATTGGGAAAACGCGTTAATTCTTTATAAAAAGCAGGGGTTCTGAAAAGTTTGAATACCGGCCGATCATAAAGTTGGACGGGATGCTCTTTTACATACAATAGCCATCCTTGAGGCAGTGTTCGGGACAGGATTTCGATCATGAGTAACTGGTGACCAAAAATACCACCTCGCGGAATACTGGTGCGCTCGGGCTGTACATGGAGTGGGACAAATATATACGGGATATTATAGTCAGGTTTTATGGTCTTTCTTTCATATGACCAGCGGAGTAACCAACGCCGGGGAAGGGTCAATATTTCACGCGCAAGGGCACGCGCATAGAAAACACTGCGCTGTCCCGTTAATACATCAATAAATTTCCTGGGAATTGTGTCACGTAACCTTACATAGTCCTTTTTGTGGTCTACCTCATAACGTCGACTAAAACCTTTATACATCGCATCTTCATAAGTACCACTCATCCTATCAAGATATTGTTGCCAGTGTTCATCTAGCTTGATATTCCGGTATAAGTTAGTCTCGATTAATTCTCTGTAACGCGCGGCTATCCGTGGTGGCGGCTCTTCGAAACGATTTGAAGGCGGCATTATGACGCCAGGTACATGATGGTGCCGAAAGAGCATAAGTGTTGGAATACCACGCTCCTGGCAAATCAGGTATGAAAGATAATCATAAACAAGAGCTGGCGTTAGTCCAAATACAACGAGAGCCGGATTCACTTGTTCAAAAAAATAATACCAGGTTGTGATCACCTCGTGATATTCAGCCATATTGTCCATTCCATAGAGACTGCGTGCTTCACGCAGAAAAACCGGATATAGGACCGGATCGTATTTGGCCAAATGCTGGATCACATCAGCATCTCGCCGTGGCCATTCTGTGTGTGGAAGAGAATTCGGGAACTGACGCAAGATTAAATTGCGTTTACTATAATATTCGACATTGGGAAATAAATTCCGGATTAAATCGCCTTGCTTTGGCAGTGAGCCAAACCAATGCACAGGAATCCAGTTCTTAAGTTCACATAGCCGGGCCAAGATTTTTACATTATTTGGTGCAGCTAGATCGAAAACCATGACACGGCGTCTTGGCGAATCCTTTTTTTCTTTAATACCGGGGGTTCCTGTTTCTGTCATCGTTTTAATTATACCTTTTCTTGTGCAAGATAATGTTCAATACACCGGAACACTTTAGGCACAAGACGGGCGTTATTATCAGAAGCGACCGCCATATGCGGTGCAACAAGATTGGTGTTTGCATCACTGATTCGTTGTTCACAGTCCGCCAGAAATCTGCCCAGATCTTCCGTGCTCACAATGCCGCGAGGGACCCGTTTGAAATCAAAGTATTCCGGTTTGGTTCCCTCACTGATAATGCCGAGCCGGTAGAAGTTACCCAACCAGTCTCGTTGCCATTTTTCAGCGCTTCGATGAACTTCATCTCCCAGGGTCGTATACTCGACCTGTAATGTTCTTGATTGGCCATTATTCGCAAACAGGCCGGGGAAATTGATACGGCGTATCCGATACGACGGATCAGCAAACAGGATCTCGTGGTAATCAGTGTTAACAGCTTCATCGAAAGTAAAGCTGCCCAGCAGTTCCCACTGCGGTTCCCCTTTTGGGAGTTGCCAGCCCACTGCCTTGCAAAGCACGGGCAATGGTGCACACCAGAAAACATTATCCGCTGTATAGCGTATGCCACCGGCCGTCACCGAATGAACTTCAAGATGATCCGGATCGATATCGGACCGGATGTCAGCCAGGCCTGTGTGTATCTTGATTGATTCCGCCGCGCCATCCAGCATCGCATGGATCCATGCTGCATAGCCTCCCCCACCTGCCGGATAGAGTACCGGTTCCGAGGGCGGGTCGGCATGCCGGCTCTTATAATGGTATATCCGGCTCTCGTCACTGTAGACTCCGCGTTCTTCCACTGTTTCGGGATTTTGCTCCAGGTCCGTTAGAGGGAAAAACCAGGGGAAAAGCCAGTCTAGAAGCTTTTCTTCAGGGATACCATGTTCACGTTTCCACATGAGGATCGGATAGGCCTGCATCATCTCGTCGAACACCAGATCAGTAAACCAGGCACCATAGGCACGGGTGAATTCCGCGCGGGTGGAACCGAGGTGCACACCTGCCTTACCTGGATTTTTCTCCAGTCGGTTCCTTATGTCTTCGGGCCAATATTCAGGTGTTGCCGCATACGGAATCAGGTGCCCGTTTACAATGATCCCGCGTTGCAGATCGAATTCCCGTACCCGGTCGTCACCAAGCACCTCATGGAAAAACCTTGTCGTAAAATTAGAACGATCGGCATTGATTACATGACGGCCGTGATCGAACCAGTTACCTGCAGGATCAGTGAAACTACCGTTAACGCCGCCGAGGTCATTATTGCGTTCAAGTAGAACGCCTGTCTTGCCGTGTTTTGCCAGTACCCAGGCGGTAATTGATCCGACCAGACCGGCACCTATTATCAGGTTTTCAACGTGTATTTTCTGTGACATAGATTATTTTTACGTCCCCACCTTACCCTTGAGGGCTTTAGAATTATTTATGCACGATTAGCAGCGTTTGGTTGGCGATCTGCCAGGCGCCATTAATCAATAGGGTATTACCGTTATGTTCACGCAATGACCAGACGCGGATTACGTGATCAGGATCCGGCGCCAGTTCGATATCATAGCGGCACTCTATAAAATAGAGTTGGTGTACTCGCCCTTCCAGCATACGGCGGATTGATTGTTGGGAATGACGGTTGAAATCCGTTCTCCATTCGCCCCGTGTCTCCGGCCTGGAATTATCACAGAACTCGACACGCACCTCGATATCATAGGGATTGAACAGTCCGGTCGCGAAGATATAACCCCCGTCAGTGCAGAGATCGAGCAGGCGGTTAAACGGGTCACTGATATCCTTGAACAGTGACAGAAAACACGTCGATAAAACAATATCGTAAGTACCTTCTATATCCGTAAAGTCCCGGTGATAAAACTTCACGCCCTGCAGGCCGTGGAAGTCCTGCGCAGTTTTGATAAATTCCAGGGTATGATCAAATCCGGACAGGTCCCAGTGCGGATATTGTTTATGTAAATAGTACAGCAATTCCCCGTTACCGCATCCCACATCCGCAACCCTGAGTTGTTGCTCTGTATCAACAAGCGTCGCCAGCTTGCGGCCGATCGTCTTGAAGTCTTCCTTCGGCTGCTCATATCTCTCATGCGACATGTAAGGGGTCAGATGCGGATGTTTTTGAAATGATTCGTTATGATTGCTTTTGGTCATCTTTGGCTCTCTTCCCAGCCTTCCCAGTCACTAATGATGAAACCGTCTATTTCCCATTTTCCGTTTTTTCTGCGCCAGACATCCAGATTACGAAGACGTTCGGTTATTTCATAAAAACGCTCCACTGTGATTCCCAGGTATTTGCAAAATGACTGTATGTCCTCATGCGGGGTTTCAGGTGCGCGTTCGTGGATTATCTGAACAGCCTCATCGCGCGTAATCCTACCGGCACGGATATCAATGGAAAGATTATCGAAAAGCCTTGTGTATCCGAATTTATACCACTTGATATAGTGGTGAATGGAAATGAATTCCGAGTCAACATCATCGAAGACATAATAGCCCGGGCCGGATTCCGGGGCACGGAAACCACGTTCACGCGCTATTTCATATGAATGCACGGGATCCCACGGGAAATAATATCCAAGATACACCGCACGAATGCTTTTACCTTCCATGTCTTCGGGCGTCGGGCCAAAATAGGGCGTCAGCTCTTTGCGGGTCAGATCATCACTGATCCAGTCTTCCGCCGTGGTGCCTTGTGTGACACCGTGTTTCTCCATCAACCAGTCGTAATCGACATCAAAACCGGAGCCTTCATCCTCGAGAATACCGTATTCATATTCGGGGTTTTCGGCCCATACCAGCAGTGGAATGTTGAATTTCAGTGCCATCTTGAAAGGGATATTGTAAAGCGCCATGTGTTTGGGGATGCCGGGGACACCGTATGTTTCCAGCGACTTGAGCAGGAACCGGCGCTCCACTTCCGGGTTTATCCAGAAATCGATGTGGTCAACACCCAGCTGCACCAGGTTGTTCAGATTTTCCTGCCCGATCTCGAGCCGTGCCGGATCGCGCCAGGTAACAGTCAATGGGTTCAGGCCATAGTCCAGGCAGGCTATCACCTGCCAGAAACTGTCTTTGCCGCCACTGACCGGAATCAGGCAGTCATAACCGCTGCTGTTTTGCTTTGCATCTGCCACCAATTCTTCGAACCGGCGCTTGCGGTCCGCCCAGTCGATATTTGCACGATTTTGATAAGTTAGACATGCACTGCAGAGCCCGGAAGAATCCAGCCGGACATAAGGATGACTGGAAGGCATTACACAACGGCTGCAGTATTCCATCTAGAGAGTGCTCTTTTCCTTGTCCTGAACTCCGGACACATGGTTCCAGTTAAGGGGTGTTCCACGTTGAATAGATGCAACAGCCTTGCATCCTAGGATTTCCTTCAGGTATTTCGGGGCCAGACCGAAACCGGGTCTGATACACCTGATATTTTCCCTGGTAAATGCCTCACCCTCCTTAATATCTCTTACGACATAGAGGGAACGGCGAAAAATTTCATTGCCTGTTTCACTCGGCTTTATCCCATAGTTGATTTCACCCAGGGCCTGCCATGCAGTACGGCTTTGCTGTGTCAACATTTCCAGTTCATCCGGCTCCAGTGAAAAAGGTGCGTCCGGGCCACCTTCATCGCGCTTCAGGGTGACATGTTTTTCGATCATGCAGGCACCGAGTCCCACCGCCGCTAATGCAGCAGCAATTCCGGGGGTATGATCCGACAGACCGACTGGGAGGTTATGTTTGTCCCCCAGATCCGTCATGGTCAGGAGATGGCAGTCTTCCGGAGGTGTGGGATAACTGCTTATACAATGTAACAGCACCAGTTCCTTGCAACCTGCTTCTCCGGCAGTGTTAATGGCATCGGCTATTTCATCCTCATTGGCAAGGCCCGTCGAGATTATCAGCGGTTTGCCCGTCCGGGCCGCGCTGCTGACAAGTTCCAGATCCAGTATTTCAAAGGAGGCGATCTTGTATGCTGGGCAATCCAGAGTTTCCAGGAAGCTTACAGCGGAATCATCAAACGGCGAACTGAACATGGTGATGCCGATTTTCTTCCCTAGGTTAAACAGTTCTTCATGCCATTCCCACGGCGTACAGGCCTCCTCGTATAAATCATGCAGTGTCCTGCCCTGCCAGAGGCCGCCTTCGATTTTAAAACCGGGTCCGTCATAATCTATCGTCAAGGTATCCGCGGTATAGGTCTGGAGTTTGATGGCGTTGGCGCCGGCCGACTTTGCCGCCCGGATTATTTTTCTCGCCCGGTCAATATCCCCAAGATGGTTTGCCGACAGCTCAGCGACAATATAAGGAGGGCAACCCGATCCGATTACCGTGTGATCGATTGTGACCGTCTTATTCATTGAGCGGTTATTTCCATCAGGTTTTGGAATGATATTTTTTTACAACGAGCTGGTACGAATGGCCCTGCCATTCAAACCAGGCGGGATAACGATCATTGTCCACGACCCGGAGAATATTGATTTGCTCCGCAATCGTTTTGTTGATATCGAGGCGGCTGTCTTCCGGTTTTCTTTTTTCAAGATAGGTCGGTCGGCCTTCCTGTACCTTTCCCTCTGGCGGGTAGTCTTCCTCCAGAAACCTGAGACAGAGTTTCTGGATTGTCGATGCTAGCGCCTCGCGCATTTCATCTATCAATTCATGGCCCTCAAATTCAATATGATCCCTGTAAATAATCCTTCCGGAGTCTGCATTTTCTGACGCTTCCAGCAAACAAACAGGAATCCGATTTTTACCTTCCAGTATCTGCCAGGTCAACGGTGACCATCCCCTCCCCTCGGGCAAATTGCTGGCATGGATAACCAGATTTAGGTGATTACGTTGCAGCGTTGCGGGTGATGCGAGGCCATGACAACTCAGGAAAAATGCAATACCGTTTCTTTTCGCTTCGTCATAGGATCGGCACAGATGGGCGTTATCACCTGTGTTTGATATAACCGCAACCAGTGCCTTGCAGTAAGGTAGCATCCATTCATCATTATCGATGACAACAGAGACTTCCCTGGGTCGTTTCCACCAGTCAGGTATGTTGTCCATGAGTTTGTATCACCCTTGCAACCCGGTCAGCGCCCAGCCCGTCACATATGGCCGATGCGGCACTGGCCATTTTTCCGAGTCGTTGCGGTTCTTTTGAAAAACTTTTCAATGCATCTGAAAACATGCCGGCATCCACTGTATTCCTGTCACCCAGGATCATGGCGGCCCCGTGTGCCTGTAATGCATCGGCAATCCGTGTTTGATTGTCTGCAACAATGACAACGATCGAGGGTATGCCGAGACAACAACGCTCCCAGGATGTTGTACCGCCTGCTCCGATGGCCAGGTCAGCTTGATGCATCACCTTTGCCATATCCGTGTTGCCATCATGGAAATGGATACTGCAATCTAGCGAATCCGCGATACGTTTTATTCTTTCCAGGTTCGGCGTAAGTATACCCGGTACGATATCTATGGTCAGTTTCAACCCGGACTGCCGGATGCCTTCAAGTGCGATACTTGTCATATCCCCCGCATCAGTCATACCGAAACTGATCAGTACCCGTTCCAGCCGGTAATCACCGGCCAAGCGCCTTTTTAACGACGAGTTGCGGTAACCGGAAAACTGTTCCCGCAATAATGCATATTCGGGGCCCAGCAACATTTCACAGGCATCGGGTACCAGATGCTGATAGTCCCCTGTTTCCCTTGAAAGGGTCTGATCAAGCAGCAGATCAACCTGATGATTGCGGTCGGCCAAATCGTCGATGGCCATGATTTTCCCGGCCCAGGGCCGGCATTCATCTTCCAATGTCCTGTCCCATTGGTAATGGTCAACAACAAGCCAGTCTATTCCTTCTGGCAGAGCATTGATCAATTGTGATGCCTCCGTGGATAACTCACCCTTGATCTCGATAAGAGGTAATGTATTCAAATCAGCAATAATAGCAGCTGTCGAGGAACGGGAAGCGAACAGACATTTCCAGTCTGCCTTTTGCAGTTTTTCCGCCAGAACCATCGAACGGATAACATGCCCGCCCCCGATTGTTTCCGAAGCATCTGCACGAAACACGGCAATTCGAGGCTGATTATCCGGCTCAATTGCCACGCACGGAAAATACCGGCTGAATTAGCTCACAACCAAGCCGCTGGGCCAGTCCCGGTCGCTTCAGTTCATTATCGATGCGATCAAGCACCGCATTGTAGGCCTTTAATACAAAATCCATATCGCTGCTACTGTGTGCATACATCATATTGTGATTACCAATGGTCAGTACGCCATGTTCCAGCATCAGGCAGACAAACAGCGTCTTGATTTCATCAGCGGAAGCATTCGGGTGATCAAAAAATGCCAACGATTGCATGGGTGGGTAACCGGATATGCTGATTATCTTCTCGAGTCCCTGCGCAGTAATGGCCTGGTGCACCGAATCACCCAGATTTTTTCCCGTCTGCCACAGGGTTTCAATCACGGGCCGGGATTTAATCTTGTCTATTACGGCTATAGCTGCGGCGAGCGACAATGTTTCACCACCGAAGGTGCCTGATACGAACACTTCTTCATATGCCTGCATCAGTTCGCGCTTTCCGACCACGGCCGATATCGGCATGCCGTTGCCCAGGGCCTTTCCGAAACAGGCCAGATCAGGGGTAACTCCGAATAACGCCTGGGCGCCACCCGGTGCAAACCGGAAACCGGTTATGATTTCATCATAAATGAGCAGTGAACCATGTTGATGGACGAGTTGCTTTACGGCGTCAAGGTAACCGGGAGCGGGCTCTGAGCCATGGACCGGTTCCATGATCAACGCTGCGACTTCACCCTTGTGCCCGAAAAATACCTGTTCCATTGATTCAATATTGTTATACGGGACCTGGTGTGTCAGTGCCTGCACGGATTTCGGTACACCCTTGTTGCGTGCGGTAGAACCGATATACCAGTCATGCCAGCCATGGTATCCACAAGAAATAATATGATCACGGCCGGTCACGGCCCGGGCGATGCGGACAGCGGCGGTGGTGGCATCGCTCCCGTTCTTTCCAAACCGGACCATTTCCGCACAGGGAACCAGTTCTACCAGACGCTGGGCCAACTCATATTCGAGTTCCAGTGCGAGGCTGAAGCTTATCCCTCGCTCCAACTGTTGTTTAATGGCAACGTCAACATCCGGATCCCGGTAACCGAGCATAACGGCCAGTAATCCTGCAACCAGATCAACATATTCATTACCATCGATATCCCAGACCCGGCCTCCTCTTCCACGTTCCAGGAAATGGGGGGCCCGGTTGATCGGGAACTGCAGGGTACTTTTGGAAAATGTCTGGGTACCTGTCGGTATCAGTCGCCCGGCCTCTCTTAACAGTTCGATACTGCGCTGATAGTGTGAATTACCACCATTCACAGACATCGGCAAATCCGGCTTCATGATTTTTCCACTGGCTTTTGAAGATTGGAATTTCGATTGTGATGTCTGTTCAATTTCTCCAGCGCCGGCATTTTTTTCAGTAGTTTGATAACATCGGCATAACCAAACGCCGGATTTCCGGGATAAAGCGCCTCGTAGACCTGAGTCACGAATTCAAAATCCTCCGGCTCATCTACGGTCCAGCGCATACCGGAGTGATTCGTCTCATTACGTAATGTACCAATCTGGAACCATTCAGGGTGTTGATAGATAAAGAGGGTGACATGCTCACGTTCAGCCGCCGTGTCCGCATCCTGCCACACGGCTTTCAATGTCCTGAATTTAAATACTTCCACATCCAGACCGTCCGGGTAAGTCGAAGGATGAATATTGCTTGTATAATCATTGCCCTTCTCTATGTGTTCAAGAATACAGGTATCTATTATTTCCGGATCAGAGAGCGGACAATCACCGGTTAAACGTACGACATGTTCCGGGTTATACGGTTTAGCCGCATTATAGAAACGGTCAAGGACATCATCCAGCGATCCACGATAACAGGGGAAATCCAATTGTCCCGCAAGTGTTTCCAGTGGATCATCAGTTGGCTCAATACTCGTTGCCAGAATTAACCGGTCGATTCTTGCACACCGGCGAAGTCGTTCTATCTGCCGGGCCAGCATGGGTTCACCAAGAAGAGGCAGCATGACCTTACCCGGTAGTCGTGAAGAGGAGGTACGGGCCTGAACGATTCCGAGGATCATAAATATAGCAACATATCAGTGTGGCCAGCAGCTCGGGTTGATCAGATCGTTGTCCCTGCTTGATAGATGCCCTGAGTCCGGCAATGCAATTACGGAATGGGTGGCCTCCAGCAATTTCCGGAACTGGGAAAAACTGTCTACACCAACTATGATCTTGTCAATCATTGGTTGTTCCTGCACGAATTGCAGACAGGCTGAAACCGGTGTTTGTCCGGCATCACTGCACCAGGTACGGTAGCGTTTCAATAATCCGGACCATGGAGAAAAATAAGGGGGTACCCTGTCTTCAGGTAACAGAAGCAAGCCCTGTAAAAATACGGATCGTGCATGGACCTCTATTCCCTCTGCTTTCAGGCGTTTTAACATGCCATCCTGCAAAAGGCGTTGATCGATAACATTCACGGGCGCCTGGACAATCTGGATCGGAAAACGGGACATGGCAGACTCTATTTCCTCGGGGCTGTAAACCGATATACCGATCCGTTCTGCCAATCCCTGCGACTGGATATCTTGCAGGGTTGTGAATATCTGCTTGCCGTAATCGCCGAACAAATCAGATGTACTATGTACCAGTAAGGCATATACACTGTCGACACCAAGTAGTTCGAGTGAACATCGGAAAGTCTCCTGTAATAAGGCGACCGGATTCCGGGATTTATCCAGCGGCGGGACCTTGGTTATGATACGAAAGACACCCGGTTCATCATTCAAATACCGCCCGATAACCTCTTCGCTATTACCGTAAGTTGGTGCCGTATCAAGTACATCCACGCCTGCATTCCGGGCCAGTGACAGGATGCTGTGAATTTCCTCCTCCGGAATGCAGCGGCCACCGGCAACACCGTAATCGAGGCCAAATTGCACGGTACCCAATACAAGTTTCGTTGAACCGTGTTCAGTGTTCATCTTCCACTGGAGCCACATTCATATACCAAGGACATCAGCGACTGTCGCTGTCACGGTCCCGATATCTTTCTCAGTCATTGCGCAATGGAAAGGAAGGGACAACACTCTTTCATAGTAATGCCATGCACCGGGCAGTTCCCTCTCTCCGTAAAGATCACGGTAGTAAGGTTGCATGTGTAACGGATAATAATGTACCTGAACACCGATACCTTTACTTTTCAGAACATTCATGACATCCGCCCTGTCCCTGTTCAACTTATCGAAGTCGACCAATACAGGATAGAGGTGTAATACCGGCGAACAGTTGTTGACCCTTTCAACCGGCCTGACGGCGGGTGCCAACTTCTTCAGCGCCTGATCATAACATGCCATAAGCGATTTCCGTTTTTCAATAAAACGATCCAGTTTCTTTAACTGGTTCAGTCCCAAGGCACAGTTAATGTCACTTATCCGGTAATTCAGCCCAATATCATGCATCTCGTAATACCAAGGATTGACAACACCCTCTTCGTTGCAGGCATTTTCTCTATTCCTGAATGACGATGGATTGTGCAGCATGCCATGATTTCTCAATGATTTGATTTTTTCGGCATAAACGGCATCGTTTGTTGTTATCATACCGCCTTCGCCTGTTGTTATGGTTTTTACAGGGTGGAATGAAAATACCGAAAAATCACTGAAAGTACAGGACCCTGCCTGACGCATATCGGATCTCTTCGAACGATAACTTGTCCCGAGGGCGTGACAGCAATCTTCTATGACAACCATCCCGTTTTCCCTTGCGATTTCCGATAATTCATTCACCGGGCATGTCTGGCCATTGAGATGAACAAGAAACAATGCTTTTACTTTCGATTCGTACTGATGTTCCAGTACCTCCAGTAAATCCGGTACCCGCATCAACCCGGTATCAGGATCCACATCGGTAAATAATACGTCCGCCCCGGTGAATCTCGAGCAATTGGCTGTCGCCAAAAAGGAAATGGCGGGTACCATTGAGGTCTGCCCGGGACCAAGACCGATTGCCATGGCAACCAGGTGCAGGGCTGCTGTACCGCTGCTACACGCAATTGCATAATCGGCCCCTGTCCGCCTGGCGAATGCTATCTCGAATTCCTCAACAACAGGGCCCGTGGTCAGCCAGTTACTGCGCAAGACTGTATTGACAGCGTCGATATCGTCTTGCTCAATCAATTGATGTCCGTATGTTGAAATCAACAGGAGTTAATTCGCAATGAAGGTTCCCTGTATGAGTTTTCTCAGCTGGTCACCGCTTAACCAGTCAGTGTTTGTATTACTCGCATAGACAAAACCTTCCTTGACGCGCACGGCGCCATTGTTTGAATATGGTTCTCGGTCCCACCAGGCAAATGCCGGCTCAATAATATAACGATCATTGAATTCCAAAGTTGTATGAGAATCATCTTCTGTGATCATTTGTTCGTGCAATTTTTCCCCGGGCCTGATTCCCACTATCTCATATGGTAGATCGGGAGCCATGGCCTTTGCGAGATCG
>JABAOE010011269.1_pt3 | contig 11963 bp, 12 predicted proteins | sample 7062141 | NCBI WGS metagenome assembly JABAOE01 (sample SAMN14538627, study PRJNA623070) | marine sediment metagenome | biome: marine biome [ENVO:00000428]; feature: marine pelagic biome [ENVO:01000023]; material: deep marine sediment [ENVO:00002113] | place: India: Gulf of Khambhat ...
GCCGCCGGAACCGGGATGTCCAGTTCGGTCGCTACTCCCCGCACCAGCGACTTGTCGTAGCAGTAGGCGAGGCACTGCGGGTCGCCGCCGGTATAGTCGAGGTTCAGAATCTCGAGCAGCGCCGGGACATGCAGTTCCTTGGTGGCCTCGTTATTGAAGCCTTCGTCGCAGAGGTTGAAGATGAACGCCGCCGTGCCAGCACTGTGCGCCAGGTGCTCGAGCAGGGTCCCGTGGTCGTCCAGATAGGTGAACCGGTACTCGTCCAGNNCGTCCAGCTGCGCCAGCGCCTTCTTCAGCTCGTTGACCGTGAACAGGTCGTCCGCGTCGAACTTCCCATCCGGCTTGACTGTGTCGACCCGACGGTGGTCGCCCATCGCGACGACGACATCCCGCACCTTGGCGCGTTCGTGCGGCCGGGCCACGCGCTCCTTGTCGGACTTTGCCAGCATGACGATCCGTTGCGCCATCATTCCCAGGTCCTGATTGCGCTTCGAGATCGTCTTCATGTTCCGCGCCTCGGACGGCACGAAGCCGGTGCTCCTGAGCAGGCTGGCGAGTTCGTGCTCGTTATACAGGCGTTCGGCGTAGAACTGATCGGCCACGACGCCCTTGTTGGTATGCGTGATCACTTCGCGCGAGATCAGTCGCTCGGCGGATTTCGACAGCGATCGCTCCCGGCAGACGAAATAATTCTTGTCGATCCATTCCCAGCTGCGAGGTTCGTAGTGGGCCCGCAAATAGTCGCCGTCGGTGAAATCGATCAGCAACTGAGCACCGGGTTTCAGAATGCGCCGGATCTCTTTCAGGACGGCGATGTCATCCTCCATCGATTCGAAGTAACCGAAGCTGTTCCCGGCCAGGTAAATGGCGTCGAACTTGCTGTCGGCGAATCGCAGCTTGCGCGCGTCGCCCTCGCCGAACCTCACCGCGAGCCCCTTAGCCTGCGCCGCGTTCTTCGCGCGGGAGATCAGGTAGTGCGAGCGGTCGACCCCGTAGAGATTGGTGAAGCCCCGCTGTGCGAGTTCGAGGACGTGGCGGCCCTGACCACAGCACAGATCGAGGATGGTGCTGTCCTCCGACACGTCCAGCATGGACAGGAACGCGTCGATCTCGGTACTCGTGATGTCCGGATCCTCGACGACGTCACCATCGGTGCGCAGGTAGTTGGCGTTGAACACGTGTCGCCACCAGTCGGCCTTGACGTAGCTCTCGAGGTCCTCGACCGGGCCGATCGAAGCGAGCCGGCCGGCCCCGCGCTTGCCGCGGGTGGGCGATTGAGGCTGGCGCGCGGGACGCGCTCCCCGGGGGGTGGTCTTCGTTGACATCGGCCATTCTCGATGAAGTCGAAAAACGCGCGAATTGAGCGCCCAAACCGAAGCCACGTCAAGCGTTTTTTGCGGTGTAAAAAGAACCAGAACCCGGCGACAAACCGGGTTTCAAGGTGGTGGAGGCGGCGGGAATCGAACCCGCGTCCGCAAGCTCTCCGCCCCGAGGTCTACATGCTTATACCGTCTTTAATCTTACTTGCAGCTACCCGACGGGCAGGGAAAACCGCAAGCCAGTTCAGTGAGGTTTTAGCGTCCGGGTCCTGAACTTACCCTCGCGCGATCTTGTGAAGATGACCCCCGGAATCCGAACGCACAAGCACGTTTCGGGCGGAAGGCTTTACGCTGGTTTTTAAGCAGCTAAAGCGTAGTTGTCGTCGTTGGCAACTATTAGGTTTGCAGCTGTGTTTACGAGGTGATCTGCCCCTCGGCATGCACTCGAGGTTTCGCAACCCACGTCGAAGCCATGTCGCCCCCGAATTGCAAAATCTCAGGTGATTTGACACCGGATCGGCCCAGAAGTTTAGGCCAATCCGGCGCAAAGGCAAGGGCAGGCGAGGCCGGGGCGGACCTCTTTGATCCGCCGCTTGTAGGCTTCATTTACCATAAAAAGCGATCTCGGCGCAGGGCGCGAGAATCTCCGCCCGCCCGGCAACCAAAGCCCGGAGCGGCTCGGCTTGGTCAAGCCGTCGTCGAGCTAGCCCTTCTTCATGATCCGGGCTTTCTGGCGGCGCCAGTCGCGGTCCCGGTCAGCGGCGCGCTTGTCGTGTTGCCTCTTGCCCTTCGCGAGGCCGAGGTCCAGCTTGGCCCGGCCTCGCTGCCAGTACAGCGCCAGCGGCACCAGCGTATATCCCTTGCGCTCGACGGCGCCGATCAGGCGATCGAGTTCGCGGCGGTTCAGCAACAATTTGCGGGTTCGGACCGGGTCCGGTTTTACGTGCGTCGATGCCGACTTCAGCGGGGCGATGTGCGCGCCCAGCAGGAACGCCTCTCCGTCCTTGATGATCGCATATGCTTCGGTCAGGCTGGCCCGGCCGGCGCGGAGTGCCTTCACTTCCCAGCCCGTGAGCACGAGCCCCGCCTCGAAGTGTTCCTCGATAAAGAAGTCGTGCCGCGCGCGTCGGTTCTCAGCGATGCGCGATTCCCCCGCCCCCTTTTTCTTGTTCTTGCTGGCCATGGCCCCGCGGCGTCCCGGTGTTGTCCGGGTTCCGGCTTTGCTTCAAACTCGCAATTTTCGCACAGCGAGGGAATGAATGGCGCAGTCGGCCGCGTCCGCGGGTCCAAGGATATCCCTGCATGGGAACTGGTCGTCGCGGCTCGCATTCGTCCTCGCCGTGACCGGTTCGGCGGTCGGCCTCGGAAACATCTGGAAATTCCCGTACGTCGCCGGACAGAACGGCGGCGGCGCGTTTGTACTGATCTATCTCGGCTGCGTCGTGTTCATCGGACTGCCGATCATGATGGCCGAGATCCTGCTCGGCAGGCGCGGGCGGCGCAACCCGGTGGAGACGATGCGGATCCTCGGCGACGAGGAGTCCGGCCAGCCCGGCTGGGCACTCGTCGGGCTGAGCGGCGTGCTCGCCGGCTTCATCATCCTGTCGTTCTACAGCACCATCGCCGGCTGGACGCTGGCCTATACGATCAAGGCCGGCACCGGCAGTTTTGTGGGGCAGGACGCAGCGTCGCTCGGCGCCCAGTTCGGCGCGTTCATCGCAAACCCGTTGACGACCGGCTTCTGGCACACACTTTTCATGGGCGTGACGATCGTGCTCGTGAGCCTGGGCGTCGAAGAGGGCATCGAGCGAGCGGTGCGTTTCATGGTGCCGGCGCTCGTGATACTGCTGCTGATTCTGCTGGCCTATGCGGTGAACTCCGGCGAGTTCGCGGCCGGCGTCGAATTTCTGTTCAAGCCGGACTTCTCCAAGATCACCGGCACCGCCGTGCTTGCCGCGCTGGGGCAGGCGTTCTTCACGCTCAGCATCGGGATGGGGGCGGTGATGGCGTACGGCGCCTACCTCCCGCAGGACGCGTCCATCACGACGACTTCTTTCGCGGTGGCGTCGGCGGATACGGGGATCGCCATCCTGTCCGGTCTCGTCATCTTCCCGATCGTGTTCGCGAACGGCCTGGATCCGGCGGAGGGGCCCGGCCTGATATTCCAGACGCTGCCGCTCGCCTTCGGTCAGATGCCCGCCGGCTCTTTCTTCGGCGTGCTCTTCTTCATCTGCCTGGGCTTCGCCGCGTTGACGTCAGCGATCAGCCTGATGGAGCCGGCGGTCGCATGGGTGGTCGAGAGCTTCGGCCTGTCGCGCCAGTCCGCCGCAGTGCGCGTCGGGCTCATCATATGGGCGCTCGGATTCTTGACCGTGCTGTCGTTCAGTCACCTGGCGGAGTTCAAGTTTGGACGCGGCACGTTTTTCGACAATCTGGATTTCCTGGCCGTGAACATCATGTTGCCGCTTGGTGGCCTGCTGCTGACGGTGTTCGCCGGCTGGGTCATGTGCCAGAACTCGAGCGCGGACGAACTCGACCCCGGTGTCGGTCCGGTCTATCGACTCTGGCGTCTTTTGGCGCGCTTCGTAGCGCCGGTCGCCGTGCTGTTGGTCCTAATCAACGCATTCGGCATTTTCGACTGACCGGGCCGCGAATGATGCGCGAGGTTCATCGCAGCGCGATCGTCCCCTACGCAGTCGAATCAGTCTTCGAACTGATCGCCGACGTCGAGTCTTACTCGGAGTTCGTGCCGGGCTGCGTCGAGTCGATCATCGAGTCCGGCGAGCCGGCAGACGGCGAGGTCATTGCCTCGCTGGGCGTCATGCACAGCGGCCACAGCGGGCGGTTCACAACGCGCAATCGCATGGACCCGCCGCATCACATCCACATGTCGCTGATCGAGGGCCCATTCTCCACGCTAGAGGGCGACTGGCGCGTCGAGTCGCTCGGAGACGGAGGCAGTCGCCTGGAACTGTCCATGCGCTTCGCCTTCTCCAATCGATTGAAGGACTTGCTGCTCGGGCCGATGTTCGAGCTGACCTGCAACCATCTCGTCGATGCGTTCGTGAGGCGCGCGGACAAGCTGTATGGCTGACCGCGCGTCGAGTGAGTCGGGATCCATCCGCGTCGAGGTCGCGTACGCGTTGCCGGAGCGGCAGGAACTGGTCAGCCTGACGATCCCGGCGGGCACGTCGGTTCGCGAAGCGATCAAGCGGTCGGGTCTGGCGTCCGTGTTTCCCGAGATCGATCCGGCCACGTGCGCCGTCGGCGTATTCGGGCGGGCCGTCGAGGAAGACTACCTGCCGGCAGCGGGAGACCGCCTCGAGATTTACCGGCCTCTGCGTATGGACCCGAAACAGGCGCGCCGGGCGCGCGCCGGGAAATAATTTCAGCGGGAAAGTCCGCGGCTGCGGATCGAAGCGGAGTATTCGTGACTCAGGTCGGCTGGACCGGGACGTCCTTCAGTATCCGGCTGACCCGATCGCCGTCGAAGTAGACGATCAACCAGCTCCGCTCTGCCTCGCGTTTCCGACCCCTTCGGAAGTAGTAGACGTAATCCCAGCGATCCAGGTGGAACGAGTCGGCGATCACGGGCGTCCCCAGCAGAAAGCGCACCTGGCTGCGCGTCATCCCGACCTGCACCGCATCGATGTCGCTCTCCTCCAGCAGGTTGCCCTGCTGGACGTCGACTCGATATACGCAGCCGCCGAGCAAAAGCACGCTGGCGACGAGCACGTTCAGGTATGCCCTGCGCGCCGGTCCCAGGCTGTGGGTGCGGGGTGCCATCGTATTGGTTCGGAAAGGGCAACTGGGTGATAATCGGTGCCGAATCATAGCGCATCGGGTTGCGCCGATCATTCACTCGTTGGCTGGGACGTCCGTTGGAAAGCCAAGATCTAAAGAATGCGGGTCTGAAGGTAACGGCCCCGCGGCTGAAGATACTGAAACTGCTCGAGGAAAGCGCCGAGCATCATTTCGCCGCGGAAGACATCTATCGCACGCTCAATGACTCGGGCGAGGAGATCGGACTCGCGACCGTGTACCGGGTGCTGGCGCAGTTCGAACAGGCGGGACTCGTGACGCGCCACAACTTCGAGGGCGCCCGGGCTGTGTTCGAGCTCAATGACGGCAAGCATCATGACCACATGGTCTGCCTGGAAACCGGCAAAGTCATCGAATTCTTCAGCAAGGATATCGAGGAGCTCCAACGACGGATTGCCGAAGAACGGGGTTACGAGCTCGTGGATCACAGCTTTGTCCTGTACGTCCGGCCCAAGTGAGGCCGCCGCGAGCCGTTTCTCAACCTGCCCGATCGGGGCTGGCAGCGGACTTGTCACGGCCCGGTTATGGCGCGGACTTCACCAGCATCTCTTCCGCGTGCGCGCGGGTTCGGGCGGTGATTCGGACGCCGCCGAGCATGCGCGCGATTTCGTCGACCCGCGCTGCCGCATCGAGGTGCGCGATGGCCGTCCGTGTGACCCGCCCGTCACTGATCTTCGTAATCCTGACATGATGGTCGGCCTGGCTCGCCACCTGCGGGAGGTGCGTCACGCACAGTACCTGACGGCTCGACGATAACTCGTGCAGCCGGCCTCCGACGATCTCGGCAACACTGCCCCCGACGCCGGCGTCGACTTCATCGAAAATCAGCGTCGGCACGGCGTCCGCAGCCGATGAGGCGACCTGCAGCGCGAGGCTGATGCGCGATAATTCGCCGCCGGACGCGACCCGCGAGAGCGGCGCCATGGCCTGGCCGGGATTCGGGGCGGTCATGAATTCGACCCGGTCACCGCCGTTGGGCCCCGGCATGTCGCCGGGCGCGGGCCGCACGTCGACGGCGAAGGTGCCGTCCGGCATGCCGAGCGCCTGCATGTTGGCAGTGATCAGCGCGGCCAGCTCCGTCGCGGCCCGGCGTCGCGCGTCGGTCAACTTGTTGGCCCGCTCCAGCGCCAGCGCGCGGCAATCGCCGAGCCGGCTGGCGAGCGCGGCGCGGCGCTCTCGGCTCGAGTCGAGGTCGGCCAGTTCCTCCGATAAAGCTGCCAGTACGTCCGGTAGCGCGGCCGGCTGCACTCGGTGTTTGCGGGCGAGATCGTGAAAGCCGGACAGCCTGCGATCGGTGCGGGCCTCCTGGTCGGGATCGTATTCGAGCTGACCGAGGCGGCGGCGCATGGCATCGGCCGCCTCCGCGATCAGGATCTCGGCCTCGGCCAGCATGCTGGTCACGGTGGCCAGTTCGACGTCCATCTCGACGACGTCGTCCAGTGTGCGACGAACGTCGGTCAAAACGGCGTGAACCGATGCTTCTTCGCCCTCGTAGGTTCGCTCCAGCGCCTGCGTCACGCCGGCGGTGATCCGGCCGCTGTTGGCGGCGAGTCGATGTACCCGCTCGAGTTCTTCGAATTCTCCGCGGTGGGGATTCAGAGCCTCCAGTTCGCGAATCTCATGGCGCAGCAACTCGATCCGCGCGACCAGCTCGTCCTCCCCGAGTGTGTCCAGCTCGTGCTGCGTCGCGGACCAAGCGGCGTGTGCCGCGGCCATCTCTTCCACCAGCGCGCCATGCCCGCCGAATTGATCGAGCAGGGCACGCTGAGCGCCGGCATGCCGCAACGACTGATGGGACTGCTGACCGCATATGTCGACGAGGCGCTCGCCGACCTCGCGCAGCGTCTGCATAGGCGCGCTGCTGCCGTTGACGTAGCCGCGGGAACGCCCGTCTGCTGAGACGACCCGGCGCAGGACGCATTCGTCTTCCGCGTCGAGATCGTGCTGCCGCAGCCAGTCGCGCAGGTCGGACCGGGCGCCCAGGTCGAAGACCGCGGTGATCTCGCAGCGCTCGCTGCCAGTGCGGATCGCCCGGCTGTCAGCGCGCTCGCCCAGCGCGAGCGCGAGCGCGTCGACCAGGATCGACTTGCCGGCGCCGGTCTCGCCGGTCAGCACGGTCAGCCCCGCGCCGAAGTCCAGTTCGGCCTCGTCGATGACGGCGAGATTGCGGATATTCAGCTGTGCCAGCACGTCGACTCAGTCGCTCGTGGAGTGCCCGCGGCTGCTGCGGCCCCAGTTCAACTTGCTGCGCAGGATTTCGAAATAGTCGTATCCGGTCGGATGAATCAAATTCAGGCGCTGCTCGGCGGCCGCGACGCGCAGCGTGTCTCCCGCGTCGATGATTCCCGCCACCTCGCCGTCGCAGCTGACCTCCGCGCGGTCCGATGGGTCGTCGCCAACCTGCACTTCGGTCAGGCTGCGGCCCGGGATGATGATCGGCCGGTCGCTGAGCGTGTGCGGGCAGATCGGCGCGAGGACAATGGCGTCCAGGACCGGCGCTACGATCGGGCCACCGCAACTCAACGCGTAGGCGGTCGAGCCGGTCGGCGTCGCGACAATGAAACCGTCCCCGCCGTGCTTGTTGACGAAGCGTCCATCCACATAACTGCGGTATTCGAGCATGCGTCCGGTGCCCTGCCGTTTGACGACGACATCGTTCAGCGCCAGCCCGCAGTCATGCGTTTTGCCGCCCGACACGATCTTGGCCCGCAGCAGCATGCGCTCTTCGCTATCGAATTCGCCGGCCAGGACCCGATCGATCGACTCGTGACGTTCGTCGGGCGCGACGTCCGCCAGGAAGCCCAGTCGGCCGCGGTTGACTCCGAGCAAGGGGATGCCGGCCATTGCCGCCCGGCGCGCGGCATGTAGCATCGAACCGTCCCCGCCGATCGCGATAATCAGTTTCGCGCGCGGGGCAAGCTGGTCCGCCGGGACCCGCTCCACCGTCGGGGGCAGGCCGTCGATGGGCTCCTCCTCCGCGACGAGGACGAGCGCTCCGCGCGTCGGCAGGTGGGATGACATCGCCACGAAGGCGTCGGCGACGCGCTTGTCCTGGACCTTGCCCATCAGGGCGATCGTGTCGAAGCGGCTGGTCATCGGCCAACATTACCGCCGCTGGGAATTGCGGGGCAAGTTTCGCCGACTTGACTATGCGCGGCGGGCGTCGGGTCGAAAGTCCGTGGCCGGTGCTTCGAGCATTGCGCGATACTCGCGATACCGCGGGTCGGCTTCATGCATGCCGGCGAGCTTCGCGCGCAACATCTGCTCGCGGCCGACCCGGCGCTCTGGATTGTTGAGCCATCGTTCGTTCCCTGGGTTGGGTGTCATCTCGCAACCTCCTCGAACCCGATCGTGTTCCGAATATCATCGTTCGTGCGGGTCGCGCCGTCTGGTCGGTACAGGTCAGATCGTGGTTCGGGCGCGCCGTAGAAACCGACCGAATTCGGGAGGAAGTGGCTTTTCACAGAATCCGGGCCGACGCCGCGGCCGCATGTCGCCCCGGCCGCGGCTTGACAGGCTAGGGGCCGGGCTGCAAGGTTCCCAAATCTCTGGCTCCTGCCCGTCGATGCAGCGGATGAAGGCCGATACGAACCACAGCGAACCGTCCGATAGGGGGCGACACATACTCAGGGTGCTCGTGGAACACTATATCCGCGAAGGTCTGCCCGTCGGGTCGCGAACACTGTCGAGGAGAGCGGGGCTCCAACTTAGCCCGGCGACGATTCGCAACGTCATGGCGGATCTCGAGGAACTCGGTTTCGTTGCTGCGCCGCACACTTCCGCCGGTCGTGTCCCGACGGCGAAGGGTTACCGGTTCTTCGTGGACACGTTGCTCAAGCTGCGGCCGCCGGCGGAACGGGAGGTTCTGCGGCTCGAGGGTCAGCTGCGCGAGGATTCGACGACGGGTGCGCGGGCCGTCGCCACCACGGCATCCTCGGCGCTGTCCGCGCTGACAAGCCTCGCCGGCGTCGTGACGATCCCCAGAACGCAGCGCGTGACGCTCCGGCAGATCGAATTCCTGCCGCTGTCGGACCGAAGGGTTCTGGCGATTCTCGTCATCAACGACGCCGACGTCGAAAACCGGATCCTGCACGTGGAGCGCGCGTACAGCGCGGAGGAGCTGCGGCGGGCCTCGAATTACCTGACGGAAAATTTTGCCGGTAAGGAACTCGGCACGATCCGCGCGGGGCTGCTCAAAGAGCTGCGACGCACGCGCGAGAGCGTGAACCGGATGATGATCGACGCCGTCCAGATCGCACAGCAAGCGCTGCAGCCCTCACCGGGGCGCGATGCCTATGTGATTTCCGGCGAGACGAAGCTGATGGAGTTCAACGAACTGTCGAACGTCGAAAAGCTGAGACAACTCTTCGAGGCGTTTAACCAGCAGCGTGAGATCCTGCATCTGCTGGATCGCAGTATCGAGGCGGACGGCGTACAGATCTTTATCGGCGAGGAATCCGGCTACCAGATTCTCGATGAGTGCAGCGTGGTCGCCGCGCCGTACCATCTCGATGACGATATCGTCGGCGTCGTGGGCGTCATCGGGCCGACCCGGATGGCCTACGAACGGGTCATTCCGATCGTCGATATCACGGCGAAATTGATGGGTTCTGCCTTGAATTCGGGCCACTAGCCCCAAATTTTCCGAGAACCTCGCCGGCCGCCGCCCCGCGACGTGGCGGAGCGGCGCCCAGCGATCGCGCATGGAGGATTCGATGACAGGCAACAACGATCCGCACACGGAGCTGGTGGAGACCGAGCCCGCGCCGGCAGAACCGGACGCCGGGGCCGACGAGCAGGGCGGTGCCCCTGAGGACGCCGCGGAAGCGCTGGCCATTGCGCAGGCTCAGGCCGAAGAGAATCTCAATAAATACATGCGGTTGGCAGCCGAAATGGAGAATCTGCGTAAACGTACGCTGCGCGACGTCGAACATGCGCGCAAGTTCGGCATCGAACGGTTCGGCGGCGAGTTGCTGCCTGTTGCCGACAGCCTGGAGATGGGTCTGGCCGCGCGCGAGAATGCAACGGTCGACAGCCTGCTGGAGGGGACGCGTGCGACGCTGAAACTGCTGCTGGGCGCGATGGAGAAGTCCGGCATGGAGGTCGTCGACCCGGAGGGTGAGCCCTTCGATCCCCAGTTGCACGAGGCGATGACCATGGAGCCGTCGGAGACCGCCGAGCCCGGTTCGGTGCTGGCTGTGGTGCAGAAAGGCTACCTGCTCAACGGCCGGTTGCTCCGCCCCGCGCGCGTGATCGTTGCGGCTGAGGCGCCGGTGAAGGAGTAGCGCGGGCCCGAGGTGGCCGCCGACGCCCCGCCTGGCCTTGAAAAACGGGCGCGGATCCCCCATCTACGCGACAGCGAGTAAGTGAAGGTTCAACTGACAGATTCTGGAGATTTCTAATGGGAAGAGTGATCGGTATCGACCTCGGCACGACGAACTCGTGCGTCGCCCTGATCGACGGCGATAAGCCTAAGGTCATAGAGAACAGCGAGGGCGATCGCACAACGCCTTCGATCGTCGCGTTCACGAAAGACGACGAAGTGCTGGTTGGTCAGGCCGCGAAGCGGCAAGCGGTGACGAACCCGGACAATACGCTGTTCGCGATCAAGCGCTTGATCGGCAGACGATTCAGCGACGACGTCGTCAAACGCGATCTAGAGATGGTTCCCTACAAGATCGTCGAAGCCGACAACGGCGACGCGTGGGTCGAGGCGCACGGCAAGAAGATGGCGCCGCCGGAGATATCCGCGCGCGTGCTGATGAAGATGAAGAAGACGGCGGAAGACTACCTGGGCGAGCCGGTCACCGAGGCCGTCATCACCGTGCCGGCCTACTTCAACGACTCCCAGCGCCAGGCCACCAAGGACGCGGGCAAGATCGCCGGCCTCGAGGTCAAGCGCATCATCAACGAGCCGACCGCGGCCGCGCTGGCCTACGGGCTGGACAAACAGCGAGGCGACCGAAAGATCGCGGTCTACGACCTGGGCGGCGGCACGTTCGACATCTCGATCATCGAGATCGCCGAGGTCGACGGCGAGCACCAGTTCGAGGTGCTGGCGACGAACGGCGACACGTTCCTTGGCGGCGAGGACTTCGACCTGAGGGTCATCAGGTACCTCGCAAGCGAATTCGAGAAGGAGAGCGGCGTCGATATCAGCAAGGATCCGCTGGCGATGCAGCGCCTCAAGGAGGCCGCCGAGAAGGCCAAGATCGAGCTCTCGTCGGCGCAGCAGACCGAGGTCAACCTGCCGTACATCACGGCCGACGCCAGCGGACCGAAGCACCTGAATATCAAGCTCACGCGCGCCAAGCTCGAGTCGCTGGTCGAGGAGCTGATCAGGCGCACCATCGAGCCGTGCAAGATTGCGCTGAACGACGCGGGCCTCAAGGTCGGTGAGATCGACGATATCATCCTGGTCGGCGGTCAGACGCGGATGCCGAAGGTCGTCGAGGAGGTCAGAAACTTCTTCGGCAAGGAGCCGCACAAGGGCGTCAACCCGGACGAGGTCGTCGCCGTGGGCGCGGCGATCCAGGCCGGCGTGCTGGCGGGCGACGTCAAGGACGTGCTGCTGCTCGACGTGACCCCGCTGTCGCTGGGCATCGAGACGCTCGGGCAGGTGATGACCCGACTGATCGAGAAGAATACGACGATTCCGACAAAGGCAGCGCAGATCTTCTCGACCGCCGACGACAATCAGACTGCGGTGACGATTCATGTTCTGCAGGGTGAGCGTGAGCGCGCTTCGGACAACAAGTCGCTCGGCCGGTTCGATCTGGCCGAAATCCCCCCGGCACCGCGCGGCATTCCGCAGATCGAGGT
>JABAOE010000528.1_pt1 | contig 11957 bp, 10 predicted proteins | sample 7062141 | NCBI WGS metagenome assembly JABAOE01 (sample SAMN14538627, study PRJNA623070) | marine sediment metagenome | biome: marine biome [ENVO:00000428]; feature: marine pelagic biome [ENVO:01000023]; material: deep marine sediment [ENVO:00002113] | place: India: Gulf of Khambhat ...
AGATCGGCAGGATCCGCGATCTTGTGAAAATAAGTCGACATCGCAATGTAAAGCGCAAAAAACATGTGGTCGATAATGTAAAGCCCGGCAGCCACGTAGGCGTTTTCAACGAAGGCATAAGCCGTGAATACGAAGATCAGGCCACCGTATTCGATCGTAAGTGCATTACGTTCGCCGATTCGGCCGATGATCTTGCCGATTTTCTCGGCGAACAGCCAATTGAAAAGGTAATTGACGAGGAAAAGCAATGTCACCTGAGCCGCAGTGAAACCGAACTTTTCGACCATTAGAAATGCGGCGAATACCATGAAGATCTGACGGCGCGCGCCGGAAAAGAAAGTCAGCGCGTAATATAACCAGTATCGCTTACGCAGGATGATGCGGTTATGCTGTTCGGTGCCGCCTGAGAAATGCGGAAAACCGGCCCACATCACGACCGCGAGGCCGAAACAGACGCAGCCTGCGATCAGAAAATTCCACATGTAATCCAGTTCAATCATTTTGAGCAGGAACCAGAGCACGCCGTAAACCACCAGGGACGTAATTGCCGCAACGGAAATCAGTTTACCGAATACTTGTGGTGCTTCTTCCTTGGACAACCACTGCAAAGCGAGCGACTGCTTGACCGCCTCGAAATAGTGAAAACCCAGCGACATCATTATGGTTGTGAAGTACAGGCCATAGACCGTGGGGAAAAATCCGGTGATAGCGACACCGGCACCAAGTAGTGCCAGGGACAGTACGGCAAAGGTCTGCTCCTTGAGGACGAGCAAAACGAATACGGTGGTAAACGCTATGAATCCGGGAATCTCCCTCAGGCTCTGCAAGATGCCGATCTCGATGCCTGTAAACGCCGCGCGTTCCACCGCGAAATTGTTCAATAACGCCGTCCAGGCATTGAACGCAATGGGCATCGCGATGCTCATCAGGATCAGCAATACAATGGGATTTTGCCAGTCGGCTTTTTTCATGGGGTCCGCGCTGGATTGTTGTGGCTCATTCTGTCAGTCGCGCCACTCCCGGAAAGAATGCCTCAAGCGGCCGCCAGAGTCACTCTTTCGCAAGATCGACCCTGGGCACGATGCGCTCGACCAGTGGCTTGATCGTCAGGCCTTGCACGATGATCGAAAATAACACTACGGCATATGTGATTGTCAGAATCGTCGGCTTGTATTCGTTCATCGGTAGGGATAATGCAAGAGCCACCGCTATTCCGCCGCGCAGCCCACCCCAGGTCAGAATCGGAATGGCGCCTTTGGTAAACGTGCTCCAGCGGGAAAGAATCGATATTGGTACAGCAACCGCGACCCAGCGCGCGAACAGCGACACCGGAATCAGGAGCAGCGCGACGCCCGCATGATCGACGAGCCGCGCGATGACCAGGACCTCGAGGCCGATAAGCAGGAACAGGACGGAATTCAGTATTTCATCAACGAGCGACCAGAATTTCCTGATGTAGTCGCGCGTTGTGTCGCTAACTGCATATTTCATGCCTTTGTTGCCGATGAAAAGCCCCGCCAGGACCATCGCTATGGGGCCACTCATGTGCAGCCTGATTGCGAGCGCATAGGTCACCATCACCAGCGCAAGCGTAATTAATACCTCGAGGTTGTGCTCATCGATACGATGCATGGCCCGGTAGCCCGCGTATCCCGCAATCAATCCCAAAACGGCACCGCCGACCGCTTCCTCGAGAAACAGCTTGCCAACCGACAGCGCGTCGACGGCGCCTCCGTGGTCGCTGCCGCCCATTGCGATCGCCAGCACGACGGTGAACACCACCACCCCGACACCATCATTGAACAGTGATTCGCCGGCCATCTTCGCTTCCAGGGTCTCGGGAACGTCGACGGTCTTGAAAAGCCCGAGCACGGCGACGGGATCCGTTGGACTGATGAGCGCTCCGAACACGAGCGCCCAGATGAATGGCATCGGGATACCGAACGCATTGAGTATGAACCAGGTCGCCCAGCCGATCAGGAAGGTCGAGATCAGAATGCCGACCGTTGCCATGAGTGCGATTGCCCGTGCCCTGGACTTGAAGACAGCAAAGTCGACATGCAATGCGCCGGCAAAAAGCAGAAAGCTCAGCATGCCGTGCATGACAGTGTCGTAGAAATCGATTTGTAACAGGACGCCGGTAATAATCTCCAGCACCGGCGATTCCGGATGCAGAACCTCGACAAGGATGATAACCAGCGAGGCGGCCAGCGCGATCATGACGAGACCGATAGTGTGTGGCAGGCGCAAGTAGCGGTAATTCACGTAGCCGAATATGGCGGACAAGCCGATAAGGAATGCGCCGATCTCGAAAATAGTCATTCGCTCCCGCTCCTTTTCTCAACCCAGTATCATAGGCGCGTAGCGGTATTATTGCAGGTCGAATGATTCATATCGCAAGGCCTTGGCATCATCACGACTCTGGCCCGATTCCAGGCTTGCATCGAAAAACTTTTACCGGACCATGGCAACAAGAATTCAGGTATCCGGGGTTCGCAAAATAAGGCAACGCTCTCTTTGTTACAGCAAACGCTGCCGATGACATAAGGCGGTATCAGCCGCCATCGTCCTTGAACTGACTTAAGGATTCGCGGATTTCCTGTGGAATCTTCTGTGATGCGAGGTTGCCGTCTTCGAGGATTCTCGCGAAAACGCGAGTGGCCTTGCCCTCCGTTACCTGTTGACCGGTTCGAAGGTTGACCGCATTGCAGTGCCAGTGAACCGTCTTGTCGCGAACCTCGAGCAGGGTCAGCGTACATTCCACCTGGTCGCCATAGGCGGCGGGACCGACGAAGCGAAATTCGATTTCGCCCATCACGAATGCACTGCGATCCCTGTTGATCATTCGATTGATCGGATGCCCGATGCGACGGAACAGCTCGTGCTCGATTTCGTTGAACCAGGCAACTTCTCGCGCGTAATAGACGAGGCCAAATGGGTCTGATTCGCCCCAGTTGACGGTCAGAATCTGTGAGTAAGCTGACATTTGTGATTCCCTGGAAAAACCAGCGCGCATGTTACCAGCGATGCGCCCTGAATCAACGATTGCCCATTTCGTTCCGGTAATCGAGCAGGGATGGTCATGCCGGCAGCTGTGATTCGACCAGTGCGACCCAGTAGGCGGCGCCTGTCGTCAGGATTTCGTCGTTCAGGTCGTAGTTCGGGTTATGCAGCGTAGCGCCACAATGCCCGTCCACGCCGTTGCCGATCAGTATGTAACAACCCGGCTTCATCTCGAGCATGCGCGCGAAGTCTTCGGAGGCACTGCACGGTGGACAATCCGCATCGACGGACGGATCGCCGGCGACCTTGCGGGCGGCGGCAATCGCGGCATCCGTTTCCGCCGGCGTATTTACGGTTACGACGAAGTCGTTGCGGTACTCGACCAGGCCCTCGGCTCCACGGGCGGCCGTGATTGTGGCGACAGTTTCCCGCATGCGGGACTCGATCCTGTCCTGCGTCCTGGTCGACATCGCCCGGCAGTCTCCCTTGATCGTCACGGTCGACGGGATGACGTTTCTTGCACCGTCAGTCAGGATTTCGGTCACCGACACGACGCCCCAATCCTTCGGCGCCACGGAATGCGAAACGATCGATTGCAACGCCACGATCACGTCGGCGGCAATAGTAAGCGGATCGACCGCGCGCTCGGGCATGGAGGAATGTCCGCCGCGGCCCCTTATCTTGATTTCGAATACGTCCTCCGAGCTCATGATCGCGCCTTTTCGTACCGCAAACTGACCTGCCGGAATACCGGGCATGTTGTGCAAACCGTACACGGCCTGCATTGGAAAGCGCTCGAACAGGCCGTCCTCCATCATGGCGAGTGCGCCACGCCCGTCCTCCTCGCTCGGTTGAAAAATGAAATAGACAGTGCCATCGAAATTGCCCGAATCGCAAAGACGTTTCGCCGCGGCGAGCAGCATGGCAGTGTGACCATCATGCCCGCAGCCGTGGAACACTCCGTCATGAATCGAACGATGTGCGAAAGAATTGACCTCCTGTATGGGCAGCGCATCCATGTCGGCGCGCAGGCCTATCGCCTGCGCGGCGCTGCCGCGCGTCAGTGAGCCAACGACGCCCGTCTTGCCAATTCCCGTGTGAACCTCGAGACCGAAGTCAGTGAGTGTTTCGGCGACAATCCGGGCGGTGCGCTGCTCCTGAAAACCGAGCTCGGGATGCCGGTGAAAGTCGTGACGCCAGGCCGTTGCCTCCGACTTGAGAGCTTGCAACTCGTCGTCTGAATTTGTCGAAGGAATCAACATGTTCTTCGATCCTGTACACGCCTTCGACAGGTGTGAAAAACCTGTCTACGCAATCGACAAATTGTTTTTTCCGGGCACAACATTTTTTTGTGTTATGTTAAATTTGAAGGGCTTGATATATATAAGTTTTTTTTCATTTTCGCGATTCGTTCTTGAAAATGAACGGGCGTCATTGCAGTTCATTTTTGTCTGTGAAAGGCTCCGAAAACCATTGACAAAGGCACTCCTTCCGAGAGGAAGGTTCGCAAAGCCACCGGTCTACATTTACCAGACAGCGGGGTTACCGTAATGACTTTTCTGCTCAATATTACACCCTGGCCCGTGCTCTCAGCACTGTTGTGGATAGTACTGGTCGTCGCCGCACTGTATTTCGCGCGCACGACGGCACACAAGCTCATTCAAGCCGCAGGCAACTCGTTGCATAAGGTGTTCCGCACGGCGTCCGTATCCGTCGCAGCCGCTGAAAAGAAACTTGCCGCAAGAAACCGCGAGGTGCTGCTGGCACACGGCCGCGAGGCCAAAGAACGCATTGTCGAACGCGAATTCGATCGCATCAACGAAACTGTCCGCAAGGATCTCGCCAATTACGCAGCCTTGCATCGCAGCCTGAGTGAATCCATAGATCGCATCGAACAGGATCACAAGGAAGCGGTCGATGTGCCACCCGATCCGCCGGGCTGGGTAAAAGCCGTTGAGGCTGTCGCCAAAATCGATTCGCGAGAAGGTCGCGTCGGCATAGGCAATGTCCTGTCAGACATTCACAAATCGCTCGTCAAGGCGCATAAGGAAGCAATGGTGATGTATCGCGACGCCAGCGCGAAGCGCCATGAATTGCTGAGGAAGATGCGGCCCGAATGGCGCGAGATCCAGCAAACGCTGGGCAAGGTCGGGAAAAATGTCGACAGCCTGCTGGCCCGATCGGTCACCATCGACAGGCATATGCAGGAGTACGAAGATATCGTAAAAAACGAGGATCATGCGATCTCCGTACTGTCTTCGTCTTCGCTGGTTTATTTCTTCGTATCGGCACTGGTCCTCGTCATCGCAATCGGCGGCGCGACTATCAACTTTTCGCTGATCGCTCGACCGATGGCAGAGATGGTGGGTGGCACTACCCTGATCGGTGGCTTCAAGACGGCAGACATCGCAGCACTCGTCATCATCATGGTCGAGATATCCATGGGATTGTTCCTGATGGAATCTCTTCGCATTACGCGTCTTTTCCCGGTAATCGGTGCGCTCCCGGACAAGACGCGCGTACGCATGATCTGGATTACGTTCACGATGCTGTTCCTGCTCGCAAGCGTAGAGGCCGGTCTCGCCTATATGCGCGAAGTATTGTTGCATGACGAGCTGGCGACCAGCGCATTGCTACGTGGTGAGGCAGCGACCACCGTGTCCGGCGAGTACATGTGGATTACGACCGCCGCACAGATGGGAATGGGATTCATACTGCCGTTCGCCCTGACCTTCGTTGCGATACCGCTGGAGACTTTCGTGCATTCGCTGCGCACAGTCGTTGGTCTGGTTTCTATCGGCGTGCTTCGTTTCGTATCGCTGGCCTTGCGGCTGCTCGGCAGCGCATTCCGCTACCTTGGTACGCTGTTTACGCAGTTGTATGACCTGCCGTTGTTCATTCCGCTGTGGTGGGCCGCCAGAGAACCGCAGACTGCAAAATCGAGTGGCAGCGGCTATTCGGAGACATCATCATGAAATCACTAAGACTCATGGCGTGTTGCCTGTTGCTTGCCGGTTGCGGCCAGTCGCAATCGAACAATGCCGGGGTTTACATGCTGATCGATACATCCGGCACTTATCGGGAAGAAATTCAGAAAGCGGAGCAGATTATCCGCTATACGCTGTCGCGGCTCGATGCTACCGATTCATTCGCGGTTGCCAGGATCGATACCGGCAGTTTTAGCGAAAAGGATATCGTGGCAAAAATAACCTTCGATGATCGGCCAAGCACGATCAACCGCCAGAAACGTCTTTTTGCCGAACAGGTGCAGACGTTCGTCGACACCGCGAGATCTTCGCCGTACACAGACATTACGGGCGGTATGTTGCAAGCCGTTGAATTCCTGAACGAGAAGGGACCGGCGAACAAGAAGGTACTGATCTTCTCGGATCTCAAAGAGGAACTCGAGTCGGGTTACGTCCGTGACATCGAATTCGAACTGGACGGATTCGATGTCATCGCTCTGAACGTAACCAAGTTGCGTTCGGATAACGTCGACCCGCGCGAGTATTTGACACGGCTCGACGAGTGGCAGACACGGGTTGAAAAATCCGGCGGTACCTGGCGCGTGATCAACGACCTCGACGGATTGGAAGGGCTGCTGTAAGGGCCGGTTTTCGGTCCTCGCGCCTGAAATTGGGGCCTGGCGCCCGCGCCAGGCCCAGCAGAGCGCGAATGCGGACTGGATGCCGTTAAAAGTCCGAAAAGTATGATTTTGATCACGTTCCCGGCGCCCGTGCTTGCATGCCATAAGGCTCCTGCCCGACACTGGGCTGCGATCGTACACAGGGCAGGTATTGGGCCATGATTGAGCTCGATCCGTTAACAATAATCTATATCGCTGGTGCCGCCGCCTTCGGCGGCGTCGTCGGCTGGTTCTTCCGCAGCCGGCAAAGCGCGCAGGACATGTCTAGGCTCGGTGATGACTGGAGAAGCCGACACGACAAGGCCGTGGCCGAAAAAGAAGAGAACAGTAAAGAAATCGGGAAACTCAAGCATTCGCTCGATGCGGCCAAGAAGATCGTCGAGAAAAACATCATCGCCACGAATCAGGCGAAGACCGAGATCGCGTCCCTGCGTGAAAAACAAAATGCGCTGCAAAAAAACCTGTTCGTGATTGGTGCCGAAAGAGATGAGCTCAAAGGAAAATTGTCGAACCACAGTAACGTGATGAATAGCTCGCAGCAGCGGGTTACTCAGCTGCAGGCCGAAATCGAAAAGAATCAAGGGATTTATAAGGCACGCCTCGAAGCCACTGCAGAGGAAAGGAAGATACTTCAGCGCAAGATCGATGACGCAAAAGCCGAGCAAAAGTCGCTCAACAACCTGTTGACTTCGGCGAGGGCCGAATATCAGTCGGCCAGCAACATGCTGGCAGCGGCACAGACCAGGCTCGAGAACATGGACACGATGGAGAAGAAGGTAATCTCTCTAGAGGCCGACAATGCACAGCTGAAGCATGATATCGCCCTGGCAAATCAAGGCGCCGAGACCTTGAGACGCGAGCTCACTGAGTTCAATGTCTTGAAAGAGCAAAACCGGGAACTCGTGCAGTGCCTCAAATCGATGGAGGACAGGTGTAAACAATACGAGGAAGATGCACGAAGATACCGAAGTCAGGCCGAACAGTCCGAAAAGGAATCGGACACGCTGCGATTCAAGATCGGCGATATCGAAAAGAACTTCCACGAGATGCGGACTGAACAGGAAACCAGCAAACAAGAAAAGAAAACCGGAAACGGCAAGCAGGAAGTCGAGGTTAAGACCCCTGCACCCCTTGGCATTCCGAAACCAGACGGTGAGGTCGACGACCTGACCGAGATCATCGGCATAGGAAAGGTTTTCGAGCGGACGCTGCACGACATGGGCATCTGGTATTTCCGGCAGATTGCCGCCTTCGGGCCAGCCGAGATCGCGCGCATCAACTCGGAATTAAAGGAATTCAAAGGCCGCATCGAACATGATGACTGGATCGGCCAGGCCAAAGAACTGCATTACAAGAAATACGGCGACCAAGAATAAACTCCCCGCTGGCCCTTATCAGATCGTGAGATTATCGTGAGCCCACGATATCGCGGCGCGGGACGGAATGCGTTATAAAGTCATATCCGCCGCCGGGATACAGGCTCGCGAGGAATCAAATGCAAAACAACAATTTTTCCTACTTGCTGATCGCGCTTCTCATCTTCGTCATCGTGGTTCCCGTTACGTATGACCTCGAGCTGATATCCGCGAAAGCTTCGAGGGCGGTGGGCATAAGCTGTGTACTGGCAATCGGCATCTGGAGCCTGCGCGGCGCGGGAAAGCTGTATTCGATTGGCATGCTGGTAGCCAGCGTCGGGATAGCCATCAATATCTTGTCGGTCATCCGTGAGAGCGACGCATTGCACATCACCTCGGATACTTTTTTGTTCGTATTCCTGTCGCTCGCGATATTCAACACGATGCGGCAAGTTGCTGTCGGTACCAAAATAAATCCGAACAGGATCGTCGGCGCGATCTGTATCTACCTGCTTCTCGGCGTGATTTGGTCGATTTTTTACCTGGTCATCGAATTTTTCGAACCCGGGTCATTCCGGGGACTGACAGAAGCTGCATCTTCCACCTGGAATCCCGATTGGATCTATTTCAGCTTTGTCACGATTACGACGCTCGGCTACGGTGACATAACGCCAGTGACACAGACAGCCAGGTCGTTTGCTTTCGCGGAAGCCGTTGTCGGCCAGTTCTATATTGCGGTGCTGGTTGCCGGACTCGTTAGCGCGTATATCTCGGCAAAGCAGGGCAGCAACAGGTCTGACTGATTCTCAGGATTAACAATCTAATCGGCAGCGCGTTTGCGTGGCCAAAGGGTGTCGAAAACAAAAACTGCGCCGGTACCGTAAATCGTCGCCCAAATGAACATTTGCAGCCGGGTCCAGAATGCGGCACCGGCGGCGGCGCCCGCCTGCGTGTCCATCACGGCGGGAGCCAGTATGACGATCATCGTGAGATAGCCATAGGACCAGGTCGCGCCGGCCGGGTGCATACCTGCTCCCGCAAAGATTCTCTGGCCCATCACGAGGCCCGCCAGACCGATCAAGAGCGTGTACATGAGGAGTGACGGCGAGACGCTCAGCACCTGCCACGCGATAATTGCAGCAACGCCACCGATCAGCGTCGAGACGATCAAAGAGCGTGCGACCTGGCGCGTCTCGCCGATGCCCGCCTGCTGCCCCATCGAGGCGACCTTGATCAGGAATGCCGCATAGCTCGCGCTCGCGCTCGACAACATGAACCACAGTATGACCGGCATGACGATGACCAGCGAGCGAAACGCGCTGCGGCGGGCTTCCGCAAGGTCGGGTTTTTCGGCCTGCGGTTTAGCAGCCTGGACGGGTGCCGCTACCGGCCGCGCCAGCGAATCAGGAAGAATGGCGTGTGCCACCCACACGAACAGGACGCCCGCAATCACGCCGCTGCTGAGCCCACCCGATACCAGCAGGACGGCATCGACCGAAACCGTACCGACGGATGTGACGAGTGCGAGGCCGACGGTCGCGAAGGTGCCCAGAACCGCCGAGCCACCGCGTGCCGTAAAATAGAAGCTGTGATACAGCGCAAGCCCGAGCAACAAGATCCCGACCATTCGCTGATTCAGCATGAACGGCAAGAAGACCATTCCCGCATACACGGCGACGATGAAAACAGCCATGAACTTGAGGCCGCTGGAGAATTTCGGCGCCGGGAAAGGCAGCGCGAGGATAAACATCGTCATGACTGCCGCGATGAACGACATTGGCCAGTTCACGGTCTGCGAAAAGAGCATCGACAAGGCGGTGCCGAGTGCCAGGCGCAGGATGCGCAGGCTCGCGATATCCATGCCTTGCGACACGCCTGAATCCGGCGCGCGGGATTCCGCACGAGTCAGATCAGAAGGCATAGGTCAGCAAACTGGCGACTCTTATATAAATTTTGCCCACGAAGTTGAATAACCAGTTATTGCCGGTGTAAACGATAACCGATGCCTGCGCGCCGACCCTGATGCCACGCCGTTGTTCCCTGTCATCCAGGCGGAACTCGACATCGACGGGAAATCGCTGCGCGTCACGCAGCCATTGCCGGTTGTTGTCAATCGTCGGCAGGCTGCCGAGCGGCGTAGTATCGACCGATACGCCAAAGCCCATGCCGCGCACGCGACCGGACAACACTTTGCCCGGCAGGGAATCGAACAGTATCTCGACCTCGTCACCCGGTTTGATATTGCCGAGATTGTTTTCCGTAAAATCCGCACGTATCCAGATGTTGTCGATGCCGATGAACGTCATCAGCGGCGCGCCGGCCGATGCGAAGTTGCCCTTGTCGACCCGCACGTCGGTAACCAGGCCATCGTCCGGTGCCCGCACCGTGGTCCGTGCAAGATCCAACTCAGCCTGTTGCAGCGCGGATTGTGCCTGCAGGATGCGCGAGTTTTCCTCCCCTGCCTCGCCGAGATCCTGGATCGCCTTCTCGAGATTCGCCTCTGCCGCTACCAGCTGTGATTGCGCGACGCTGAATGCCGATTCAGCCTGCTCGAGCCGCCTGTCGGAGATCGCGCCGGGATCCTCTTCCTTGATGCGTCGCAGGCGGACCGCGTCCTGCTCGGCACGGATCATGCCTGCCCGGGCAGCGTCTACTGACGCGCGCGCCGCATCGACATTAGCAGTCGAAACACCGGTTGCCTGTCGCGCCGATTGCAAATTGGCCTGCGCCGTCTCGACGGCAAGCTGGTACCTGTTACGGTCTACCGCGAACAGTTCCTGGCCGGCGGAGACGAATTCATTGTTCGACACGGAAACGCTGGTTACCGCGCCGGACACCTCCGCCGCGACCGGAACGACGAGTGCGTGCACGCGTGCCTGGTTCGTGTAGGGCGTTATCCGATCTGCCGCGATGTACCAGAACATCAGTACCACGCAGCCGCCCAGGACGATCAGGGTCCACTTCCGCACCGGATCCATCGGCGCCTTTACCTCTGCTTCGGGCGTGTCGTCTGCGGTTGCGTCCGCGCCCGGTGTCTCTTCTTCTGTCATTGCTACTCGCTGATGGTGACGCGGTCTGTTTCGAGCAGGCCGTCCCAATCGGTGCGCTGCTCCATTTCTCGACGCGTGTCTTCATCGATGAAATTTTCGGGCCCGGCCTGCCAGCCGCCGCCGAGCGCACGGTAAACGGCGATCAGGCTCTGGATCGCGAGGCCTTTGTTCGATACGTAGCGCTGTTGCTGGGCAAAGAGCGCCTGCTGTGCATCGAGCACGCGCTGGTAATCGGCGAATCCTTCCTGGTAGCGGACCATCGAGAGGTCGCTCGAGCGAATGGCGGACTCGACCGTTTGCGTGAGGATATCGTCCTGCTGCTGGCTGCCGACGAACGCGACCATCGCGTCCTCGACTTCGCGCGCTGCCTGGATGACGGTCTCCCGGTACTGCACCAGCGCCTGCTGCAGGCGCGCGTCCTCGATGCGGATATTGCTCTTGATGCGTTGATAATTCAGGAATGGCCAGACGAACGAAGGACCGACCGTGTATGTCACGCTCTCAGATCGAAACAGCTCTCCGATGCCGCTGTCACCCGAGCGCGTCGTATTCGTACTCCCGGACGCAGCCAGCCCCAACGAGCCACTGATGCTGAAGCTCGGGTACAGGTCGGCCTTGGCGACACCGACCTGTGCGTTTTGTGCCATCGCGAGCAGCTCCGCACGGCGCACATCCGGCCTCAGGCGCAACATGTCGGCCGGCACGCCGACCAGGATTCTTTGCGGAACTTCGGGGATGCGGCCCTCGCCGCCGAGCATTTGTGTCAGATTGGTGGGCGGCAAGCCGAGCAAGGCGGCGAGCGCATGTTGTGCCTGGCGAAGCGAGGTCTCCAGTGTCGGGATCGTCGCTTGCGTGCTCAGCAACAGTGTTTGTGCCTGTTGCACGTCGAGCTCATTGCTCGCG
>JABAOE010011119.1_pt1 | contig 11954 bp, 12 predicted proteins | sample 7062141 | NCBI WGS metagenome assembly JABAOE01 (sample SAMN14538627, study PRJNA623070) | marine sediment metagenome | biome: marine biome [ENVO:00000428]; feature: marine pelagic biome [ENVO:01000023]; material: deep marine sediment [ENVO:00002113] | place: India: Gulf of Khambhat ...
CAGGAGCCGGGCGGAGGCGAGGGCGAATCCGAACCCGGGTCCGTACGCATACGGTGATCCCGCCGTCCTGGCCTTCCTCCCCGACGGGAGCTTCTACCTCGGGGACGGCTACTGGCACTCGCGCATCGTCAAGTACGACGCCGACGGGGAGTACCTGATCGAATGGGGAGAGCTCGGGTCCGGTCCGGGGCAGTTCGACCTCGTGCACGGGGTGGCGGTCGACCGGGAGCACCGCGTGTACGTCGCCGACCGCACCAACGACCGCATCCAGATCTTCACCGAGGACGGCGCGTTCCTCGAGGAGTGGCCGGACATCACGGATCCGGTCGGCGTCTACATCGACGAGAACGAAGCGGTGTGGGTCATCTCCGCGACGCTCAACCGCATCCTCAAGTACGACCGCGACGGACGTCTCCAGTACCACTGGGGAGCGTACGGCGGCACCCGTGGCGGCTTTCCCGGAGGCCTGTCCCGGCCCCACCAGATCGACGTCGACCAGGAGGGCAACGTCTTCGTCGCCAGCTGGGACGGAGGCTGGGTCAACAAGTTCGTCCCGAAGCCGGGAGCCGCCGCGGCGGAGCTGGTCGGAAGGCCGCTCGTGCTGGAGCGATAGCCGCGCCTGCCCGGTCCCACCCCACGGGGCCCGAGCCCCGGAGCGCCGCAAGCCGGACGAAGGCCGAGAGCGGCCAGCCCGGGGGTACAAACGCTAAGTTATTGTATTATATTGCGTTATAAGCGGACACGATCAACCGAAGGACAACTTGTCTCCTTTGGGCGGGGTTTGAGCGTGCTCGGGCGCAACATCGGCTGGGGGCATCGGCATGGCGGGAGCGAAGGAACGGGGACGGCGTCCCCATGAGCGCAGGCTCATGGAGAGCGAGTCCCGCTGGCTGCAAAAGGCTCTGTTCGCCCTCGGAAAGGCCGAAGACGACCGCGACAAGCTCGACACGGCGCTCGACGGCGACGTCGCTCCGATCACGGTGGAGATCAAGGGCAGGTCCTTCGATATCGGGACGGTCTCCGAGGCCATGGCCGACGCGGTGAGGGAGCGCTCCGAGAGCCTGCGTCAGTCGCTGAGCCAGGAGCAGGCGGCCCTCCGCTGAAGGACCGATCAGAACCCGGGCGAGGAGAGGACACCATTTCCGGCAAGCAGATGAAGACACCGACGGTCAAGAGGAACGCGCGCGCACCCGAGGTACAGCGCGCGGCGCGCGAATTGGGGTCGCTGGCGCTGGCTCGCGTGCGACAGGGCGGGAGCCTCAAGATCCGCCAGCGCGTGCAGCTCCGCAGGGCCATCGCGACGGCCGGTGAGTTTCTCGCGTGGGCGCCGATGGCCGCCCAAGGCAAGGACGCGATGGGGAAGGCATCCAAGGACGTGGCGGATCTGACGAAGCGCGCCGCGAAGTGGATGGCGGACGAGCTCGCTGAGGAGCTCGCGGCGAAGAAGGCCGAGCTGGCGCGGCTCGAGCGGACCGCCGATTCGATGCGGGAGCTGGCGGAGAGGGACGAGGAGGCCTACCCCGCCGAGATCTCGTACACCCACACGAGCCGGCACGCGTCCGAGGGTCTCGTGACCAAGACGGAGACGGTCGTGCTGCACAGCCCCGAGGAGGCAGAGGAAGCAGCCCATCGGATCGAGACGAAGCTGGACAGTTGGGGCAAGCTGAGGGAGCAGATGGTGGGCGAGCTCAAGCAGAAGCAGGTCCAGCTGCAGGAGATGAAGCACAGCCTGTCGGACTTCGTGGAGTCGACCGAGGGTCTGCTCGACGACGTGATCGCGACGCTCTGAGCGACGCCGCCAGGGGGCTCGCGTCTCGAGCTTCCCACGAGGGACCGTGACGCGCCGCCCCGTCCCGCTCCGCGGGACGGGGCGGCGCTTCCTTCGGGCGCCCTGGAGCACGGCCCGCGTTCTACCGATAATGTCCCCACTGACCAGCCAACGACGGGGGGAGGACTCCCACTCTTGAAGCGCTGTCGCCGCTGGGGCACCGCACCGCTTTGCGCCGCGATCGCTTGCGCCGCCGCCTTCGTCATGGTGGGGGCGCCGCACGCGGCCGCTGCGCAGGAGCCTCCCCCCGGCTTGGCCGAGTCGAGGCCGAACGTGTTCTTCGACTGCGGCGGGCCGAGCTGCGACCAGGCGTACTACCGAACGCAGATCGGCTGGGTCAACTGGGTGCGCGACCGGCTCGTCTCCGACGTCCACGTGATCATGAGCAGCCAGTCCACGGGAGCCGGAGGGCGGGAGTACCTCCTCGACTTCATCGGCGTGGGCCAATACGAGGCCTATCAAACGAGGCTCACGTACCGGAGCCTGGTCACCGACACGGGCCGCGAGACGCTCGACGGGATCGCCCAGGTGCTCTCGATCGGGTTTGCGCACTTCGGGGCGGCGGTCGGCTCCCCGGGGCTCGTGTACATCGAGGGGCGGGAGATGTACAGCATCCTGCCTTCCACCCGGGTCGTCTCGCAGGATGAGGTCGAGGATCCCTGGAACCTGTGGGTGTTCCGCATCAACGGCAGCGCCAACCTCGACGGGGAGGCGACGCGAACCACGCGCCGGCTGAACGCGAGCGCCTCGGCCTCACGGGTCACGCCCACGTGGAAGACGAACTTTCGCGGCAACGTCAATTACAACCAGCGCGACATCGAGCTCAGCGACGCCTCGGTCTTCACCGACGCGCGCACCGACTGGGGGCTCACCCAGTTCACGGCGTACTCGCTCGCCAACCACTGGTCCGTCGGATGGCAAGCGGACGCGCGACGGTCGACCCGCTCGAATCAGGATCTGCGGGTCGAGTTCACCCCCGCCGTCGAGTACAGCTTCTTCCCGTACGAGGAGGCGACGCGACGGGCGCTGACCCTCTTCTATCAGATCGGGCCCCAGTGGAGGGACTACATGGAGGAGACGATCTTCGGGAAGACGGACGAGGTCACCTGGGAGGAATCGCTCGAGCTCGAGCTCTCCCAGCGCCAGCCGTGGGGTCGCGCCTCCGTGCGGGTGGTGGGCTCCCACTTCCTCCACGATCTCGACCTCTACCGAATCGAGATGCGAGGCGACCTCGACGTGCGCGTCGTGAGGGGGATCTCGGTGAACGCCCGCGCCAACGCCGGGTGGGTGAACGATCAGATCTTCCTGTCCGCGGAAGGCGCCACCGACGAGGAGGCGCTGCTCAACCTCCAGGTCCGCGCACAGGACTTCACCTACTCCATCGAGGCGGGCGTGGAGATCCAGTTCGGATCGATCTTCAACAACGTCGTCAACAACCGCTTCGGAGGTGGGGGCTTCAGCGGCTTCTCCCGCTGAGCCCGGCGGCGGTAGGGATCAGCCATGTCCTGGTCCGACTGTGACTTGCGCGGATCATCCCGGCCTCATGACCGCGCATCCCGCTCGGGCCGGACACGTCCGCGCGGGTCCCGGGCCGGCGTCCCCGGGGTCCGAGCTCAGAAGGGGTTCGTGGCGAACACGGACAGCTCGGGCACGAACCCCCGGCCGTCCAGCCGGAGGACGCCCACGATCGCGTCGGCGATCTCCTCGGGTCGCAGCTTCTTGTCGGAGCGCTCCCTCGGCACGCCGGCCTTCGCTGCGAACTCCGTCATCACCTCGCTGGGGTTGACGAGGGTCACGCGCACGTCGTGACGCCGCAACTCGTCACGCCAGCATTCCGTCATGCCGCGGAGGGCGAACTTCGAGGAGCCGTACGCCGTCCGGCCCGCGCTGCCCTTGAGCCCCGACGTCGACGAGATGTTGACGAGCTCCCCGCCGCCACCCCGCGCGATGAAGTGGCGCGCGGCCTCCCGTGCCATCAGGAACGGCCCGAAGACGTTCGTTCGGTAGAGGCTCTCCAGCTCCTCCAGCGTGGTGTCGACGAGAGGCTTGAAGAGCCCGTACCCGGCGTTGTTCACGAGGATGTCGAGCCGGCCGTGGCGCTCGATCACGGCGCCCACGGTCCTCACCGCGTCCTCTTCGACACCCACGTCGCCGACGACGAACTCCACGCCCAGCTCCTCCGCCGCGCGCCGGACCACGTCCTCCCGCCGTCCCGTGATCGTGACCAGGGATCCCTCGTCACGGAGCGCCCTTGCGATCGCTCGGCCGATTCCTTCGCCGCCGCCGGTCACGAGCGCGACCGCGTCCTTCAGGTGCATGGAGCCTCCCGGTTCGGGCCGTTGGGTGCGCCCACGCTAGGTGCGGCCGAATCGCGGGCACAAGGGGGCTGCCCGGGGCTCGACGCTCGGCCGGCCCGCCCCTCACGCTGTCGCGACCGGGGCACGGGGCCTTAGGATGGGGCTCGCTCGGCCACGGCCGCCGGTCCATCGTCTCCGGCTGCCGATGGACCGCCTGTCCGACCTTGGGCCCGACCCCCGCGGCCGCCCGCTCTTGGAGGACGTGATTCATGCTGGAGCTTGCGCTCGCCGTGATCGGGCCGACCGCCGGGTGCCAGGAGGGCGCGCGTCGAGGGAAATCCCACCGGAGCCGGGTGGCGGCGCGCCGCGCCCGGAGGCGAGCGGCGGGAGTCCTGGGGTGGGTGCTCCTTGCCACCGCCGCCTGCGGCACGACAGGGGCGGCCACAGGCAGTGGCCGGGATCCCATCACCCGCGCGCAGATTCAGGAGTTGGCCGACGGCACGGGGACGGCCCTGTCGGTGGTGCGCCAGCTCAGACCGAGCTGGCTGAGGGCCCGCAACCCCGGAAGGCCGAGCACCGGGGGCCTGCCGATCTATCCGGCGGTCTTCCTCGACCAGCTCCGGCTGGGGCCGATCGAGTCGCTCGATGACGTGTCGTCGCAGATCATCCAGCGGATCGAGCTTCTGGACATGAGGGACGCGACGATCCTCTTCGGGGAAGGATACCCCGCCGGGGTCATCCGGGTGGTCACGGTCCCTCCGGGCGAGGGCCCCTGATGGCGCATCCGACTATCCGATGAGCCGGCTCGGGGACATCGGGCCGCGGTCCCAGTCCTGGACGCTCGAGATGTCGGGATAGCCCCAGTCCTCTCCGCTCCACCCGTCGAAGCCCTCCATGCGGAAGGCCCAGAGCCCGGTCGACGAGTCCGACACCACGATGAGCCCATCGGCGTTTCGCACGTCGACGCCGAACGCGCCGTTGAAGACGGGGTTGAAGTCGTCGTTGAGCGGGCCGATGTAGGTGTCGTAGAAAGCCACGGTGCGTGGGTTGTGCGGGTCCATCAGCGAGAAGACCTGCAGGCCGTCGACGTAGCCGGAGACGAAGACGAACGGCCACCGCACCTCGTGGTTGTGCACGAGGTGCTGCCAGTCGGCGGTCCACGCCGAGATCGGCGAGCGGACGACCTGCGTCCGCCCCTCCAGCGCCGGCTGCACGTCGAAGATCCGCAGCGGCGCGTGCCGGTACTCCGTCTCCGCCACGACGTAGCGTCCATCGGGCGAAGGCGTGACCGTGTGGCCGAAGCTCACCCCGGCCACACCCGCCAGGGAGAAGAGCAGGGTCGGAGCCTCGACGTCCGAAACGTCGAACACGTAGTACCCACCGGTTCCGCCACCGTAGAACCGGTCCGTGCCGGTGTCGGGGTGGTAGCCCACGTACATGTCGTGGTAGCCGCCGAAGCCCGGGCGCTCCGCCGGTACCGGGACGCGCCCGACCAGGGCCCCTTGCCGGTCACCCTCGACGAAGCGCCCGAGATCGTAGACGTGCGCGTAGGGCCCCGAGACGGTCGTGAAGAGGAGGACGCGGCCGTCACTGTGCTTGTACACGAACATGTTGTGGAAGCCACCGAGGTGCTCCGGCTCCCGAATCCGGCCGACCTCGCGCACCGCGTCCGCGTCGGGCAGCCCGGTGACCTCGAGGACCACGGCTCCCACGTCCGCGTTCGGTCCCCCCTGGCCGAACTGCAGCGATTGCACGACGTAGTAGCGGTCCCGCCACTTGAAGTGCTTGACGTCCATGCCGCCGGGGCCGGTGTGGAGGTCGGCGTCCTCGATACGCCAACGGTAGAGGACCCGAGGGCTCTCCGGCTGGCTCAGATCGACGATGTCGACGCCCCGCTGGCCCCCGCCGACCACGTCCGCTCGGCTCACGTACGCGTACGGCCGATCGAGCTCCTGCTCGATGTCGACGTCGGTCGCGCTCAGGCGTGGGCCGAGGGGCACGTGGGCCACGACCTCGACGTTGTCGCTGCCGCGCGACAGCGGCGTCCACTCCTGGGCGACGGCCTCCCGGGGGCCGGGCACGACGAGGGCGAGGAGGGCGGCGATCGCTCCGGCAGGCGGGCGGCAGGGTGCACAGGCGGAGGCCATCGGTACTCCGGGGCAAAGGGGACCCGACGGCGGCCAAGATGCCTCCGGGGCACCCGGCCTGCCAGGCGGGGCGGACTTTGCGGGCTTCGGTCGGCGCCGCGCCTCAACGCCCGCGCTCTTCGCGCTCCCGCTCCTCCCCCTCCTCGCGGCCTTCATCCTCGTCCCCGCCGGGGCGGCCCTGGTCGAGCGCTCCGGAAGCCGAAACGAAGGCGCTGGCGGCGCCGTGGTCGTAGACGAGCTCGCCCCCGGTGTGCCCTACGCGGTATCCCAGCCCGGTGAGCGCCAGGGCGGCCACGGTCGCCATGACGCGGACCGCCTGCCCGGCGCGGCCCCGCACCAGGCCGGCCGCCATGAGAATCAGAACGAGCACGGCCCCTCCGAGGAAGACTTCGGCCGCCTCCTCGTGGGTTTCGATCACCGACTCAGACGTCACCGCCTCGACGATCTCCTCGTCGCTCTGACCGGTGCCCACCGCCGCCCACGCGGATCCGGCCAGCGCGAGGGCCAGCACGACGACGGGAACCCAGCTTCGGCGGACGTCGCCGCCCCTGCGTATGAGGAGCAGCCCGACGATGGCCACGAGCGGGAGAAGGAGCATGAGCACGATCGGGAAGTGGACGACGGCCGGATGCAGCGGTTGCGGTAGCATGGGACACCTCACGTCTTGGCTGTCTTCTCACGAAGAGTGATACCCCACGGGATCTCGTTCCATCCGGCATCCGCCGTAGGTGCCGTCTCCGTGCTATGATCCCCGGTGCGCCATGCGACGGAGGCTGGACATGCGCGACGCGGAGCTGCAAGGCGGACCGGCGATCTCCCTGATCCTCGCGGCGATCTTCCTGGCCGTCGTGGTCGGGGGAGTCGTGGACCTGGTCCTCGATCGACCCCCGACCCCGTTCAGCTTCCATGTGCTCTTCGAGCTGCTGATGGTGATGCTCAGCCTCGGCGCGGCGGCATACCTCGGGTGGGGCTGGTACCAGGCCCAGGAGCGCGTCCGCGCGCTGGCGCGCGAATCCAAGCGTCACGAGCGGGAGCGGGCGGAGTGGGAGGAGCGGGCTTCGGCGCTGCTCCTGGGGCTCGGCGACGCGATCGCGGCCCAGTTCGGCCGCTGGTCGCTGACGCCGACCGAGGGGCGCGTCGCGCTCATGCTGCTCAAGGGTCTCAGCCACAAGCGCATCGCCCGACTCACGGGCACGAGCGAGCGCACCGTGCGCCAGCACTCGGTCGCGGTCTACAGGAAATCCGGGCTCGCCGGCCGCGCCGAGCTGGCCGGGTTCTTCCTCGATGCGCTGCTCCTGCCGGAAGGCCCCGCAGAGCGGGGCCGGGGAACGGCCGAGGCCCCGCCGAGCGGGCCGCACGCGGGGAACGGCCCCGCCGCGGCCTCCTGACCGTGAGCGCCGGCGACGGGGCCCGCCACGGCCGCCGAGCGAGCGTCGGGCCTCTCGCGGGAGCTTCTCCTCAGACGGCGATGCTGCGCATGCGCAGCCGCCCCAGCTCCTCGCGGAAGTGGGCGAGCGAGTGCCGCTCGAGCACGCCCATGCCGGCGAGGTCCCCGCTCAGGCCCGAGGCGCCTCCGCCACCGACGATCAGCTCCACGCCGTCGGGCAGGAGGCGTCGGAGCGTCGCCAGCTCGGCGAGGAGGCGCCCGGGTTCGTCCACGTACGTGAGCGACAGCGCCACGGCGCTGGCGTCGACCTCGATCGCCGCCGTCGCGAGTTCCGCCGCGGGCAGGTTCGGGCCGAGGTAGGCCACCCGCCATCCCTCCGCCCGGGCCGCAGCCGCGACCAGGAGAGACCCGAGCTCGTGGTGCTGCCAGGCAGGCGTCCCGGCGACCAGCGCCGGGGCGCCCGGCGAGGCCGGGAAGGCGCCGGCGACGCCATCCAGGAACCCCCGAACCTCGGCCGTCGCGAGATGCTCGTGGACCATGCGGAGATCGCCGCTGGCACATCGCTCACCGATCTCTCTCATGAGGGGAGCGAGAAAGCGCTCGAGCATCTCGATGTTCCCGAGCCGCAGGGCTGCCTCGTCCAGCGTCGCCCGAAACCGCTCCGAGTCGAGGCTTCGGATGGCGCCGATGGCCGGCCCGAGCGTCTCCGGCGGCCGCATCTCGACGAGTCGTACGGTGGGCCGGCGAAGCGCAGCGACGTGCTTCTCCAGATCGTCGGTGGCGAGGCCCGCCACCAGGCCGATCCGTCGTCCGGAGTCCACGAGCGCCCTCAGGAGCTCGAGACGGCGGACATCCGCTTCGGAGTACCTGCGCTGGCCGGAGTCGCTGCGGTCCGGCGTCACGGCCCCGTACCGCGCCTCCCACATGCGGATCAGCGGCGGGGTGAGGCCCGTCCGGCGCGCCACTCCACCGATCGAAAACGTGCCTTTCGTGGTCATGATACAACCTATGTTTAGTAATTATGAAACAACAAGGTAACACACGGAGCCTGGGTGGGAACGCCCGGCCGGGTGGCGGCCACCTCAGAACTCGATGCTGAAGCCGAAGGTCGGGAGCCGGCCGGAGCCTGCGATGGGCCTGATCCGGTCGGGATACGCGGGGTCCTCGGTGTACGTGAAGCCGACGGCGTTCTCCCGTCCGAGAGCGTTCTGGAGATCCAGGTACAGGACCGCGTTCCATCCGGTGAAGCTCAGCCGGCGCTCGGCGCGCACGTCCAGGCGAGCGTACGCCGGGGTGCGCACCGCGCCGGGGCGGGACCAGTCGGGGACGCCCCGGCCCGTCAACGCGTACGCTTCCCGAGATGCGCCGAGGTCCCAGGGGGTCGTGGCGAGCCCCGACAGCACCCTGAGCTTCGCCCCCACCTCCCAGTCGTCCCCGATCCGGTACCCGGCGGTGAGGTCCAGCGCGTGACGGCGATCCCACGCGGACGGGCGGAGGATCTCGTCGCTTCCCGCGAATTCGCTCCACGAGAGCGTGTAGGCGCCGAGGAAGTACAGGCTTTCCAGGAGCCGCTGTCGCGCCGAGAGCTCGAGGCCCCGAGCGCGGCCGGTTCCCTCGTCGACGAGGGGCTCCGCCCCCACGAAGCCGTAGTCGCCACCGAGATTGGAGACGGCGACCCGCGGGTCGTCACGCAGGAGCGGCACCCGATCGTACCGCTTGAGGAAGGCCTCGACGGAGAGCCTCAGGCCGCGGCGCGCCACCCAGGAGAGCCCGCCCGCGACCTGCCGGTTGCGCGGCTGGCGCAGGCCGAGGTTGACGCGCCGCCCCTCCTCGCGAACGGAGAGGGAGAGCAGGCTCGGGCTCTGGTGGAACACCCCCGCTCCGAGCTGCGCGGAGACGCCGGAGCCGAGCTCCACACGCGCTGAGACGCGAGGCGAGATCGACGATCCCTCGTCCAGCGCCGTCACCTCGTCCGCGCGAGCGCCCACCGTGACCGCCGCGCGGTCCCCGCCGAGCTTCGTCGTGACCTGGCCGTAGGCCGCGAGCTTCCACAGGGAGAGCGACTCGTCCCAGGCCAGGTCCGAGGACAGCGTGCCGCCGGGCACGGCTCGCTGGAAGAGCGCCGCGTCCAGCGATGCGCGGACCGCCTCGGCGCCCAGGCCCAGGGTGGCTCTCGCGCGTGGAGCCAGCTCGGCGTGCACGGTGAGCCGCGTGTCACGCTCCAGGCTCTCGTTGGTCAGCACGGGAAGCCCGTCGGCGCCCGCGTCCGCGAAGGAGAAGTCGCTCGACGACCGGCTTACCGAGGTGGTCACGTATCCCCCCGGGACCAGCCGACGCCAACTCGCCCCGATCGTCGCGCTCCGTTGATCGTTGTCGATGACGCGCTCGGCGATCTCGAAGCTCTCGAAGTCGTCCCCGGCGGATGGCGGGACGATGTCGAAGTCGTCGACGGCCCCGATGCCGACGAGCAGGAACCGGTCCGAGCGGGTCGGCTCCACCTCGACCCGGAGCTGGGCGTCCCAGTAGTCGGGACGGATGGGCAGATCCAGCGCCTCGAAGAGGAACTGCAGATACGAGCGGCGGATGCTGAAGAGCCAGCTGGCGTCGGCGCCCGCCGGGCCGTCGAGCGTGAGCGCGGCCTCGGTCGCGCCCAGCGTGAAATCCCCACGCACCCCGTCCCGGCTCCCCGGCCGGTTCGCGATGCTGAGGACCGAGCTCAGGGCGTCGCCGTACCGCACCGGGAAAGCTCCGGAGAAGAACTCCGTCTCGCGGATGAAGTCCACGTTGACCAGGCCGAGCGCTCCACCCGAGGCGCCCTGGGTCGCGAAGTGGTTGATCTGCGGGATGCGGATGCCGTCGAGGTAGTACGCGTTCTCGCCCGGGCCTCCCCCGCGCACCAGAAGGTCGTTGCGGTTGTCGACGCCGCCGAGCACCCCGGGAAGGGAAAGGAGCGTGCGCGACACGTCGAGCAGGCCACCGGGCGTGCGGCGCAGCTCCTCGTTCGAGAGGATCTGGAGGGACACGGGCGCCGCGTCCGGCACGCGGAAGGCGGGAGCCCCGACCACGAATCCCTCGAGCTGCACCGCCTGACGCTGTAGCGTCACCTCGAGGTAGGTGGAGCGGCTCGATTGGAGCACGACCTCGGCCTCCAGGGCGGCGCGGTATCCGAGCAGCTCGAAACGGACCGCGACCAGGCCCGGCCCGAGGCCGTCCAGGCGGAACCGGCCTTGCTCGTCGGTCAGCGCGGCGGCGTCGCGTCCCTCGACCGTCACCACGACGCCGTCGAGGGCCCGGAGGTCGGCCGCGTCGAGGACGACCCCCCTGAGGCTCGTCGTCTGCGCCCGGGCTCCTGGCGCCCAGCCGAGCGCGACGAGCGCAAGGAGGATGGCTCGGCTTCCGCGGCGCCTCCCACGGCCGGCCATCCGGCCGGACGCGCCCATCCCGTTGGTCCCGACCCCCAATCGCGTCAGGAGCCCACGCCGATCCAGCGACCGATCGCGAATCCGGCCGAGGCGACGGAAGCCGTCAGGACCGTGCCCCACAGGAGGTCGACGACGACCACGATGGCGGGAAAGCCCTCGAAGAGCGCCCACCCCGTGAGATCGAAGGTGGCGTAGGCGAGGAGGCCCAGGAACGCGCCCAGCGCCGCGGCGCGCACGAGGGAGTCGGCTCCGAGGCCGGGGAGCACCGCGAAGACCAGGATGCCCGCGATGTAGATCGCGTAGAAGAGCAGAGCGGCAGGCCAGAAGGCCTCGGCGCGGAGGAGATGGCCCAGCTCCCGCTGATAGAAGCCCCGCGCCACCACACCGATCCACACGAGATCGATGGCGAAGAAGACCACGGCCGTGAGCGCGTAGAGCTTGAGGACCGAGACGAAACCCATGGTGCCATCGCCAGTTGTTGAAGAGGTGTTGATAAAATAATCAACAATATCTATACATTCGGCAAGTCCAATCCCATTCTTTTCCGACGTTCCTCCGAGCCGCAGGCGAAAGCGCGATGCCGAACCACGCCCCGCTGCCCTCCGCGACCGAGGTCGTCGTGGTCGGAGCCGGCCTCGCCGGCCTCGCCTGCGCGCTCCTCCTCGAGCGCCGCGGGATCGACGTCCACGTGCTCGAATCCTCCGACGCCGTCGGCGGCCGGGTTCGGACGGACGACGTCGATGGCTTCAAGCTGGACCGCGGCTTCCAGGTCCTCCTCACCGCCTACGAGGAGGTTCAGTCGCTCGTGGACCTCCCCCGGCTCGACCCGAGGCCCTTCCGACCCGGAAGCATGATCTGGACCGGCAGGCGACT
>JABAOE010020975.1_pt4 | contig 11954 bp, 10 predicted proteins | sample 7062141 | NCBI WGS metagenome assembly JABAOE01 (sample SAMN14538627, study PRJNA623070) | marine sediment metagenome | biome: marine biome [ENVO:00000428]; feature: marine pelagic biome [ENVO:01000023]; material: deep marine sediment [ENVO:00002113] | place: India: Gulf of Khambhat ...
GTGGCACCGCCGTGGATAATCCCAGCACAGATAATATCTGCTCGTCCTCACGTAGCTTCCGCACAGTGAATCACTTCAAACGGATATTTTCAAGCTGATCGAAAATAATATCGAATTGCCTTATTCATTAACCTTCGTCTCAGAGGATGTTAAATGCATGCGAACCGTCGTTGCCCTGCCACCTGTTGGCTGACATCCCACATTCTTTCATGTCTGCAGTTGCTTCGAGCAGAAGGTTTCTTATTTCGATCTTCAGCTATGCGTGTTTTTCATTAATCACATGAGCAACTGAATGTCGTTTCTGACCTTGCAGATGTCGCTCTGTTCGACGCAGGTCGTCGATGACATTGTGTGGTATTTATATCTGGTTCTCCGTTTGTTCGGGAATTCCGAGCACTGTGTTCCCGGAAGATTTGTGTGAACCTGTCACAGGTAATATTCTCGTCTCATCTGTTGTATTTCTGGCGTATGTCATGATAGGGAGCCTCTTTGGTCCCTGGTGGGGGAAGAGGGGGGAATGAGAGTGGACAAAACTAGTTTGTGTGTGAAGCTCCCATATGACACACGTCATACAAGAATGACGTACGTCATGCTTATATACGTTTCTATCATTCTCTTCACCAGTGAGTTCATACATGTCAATGCCCTGCGAAGTTGCCGTAAAATCAGTCGTTCCAGCCATTCGAGCGGGACTAGCGAAAGAGCTGGTTCAGACGTATACGCTAAAACAAACCGACGTCGCAAACCTTTTGGGTGTAACTCAAACCGCCATCAGCAAATATACCCGGAATGTTCGGGGCGGAGTTGTAGTGATCGACAATGTAGAGGAGATTCAACAGATGATAACTGCAACCGCAAAGATGCTCACTGATGGCGAAGTATCCAGGCGTCAACTTGTCGTCAAGTTTTGTGAAATCTGCAGGCTTGCCAGAGAGAAGGGATTGATGTGCGAACTCTGTAAACGTTCAAACCCAACGATTGACGTTTCGCAATGTCTTTTGTGCATGAATTCTAGCGACGAATCTAATTGCTTGTCCAGCATTTGAAGATTCTCTTCCTCAAGAACTAGAAGGCCAGAGGACCTGATAGAAGTAAGCTTATTGCGGAAACTATCGCTGCGATGATCAATGCTCTGTTCCAGGAAACTTCTCGCAGAAAATGTATTGCGATTGCGCCGAGAGCAGCCGTCCATGTTGCGATGATAATTGAAAAGTATGGGATCAGCTGGTACACGAACAGGGAACCCCAGGTATCCTCGTAGGTCTGTATCATCCGCTTGAGCATCTCCTCATCTCCTTCGAGAGCCCCGTTCCAAACTTCAAAATCGAGTCTTATCTCTGGAAACGTAGAAACGATTATTGCGTTGAGAATGTTGAAGACAGCGGCCACAATGAGCGTGTATCCGATTATGATGAAAAGATGATGCCATGGGCCTTCTTTTGCTCTGAACAATTTCAGAACAAGCAAAAATACGGCGCCATAGATTAGCCAGTTGAGGAAGAAACGGAATGCTGTCTCTGTCAATACCACAACTATTCGTCCACTAAAAATGTCGGTTGCGCTAATCGGTACGTACGCGTCACCTTCTTGCTCGGTTTGTAACAGAGTCTTGGAGGAGTTTACGTATTGTGCGCCGAAAGATGCTAGCAGTGTTACAAGGAGTATGAAAGCGGGACCTTTCACATCTGGAGCTTTGGCTAGCTTCTCAAACGCTTTCAGGGGAGAATATAGAACTTTGAATACATCTTGAATTATCAATTTGCCAGTTTCCTTTTCTTGTACACAATTGCAGCACGTATTTAGGTTTTGACATATTCTCAGAGTCCGAGTTTCAGTTTTCGGTAGGTCTCGTAGTCCACGTATTCGATGTGCTCGTCTTCAGCTTGATGTTGAACATTGAATTTCTGGCGTTTTCTCTTTTCCTTTATTTGGCCTGTTGTGATCAGGGAATAGGCATCGCTGCCTGCGCCTGAGCCGTAGCTGACCAAGAGGATCCTTTGTTCAGGTTTTGCCTTGTCAAGAACGGCCGCTAAACCGATGGGTGACGCACCCGAATAGGTATTGCCAAAGTTCGCCACTTGAAGGCCTTGCATGTATTGGTCTTCTTTAAAGCCCAATGCTCTGGCCACTCTAGTTGGAAAGTTGACGTTGGGTTGGTGAGAAACGAAGTAGTCGATGTCGCTGGTGTGCAATCCTAGTTTTTCCATAAGTTTCTGTGCGGCTTTTGTAATGTGTTTGAAATACGCGGGGGCACCAGTGAAGCGGCCTGCATGTCTTGGATAAGGCTGGAGATCTCTTCTCCAGAAATCTGGAGTGTCAGATGTAAGTGAATGCCAGCCTTCGATTTCAGCGATGACGTCCCGTTTGCCGAATATGAAGGCGCAGCTGCCGTAGCCGACGAAGAAATCTAGTTCTCCTCCTATTTCGGTTCGAGGCGCGGCTTGTNNCCAGTGAACCGTCCTCCATGCCTCGGGTAGGGTTGGAGGTCTCTTCTCCAGAAGTCGGGAGTATCAGACGTGCATGAAAACCAGCCTTCGATTTCGGCAATGACATCTTGTTTGCCGAAGATAAAGGCGGAGCTGCCATAGCCGACGAAGAAGTCTAACTCTCCTCCGATTTCGTTTCTAGGCGCGGCTTGTGAGTTGTCTGTGCCTATGACCATGGCGTGCGGTGTGGGCGTGCCGGGGTAGTGGACGAGGGCGGTGGCATCTTTAAACATGCTGGTTGCGGCTTTGCAGGCAAATTCTGTGTCCACAGCATCTACGCTTTGAAGACGATCGGTTTTGTCTTCTTCTCCTAGCTTTAGGACTTGAGCGACCTTAGAGGCAATTGGCTTGACCGCGTAGGGGTTGGATTCTGAGCCCACGTACACTTTGCCGATTGAAGTCTGGTCAATTCCTGCGTGGATTAGGGCAAGTTTTCCCGCTTCAACTGCTGCCGTGATGGCGTCTTCATCTATGAACGGCACAGCTCTCTCCATCATTGGCTCTTTGATTCTGAATCTCGAAACGTACACACCATACCCAACGATGCCTGGCGTTTCATATTCCCTCTTAGGATTGACTATTTTGTATTCCTGATGAGGGTAGTATTCGTCCGCAAACGTAAATGTGAGAGAGATTGTTGGGATCACCTCACTTTGCTCAACAGTGTAGCGTCTTCGAAATCTTGGAACAACATCTCTGCCTTCGAACTCGGACAGGCTTATCTCACCGTCGTCTAAGACGCAGTCGGTGAGTCGACTTGGCACTCTGACTTTTCCATCGTGAAAAGAAACTAATCCGTAGATGTATGAACCCAGTTTCACAAATTTATTTGTCGGCTTCTTCACGAACGTGCAGACTTCGAGTTTTCCTTTTTCGTAGAAGAAATTGATGTCTGCCATCTTGTCAAAGCTTTTTCGTCCACACGTTCCGCAGTAATCTTTTAAACGGAAATATTCCTTGCCGCAGAGAGTGCACCTGCTCCCTTTTAGACGATCTCCCACATACGAAACTCTTCGTTCAATAGGTTCACTGCTCATTTCAACTCCTCCCCAAAATGTGAACGTAGGCTGGCTTTTGTTCCGAAGCCTTCGAGTTCAGACACGCATCCGAACTGCAATTCTTTGCTGGTCTTCACTTGTCTATTGCCTGCTTCACCTCGAAGTTGCTTGACTACTTCGAAGATTTGAGCGCCACCCGTGGCGCCAAGTGGATTTCCATCTGCCTTTAACCCTCCGTTTGTGTTGACAAAGAGTTCTCTTCCGTTAATCATGTAGAACCCTTTGTAGTCTTGGCAGCTGTCGTATATGTCTCGCCACGCTTCGCCCCTTTTCGAGAACCCCAGGTCTTCTAAAGCAATCATTTCAAGAAGTGTGGATTGATCGTAGAGTTCTGCGATTTGGATATCGTTTTGCTGTATGTTTACCTTTTTGAGAGCGTTTTGCATGGCAATTCGGCTGGCGATGAAGCTTGTTCGGTCTTCTCTGGCTGGAAAGGTGATGTAGTCGGTGGCTGAGGCCGAACCGGCAACGCAAATAAACTCACTGGTGTGGTGTCGAGCAACTTGTGGACTAGCCAGAACTAGAGCCGCCGCACCATCTGATACTGGTGCGAAATCCAAGAGACCAAGAGGCTTTTTTCCCTTTTTCCTTTCTGCCAGAACTTGCTCAAGCTTGATTTCCTTGGGAAACTGGGCATATTCGTTTTTTGTTGCGTGCCGATGATTTTTGACTGATATTTGACCCAACGCAACGTTCACTTTATTGAGGTTCTCCTCATGGAGGTCATACTTGTTGATGTATTCTCTTAGCATGAGTTCGTGATTCGCCTCAGGTGTGCATCCCGCATAATAGCTCCACGGGTCTTCTAAAAGCATGAGATCGTCTCGGATTTTCTCCCAGCGGTCAGTCATTTTCTCCATTCCGCCTACGAGGACAATGTCGTATTTTCCAGCTTGTATGGCATTGCAGGCATTTTGGAGTGCAGAGCTGAAAGATCTTGTTTTTTCCATCGGTATGTGCAATTCCGTCAGCTCGGAGATGAAGCCTTCTTCAATTCCGATCTTGTTGGTGATTTGGAGGAAATAATCTGAAATGTAGGCGGCGTCAAGGTTTTTTCGTTCTATCCCCGCCGATACTGAGGCTTTAAGCCAAGCTTCTTCAATCAGTTTTTCGGGCTCTCTTTCGTAATGTTCTCCGAATTTGGTTCTGCCGATTCCTATGATAACTGGGCAGATTTGAGACATTAGTCATCTTTCCTCTTCTCGTCAAAATTCATGGTTGTTTGATTGGGTTTATTAAATCTTTAGTAGTTTGGAGATTCTGATTCAGTACCAAGAAAATCAGGCGCGCAGAAGGGCTGATGACTAGGAAGGCGATTCGGTCTTAAGCAAGCGACCTTCTCGGTCTATCTCTTTCTGTTTAATCCTCGTCGTAGAGATGGCCAGGTGATCTTCAGCAGGAACCATGTTAACAACAATTGCATGTAAAGGAAGCAGACCTTTCGCTTTTCGCTTTCGGTTGATTTCTCTAGCGCGCGCTTCGGTTTCCTGACTTACAACAAGCGCTTGAGCAGGACCCTTCGACAATGTTATGCCGTCAGGATTTTCTAGTGGAACAATCTCCGCTCGCTTCAACACTCCATGTCCCCTTAAGAAATCGGTCAGTTCTTTCAATCGCTTTTCATATGGAGCCACCTCATGGGTCTTCTTCAACTTCAGAGCCAAGCCATCTGTGCTCAACCCAATTACAATGTGAGCTCCAACTTCGAAGGCCTTGAGGAGAAGAGCCTTGTGACCCTTATGGAATTCGTCGAATGTTCCGCCTACAACTACCGTCTCAAATTTCCGGGTCATGGCTATTTCCAAGGATGTTAGTGTTTCTCCTCATTGTCATCGAAGAGAAGCTGGCTGTTTAGATAAGGATTTTGCATAAGCCCAATAGCTATTTTTACATTCAAGTCGCATCGCACGCGTGAAATCAGTCAATTTGCCGTAAGCGTAAAGTTTAAGGGTCTCAGATATGATTTCACTACAACGTTTACAATTGAGGTTACAAGATTTTGAGTAAAGTGCGCAAGGTAAGCAAGACAGCGAAAAAGATCAAACGTGTTAAATCACCCAGTATAGTAGAGCGCAAGGCACAAATTCTGATGAAGCTTCGAGGCTATAAGCTGATTAAGCAAAAGCAGGTAAGAGATTACAATGGATTCTTGGTGCAAACTGCCGATAAAACGAAAATGCTGATCTGGTGTCTGCCGTCGCGAGGAACAATTGGGGTTCAGTATGTTAAGAACCTGAAAAAAGCCATGGACGAAGAGGAGCTGGACCGAGCGGTAATTGTGACAAATGGCAGATACACTCAAGCAGCGCGGGTCAACGCTCAAAAAGGTGGCATAGAACTGATTCCCAAGATTTTTCCGTCTTTCAACATTTTCGACCATGTCTTAGTGCCGAAACATGAGATTGTCAAACCGGATGAACGAGAAAAGCTATTGCATAAATACCGGGTNNNGTATCTTACCGACACGTAGTTGAAGACTAGACTGCATATTCAAGACAGGTATTCTGAACACAACCACTGATCTGTTACCTGTGGTTCTTAAGGGGACGTATTCCGTCTGATTTGCCGAGTTTCTGTAGATGTGTACAACAGATCTTATATGCGGATGTATTTCTAGCAAATATACCGTGACCGAAATGAAAAGGAAGAGAAAGCGCACTCAGCTACCGATGAGAGCCTGGTGGTTCTAGCCAAAGCGTCGCGGTCTAGCGACATTCAAGGGAAAAATTGTTTCGTGGTGAGAGCTTGAGCGACGAAACAACAACAGAAGCAACCACAACTCTGCAAAGAAGGAAAGCCCTCGTGCGAGAAGCAATTGAGCTTCTGAGAAAAGCGGATGAAGTTCTCGGTTCGATCATTGACGCTCGAGCATACGAGCATCACGACTATCAATAGTCTCCCAAAAAACAGAAACAAAAGGTGCGAGGGGAGTATCTTCACCAGGCCGTCAGGTGAGGACTGAACTTCTTGTTTGCTCTATATAGGCTCTTTCGCTACCAATATTTCGGCTATCTTTGTGACAGCTTGAAAAAGTTGAACTGGTTCGATAACTCGGAAATCTATCGAGTCCGTTTGTTGGATTGCAGTCGGCTATAGTGCGCAAAGATTACTTCTCGTGAGATCATTGCTTGGCATCCATGGCATCTTCTGTCTTCATCTGCATTGATGACCAGCCGATTGTCGAAAACTGGATGGAAGTTGATAGCTCCACATTCACAGGGAATTTTCATGAAGCGTGTTGCTTGAGAGACCCTGTTCTTTCGTTTTCCCTTTTCGAAGCCTTCGTCGTAGCCTCTGTCGTACCCCTTTTTGAACCCTTCATTGAAGCCCTGTCGATACCCTTTGCGTCTTGCTACTTCGGTGTCTTCTGGCGCAGTCATAATGGTGGCTCCTTTCTCTCTCTTCAAAATATAAATGTGGAAAGCTAGTTAATTATATCTTGTTGAAGTTAACTTCTATATTTTTCTTAGCGAATTATTCTAAAAATCGACATATGTTCAACGAAAAGACCTATTTTAGTCCTATTCTTCCTTTTCTGACGTTTCTGAGGGTTCAAATTTCATAAAACTTTCAAATATCCCCTTAAGCTGTTGTTTCATAGCTCTCAGGTCGTGGCTCAAACTGAAATAGTCCGCGAAAAACTCGGTGGTTCTTATAACTTTGGTTCGACCAGTCTTTTCACGGGTAATTAGCCCTAAGTCTTCAAGTTGTTTAAGATGCGGGTAGGCGTGATGACCTCTCACGTCTATGACGTGCGATTGGGGAATCGGCTGTCGATAGGCAATATACGATAAGGTTCTTAATGGACCCACTGAGAGCAAAGGCCGAAGAGCCAGTTTCCTAACTCTAGGCGTGTATTCCCCCTTTAACTGCAAAACGAACCTGTCATCCTCCAACTCCAGAATCTCCAATGCGGAGTCACGGTTTCTATACTCTTCCACAAGTTCTTTCGCAAGTTTTCGTGTCTTATTCTTTGAACGTGTTTTAATGACAGAGGCCAGGGTTTTCAAGTTCAAAGGTCGCCCAGCAACATAGAGTGCTGCTTCAAGCAAGACTAAGTCTTGCCATACAGCAGAGTTTCTGGGTTCAGACAATTCCGACCGCCGGACGGTCAAATGCTGGTCCTCCAGCAAGAGTGATGTAGATTTCGTCAAGTTCTGGCTTTTGCCACAACGCGACGTCGCCTTTCTGAGCCAGAAATAGAAGAACTATGAAGGTTTTAATTGCCTCTAGTTTTTCCAGATCTGCAACAACTTTGGAAAATAGGATGGGCGTACTCTCTTTAGTGAGTCTGCGTAAAAGCCGATGTAGTTTTCCCATGTGATCTTCAATTTCCATCATGTAGATGTCAGCCGGAGGCAAGATCTCAGATGGAGGAGGTAGAACGGGCACGACACGTGGTTTCACGGTGAAGACTCGTTCGCCTTTGAGTACTTCATCTAGCACTTGTAGCAGATGATGAAGTGTTGTGGATGTCAGTTCATAGCGAAACGGTAGAGAAAGAGGCGGTGGCAGAAACTCCGGCTTGACTTTGGGTGGAGTAGTGGGTGCTTCCTCCAGTTTCAGTAGCAGTTTAGATTTCATCAAGTATATTGTGGAAGAGGAATCAACAGCCATGCCTGAAGCTCTGAAGTCGATCTGCCCGCTTTTTTCCATTTCTTGGAGAAAGGAATTCAACAGGTAGGATATGTTGATGTCCCAGGGCTTAATGTTGCGAAGTCTGTTTAACTCAAAGAGAATGTTCCACGGAGGGTTGAAATAGAAAGGTTTCTCGACTTGAGCAGTCATCAGTCAACTGCCTCTGTGAAGACTGTGGAAACCACGTTGGAAACGCTGTTGCGTTCATATACGCCGTAGACCTTTGCGGCTTTGGTTGCCATTCCTGGTTTCAAGGTTATAACTATAAACTGTGATTTCACTGATTCCTCTGCAAGGAGTTCTCCGAGTTTTGCTACGTGAAAGGCGTCAAGATGGGCGTCTACTTCATCAAATAAATAGAATGACGCGGGCATGAGATCTTGTATCGCAAACAGAAATGCTACGGCTGACACCGATCTTTCACCGCTGCTAGCGCCGCTTATGAGAATTGGAGGCTTGTCTGGAAACTTGACAACCATGTCCATACCGCCTTTAAACGGCTCTTCTGGACTGACAAGTTTCAGGAAGGCTTCGCCGCCATCAGTGAGTTTGTTAAAAAATTTGCTGAAGTTCTGGTTGATTTTGGTGAAGGCTTCCATGAATATGCGTCTCTTTTTTCTTTCGATCTCATCCATGAACTCAAAAATGGCTTGTCTTTCTCGCTCCAGTTCATTCATACGTATGGAGAGTTCTTTATACCGGGAAATCTGTTCCCCGTAGTGGGATTGAGCTAATTGGTTGACAGCGCCCAACCGCTCCAATTCTAGCGACATGAGTTTGAGTGAGGATTCTACAGCGTGAAGTTCGTCCATTGAAACCTCAAATGGTTGTTCATAGCCAATTTCTCTCAGTTTCGAAAGACCTTGGTCTAACTGCAGTTGAAGCGTCTGCTGGTTCAATTGAAGCCTATTGTATACGCTTTCGGCGTGATCGTACGCACTATCCAGCCGGTGCGACTGCTTGTCAATACTGTCGATCTGATCTGTGAACTTTTTCGCTTCCTTGCGGGCGCCTAGTAACGAGCGCGAGAGTTCCTCTTTGGAGCTATCTAGTTCCGTGAGTTCTTTTTCCAGAATCACTTTTTCTTCTATAGCTCCTTTCACTTCGTCTTCGATCGTGGCGAGTTGGCGTTCCACTTTTGTGCGTTGAATGCGAACGTTTCCATAGTTTATCTTGAGCACGTCTTCAAGCTTTGACTTTTGAGTTGAAAGATCTGTTTCAATGCCTCCGAGTTTTTGTCGCAGCTCTACGAGTTCGTCCCCAAGTCTGGCTCGATGAGACTCCAGTTCTTGAATTTGCACGGGATCGATTTTTCGTCTTAAGTCAGCTAACTCATTTCTAAGCTTTTGTGTTTTGTATGTCAGGGATTTGCGTTGCGCTTTCTGAACCCCTGTTTGGGTTCTTTCCTTCTCGAGTTGAGCTGCTATTCTCTTGGCGTACCGTTCGATGCGTCCAATGTTCTTACTTGTCATCTTTGTGCTTCTTTGCAGCCTAGCAGTTTCATTGTCCAGTGTGCTTATGGTTTCAGTCAGTCGAGTGATTTCCATTTTTGCTCGGTCTATCTCTTCCTCAAAGGTTGACAAGTCGCCTCCTCTTCTGTCCAAGTGCTCTCGAAGCGTTCTCACAGCATCGTCTAGGCTTTTGAGAGCTAATTCGCTTGGGACAAGAGAAGTGAAGTCGACCGGAGCTCGATAGTAGCCGCTTTCCAGGGCGCCGCCAGCTTCATAGAGATCTCCATTAACCGTAACTGTGCGATGGCCTTGACGAGAGGCGAGCAAGGCTGCCTTGTCATCATTTGCCACGAGCGTATCGCCGAAAACGAAAGTTATGGCTGGTTCAAATTTCTTCTGATATTTGACAAATTTCGAGGCTGTTCCACTAATTCCTCCAATTCTCGGCGAACGCATAGACTTTACAGATAGTAATTCTCGCAACGGTATGATCTTAATTCTGCCTAGTTTTAGGCGTTTTAAGGTTTCCGTGCACGTAAACGCCACTTCCACATCCCGTACCACGAGGGCGTCAAGCCAGCCAGCAGCTGTTGCTTCTACTGTTTGCCGGTAGCCTCGTTCCACTTTTATTAGATCTCTTAGCCTGCCGAATATCCCGGGCACAACGCCGAGTTCTCCCATTTCTTCAATATTTCGTAGAGCGGCTTCTTCTCCAGCGACGGCCTCTGCCAGTTTCCTTTGAGTCTCAAACTCAACCACGGCCTCACGGGCGGAGCTGGCGATTTTCCCAGCTTCAGCCATCTCCTGGCCCACGGCTTCCTTCTGTGCCGTTTTTCTGTCTAGCGTTTGCTCTAGACTCTGAAGTCTGCTTTTCTGTTCTTTTTTCACGTCTGAGAGATCTTTGAATGATCTTTTGAGTTCTTCGAGTGTTGATGTGAACCGTTGTTTTCGAGTGTTCAGGTCTTCTAGTCGGCGAGACAACGCTCTTATAGTTGCTTGGTTCTGAGCATATGCGCTTCTGAGAGTAACCAGGTTCCGATAGACCTTGTCAAGCTGTTGCTCAACTTCGCGCATCCGTTTACTGTTTTCGCCTAGGTTGGTCCAGAGCTGAGATGTTTCGTCAACCAAGGAATCATGCTGAGCTTGCTTGGTGGTTATTTCTTTAAGCTGGCGGTTGCGCTCGCGTTGCAGCTGCCTGACGGCCTGGCGGATTTCTGTCATTTCTTTCTTCGTTGATTCAAGCTGCTGCAGGTGATTCTCTCTTACTTTCTTGAGTCCTTCAATGCTGGCTGTTGAGGCTCCGATCTTGGTGTTAAGCTCGGCTAGCCTTGATTTGACTTCACCGATTCTGATCTGAGTTTCAAGTATTCGTGTGCTGCCTTCTTCAACCATTTCCGAGCTGATTGTCCTCCATTCCTTTTCGACATCGTGGCGCTGAGATCGTAGCTGCTCGCGCAAGGTCTTGAGCTCTTCAACTTTGGCTTCCGCTTCCATGATTTTGGACTGAGAATCCTTGAATTTATGTTCGATTGCTCCAATCTCGTGGGAGATTTTGGTGGCTTCCAAACGTTTGATTTCGCTTTGGATGTAGTTGTGGCGAAGGAGCTGGTTGCGTTCTCTTTCGAGGTCGTCTACTCTCTTTTGCACTTCGTCCACTCTGCCCATAGCAGTCCGGATTGAAATTTCAGCTATGCGCAGTTTCTCCTCAGCGTCAGCCTTTTCGGCGTCGTATTGTGCAATTCCAACCATGTCGTCCAAGAATTTTCGACGTTCAACTGGTGAGATTTCAGCCATTCGAGTGATTGTTCCCTGCAAAACGATGTTATGTCCTGTTGAGCTGATTCCTGCCATCGATAGCATGTCTAGAAGGTTGGTTCTTGAGATTCTACGTCCATTCAGTCGATAGATGCTTTGTCCGGTTCTGTTGACTTCACGTGAGGCTGTTACAGTGTTTGTGTCAACGGGTATACGATGATCCGTGTTGTCAAATTGAATGATCACTTTGGCTTTCTTTGCCTTTTCTATGTTGGCGTCTGGAACGCCGTGAAAGATGAGTTTTGAGAAGTTCTCAGCTCGCAGTCGTCGGGCACTCAGTTCGCCTAGTCCAAACAGGACCGCATCCATAATGTTGGTTTTGCCGCTTCCGTTGGGTCCAGTTATAACTGTGAAATTCTTGTCGAGAAAGATAGAGGTAGCCTTTCCAAAAGTTTTGAAGCCTTTCAACTCAATCTTCTTGACGTAAGGCATCTTTTCCGAAGCCTTCCCCTATCTTTTGGACATTTATAGTTACCGCTTACTTTACAGCTTTTCTATAACCTTGT
>JABAOE010000264.1_pt3 | contig 11952 bp, 11 predicted proteins | sample 7062141 | NCBI WGS metagenome assembly JABAOE01 (sample SAMN14538627, study PRJNA623070) | marine sediment metagenome | biome: marine biome [ENVO:00000428]; feature: marine pelagic biome [ENVO:01000023]; material: deep marine sediment [ENVO:00002113] | place: India: Gulf of Khambhat ...
GCCGGCAGCGACAGCACGGTGCTGGAGCTGGCGCTGGCCGATCTTGACGAGCGCATTGCGGCAATATTTGCCTAGAGCGCTTCGCCGCGCATCAGCTTCGGCACGTCGCCGCCGAAACCGGCCGCCTCGCCGATGAATCGCGATTTCAGCCCCGGCATCCTGTCGACAAGGCCGAGGCCGATATCGCGCACCGCGCGCATCAGTGCAATGCGGTTGGAAAACAGCCGGTTCAGCACATCGGTGGTGATGCCCATCTGCCACGTGTCGAAACGCCGCCAGCTCTGGTAGCGCTCAAGCACGTCGAGGGCGCCGATATCGAGGCCAAGCTGATGCGCCTCCACAACCGTTTCCGCCAGCGCGGCGACATCGCGGAAGCCGAGATTGAGTCCCTGGCCGGCGATCGGATGGATGGCATGCGCGGCATCGCCGACAAGCGCCAGGCGCGGCCGCACGAAATCGCGCGCCAGAATGAGGCCGAGCGGGTAGCCCTGCCGCGGCCCGTCGAGTTCAAGCCTGCCCAGCCGGTGTCCGAACCGCCGCTCCAGTTCGGCCAGGAAGACGAAATCGTCGCTCTCCAGCAGCCGCCGCGCATCGTCGCTCTGTTCGCTCCACACGATTGACGAGCGGTTTCCGCTCAGCGGCAGGATCGCGAACGGCCCGGCCGGCAGGAAATGCTCTATCGCCACGCCGCCATGCGGACGCTCGTGTCGCACATTGGCGACGATCGCCATCTGCGGATATCGCCATGACACCGTCTTGATGCCGGCAAGCGCCCTGAGCCGCGAGCGCACACCGTCGGCGGCGACCAGCAGGCGGGCATCGATCGTCCTGCCGCTGGCGAGCGAAATATTGACGTGCTGGGCGTTGACATCGAACCGCTCGACGGTCTCCGGCGTAATCATCTCCACGCCGGCTTTCCGCGCCGCCGTCGCCAGCGCTGCAAGAAGGGCTTTGTTTGCCACCATGTGAGCAAACGGCTCGTCCTCCGCCAGCGATCCGTCAAAGGTCAAAAACACCGGCCGCACCGCGTCGCTGGTTGTACTGTCTGTGATTTCCATGGCGACGATCGGCTGCGCCTCGCCGGCGATCGCCGGCCAGACGCCCAGGACTTCCAGCATGCGCCGCGCCGCCGCGGCAATTGCCGAGGCGCGCTGGTCGCCCGGCCCGGCTTTCCGCCGGTCGCTGACGGTCTTTATGTCGACCACGCTGACTGACAGGTCCGGCGCCGAGTTGCGCAGGGCAAGAGCCGCGGCAAGCCCGGCTGTCCCGCCGCCGGCAATGACGATGTCGCGATGGCGTGCTCTGCCTGTCATTTTCCGCCTCTCACTCGGCCGGCATCGGCATTTTCCGCGTTTCATTGCCGCCCGGCTTGACTTGCATCACGCCGGCGCCGAATACGACGCCCGATTGCCGTGGCCAATTCCCTGCCACGACTGCGCCTTGAAAGCGATTGCCATGACCAAAGCCGTCGACAATCTGTTGTCCATACTCGACCTGGAGCCGCTCGAACACAATCTTTTCCGCGGCCGCAGCCCGCAGGTCGGCTGGCAGCGCGTCTTTGGCGGCCAGGTGATCGGTCAGGCGCTGGTTGCCGCCCTGCGAACCGTTGAATCCGACCGCAGCGCTCACTCGCTGCACGGCTATTTCATGCGGCCGGGCGATCCGGCCGTGCCGATCATCTATGAAGTCGACCGCATCCGCGACGGCAAAAGCTTCGTCACCCGCCGTGTCGTCGCCATCCAGCATGGCCACGCCATCTTCTCCATGGCGGCATCCTTTCACCGCGCCGAAGAAGGGCTTGACCATCATTTGCCGATGCCCGACGTGCCGCGGCCTGAGGAATTGATGTCGGAAAGCGAGCTCAAGGCCATGGTCATGGCCAGTGCGCCCGACAACGTCAAAGCCTACTGGCAGCGCGAGCGGCCGATCGAAATGCGCCCGGTGACGCTCAAGCATTATGTCAGCCGCGAGCCGCTTGAGCCGGTCCAACACATCTGGTTTCGCGCCACCGGCAAGCTGCCCGACAAGCCGGCCATCCACGATTGCGTGCTGGCCTATGCCTCCGACATGACTTTGCTCGACACCGCGCTGTTTGCCCATGGCCGCTCGATCTTCGATCGCGACCTGCAAGTGGCAAGCCTTGACCACGCCATGTGGTTCCACCGTCCCTTCCGCGCCGATCAGTGGCTGCTTTACGCCCAGGACAGCCCCAGCGCCTTTGGCGCGCGCGGCTTTTGCCGCGGCAGCATCTATAGCCAAGACGGTCGCCTCATTGCTTCGGCGACACAGGAAGGCCTGGTCCGGCGTCGGCAAAAATAGTATTTGCTTAAAATTTAGTCATTTAGCTTTTATCGATGAAATATTAGGCAAATCCTTGCTTGCCTGTTTTTGCGGGGATTCGATCATCGGACGATTTCCTTGTTAATTCAGTATCTTATCGCTTCTGGCGGATTCTGGCACACAATTTGATTGGCTCCTGTCGGGCGGCCTGTAGCCGCTGCCGATTCAGACCGAAGACGCCGCAGGGCGGGGAGACGATAAGCAAATGAAACTGATCATGGCAATCATCAAGCCATTCAAGCTCGACGAGGTGCGCGATGCGCTGACCGAGCTGGGCGTTCAGGGCCTGACCGTAACGGAAGTCAAGGGATACGGACGGCAAAAGGGCCACACTGAGATTTATCGCGGCACCGAATATGCGGTCAATTTTCTACCCAAGCTGAAAATCGAGGTCGCCGTTACGCAAGCCAATACCGACAAGGCGGTTGAGGCGATTATTGCCGCCGCCAAGACCGGCCAGATCGGCGACGGCAAGATCTTCGTGACCCCGATCGAGGAGGCCGTGCGCATCCGCACCGGCGAGACCGGTGCCGACGCCCTTTAGGGCGCGCCCGGCGCACCTTCCTACTGATCACCGATACGCGAAAGGGAACAAGACATGCGTTTGACCAATCTTTTCGCCGCAACAGCGGCATTCGGCGCCCTGTCCATGCTGGCTGCGCCGCCGGCGCTGGCGCAGGCCGCCGCCCAGACGCCGGCCAGCGTCGATGTCCAGAACATCTTCAACACGCTGCTGTTTCTCGTCGGCGGCTTTCTCGTCATGTGGATGGCCGCCGGCTTCACCATGCTGGAAGCCGGGCTCGTGCGGTCCAAAAACGTCTCCATGCAATGCGTCAAGAATATCGGCCTCTATTCGGTCGCCGGCATCATGTACTGGCTGATCGGCTACAACCTGATGTATTCCGGCGTCGATGGCGGCTTTATCGGCACGCCGGTGCCGGCCAGCTTCCCCGATCCCGGTGCCGCGACCGCCGACCCGGAGGCCAATTATGCGGCGGCCTCCGACTGGTTCTTCCAGATGGTGTTTGTCGCCACCGCCGCCTCGATCGTCTCCGGCACTCTGGCCGAGCGCATCAAGCTGTGGCCGTTCCTGATCTTCACCGCCGTGTTGACCGGCATTTTCTATCCGATCACCGGCGCCTGGCAGTGGGGCGGCGGCTGGCTGTCTGAAATGGGCTTTTCCGATTTCGCCGGCTCCACACTCGTTCATTCCGTCGGCGGCTGGGCGGCTTTGACGGGTGCCATTGTGCTTGGCGCCCGAAAGGGCAAATACGGGCCCGGTGGCGAGGTGCATGTCATGCCCGGATCGTCGATTCCGCTGGCGACGCTCGGCACCTTCATTCTCTGGCTCGGCTGGTTCGGCTTCAATGGCGGCTCGCAACTCGCCATGGGTACCGTTTCCGATGCCGCCGACGTTGCCCGGATCTTCGTCAACACCAATCTCGCCGCCGCTGCCGGCGTTGTCGCCACCATCGCCCTGACACAGATCATCTACAAAAAGGTCGACGTCACCATGGCGCTCAACGGCGCTCTGGCGGGTCTGGTCTCCATCACCGCCGAGCCGCTGGCGCCGAGCGTTCCGGCGGCCCTTTTCATCGGCGCCATCGGAGGTACGATTGTCGTCTTCACCGTACCGCTGCTCGACAAGCTGAAGATCGACGATGTCGTCGGCGCCATTCCGGTGCACCTCCTGGCCGGCATTTGGGGCACGTTCATCGTTCCGCTGACCAACAACGACGCCAGCTACGTCACTCAGATTGTCGGCATTGTCGCGATTGGCATCTTCACGCTCGTTGCCAGCGCCGTCGTCTGGGGCATTCTGAAGGCCGCCATGGGCATTCGCGTCGGCGACGAGGAGGAAGCGCTCGGCCTCGACAAGGTCGAGATCGGCGTTGAAGCCTATCCGGAATTCGGAACCGGCAGCCAGCGCATCTGACGCGCCACGGCCGCATCCAGCCGCTCTTCGCAAGCGGTACGGCAGGCCGCAAAACGCCAGGCCCGGGCCTATCGCCCGGGCCTTTTCTCACCGCTTCAGCCACCGCAGCCGGCCCGGCACCGGACCAGGGCATGGCTGTTTTCCGCCGCCGCCAACGGCCCCCGTGGTTAATGAGCTCTTAACCCGCGGCGCATAGGCTCGCGGGGCCGGCGAATCGGCAGATGTGATGCGCCCTACCGCCGGCGGTTGAGGATTTGTCAAAAGGCCACCAACAGACCCCAGCAGATCCATGTCCATGAGCTTCGGGCCGTCCAGCGACTATTTTTCTCCCTTCGCCGTCCTCCGGCATGTCTTTCGCCGCTACGGCCTTGCCGGAACCGGTGTCGCCATGCTTGTCGCCTCGGCCGCCATGATAGCCAGCCTGATGACCTGGCGCGTTGACGATCCGAGCCTGAGCTTTGCCACCAGCGCCCCGGCCCGCAACATCCTCGGTCTGCCTGGCGCCATTGTCGCCGACCTTGTCATGCAGTTTTTCGGCCTGGCCGCGATCGCACTTGTGCTCACCGCGGTGACCATCGGCTGGTCGCTGCTGCGCCTGCGCCCACTCCGCCATCCGCTCAGCCAGAGCGCCGCTGCGGTGTTTGGCATCCTGCTGACAAGCTTTGCCCTGGCCAGTCTGCCGGTCTTCGGCCGCTGGCCTTTGCCGGTCGGTCTCGGTGGCGTCATCGGCGATGTCCTTCTCCGCATTCCCGAGGCGATCGTCGGCGGTCCACTGTCGGCCGGCATCCGCGTTGCGTTGACGATTGTCGCCGGCGGCACCGCACTCGGCCTGCTGGTGTCGGCCTGCCTCGCCACCGAAAGACGCCGGCACGAGCCGGGAATTGAGGGCGCTCACCCGGCCTGGGACGAGACCGAAGACGACTTCGACGCAGACTCCCGCTTGCCGGTTCTTGCCGGCATATTCACCCACTGGTATCTGGCCTTGCGCAATCTCCCCGCCCGGCTGTTTGCCCGATCCTTCTGGCGCCGGCGTTTGCACCGGCCAATCGATGACTGGCCGCCGGTCGCCGATGGTCGCCAAGAACCGGTGTTTTTTGACGACGTGGAAGCGCACCAGGCATCGGCCGATTTCATACCGGTCGGCATTGCCGGTCCGGCCTCCCGCGTTTCCGCCCCCGCCGCACGGCCGAAACCGGGCAAGCGCGCCAGTCGTGAATCGCAGCTCTCGCTGCTTGACTCGCAAGGCTATGAGCTGCCGCCCCTGCATCTGTTGAGCGAACCCAGAGCCCGCGCCCGCGGCGGCGCCCTCAATCCGGCGGCCCTTGAACAGAATGCCCGCATTCTGGAGGGCGTTCTGGAGGACTTCGGCGTCCGCGGCGAGATCATCAAGGTCCATCCTGGGCCGGTGGTGACGCTTTACGAGCTGGAGCCGGCGCCCGGCATCAAGTCCTCCCGCGTGGTCGGCCTGGCCGACGACATCGCCCGCTCCATGAGCGCCATCGCCGCCCGTGTTGCCGTCATTCCCGGCCGCAACGTCATCGGCATCGAACTGCCCAATGCCGGTCGCGAGACCGTTTATCTGCGCGAAATGCTCGCCTCCGGCGATTTTGAGAAATCCCGCGCAAAGCTGGCACTCGCTCTCGGCAAGACCATCGGCGGCGAGCCGGTCGTCGCCGATCTGGCAAAAATGCCGCACCTTCTCGTCGCCGGCACGACCGGCTCGGGCAAGTCGGTTTCCATAAACACCATGATCCTGTCGCTCCTCTACCGGCTGACGCCGGAGCAGTGCCGGCTGATCATGATCGATCCGAAGATGCTGGAACTGTCGGTCTATGACGGCATCCCGCATCTGCTGTCGCCGGTGGTCACCGACCCGAAGAAGGCGGTCGTGGCGCTGAAGTGGACCGTGCGGGAAATGGAGCACCGCTACAAGCAGATGTCGAAGCTCGGCGTACGCAACATCGACGGCTTCAACCAGCGCGTCGCCACAGCGAAAAAGAAAGGCGAGGTGATCGCCCGCACGGTGCAGACCGGATTCGATCACGAGACCGGCGAGGCGATATTCGAGACCGAGGAGCTCGATCTGCAACCGATGCCATACATCGTCGTCATCGTCGACGAGATGGCCGACCTGATGATGGTCGCCGGCAAGGACATCGAGGCCGCCGTCCAGCGCCTGGCGCAGATGGCGCGCGCCGCCGGCATCCACCTGATCATGGCGACCCAGCGGCCCTCGGTCGACGTCATCACCGGCACCATCAAGGCCAACTTCCCGACCCGCATCAGCTTCCAGGTCACCTCGAAGATCGACAGCCGCACCATCCTGGGCGAGCAGGGCGCCGAGCAGCTCCTCGGCCAGGGCGACATGCTCTACATGGCCGGCGGCGGGCGCATCCAGCGGGTGCACGGGCCGTTCGTCACCGACACTGAGGTCGAGGACATCGTTGCCCATCTCAAGGACCAGGGCATGCCCGAATACCTGGAATCGGTCACTGACGAGTCCGACGAGCCGGGCGCCGGCTTCGATCCGCTTGCCGGCGGCTCCGATGAATCGAATGACCTTTATGATCGCGCCGTCGCCATCGTCCTGCACGACCGCAAGGTTTCCACCAGCTACATCCAGCGGCGCCTGTCGATCGGCTACAACCGGGCCGCATCGATCGTTGAGCGCATGGAAGAGGAAGGGGTGATCGGTCCGGCCAATCATGCCGGCAAACGCGAGATCCTGGTCGGCGAAGACGGCGGTGTCGCCGCCTGACCGCTGTCCCGCCCTTGTTTTGTCGTAATGGATAACTAGTTGAAAAAGGTCGGAAAACCAGCATCCTCAAAGAGGCACGAAGGCCATGACAATCGCACAACTGGTTCGCATCGCCGCTTTCGTTGCCGCGCTCGCCACAACGGCGGCAAACGGTGCGCAGGCCCTCGCCCGCTCGTCCCAGGAAACCAGCGCGCTCAATGCGATTTCCGCAAAGCTCGGCGCGGTGCGCACGATGAATGGCGAATTCGTCCAGTTCGGCCCCGCCGGCGACCGTAGCGAAGGCAAGTTCTTCCTGGCGCGGCCGGGCAAGGTGCGGTTCCAGTATGATCCGCCGACGCCGATCAGCGTCATTGCCGACGGCGAATCCGTGCTTGTCCACGACAAGCGGCTCCAAACCTATGACATCTGGCCCTTGTCGAAGACGCCGCTGAAATTCCTGCTCGATTCAACCCTCGATCTCGCCTCATCCGAGCGCGTGGAATCGGTCACCATTGAGCCCGATCTGATCCGCGTCGTGGTCGTCGACGATTCCAGGTTCGGCGCCGGTCGGCTGACCCTGTTCTTTGATGCCGCGACAAACGAATTGCGCCAGTGGACGGTGACCGACGAGCAAGGCCTTGAGACGACCGTGGCGATCTACAATGTCGAAGTCGGCAACGAATTGCCGCAAAGGATTTTCCGCATCGATTACAATGCCGCCACCAATGCGCGGCGCACCACCGGCGACCGCTGACGGAAGCCGGGCCAAAGCGGCAGACACTTCCGGCCGCTATCTTGCCGGCCTTGCCGCCCGGCCGCCTATCTGTGGATGCTCGCGCCGGCGATCTTTCGCCGGCCTGCCAGCTTTGCCAGTCTAAATTTCGGACCCATGGCTTTTTCCGTAACCACCTGGAACATCAATTCCGTCCGGCTGCGCCTCGGCCTGGTGCGACAGTTTCTGGAGCGCGCCGCGCCCGACGTCCTGTGCCTGCAGGAAACCAAATGCCCCAATGACAGCTTCCCTGTCGGCGCCTTTGAAGGCCTCGGCTACAGCCACATCGAAGTGCACGGCCAGAAGGGCTATCACGGCGTCGCCATGATTTCCCGGCATCCGCTTACCGATGTCGGTCGCCGCCAGTTTTGCGGTCGCGACGACACCCGCCACATTGCCGCAACCGTCCGGTTCGGTCGGCGCCCGGTTCGCGTCCACAATTTCTACGTTCCTGCCGGCGGCGACGAGCCGGATCCCGAGAAAAACTGGAAATTCGCCCACAAGCTCGACTTTCTCAACGAGATGAAAGCCTGGATGCGCGAGGCAGCGGCGGCGTCCACCCTGCTTGTCGGCGACCTCAATATCGCGCCGCTGGAGACCGATGTCTGGTCGCACCGCCAGCTCTTGAAAGTCGTCAGTCATACGCCGGTCGAAACGGCGCTGATTGAGGATGTTCGGGCTGCCGGCGGCTGGACCGATGTCATGCGCGCCATCGTGCCGCCTGAGGACAAGCTCTTCACCTGGTGGAGCTATCGCTCGCCCAACTGGGAGGTTTCCGACCGCGGCCGGCGTCTCGACCACGTCTGGGCGTCACCCGATCTGGCCGGCAAGGCGAAATGCATGGAGGTTCTCAAGGAGGCCCGCGGCTGGGAAAAGCCATCCGATCATGTTCCGGTGACGGTCACCTTCAAATAGGACTTCAAACAGGAATCGAAGCTTCAGGGATCGGCCGCTAGGCACGGATTGCGCCGATGCGCCGGCCGATCCGGTCATAGTCCGACGCCGCTTGCACGACGCGGCTCGTAAGGCGGGCGCGGATGATTGCCGCCATTTCCGGATATTCGTCGAGAAACCGGCGAAACACGCTGCGCCGGATCTGCAGGGCCCGCGCCGTCTCCGCCACCTCAATGGTGTCCGTGGCCCTGGCGTCAACGATCAGCGCCCGCTCGCCAATCAGGGCGCCCGGCCCCAGGGTCCGGGCCTCCTCGCCGTGTAACACGGTCACCAGGCCCTTCGTGATGACATGGGCGCCGTGCAGCATCTGGCCGGCCTCGTGCAGGATCATGCCTGCCGGCAACGAACGCGCTTCGGCGGAAAAGGCCAGCAGCCGAAGATGCTCTTCATCGAAACCGTCGAAAAACGGCACCGCACGCAGGACGGCGATATCGGCTTCAAGGCTCATGGACGCGCTGCCCGCCTGATTGCGGCAAGATTACTGGACAAGCTTGTAACCGCCCGACTCCGTCACCAGCAATTCGGCGTTGGACGGGTCGCGTTCGATTTTCTGGCGCAGGCGATAGATATGGGTCTCCAGTGTGTGTGTCGTTACGCCGGAATTGTAACCCCAGACCTCCGACAACAGCACGTCGCGCGTCACCGTGCGCTCGCCGGCCCGGTAAAGATATTTCAGGATCGATGTTTCCTTTTCCGTCAGCCGAATCTTGCCGCCGTCCTCCTCAAGCAAAATCTTTGAGGCCGGTTTGAAGGTGAACCGGCCGATGGAGAATGTCGCGTCCTCGCTTTGCTCGTGCTGGCGCAGATGCGCCCTGATCCGAGCCAGGAGCACGGCGAAGCGGAACGGCTTGGTGATGTAGTCGTTAGCGCCGGCTTCAAGCCCGAGAATGGTGTCGGAATCCGTATCCTGCCCGGTCAGCATGATGATCGGTGCCTTGACGCCGCCTTTGCGCAACAGCTTGACCGCCTCGCGACCGTCCATGTCCGGCAGCCCGACATCCATGAGGATCAGATCGATATGGCCGTCGCGGGCATGTTTGATGCCTTGGGTGGCGGTTTCTTCGTGGCCGATTTCGAACTCGTCGTAGAGCGACAATTGCTCGATCAGCGCGTCGGCCAGATCGGCATCATCGTCGACAATCAGTATTTTTCGCGATGTCATCACTCACTCCGGTCTTGAAACGTCGCCGCAATCGGGGCGATGTGGCGATCGCCAGGCCAGTCCGGCCGGAACGCGGGGGCGGTGCATGTCCGCAAAACTGTTCACATCTGCGATTAAGATAAAACCCGCAGCGCAAAAAACCAGTCCGTCGTCGCGCATAATTATCCTGCCGCTTCCCGGCCGCGGTCATTGCGCTCGCCTGCGAATCGGCACACTGGACATGCCCTGCGTCCTGGGAAGATCCGGTGCAACTCCTCTCAAACGCGAAGGTGATGGCGCAACGCCGGCGGCGCGTATGCGCCTTCTGCAGCTTTTTGTTCGCCGCGACCGTCTGCCCGGTCCGGCCAGCGCCGTGCCGGCGAGACCGATCGGCCGGCACGACGGCTGGTGCGACGACCCCGCTGACGGACGCTACAACCGGCGGGTCCGCCTGCCGGTCTCTGCCAGCGCCGAAGCCCTGTGGCAGCAGGACCGGCTTTATGATGTCGTCGGCATTCTGGACTGGAACCTGCGGCCGCGCATTCGCCGCCGCGGCAGCGCCATTTTCCTGCATCTCTGCCGCCCCGGCATGGCGGCTACGGAGGGCTGCATCGCGCTGCGCCGCGCCGATTTGCTGCGTCTGCTTGCCCGCTGCGGGCCGCAGCCGGCCTTCGACGTCGCCCCGTCGCCGCGCCGCCTGCCCGGGCCCGTTGTGGCGAAAGTCTAGTCGCGCGGCCCGAATATCGCCGTGCCGATGCGGATATGCGTTGCGCCGAAAGCGATTGCCGTCTCAAAATCGCTGCTCATGCCCATGGACAGATTTGCCAGGTCGAGCTCTGCCGCCAGCTTCTGAAGCAGCGCAAAATGCGGCCCGGGCGCCTCGTCGACCGGCGGAATGCACATCAGGCCGGACACCGCAAGGCCGTGCTCGTCGCGGCAGCGGGCGAGAAAACCGCCGGCCTGTCTCGGGTCGATGCCGGCCTTTTGCGGCTCCGCCCCGGTATTGACCTGGATGAACAGTTGCGGCGCGCGGCCCTGGCGTTCGATCGCCTTGGCCAGTTCCCGCGCCAGCTTGTCCCGGTCGAGCGAATGAATGGCGTCAAACAGCGCCACCGCCTCTGCCGCCTTGTTGCTTTGCAGCGCGCCGATCAGATGCAGCGCGCTGTCGGCGAAGCGCGCTTTCAGCGCCGGCCATTTTCCGCCCGCCTCCTGTACCCGGTTTTCGCCGAAGGCCCGATGGCCGGCGCCCAGCACCGGCTTGATCGCCTCCGGCCCAAAGGTTTTTGAAACGGCAATCAGTGTGATCGCAGCACTATCGCGGCCGGCCGCCTTCGCGGCAGCGGCAATCCGGGTCTTGACGGCCGCCAGCCGGGCGGCGGCATCGTCGATGAGATCGGCATCCATGGCGCGGCGCGGTAGCACGGCTGGTGCCGGTCCCGCAACGCCGGACCGCCGCCTGTTGACCGGTCCGCGCAATTCTGCTGAAGCTGCGCCGCTTTTGCTTTGCCGGCCAGACTGACGAATCATGTCCCCAATAATGTCCAACGAACGCTACAATCCGCGAAATGTCGAGCCACGCTGGCAGGCCGCCTGGGAGGAGCGCGGCCTGTTTGCCTGCGCCAACGACGACCCGCGGGAGAAATACTACATCCTGGAGATGTTCCCGTACCCGTCCGGGCGCATTCATATCGGCCACGTGCGCAACTACACGATGGGCGACGTCGTCGCGCGGTTCAAGCGGGCGCAAGGCTTCAACGTCCTGCATCCCATGGGCTGGGACGCCTTCGGCCTNNTTCGGCATGCCGGCGGAAAATGCCGCCATGCAGAACAAGGTGCATCCCAAGGTCTGGACCTACGAGAACATCACCACCATGCGCGATCAGCTCAAGCTGATGGGCTTGTCCATCGACTGGTCGCGCGAATTTGCCACCTGCGATCCGACCTATTACGCCCAGCAGCAAAAACTGTTTCTGGATTTCCTCAAGGCCGGTCTCGTCGCCCGCAAGACCGCCAAGGTCAATTGGGATCCTGTCGATCAGACCGTTCTGGCCAACGAGCAGGTCAGCGACGGC
>JABAOE010032506.1_pt1 | contig 11949 bp, 10 predicted proteins | sample 7062141 | NCBI WGS metagenome assembly JABAOE01 (sample SAMN14538627, study PRJNA623070) | marine sediment metagenome | biome: marine biome [ENVO:00000428]; feature: marine pelagic biome [ENVO:01000023]; material: deep marine sediment [ENVO:00002113] | place: India: Gulf of Khambhat ...
GCTGACCACCGATGCACGTCTCGCCGCCGCATCACCCGCCGCTGACCTGCTGTTGATTGACTGACCGAACCGAGCGCCGACGTGCCGAATCTGGGGACTCCGATCGCCCGGTCGTGCGGCCGGGCGATCGGCTCTGCCCCAACTCGTCTAGTAGGAGATGTCGCCTTCGACTCTGCCGTTCACCGTGCCTACTACAAGGTCGACGGACACCACCTCGAAAGCTTCGCCCGTGGCGGACTCGAATCGACCGGTACCACCGTTGAATTCCTGCTCGACTTCGATGACGGCGACACCGTCGACCACCGACACGAACTCTGCGGTGTAGGTCGCGTGCAGTTCATCACCATTGGCTGCAACGTAAGTAGCCACCCCGTCGCGAATGTCCANNCAAGCCCTTGACGCATTGGTCCGCGACCGCAGTGATCTTCCCGAGGTGAGTGGCATTGCCGCTGGTCAGCTGGATGACCAGGAGGTTCCAGCCTTCCCCCAAGGCCGCGCAACGCCCAGGATCAGCAGCAACCTCACGAGTCCCCTCGAAGGTCGCCTTGAATGGACGCTCCGGTGAGGCCGGGCTCGCCCCAGCGGTCGCCGCTAGACCGACCATGACGAAGACAATCAACATCACAGCCAATGCACGTGCGCTCGTCTTCTTGAACGCCATGAGCCTTCTCCTTTGCCGTGCGCGTCCAGCATGGAGAAGGGGGCTGAGCAAACGCTGACTGATCGCTGAGTAGTCAGCCGCTTCGGGCCCCGTCGTGGGCGTGGTGCCCCCGGTACGATTGACGCATGGAGTTCCGGCTGCTCAATGGACCTCTCGAGGTCTATTCGGGCGCCGGAGAACCCGTCGCTCTGGCCGGGCGCCGGCAGCGCTGCGTATTGGGAGTGCTCCTCATGAGCGCCCCGCAGATCGTGCCGACAGACCGGCTCGTCGACGACTTGTGGGGCGGCCCGGCATCGGAGCGATTCCGCACCAGCCTGCACCGATTCGTCTCGGATGTCCGGCATGCGCTGGGAGCGAGCGCATCCCGCCTCAGGACGGTACCTGGTGGCTACGTGTTCGATGCCGGTGCGGGTGAGCTCGACGTGCGCCGCTTCGAACAGCTTGCGCAGCAAGGCCGGCAGGTGGTTGCGAGGAATCCGGGTATGGCATCCTCGATGCTCAGCAGCGCCCTCGGGTTGTGGGGAGCTTCACCGTTCGAGGATGTGCTCGACGTCGCCTCGCTCACGCCTGAGCTGACTCGGTTGACCGAGGTCCGGGCGCTCGCCGTCGAGGATCGGATCGAGGCGGACCTGACCCTCGGTCGCCACCGTGAATTGGTCGGCGAGCTGCGGCTTCTCGTCGCCGAACACCCTCTTCGGGAGCAGTACTGGAGACAGTTGCTGATCGCGCTCTATCGGGCCGGCCGTCAGGGCGAGGCTCTCCAGGCCTATCAGGCATTGCAGAGACTCCTCAGCACCGAGTTTGACATCGAGCCCGGCACTGAGCTGCGGGAAGTCGAGCACATGGTGCGGAGTCACGATCCCGCCCTGGTCTGGTCACCACCACACAAGGGTCGGAAGGACAACCTGCCCCGCGGGTTGGGTCCATTCGTCGGTCGGGCATCAGCCTTGTCATCACTCCATCAGCTACTCGCCGAAGAGCAGCTGGTCACGCTGTGTGGTCCCGGCGGCATCGGCAAGAGCCGCCTAGCCGTCGAGGCGGGTGCATCGGCGGTGGATCGATTCGCCGCAGGCGCCTGGCTGGTGGATCTGGCGACCGTGACCGAACCCGCCGGGATTCCGATCGAGATCGCACGAGTGTTCGGCATTCCCGAGCCTCTCAAAGGCGAGCTCATGACCGAGATCCGCCATCACGTCAGCGACAAGGAGCTCCTTCTGGTGCTCGACGGCTGTGAGCAGGTGATCGACCAGATCGCTCCCGTCGTTCAGACGTTGATGTTTGCCGCCCCTGACCTGCGCATCCTCGTCACGAGCCGCGAACCACTCCGACTGCCGGGCGAGACCGTATTGAGAGTCCACCCCCTCGAGGTACCGCCGCCCGGCGAAGACGCGACACCGGAGACCATCGTGCGGAACGACAGTGGACGGCTGTTCATCGAGCTGGCCGCTGCCCACCGCCGCAACTTCGACGTCACCGACGACAACGCTGAGGCGATCGCGCGTGTCTGTCGCCGGCTCGATGGCATTCCGCTGGCGATCGAGCTGGCCGTGGCCCGGACGACCTCCATGGACGTGCACGACATGGCCGAGCGCCTCGCGGACCGTCTGCCGCTGCTCACAGAAGGCAAACGGACGGCACCACCTCACCACCGAACGATGGAGCAGGCGCTCGATTGGAGCTACCAACTGCTCACGCCGTCCGAGAAGGCCCTCTTGAGCCGCCTCTCGGTGTTCGCCGGAAGTTTCACGCTCGAGGCAGTCGAAGCGATCTGCTCCGATGACCAGGTGCCGACCGAGCAGGTTGCCGGCGAGCTCGGTCGACTTGTCGACAAGTCCCTCGTGATCGCGGGGCCGACCACCCATCGGGTGCGGTTCCGTCTCCTCGGGACCGTTCGTGACTACGCATCGAAGAAGTCGGTGGAAGGTGGGGAGCCGGACCTCCTCGACGTTCGCTACCGAGGCTGGTACCTGGACCTCGCTGAGCGAGCCTTCGGCCGACTCCCTACGAGTGCCAGATGGCATGCGGTCATCAGCGATGAGTTCGACAACCTGCGCGCCGTATACGAGGCCTATCGGCTGAATGGCACGACTGAAGCCTGCCTCCGGCTGGCCGCTGCCCTCTACTGGTTCATGGCGGTCAGCGGGCACGTGCAGGAGGGCGCGGAGTGGATCGATGCGGCCTTGGCGGCCGCCCGCGTCGACCAAGTGAGCCCTCGGGTCCTCGCAGTTGGGTTAGCGGCCGCCGGCAGCCTGGCGGCCACCCGAGGGAAACACGACCGAGCAAACACGTTGCTCGGCGAATCACTGGAGCGCTTCACGGAGATTGATCACGCCCGAGGCATGGCGTGGTCGCATCTGCTGATGGCAAGAGCTGCTTTGGCACGCGCCGCCTACCCCGCCGCAGTGGAGCACTCCGAGCAGGCGATTCGGCTGGCGAGTGGCGCAGGCGATGCGCTGCATACTGCCTATGCGCTCCTGATGAACGCTGCGGCCGCAGTGTGGCCCTTGGTGCCCGACGCCGGCAACCTGTCCGATGAGGAGTACGAACGGGTGCTCTCGGGGTGCGCAGAGGCGTCCGAGTTGTGCGAGAGCGCTGCGCTCGCAGAGGTAACGGCGGAGACCGAGTTGGTGCGAGGTCTGATCGTCGGGGTGTGTCGGGATGGCGACGAGGGCCTCTCGATTGCCCGCGCCGCGCTCGATGAGCTGCGGAAATACGGAGAGGGAGCGATCCTCGCTGACGCGTCTGTAGCAGCCGGCGTGCTGGCGCTGCACGCAAGGGAACCGGATCTCGCCGGTCGGCTCATCGCCGACGGGTTGGCGATCTCGTCGAAGAGTCGTTACGCAGGGGGTGTCGCCGCTGCTCTGGAGGGATTGGCTGCGCTCCGGGCGCTGGAGGGGCGGTACGCGACAAGTGCGATTCTCCATGGAGCCTCGGCCCGCCATCCTCGCGGGGGCGTCATCGTTCTCCCGCTCGACGGCGGGACGTACCAGGAGCTGGCTCAGCGTGAGCTCGGCCAGGCCGCGTACCAACTGGCGGAGGAGGAAGGCATGGCGCTGTCGCTCGGCGAGGCCATCGCTTGTGCCATTGGCCGGCGGTGATCGCTGGCGGGCGCTCGTGGGTATTCCTTGAGCCAGACCGCTCGACTGGAGAGCAGTCACCGAGGTGTTGGCCAGCTGATCTCGAGCCGTATCTCGTTCGTCAGCGCGGCGAGGTTGCAATAGAGGGGCTGGCGTCTCCCTAACCTCGCGTCGTGGATCCCGTCACCGATCGCCGCATCGAACGAGTCACGACCGAAGGGCGCAGCGGCGCCGACGATGCCCTCGTCACTGAGGCGCCCATCGAGTACCGCCTCGGGGACGTCCCGATCGCGGTGCTGATGAGGACCCCGGGTGACGATGCGGCCCTCGGCTTGGGTTTCGCGATCACCGAGGGAATCGTCCTCGGCCCCGACGAGGTGAGCGACGTCCGCCTCCGAACGAGTGGCGCCGACGGCGACCGCTGGGATCTCGTGCTCGCCAAGGGCGTCGACGTGGACCCGGAGCAGTTCCGCCGGAGTACCTACACGACGTCCTCCTGCGGGGTGTGCGGGAAGGCGTCGATCGACGCGGTCCGGATCGCGGCGCCAAGCCCCCCAGCCGGCCCAGTCGTCGACCGGAGCCTGCTGTTGTCGCTCCCGGAGCGGATGCTCGAGGCCCAGACCGGTTTCGCAGCCACTGGCGGCATCCACGCCGCGGCCCTCTTCGCCCCCGATGGCTCGCTGTTCGCCCTGCGCGAGGACGTCGGCCGGCACAACGCCGTCGACAAGCTCGTCGGCTTCGTCGCCCGCCGCCGCTGGCCCCTGGGGGAGGTGATCCTCGTCGTCAGCGGCCGGGTGAGCTTCGAGATGGTCCAGAAGGCCGCCGTCGCCGGGATCCCGATGGTGTGCGGCGTCTCGGCGGCGTCGTCGCTCGCCGCCGAGTTGGGGAGCGAACTGGGGCTGACGGTCGTCGGGTTCCTGCGCGCCGGCGGGTTCAATGTCTACGCCGGCTCACACCGCATCCTCTGACGTGGCGAGAAACGATGACAGGGGGCTCCGGTAGCATCGGTCCGTGGCCATCGACATCGCCGGTTTCATCACCTATCTCAAGGACCACGCCGTCGAGCACGGGTTCCACGTCCACGACGAGCGCCATTTCATCGAGACGTACTCGCTGCGCCAGGCGTTCGAGGTCGACATGCACCCGGAGGTCGCCTGCAACGGGCCCATCGACCTCAACCTCGCCCTCGACGTTGATCCGAGAATGCTCCTCGACCTCGACGACCGTATGGCGGAGATGGACGACGACTTCGCCGAGCCGGAGGGCGACTGGCGCCAGCAGGTGTTGTTCAACTGGGGCCTCCCCGCGCTGCAGTCGCCACCGGACCTCGTGATCCTCGCAACCGAACTGGCCGGCATCGCCGGGCCGACGATCCCGATCGAGGTGTCCGCCGTCGACTCGTTCGGGGCCCTGTCCGAGTCGCCGGAGCGGAGGTTGTCCCTCGTCGGCCGCTTCGAGGTCTCGCTTGTCGACGTCATGCTCGGGCGGGAAAAGCTCTGCGACGTGCTCGACCGGTGCCGTGAGGTCAGTGAGTACCTCGTTCGCGCCGCCGAGGGCTGGAAGCCGGTGTACCCGGAAGAGGGCTGAGCGACGGGCTTGTCGCGTCGTCCCTAACCTCTTTGTGTGGACTTCACCGGGAAGGTCGCGATCGTCACCGGAGCCGCCTCCGGGATGGGTGCGGCGACGGCGCGTGCCCTCGCCGGACATGGAGCCACCGTCGTCATCGTGGATCGCAACGCCGAGGGAGCCGGAGCGATCGCGCACGAGATCGCCACCGCGACTCCCCTCGTCGGCGATGTCGCGTCGTCTGCGTTCTGCGACGGGGTCGTCGCCGACACGATGGAGACCCACGGCCGTCTCGACGTGCTCGTCAACGCCGCCGGCGTCATCGTGCGGGCGCCGGCCCACGTCACCAGCGACGACGAGTGGCGCCGGATCTTCTCGGTCAACGTCGACGGCGTCTTCTACATGAGCCGGGCCGCCGTCGCAGCGATGCTCGAGAGCGGTGGGGGTGCCATCGTCAACTTCGGCTCGATCTGGGGTGATGTGGGAAGCGGGGGCCACGCCGCCTACGCGGCGACGAAGGGCGCCGTCCATCAACTGACCAGGTCGATGGCGCTGCAGCACGCCCGTGAGGGGATCCGGGTGAACGCGGTGTGCCCCGGCGAGATCCAAACGCCGATGCTCGTGTCGGAGCGCCCCGCTCCGCCGACGCCGGAGGACCTCGAGGCCCTCGCCGAGTCCGTCCCGATGGGCAGGCTCGGGCGGCCCGACGAGGTCGCCGCGGTGGTGGCGTTCCTCGCCTCCGACGAGGCGAGCTACATGACGGGCGCCCTCGTCGCAGTCGACGCCGGGTACCTGGCCCGGTGAGCCGGTTCGACGGCGTCCGGGTGCTCGTCACCGGCGGCAACTCCGGGATCGGCCGCGCCACGGCGCACGCCTTCGCCGCCGAGGGTGCCACCGTGGCCGTCGCGGCACGGGACGAAGCCCGCAGCCGCACCGTCGTGGACGAGATCGAGGCTGCCGGCGGCCGGGCGATCGCGCTGCCGTGCGACGTCACCGACGAGGCGTCGTGCCGGAACGCCGTGGACGCCGTCGTGGCGGCACTCGGAGGTCTCGACGTGCTGTTCAACAACGCCGGCGTCATCTACCGGGAACGGACCGCACCCGCGACGACGCCGGAGGAGTGGGACCACACGTTCGCCGTCAACGTCCGGGGGACCTTCCTCATGTCGCGGCTGGCGGTGCCGGTGATGATCGATGGCGGTGGCGGCGTCATCGTCAACAACGCCTCCTACTTCGGCCTCGTCGGCGGCAAGGGGGCGGCCGCGTACTGCGCCGCCAAGGGCGCCGTCGTGCTGCTCACGAAGGCGATGGCGCTCGACCACGCTCGCGACGGCATCCGGGTCAATTGCGTCTGCCCCGGCTCGGTCGACACCCCGATGCTGCGCGGCGAGATGGAGGAGATGGGGGGTGCAGACGCCGTTCGGCACCGGTTCGAGGACAAGCACCCCATCGGCCGGATCGCCGCGCCGGAGGAGATCGCCGCGGCCGTCCTGTACCTGGCATCCGCCGATGCCGCGTTCGTGACCGGCGTCTCGCTTCCGGTCGATGGCGGCATCACCGCGGGGTGAGGCCGAGACCACGATGAATCGGCCGAGCCGGCCTCAGCCTCCCCGGGAGAGGCGGAGTTCGGCTGCTGCTCCCGGATCCCATCTCCCCACCGTGAGTCCGGCTAGCCCCCGCCGAGGAATGCGGCCATGGCGTCGATGACTGCGTCGGGCCGTTCGATGTGAACCTGGTGTCCCGCCTCGGGCACGACCACGGTCACAGAGCCGGCGATGGCGTCGGCGAGTGGGGCGGCGGTCGCGGGGCGCAACATGCGGTCCTCCTCGCCGAGGATGAGCAGCGTCGGGCACCGGACCACAGCAGCGGCGTCGAGCGCCCCGGTGTACGCAGCGCTCGCCGCGAGGTCGACGTACAGCGCCTCGGGGGGCTCCGAAGCGAGGACCCGGGCGACGCCGCCGTGGAGCCAGAGCCCCGGTGTCCTGTGGCCACCGAGCAGCGAGCGGGGGGAGAGGCTCCACTGCGTGACCATCTCACGCGCCCGCGGGGGATCGTCCTTCGCTGCGGAGAGCAGGTCCGGGTTGACCGGCATCGCCGCAGCGGTGGCGACGAGTACGAGATGGCTGACCGCGGCGGCGTGGGCGGCGGCGCAGTAGAGGGCGACGGCGGAGCCGAGGCTGTGACCGACGAGGGCGGCGCGTTCCCAGCCGGCGGCGGGCACGAGCTCAGCGGTCCAGGCGGCGATGTCCTCGACCGAGCTGAGGAGCGGGCCTTCGCTGCCGCCGTGGCCGGGCAGGTCGACGGCGAGGACGGACCAGCCGTGAGAGGCGAAATACCGGGTCTGCAGCGCCCAGACCGTGCGGTTGTTGCCCGAACCGTGGAGGAACACGAGCAGCGGCCGGTTCGGGTCGAGCGGCCGTCCACCGGTGGTGGAGCGGACCCGCTTGCCGTCGACCTTCAGCTCCATCTCACGACCTCTGTGATGCCCGCAGCGCCCTACGGAGATCATCGACCAGATCGTCCACGGACTCGAGTCCGACGGAGAGGCGGACGAGGTCCTCGCTGATGCCGGCGGCCTCGAGCTGCTCGGCGCTCATCGTGGCGTGGGTCGTCGAGGCGGGATGGATGACGAGGGATTTGGCATCGCCGACGTTGGCGAGGTGCGAGAACACGGTGAGCGCCTCGATGAACCGGCGTCCCGCCTCGCGCCCGCCCTCGATGCCGAACGAGAAGATCGCGCCGACACCGCGGGGGAGGAACTTGGCGACGAGCTCGTGATCGGGGTGGCCGGAGAGCTCGGGATAGCTCACCCACGACACCTCGTCGGCGGCCTCGAGGAACGCCACCACGGCCCGGGTGTTGGCGACGTGGCGCTCCATCCTCACGGCGAGCGTCTCGATCCCCTGGAGGAGGTAGAAGGCGTTCGCCGGGCTCATCGCCGCGCCGAAGTCACGCAGTCCCTCGACGCGGGCCCGGGTGATGAACGCCTGAGGGCCGAACTCCTCGGTGAAGGCGAGGCCGTGATACGACGGGTATGGCTCGGTGAGGGTGGGGAACCGGCCGGACGCCTCCCAATCGAACCGCCCGCCGTCGACGAGCACGCCGCCGATCGCCACCCCGTGACCGCCGAGGAACTTCGTCGCCGAGTGGTAGACGAGATCCGCGCCCCAGTCGAAGGGCTTGAAGAGGTACGGGGTGGCGAAGGTGTTGTCGATGAGGAGCGGCACGCCGGCTTCGTGTGCAATCGCCGCCACCTCGGGGACGTTCATGATCTCGAGCCCGGGGTTCCCGAGCGTCTCGCCAACGACGAGGCGAGTGGCGGGCGTGATCGCGTCCCTGATCGCGTCGAGGTCGCGGGGCGAGACGAGCGTCGTCTCGATCCCGAAGCGGGGGAGCGTCTGGACGAAGAGGTTGTTGGTGCCGCCGTACACGTTGCGGGACAAGACGACGTGGTCGCCCGCGTTGACGATCGTGGCGACGGCGAGCCAGAGCGCGGCCTGGCCCGATGCCGTCGCAACCGCCCCCACCCCGCCTTCGAGGGCGGCGACCCGCTCCTCGAGAACCGCGACCGTGGGATTCGAGATCCGGCTGTAGATGTGGCCCTGGCGCTCCAGGTTGAAGAGCCCGGCGGCGTGTTCGACGTCATCGAAGAGATACGACGTCGTCTGGTAGATCGGCACCGCCCTCGCCCCGTGGTCGCTGTCGGGGTGATGCCCGGCGTGCAGGCTCAGCGTCTCGAAGTCGTACACCGGCTCCTCCCGGTCGTGGCGGCGCCGACCTTACCGGCGCCGCCGTGGCTGCGGAGTCCGGCGCCACCGGGGCCGCCGCAACGACGCCCCGGTGGCGCGATCGGGATCACTCGTAGCCGATGGCCTCGAGGATGTTGAGCCTCGCCGCCTTCCTCGCCGGCCAGATCGCGGCGATCACGCCGGCGAACCCGGCCAGGACGAGGGCGAGAACCACCTGGCCGTAGGGGATGGCGAACTCGCCGAGACCCTCGTCGCTGAGGGCCTGGATGACGGCCCAGCCGAAGAAGATGCCGATGACGACGCCGAGGATGGCGCCGAAGAGGGCGATGATGACCGCCTCCCATCGCACCATGCGCCGCACCTGCCTGCGGACCATCCCGACCGCCCGCAACAGTCCGATCTCGCGGGTGCGCTCGTAGATGGACAGCGCCAGGGTGTTCGTGATGCCGAGGACGGCGATCATGACCGCGAAGAACAGCAGCCCGTTGAACAGGGTGAGGGCGAGGTCGATCTGATCCTCGGCCTCGCCGACGATCTCCGACTTCGTCTGTACCTTGACGTTGCCGTAGGGCTCGGCGATCCCGTCGACGGCCTGCTGGGCGGCCTCGAGGGTGACTCCCTCGGCGGCGTTGGCGAAGACGACGCCGTCACCGAGCACGGTGAAGTTGTCTGCGTACGTCTCGGTAGAGAAGTAGAAGTTTGCGAAGTCGTTCGCCTCGAACGCCCCCGCAATCGTGATCGGGACCACGCCGGTGGCGGAGAACTCGACGTCGACGGTGCTGCCGACGACCCAGCCTTCGGACTCGAGCCGTTCCGTGGACACGAGCATCGAGTTCGAGGCCTGCAGCGCGGTGAGGGCATCGCCGACCGGTTCGAGGGCGAACACCTGCCCGATCGTCTGCGGCTCGACGGCACCGATGAGTTGTGTCGAACCGGCGATGTCGATGCGCCCGAACTGCATCGCCGAGACCACCGCGAGCTCGTCGAGCTCACGCATCTCCGCAGTGAACGCCGGGCTGAACGGGGCGGGGAGCTCCGGATCGGTCTGGCTGGACGACTGGACCGTGAGATCGGCGGGGAACAGCTCGAAGATCGTCTCTTCCACCGATGCCTTCGTCGACGCCGCGAAGATCGTGAAGAACGCAACGAGGGCGACTCCGATCATGAGCGCCGACGCCGTCGACGCGGTGCGGCGCGGCTGACGTTTCGTGTTCTCCCGGGCCAGGGTTCCGCTCACCCCGTAGAGCCTGGCGATGGGGCGGCCGACGAGATCGGCGACCGGTTGCGCGGCGAGTGGCGCCAGGATCGAGATGCCGACGAACATCACCGCGGCGCCGGCGCCGACGAGGGCGATCGCGTTGTCGACCCCGCCGAAGAGCCCGACGAGCAGGCCGATGATGCCGAGGGCGGTGATCGCGACTCCCCAGATGGTGCGAGTGCGGAACGACTTGCGCTTCGGTGTTGCGAGGTCCTCGCGCATCGCCGCCACCGGGGGCACTCGCGACGCCCGCCGCGCCGGGAGCACGGCGGAGGCAACGGTGAGGACCACGCCGACCAGCAGTCCGACGACGATCGTCCGGGGCAGGAGGAGGAGCGAAGCCGCGGGGAGCCCGAAGCCGACCGCGTTCATGAGTCCCCTGATGGCGAGCGCCATCCCGAACCCGAACGCGATGCCGACGACCGAGGCGAACACGCCGACGAGCACTGCCTCGAGCACGACGAGCCACGTGACCTGGCGCGCCGTGGCACCGACGGCGCGCATGAGCGCCAGCTCCCTCGTCCGCTGCGCCACGATGATGCGGAACGTGTTCTGGATGATGAAGCCGCCGACGAAGATCGCAACGCCGGCGAACGCGAGCAGCCCGATGCTGATGAAGCTGAGGCCCTCGTTGATCTGGTCGGCCTGCTCGTTCTGCTGGGTCTCTCCGGTGACGGCTTCCAGCCCGGTGGGCAGGGCCGCCTCGATGCGGCTGGTGAGCTCGTCGGCGGACACGCCCTCGTCGGCGATGATCGAGATCGACGTGAACTGGTCCTCGAAGCCGAACAGGCGACGTGCCTCGTCGAGCTCGAAGGCGGTCAACGTCGCGCCGAGCAGGCTGTCGGAGTCGCCGAAGCTCATGATCGCGACGAGCTCGAACTGCTGGGGCCCGGCGGCCGTGACGACGGTCACGGTGTCGCCGAGGGCGAAGTCGTTGTTGGAGACCGTGTTGGCGTCGATGCCGACCTCGCCCGGGGCGGCCGGCGCCCGGCCGTTGCCTTCCTTGATCTTCAGCGGGTTGAGCGCAGCCATCTCACCCCAGGAGAACCCGAAGGTCGGAGGCCCGTTGCCGCCGACGGGGTTGCCGTCGCGGTCGATGATCTGGGCCGTGATGCTGCTCACGCCCCCCTCGGCGTACTGCACGCCGTCGACGGCGAGCACGTCCTCGAGGACGTCGGCGGCGAACGGCTCCTCGAAACCCGAGAAGTCGGGCTGTGCCTTGCGCACCGAGACGTCGATCCCCGCGAAGATGTCGTCGAGGAGGGTGTTGAACTGGCGGTTGATCGTGTCGGTGAAGATGAAGGTGCCCGACACGAGGCTGACGCCGAGCACGATCGCGAGCGCGGTCAGCCCGAGCCTCACCTTGTGGGCGAGCACGCCCTTGATTGCGGAGCGGACCATGGTCAGCTCCCCAGCTTCTTCATCTCGTCGAGCACCATCTCGGGCGTCGGGTCGAAGATCTCGGCGACGACGGCGCCGTCGTCGAGGAAGACGATGCGGTCGGCGTAGCTCGCGGAGACCGGGTCGTGGGTCACCATGACGATCGTCTGGCCGTACTCCCGCACCGCCGAGCGCATGAAGTCGAGCAGCTCGGCGCCGGAGGTGGAATCGAGGTTGCCGCTCGGCTCGTCGGCGAAG
>JABAOE010003492.1_pt1 | contig 11946 bp, 15 predicted proteins | sample 7062141 | NCBI WGS metagenome assembly JABAOE01 (sample SAMN14538627, study PRJNA623070) | marine sediment metagenome | biome: marine biome [ENVO:00000428]; feature: marine pelagic biome [ENVO:01000023]; material: deep marine sediment [ENVO:00002113] | place: India: Gulf of Khambhat ...
TAATAAAAAAGGAGGGGCCGACATGAAGACTGTCTTCTTTCTCCAAACTGTCTTTGCCGTAGCGCTGCTCGGATCTTCTCTTGCTCTCGCGAATCCTGCAATGCTTCCAAAGCATCCTGGGTATCCGATGAATAAAGCTGTCGATCCTGTGCGCGGGCAATCCATTGCGAACGATCCCGGTCAGAATAATGCAGTCGGTGATAAAGCCCTCACGGAAGCAGCAATCGCAGACGCAGACCACGTCGAGCAAAGCCTCTCGATCAATCGCCAAGACCAACGCATTTTGGAAAAGCCAGGTGCCGGTTTGCTGCCGAAGGTTGAAGGACCAGCGATCAAGATTGAACCACCTGTGAAAGAAGGGACGAAGATGCCGACGACTCCGTAACGAGGAAGTGACGAATGTAATGCGGAGGATTTGAGCTCGGCTTTCCGATACATAAGATACTGCCGGATGAGCACACACCAATCGAGCTGAGTCAACGCCTTTTCCTCGATAACCCATGGCGCTGTCGCCATGAGCAGCACCAAATTGCTTCCGCGCATGAGCAACGAATTGCACGTCTAGTTCGCCTCGCCTACAACAAGATGGGTGGGCTGTTCAACATAATGAAGGGTCGAACAAAATATCTCTTGGATCGGAGGCTCGACCGAGAGACAGGACACAGTCTCACAGCGATTCTCGTGCAAGCACAACATCTCATCGGACTACGCCAACTTTTAATTTATGAGGTGTAAGCCCTTCCTGGGGGTTTCTGGTTCCGCTCCTTTGAATGGATCAGCCGAGCCGGTATGACGCCAAACGCTGCAGCGGCGTGGGCGACCTGTTCCAGAACGCGACAGCAAGTTGCCCGTTGGCGCAAAGGAAGTGAGGCTTGCGCAGGTCTCCCTCTTGCATACGGTTAGGAGACATTTCGGATAGGATGAAGATCATGTGCATGTAGAAACGTGGTAACACAGGTCTACCAAAGGGAGGAGGCATGATGAAATCATGGGCGGGATTCATATGGGCGGTCGCGATCAGCGCGCTTCTGGCCTTGAGTGGACCAGCATGGAGCGACGAGAACGGCAAGGAGAAAGAGGATGAGGCGAAGGAGACCATTGAAATGGCTGCCGCAGCCAAGGTGACGATCCACCAGGCTATCGAAACCGCCTTGGGAAAAGTTGCAGGCAAAGTCGTCGAGGCCGAGCTAGAAAAGAAACACGAGAAGGTCGTTTGGGAAGTCGAAGTTGTGACCCCGGAAAGCAAGGTGATAGAGATCCATATCGACGCCGAGAGTGGATTGCTAATTAATGTAGAGGGAAAGTAGACCAGAGAAGGCATGAAATTCAAGCAGGAGGCCCACTGTCATTGTTCATGAGTGACGATTGCTCGACAAGATTGAAGATAGTGTCGGATCTTGCACGCAAGGCAGGCAAGGCGATTCTGCAGGTATATGAATCTCGGTTCGACGTCCGGTATAAGAGGCTGGATGATCCGGTGACTGATGCGGACTTGAGGGCGGAGGAAATTATTGTCGAGGGACTGTCACGTGCATTCCCTCAAGACGGTATCGTGTCAGAGGAAAGCCCCATCGCGGATGACGCACGCTCNNCGGATGACGCGCGCTCCAGACGAAGGGTTTGGTATGTCGATCCATTGGATGGCACAGGAGAGTTCGTGGCGCGCACAGGAGAGTTTTCTGTAATAATTGGACTCTTAGAAGAGGGGCTGCCGAAACTGGGTGTAATTTATAGACCGATAGGTGCGGTGTTATACGAGGGGCTGCGCGACGAGTCAGCCTGGATCGTGAGGGGACACGGTCGCCAATGCTCCTGGGTTTCCACTGCCACGACTTCTCGCCACGTGCGCCTCGCGGTTTCCCGTTCCCATCGCCACTCGATCATCGAGTCGATTAAGGCCCGACTGGGTAATGTGAGCGAAATTGTCTGTGGAAGCGTCGGCGCCAAAATTGCGCTGTTGCTCTCGGGACAGGCTGATGCCTATGTGGAACCGTCACGCTATACGAGCAAGTGGGATGTTTGCGGTGCCGAAGCCATTCTCCGCGGGGCAGGCGGTTTTATGAGTGACATGGCTGGAGGTCCGATCCGGTACGATGAATCAGAAATCCAGAACAGGAGGGGATTTGTCGCCACCAACCGCGTCTGCCATGGTGATATCCTTGCTGCCATCCCACAGTCTGTCCTGTCAGAATGAAGACGCGCCGAGTGAACGGGCCGTTGATCAGCATAGGGACATCTGGCTGGTCGTATCCGCACTGGAAGGGTGCCTTCTATCCTGACGACCTCCGCTGCGACCAGTTTCTCCCCTACTATGCGCAACGGTTCTCGACGGTCGAGATCAACAACGTCTTCTATCAGTTGCCGGACACGAAAAACCTACGCCGCTGGCGCGACAGCGTGCCGGATTCGTTTTGCTTCTCCGTAAAGGCCAGCCGTTACATCACGCATGTGAAAAGACTCGCGGACTCGACAGAGAGCCTGAAACTTTTGTTGCATCGTCTGGATCTGTTACAACCCAAGCTGGGTCCTCTCCTCTTTCAATTACCACCTCGATGGAGATTCGATGAGGAACGTCTCGCCTCGTTTCTTAGGACCCTGGGCAGCGAGCACAGGGCCACCTTTGAGTTTCGTAATTCGACGTGGTTCCGCGACGAGACCTATGATCTCTTGGCCAAACATAGGGCGTCATTCTGCATCTACGACTTGGCTGGAACGACGTCCCCTAAGGTCGTCACCACGGATTTCGTGTATATCCGCCTGCATGGGCCGGCCGGACCCTACCGTGGGCAATATCACCCGTCCGAACTGCGCCGCTGGGCCATCGCCTGCTCGAAGTGGGCCACACAGGGCTGCAGGGTCTACTGCTACTTCGACAATGATGATCGTGGCTACGCACCACAGAACGCTCTTTGTCTGCGAAGTATGCTAAATGAGCGTGCTGGCCTTTGAGTATTGCGGCGCACGTTTGAGCGAAGAGTCTATGCTGACCAATGGCTCCAATTGCGATGCCGAATCGCAGGCTTTCGGTGCTTGGAATACCCAGTCAGGTGACTTCTGCAAGATTGAGCCTTAACCCGATCAGCTTCAGTAAGTCTTTAAGCGTGACGATGCCGACAAGATGGTCCCCTTCGACAACCATCAGTCGGCTGTGTCCTGTCCGGCTCATCTTCGAGAGGGCCGCCAATGCATCGGCCTTCGCGCTGATTGTATTGTCCGCCGTGCAGGGCCTGGAGAGGTTGCGGGCTATGAGCTGCTGCCACTGATCTTGCGGGATACCGGTGATCTCCTTCGAGTTGATGTAGCCGATGAGTCGTGCATCCTCCACGACGGGATACATATTGTGCAGAGAGCGATAGAGATGCTTTTCGACTAACTCGTCGAGTGGGAGGTCGGGAGAGACGGTGTCGGGATTCGAAGTCATGAATCGGCTGAGAGGTTCACCTTGGAGGACGGTGCGCGCAATCATCCGGTAGTAAGAGGCACCGGCTGCCCCGCGGAGGAAGAGTCCCAGCACCAACCACCAGATCCCCACGAGTACACTTCCCGTAATGATGTAGAACACAGCTCCCATAATCAAGAAGAGGCCAAACAGAGAACCGAGACGGGTTGACCAGCGCGTCGCTCGGCGAATGTCGCCACTCCAGTGCCAGAGAGCCGCCCGGAGCGCACGCCCTCCATCGAGCGGAAATCCGGGTACCAGGTTGAAGGAGCCTAGCAGATTGTTCGCGAAGCATAAAAAGCCGACTATACCCAAGAATGGGACCGGTGCGTTCTGCTGGTAGCTGACTTCGAAGACAAGATAGCTGGCCGCACTGAGGGCGAAGCTTGAGATCGGACCGGCGATCGCCATGAAAAATTCCGCCTTTGGGCTGGACGGTTCTGTATCCATCTGTGCCACGCCGCCGAAGATAAAAAACCTGATACTCCTGATAGGGATTCCCTGGTGCCTTGCGACGATTGAATGGGCCAGTTCATGAACGACGAGCGATCCGAAGAACCCGAGAGCCCCAATTGCTCCCATCCACCAGTAGGCTGATGGCTCAAGACCCAGGTAGTAGTGAGGGAAATATCCCGTCGCGAGGGACCAAACAATCAAGAGGGCCAGAAGGGTCCAGCTTAAATCCAACTGGACTTTGAAGCCGAGAATCTCGAAGGGAGCAATCAATTTAGTGGCCACTAGGCGTCTCCACTGCGTTCAACTTTCATTATGACACATTTCGCCTGCATGAAAGCCAAGGAGGGGTTCTTGGGAGGATCTATGTCAGTTGTCTTCTGCTAGTCTTGAAAGCAGTTTTGTGCGAGATGTGGACCTTGTCATGCTGACTTTGGAGATTGTCGGGCCTGAAGTTATTCCGAGGTGGTGGTCATACAATTCGAATCTGTGGAATCTTGCGACATCGGGTACGAAAGGGGTGGGGATTTTTGCCTGGGCCTCGCGAGATGGAGCGGGGAAAAAGTTTCTCTTTCAACATACTGAGTTGTTGACACCTCAGACGTGAGCAGTTTCTCGTTGGCATGATGATTGCGCTGCTTGCCGCTATGAACTTGCTTTCCTGCGCTACAAGCAAGTTGAGCGGCTAGTTCGTGGTTTGCGGACTACTTGGTAGTGGTGCTCGTGGCCAGTACATGGATGTGCGCATAAGTGGGGGCGACGAATTTAAAGCGTAGTGAAGTGCTCTACGAACAGCACTGCGCCAGGGTCCACGGAACAGATGGGAACGGGATGGGTCTAGACATGCCATATATGATTATTGCGTCGGTCAATTTCAAGTCTGCACATTTGAAAACAAAGACTGACGAAGACCCGTTGATTCCCATTACGCAAGGTGAGCTATTTAGTCCCATGCACGGCTGGTGTGATCGGTGGTCTGCACAGGAGATGGCCGACATCAGCGAGTAGGTGTGTCTGTTGTTACCATTCAATCCGATCGGGTAGAGCAAGAGATGACACGTATGAGCCTGATCGCGTTGGCAGCATCGGTTGCTGTCGGCGCCATTATTGCTGGGGCGGGGATGCCAATAGTGCAGGCAGCGTCTGAGGAGGTATCCGGTGAGAATGCCCTCAGCGAGTATTACGATTGGTACAAGGGCAAGCGCCTCTACGAGCAGTATTGCCGTTTCTGCCACGGACAACGGGGAAAGGGAAAGGCCTATGAGCTGGTGACTCCTCTGCCGGCTGACCTTACTGATCCCGCGATTCAAAAGAAGTCAGACGCCGATCTGACAAGAGTTATTCATGAAGGTGAGCCAGGGACGGCGATGGGTGCATGGAACTGGGCCTTGTCGGAGGAGGACAAGCAAGATGTCATCCTCTACATCCGATGGTTGGCCCAAGACCCGGACGCGGGAATCGAGCCCCCTCGTAATATCAACACGCCTTAAAACGAAAGGGAGGAGATGGTTGGCTTAGTGCTTTCCCGGACGTGACTTCCCTACCAGGCGCTCATTCAGCGGAGGGCCCTCAAGCGTGTGCCGAGAGTGGTTCGCTACGACCAGACGAATGCCGTCACCTCGAGAGGCGACGAGGATAAGGGATTGAAGAAATGATGCAGGTGCGGTTTCACGGTCGGGGAGGGCAGGGTGTAGTGACGGCAGCTGAGTTGCTCTCTATGGCGGCATTTGCAGACGGCCGATATGCACAGGCGTTTCCCAGCTTTGGCTCGGAGCGGATGGGGGCACCGGTCATGGCCTTTTGTCGCATCGACGAGCGGGCGATCCGCACCCGCGAGGCAGTGACGCATCCGGATGCGGTCATCGTGCAGGATCCCACTTTGCTTCACCAAGTCGATGTGTTTGGCGGGTTATCGGCCAAGGGCTATGTCTTGATCAATTCGACACTCTCTGTGGAAGAGCTGAGTCTCTATGAGTTTCTGAAAACGTTTCCTGTCGATCACATATGTGTCGTGCCGGCCTCGGATATTGGCTTGAAGCATATGAAGAGGGCCATCGCGAACACCCCATTGCTGGGAGGATTCGCTGCGATCACGAGGGCAATCAGGATCGAGTCTGTCGACGCCGCGATTCGTCGAAAGTTTCCTAATTTGCTTGGGGAGAGAAACACTGCCGCTGCCCGAGAGACGCATGAGCTTGTGGTGAGCCGCTTGCGTGATGAGAAGGGAGCACACCATGCGCGCGCAAATTGAAGGATCTCAGGCCGTCGCCCAAGCGGTCATGCTGTGTCGGCCAGAGGTCATCGCGGCGTATCCGATCTCACCGCAGACTCATATTGTGGAACGGTTATCGCGTATCGTTAAACAGGGCGATGCCGGGCGTTGCCAATATCTGAACGTTGAGTCCGAATTCGGAGCGCTTAGCGTCTTAATCGGAGCCTCGTCGGCTGGCGCTCGGACCTATACGGCCACGACAAGCCAAGGGCTGCTGTTCATGGCCGAAGCTGTGTACAACGCGGCCGGACTAGGATTGCCGATTGTGATGACGATTGCGAACCGCGCGGTTGGTGCCCCGATCAACATTTGGAACGACCATTCCGACAGCATGGCCTTGCGCGACGCAGGATGGATTCAGCTCTATGCGGAGACAAATCAACAAGCCGTGGATCTCCACATCCAAGCCTTCCGGTTGGCGGAAGAACTGAGTTGTCCGGTGATGGTCTGTATGGATGGGTATATACTCACCCATGCGTATGAGCTCGTGGATCTCCCCGATCAAGCGCAGGTCGATGATTTTCTTCCACCCTTCTCCCCAGTCCAGGTGCTGGATCCCAACGAGCCTATCTCGATTGGATCAATGGTGGGGCCCGAAGCCTTTACTGAGGTGAAGTACTTGGCGCACCAGCAACATTGTTGCGCGCTCACACTCTTGCCGGAAATCGCCCACTCTTTCGAGCAACAGTTCCGCCGCACATCCGAGATCCTCGTTGCTGGTTATCGGATGGAGGATGCCGACATCGCCGTGATCGCGCTTGGGTCGGTGGTGGGGACGATCAAGGACGCCGTGGATGACCTACGTGACGAAGGGGTCATGGCCGGCTGCGTGAAAATCGGATGTTACCGTCCCTTTCCCTCCGTGCAATTGAGCGCCGAGCTGAAAAGTGTAAAACGAGTCATCGTCGTCGAAAAGGACCTGTCTGTTGGGATGGGAGGGATTGTCTCCGCTGACGTTCACATGGCGCTCCAAGGCAGCCACATCTCCGTGCATACCGTCATTGCCGGGTTGGGAGGCCGATCCATCTCCACTGCCTCGCTGAAACAGATGGTCCGTGATGCCCAGGCGGAGCGATTGAACGAGCCGCACTTTCTCGATCTCAACACGAAAGTAATCGACGATGAATGGTCACGTAGGGGTGAGCAACGGCGAGCAGGCCCGGTGGCGGAGCGGATCCTTCGGTCGGTGAATGTTATTGGAACAAAAGTCGTCTAACGGAACGTCGATGTCGACCCAACGCATAAAATTTTATCAGACCGGAACATACACAGCGGGAAACCGGTTGCTTGACGAGGGGATGCGCACCGTTCAATCCCGTATAGATCGGACAAATGCGCTGAATTCTGGCCATCGAGCCTGCCAAGGATGCGGAGAGGCGTTGGGGGCCCGCTACGCCGTCGATGCCGCAATGCGCGCGGCTCAGAAACGGTTGATCGCGATCAACGCCACCGGTTGTCTGGAGGTCTTTTCCAGTCCCTATCCAGAAAGCTCCTGGCAGATTCCATGGATACACTCGTTGTTCGGCAATGCTCCTGCAGTTGCCAGCGGCGTTGCGGCGGCCCTGCGTGCGAAGGGGTGCGATGACGTCCAAGTCCTTGCCCAGGGTGGCGATGGAGCAACGGTTGATATTGGATTTGGCTGCCTTTCGGGCATGTTCGAACGGAACGACGATGTGCTCTATCTCTGTTACGACAACGAAGCATACATGAATACTGGCATTCAGCGATCTGGCGCAACGCCTCCTTTTGCGCGTACGACCACGACGCAAGCGGTCGGCGACGTTCCCGGCAATCGAGCCGGGAGCGGAAAGAATTTACCCCGCATCGCGATGGCGCACGGTATCCCCTATGTGGCCACGGCTTCCGTGGCGGATCTTCACGATTTGGAAGCGAAGGTTACTGCTGCGATGCGCATGAAGGGGGCGCGCTACATCCATCTCCATGTCCCCTGTCCACTTGGCTGGGGGTCGGATCCGGCGCATACGATGCGAGTGGCCAGAATGGCGGTGGAATCCGGGCTCTTCCCTTTGTTCGAGGCCAGGTCTGGGGCCATCGTCGATCGAATGCTGATTCGTCACAAGGTTCCGGTCGAGCGCTATCTCGAATTGCAAACCCGATTTAAACACCTCTTTGAACCACAGCTGAATACTGAAGCGATCGCCATAATTCAAGCAATTGCAGATGCGAATATCGTCTTCTATGGTTTGCTCAAATAGGGACGTCATTATGGATCGCAAGCCCTTCGCTATCACACTTGATCCCAACAGCAGCCTGGCCAACCATACCGGGAACTGGCGCACGATGAAGCCGGTCTACGTCGATCGATTGCCGCCGTGCAACCACGCCTGTCCGGCCGGGGAGAACGTTCAAGCCTGGCTCTATCTCGCGGAGGAAGGGGCGTATGAAGAAGCCTGGCGGCGGCTCATGGAGGATAATCCGATGCCGGCGATTCACGGCCGCGTCTGCTATCACCCTTGCGAAAGTTCGTGTAATCGCCGCCAACTCGACGAGGCTGTGAGTATCCACGCAGTGGAGCGATTTCTCGGGGACCAGGCGATCACGGAAGGGTGGCGAGTACCCTGCGCTCCTTCGACCGGGAAGAAGGTCTTGGTCGTGGGTGCAGGACCCAGCGGGCTTTCAGCGGCGTACCACCTTACAAGGATGGGGCATGAGGTTACGATCCACGAAGCGTCGGCCGAGGTCGGCGGCATGATGCGCTATGGGATTCCTGCTTACCGACTGCCACGTGAAATCGTCGATGCGGAGGTGGCACGACTCGAGGGCATGGGTCTCACAATTCGACTGAATACCAAGGTCGATGATCTCGATGCGGCAGTTAAGAAAGGCGGTTTTCAGGCGACGTTCCTCGCGGTCGGCGCCCACCTCACCCGCCGCATTGATATTCCCGGGTTCGACGCCAAACGGTTGCTGGGCGCCACGACGGTGCTGCGCAGTATGGCAGAAGCCGCGCCGGTCCAACTCGGTCGCCGTGTGGCTGTCTACGGCGGGGGGAACACGGCGATTGACGTGGCGCGCACTGCCGAGCGGTTGGGGATGGAACCGGTGATCATCTATCGCCGGGACGAAGCCCATGCGCCATCATTCAAGGAGGAAGTTTCCGAGGCCCGTGAAGAGGGTGTACAGTTTCACTGGCTCCGCACCATTGCGAAAGGTGTCGGTACGAAGTTGACCTTGGAAGTAATGAAGCTTGATGAGCAGGGGAACCCCAAGCCCACTGGCCGATTCGAAACCATTGAGGCAGATACGGTCGTTCTTGCGTTGGGACAGAAAGCTGATACCGGGTTTCTGCAGAATGTAGCGGGGATCCGAGTGTCGCACGACGGGACCATCCAAGTCGACGAACGCATGATGACCGGCCATCCTGGCCTGTTTGCCGGCGGCGATATGGTCCCAGGTGAGCAGTCTGTGAGTATAGCGACTGGACATGGGAAACTGGCCGCCCGTCATATCGATGCCTATTTGCGAGGGACAGGGTACGTGAAGCCTCCGGCGCATCCACTCGCCACGTTCGACCGCGTGAACGTTTGGTATTACACCGATGCGGAACAGTCCAAGCAGCCCGTTCTGAGGCTGGCGAGACGACGCACAACCTTCGAGGAGATGGTGGGAGGATTGGATTCCGATACTGCTTTACTAGAGGCTCGTCGTTGCCTGTCCTGCGGCAACTGCTTCGAATGTGACAACTGTTATGCCGTTTGTCCGGACAATGCTGTGATCAAACTGGGAGCAGGCAACAGATTCGCATTCAACTATGACTACTGTAAGGGCTGTGGTCTCTGTGCTGAGGAATGTCCTTGCGGGGCGATTGATATGGTCAAGGAATTCAAATAACAACAGGAGAAGTTGACCCCGACAAGGGTAGAGGAGAGGTCGCCTATGAGCACAAGACGAGGCAAACGCTATTCGACTTCCTACAAAGAAAAAGAGCATCAGAGACAAGATCCCTATGCAATGCTAAAGGCACCACAAGGACGCTCGATCTGCAGCAAGTGCCAAGCTGTCTATACAAACAAACGCTGGCACTTAAATGGTGAGGAGGCACGGTCGCTCGCGGCATCTCCTGGTATAAGGAAGGTGATCTGCCCTGCCTGTCAAAAGATACGAGACGACTATCCGGAAGGGATCGTCACATTGAAATGGTCGAGTCTCAGGGAACATGAAGCGGAGATCAGAGGACTCTTGGGCCACGTGGAAGCACGCGCTCTGTCGGTTAATCCACTACAACGGGTCATGAAGATTGTTCGGCTCGGCAAGGATATAGAGGTACAGACGACGAACGACCGGCTAGCCCAGCGTATCGGACGTGAGTTGGTCCGGGCGTACAAGGGAAGGGTGACATATCACTGGGCACATCGGGATATGCTGGTGCGGGTGTATTGGCAAGGGCCTGAGCCAAAAGGGAAACCAAACACCCAGAAAAAATGAGAATAAGATCGTGAGCGCTCGCCTTCCCTCACGGCAACACGGAATTGGGTGCTAAGTGACGCTACGGACGATTAATGTGAATCAGCCTGGACGAAGGGAGCTGGTCTCCTACGGATATTCCGGAGGATTCGGATGAAACCACATATGTACCCCATCCCCGACGAGTTTCAGAAACATGCCCACATCACGGAACAACACTATCAGGAGATGTATCGACGCTCAGTTGACGATCCGGAAGGTTTTTGGAGCACACAGGCTACAACATTTGTACACTGGTCCAGAACATGGAACAAGGTTCTCGATTGGGATTTCAAAAAGGGGCATGTGCGTTGGTTTGAGGGAGGCCGCCTGAATGCCTGTTACAACTGTGTCGACCGGCATGTGGTCACGCGTGGAGACCAGACGGCAATCATCTGGGAGGGAAACGAACCGGGACAGAGCCGAAGGATCACCTACCGCGAACTGCACGAACAGGTGTCCCGCTTGGCTAACGTCCTCAAGGATCGCGGTATCGTCAAAGGCGATCGGGTGTGTATCTACATGCCGATGCTTCTCGAGGCGGCCTTCGCGATGCTCGCCTGTGCCCGCATCGGTGCCATTCACTCGGTCGTATTCGCTGGGTTTTCTTCAGAAGCCTTCAAGCATCGTGTCCAGGACAGCGATTGCCGACTGGTTGTCACCGCCGACGGCTATCGGCACGGCAGCAAGACGATTGAGCACAAAAAGAAGGTAGACCAGGCGTTGGAAGAGTGCCCAGGCGTCAAAACAGTGCTGGTTGTCAATCATCTCGGCGGGAACATTCCGTGGCATAGCACCCGCGATGTTTGGTACCACGAGGTCGTTGCTAAGAATTCGCTGGAATGTCCGGTCGTAGAAGTCGACGCCGAAGACCCGCTGTTCATTCTCTATACCTCAGGGTCCACTGGAAAGCCCAAGGGTCTTGTGCACAGCACCGGCGGCTACTTGGTGTTTGCCGCGATCTCGCATCGATACGCCTTCGATTACCACGACGGCGAGGTCTATTGGTGTACCGCCGACATTGNNACGGCGCGACCACGCTGCTGTTTGAAGGTGTGCCCCATTATCCGGACTACTCTCGACTGTGGCAGCTTGTAGACAAACATCAGGTGAATATCTTCTATACCGCTCCGACGGCGATCCGTGCTTTGATGGCTGCAGGCGATGAACCGGTGAAGCAGACGAGCCGACGGAGTCTGCGCATGCTGGGGACGGTTGGGGAGCCGATAGATCCCAAGTCGTGGGAATGGTTCTACCGTGTCGTCGGGGAGCAACGCTGTCCGATCGCGGACACGTGGTGGCAGACGGAAACCGGCGG
>JABAOE010000570.1_pt2 | contig 11945 bp, 11 predicted proteins | sample 7062141 | NCBI WGS metagenome assembly JABAOE01 (sample SAMN14538627, study PRJNA623070) | marine sediment metagenome | biome: marine biome [ENVO:00000428]; feature: marine pelagic biome [ENVO:01000023]; material: deep marine sediment [ENVO:00002113] | place: India: Gulf of Khambhat ...
TTCGATCGGCCGCGGTCGGCGTGTGGGTTCGGCGTGGCTCGGCTCACGAGGAGCCGAGAGACCATGGCGTGAGCCACCTCCTCGAGCACATGGTCTTCAAGGCCACCGAAAAGCGGGACGCGCTGGAGATCGCGCTCGCGCTCGAGGGCCTCGGGGGCTCGCTCGACGCCTATACGAGCCGGGAGCACACCTCCTACCAGGCCCGAGTTCTCGACGAGCACCTCCCCCAGGCTCTCGACGTCCTGGCCGATCTGGTCCTGCACCCTCTGCTGCGGGCCGGCGACCTCGCGCTCGAGCGCGAGGTGGTGCTGGAGGAGATCGCGCAGGTCGACGACACCCCGGACGATCTGGTCTTCGAGCTTCACACCGAGCGGCTGTGGGACGGGCATCCCTACGGCCGCTCGATCCTGGGCACGGCGGATACGGTGGCCTCGATCTCGGCGGAGCGGATCCGGGCGGCCCACGCGGCATCGTACGTCGGCTCGAATCTGGTCGTGGCCGGAGCGGGCAGCGTCCAGCACGACGAGTTCGTCGAGCGGGTCGCTGAGCTCTTCGGGAGCGTCGCGCCCGGGCAACCCGTGGACGCCGTGGAGGAGGCGGGCGGCACCCTCGAGGGTGAGGTGAGCATGCACCGGGCTACGGCCCAAACCCACATCGTCTTCGGATCGAGGGGCCCGCGGCACGCGAGCGACGACCGCTTTCCCGTGGTGCTGCTGTCGGCCGCTCTCGGGGGCGGGATGAGCTCGAGGCTCTTCCAGCGGGTCCGTGAGGAGCTCGGTCTGTGCTACTCGATCTTCAGCTTCCAGTCGTTCTACCGTATGGCCGGGATGGTCGGCGTCTACGTCGGCACGCGCCCGGCGACCGCGCAGGACGCGGTCGAGGCCGTGCGTGGAGAGCTGGCCCGGGTCGCCTCGGAGGGGCTGACGCCGGAGGAGCTGGCGCGCACGAAGCAGCAGGTGAAGGGCCAGATCACGCTATCGCTGGAATCGACGAGCGCGCGGCTGCACCGGCTCGCCTCCTTCGCCCTGTATGAGGAGCCCTTCGTGGGCTTGGACGACCTCCTCGCGAAGATCGACGCGGTCACCGAGGACGACGTCGCGCGCGTGGCCCGCGCGTACTTCGACCCGGACAGGCAGCTCGAGCTGCGGCTCGGGCCGGCGTAGGGGGGCGAGGCCCCCCGCACAATCCAGACGAGAGAGATGAGACGATGCTGATTGGCGTACCCAAGGAGATCAAGCCGGACGAGTACCGGGTGGCGCTCACGCCGGCTGGCGCGGAAGCCCTCGTGCTCGCCGGGCACGACGTGGTGATCGAGAAGGGCGCGGGGCTCGGGAGTGGCTTCACGGACGACTTCTACGAGAGCGCCGGCGCGAAGGTGCGCGACACTCCGGACGAGGTCTGGGCCCAGGCCGAGATGATCATGAAGGTCAAGGAGCCGATCGCGCCGGAGTGGCCGCGCATGCGGCGCGACCAGGTGATCTTCACGTACTTCCACTTCGCCGCGTCCGAGGAGCTCACGAGGGCAGTGGTGGATTCCGGCGCCGTCGCGATCGCCTACGAGACCGTGGAGCTGCCGTCGGGCGAGCTGCCGCTGCTGACCCCGATGAGCGAGGTCGCGGGGCGCATGGCGGTCCAGGAGGGAGCGAAGTACCTCGAGCGCCCGCAGGGCGGGCTGGGCGTGCTCCTGGGCGGAGTGCCGGGGGTGAAGCCCGGCAAGGTGCTGGTCCTGGGCGGCGGCGTCGTCGGCACGAACGCGGCCAAGATGGCCGCTGGGCTCGGCGCCCGGGTGGCGATCATGGACATCGACCTGGAGCGGCTGCGCTACCTCGACGACGTCATGCCCGCCAACGTGCACGGGCTGTTCAGCACGCGCTATGCGATCCGCAAGCAGGTCCAGGATGCGGACCTGATCGTCGGCGCCGTGCTCATCCCCGGCGCGAAGGCCCCGAGCCTCATCACGAAGGAGGATCTCGGGCTCATGCGTCCGGGAACCGTCATCGTGGACGTGGCGGTCGACCAGGGAGGCTGTGTCGAGACGATCCGGCCGACGACCCATCACGATCCGGTGTACGAGGTGGACGGGGTCATCCACTACGGCGTCGCGAACATGCCGGGCGGCGTGCCCCGCACCAGCACGCTCGCCCTGACGAACGCGACCCTTCCCTACGCGCTCGCGCTGGCGGGCAAGGGGTGGCGGCGTGCCTGCTCGGACGATCCCGCCCTCAAGCTCGGGGTCAACGTCGTGGAGGGGCGCGTCACCTACGCGGCGGTGGCCGAGGCTTTCGGTATGGAGTCCCACCCGGTCGACGGATTCCTGCGGGAGCCCCAGCGGGCGTGAGCCTGAAGGTCCGCTTCACCCGCCTGGCGACGAACCCCGATCTGCCGCTGCCCGCGCGCGCGACCGTGCATGCCGCCGGCTACGACGTGCGATCCGCGGAGGAGTCGGTCACGCTCGAGCCCGGAGAGATCCGGCTGGTGGCCACGGGCCTGGTCATGGAGCTGCCCGAGGGCGTCGAGTGCCAGGTGCGGCCGCGGTCGGGCCTCGCGCTCCGACACGGGATCACGCTCCCGAACAGCCCGGGGACGATCGATCCCGACTACCGGGGCGAGCTCCGGATCATCATGCAGAATCTGGGCCCCGAGTCGGTGACCCTGGAGCGGGGAGCCCGCATCGCGCAGCTCGTCTTCGCCCGCTTCGAGGAGCCGGAGGTGGTCGAGGTGGACGCGGTCAACGAGACCGCGCGGGGAACGGGCGGCTTCGGGAGCACGGGAACCCTGTGAGGGGTTCGCGGTCCGGGTCGGAGCGGGCGGGGGGGCGGTCACGCGGGGCTGGCACCCATGTGCGCGTAAACGTATGTTCATCGAAACAGCTGGGCCCGCCAGGACGGTTTCCTCCAAAGCCTTGAGTCGGAAGAACTTTGCTCCCCGAACTGAGTGCCTGGCTGAACTCCGGACGCCTGATTCCGGTCAACGACATCGCCGTCGACCTCGGGACCGCGAACACCCTCGTCTACGTCAAGGGCGAGGGGATCGTGCTCAACGAGCCCCGTCGGTGGTGGCCATGGAGAAGGGGAGCCGCCGCATCATGGGCATCGGGCTCGAGGCCAAGCGCATGCTCGGTCGGACGCCCGAGGGCATCGAGGCGATCCGTCCGCTGAAGGACGGGGTCATCGCCGACGTGGACGTCACCGAGATGATGCTCCGCCACTTCCTCAAGCAGGTCACGGCCAAGCGCATCTTCCGGATCAAGCCGCGCGTCGTGGTGGGCGTGCCGTCCGGCATCACCGAGCTGGAGCGCCGCGCGGTCCGGTCGTCGGCGATGTCGGCGGGCGCCAAGGGCGTGTACATGGTCGACGAGCCGATGGCCGCGGCGATCGGCGTGGGGCTGCCCGTCGAGACGCCGACCGGCAACATGGTCATCGACATCGGGGGCGGGACGACCGAGATCGCGGTCATCGCCCTCTCGGGCATCGTCTCCAACACCTCGATCCGCGTGGGGGGCGACGAGCTCGACTCCGCCATCGTCACCTTCCTGCGCAAGAACTACAACCTCCTGATCGGAGAGCCGACCGCGGAGGCGATCAAGGTCCAGATCGGCTCGGCCTTCGACTTCGGGGAGGAGCGGGAGATGGAGGTGAAGGGGCGCGACCTCGTCTCGGGAATCCCGAAGACGGTCACGGTGCACTCCCAGGAGGTGCGCGAGTGCATCCAGGAGCCGATCCAGGCCATCGTGGAGGCGGTCCGCCGCGCGCTCGAGATCACCCCGCCCGAGCTCGCCTCCGACATCGTCGACCGGGGTATCGTCATGACCGGAGGGGGGGCGCTCATCCGCGGCCTCGATCGGCTGCTGCAGCACGAGACGAACCTCCCGATCCACGTCGACGAGGAGCCGCTGACCTGTGTCGTGCGGGGCGCGGGCCGGATCCTCGACGACATGGCCAAGTATCGCACGGTCCTCGTCCAGTGAGCGGAAGGTGTTCGCCGGAGCCCGATCCGCGCCGCTGAGGGGTCCTCGGCGCCGCGCTCGCGCGGGGTCGCGGCCGAGCGGCTCCCGATCGGGTGGTCGGGTCGGTCGAGCGGTCTCGCGGAGCGGCGTCCGCCGCACGCCCGCGGCGCGCTCGTAGAGGGACCGAAGCCAAGTGCCCTCTTACCGAAGCGGTCCGGATTCCAACGGAAAGCGGCGCGACGCCGGGTTCGCGGCGCTGGTGGTCGCGCTCGCGCTCGCGACGACGTACCTCTCCGACCCCGCACAGCACGGGATCGCCGGCCTGATCCAGGGCAGCGTCCTCCGACCGTTCATCGCCACCCAGGTCCAGCTGAGCGAGGCCCGCCGGCGCGCGGGGCAGGTCGGCCTGCTGACCTCGCAGCTCGACAGCCTGACCGCGGTCCTGGCCACGCAGGCCGCGCTCGCGGACGAGAACCGGACGCTTCGGGCGATGCTGGGAGTCGCCGAGCGCGCGGGCCCGCGGTTCGTTCCGGCCACGGTGCTCCGTCCGGGCACCCCGGGCTCGCAGAGCATGTTCCTGGTCGACGTCGGGTCTCGCGACGGGATCCCCGAGGGCGCCCCGGTGGTCGCGCCCCACGGGCTGGTGGGCTTCATCCGGGAGGTCAGGGCGTCCAACTCGGTGGGGCTCGACTGGAGCCATCCCGATTTCAGGGCGAGCGCGATGCTCGCCGATGGTACCACCTACGGAATCCTGGAGACGCGACGAGGGGACTTTCGGGAGGACGATCGCCTCGTGCTGAACGGCACGGCGTACACGGCGACCGTTCCGATCGGGACACCCGTGCTCACGAGCGGCCTGGGGGGCGTCTTTCCCCGCGGAATCCCCGTGGGCAAGGTCGAGGACGTTCTCGACACCGAGGGGGCCTGGCGCAAGAGCTACTGGGTCCGGCCGATGGTGGAGCCCGGCTCCGTAACCCACGTTCTCGTCCTGACCGAGGGCAGTGAAGGCGACATCTCCGGGGTGTGGCCGGCCGACTCGCTCCTCACCCGGGAAGAGGCGATCACGAGGGCCCCGGGCTCGTGAGCCGGCCGGCGAGGAGGAGGGTGTGGGCGCTCGTCCCGGCGCTCTTCGTCGCCCACTTCCTCCTCCACGTCGCCCTCTCCCTCGGCGCCGAGGCTCCGGACCTGCTGACGGTCGGCCTCCTGATCGCCGCGCGCGAGGGCGGTCTCGGGCGGGCCGCCGCACTCGGGCTGGCCTTCGGTCTCGTCGAGGACGCGCTGAGCGCCGTCGCGTTCGGAGCGAACAGCGTCGCCATGACGATCGTCGGGGTGGGAGGGGCGTTCACCCGAGACCTCTTCGTCGGGGATTCGCGGCTCTTCTTCATCACCTATTTTTGGGTCGGAAAGTGGTTGCGGGACCTGCTGCACTGGGTGGCGGAGGGTGAGGAGTTCCGGCAACCCTTCGTCGACGGCGTGGTCGTGCAGGGCGCGCTCGGCGGCGCGTACGCGGCGGCGGTCGGACTCGCTCTCGTGACCATGCTCCGGTTGCGCGGAGAGACCCCATGAACGTTCACCATCCTCACGAGCGGCAGCGGCGGGCGCTCGGCGCCTATCTGGTGCTGGCGCTCGTCATGGGCACGCTTCTCCTCGCCTTCTTCCGGATCCAGATGCTGCGCTCGAGCGCGTGGGACCTGCGCGCCGAGTCCAACCGCGTCCGGCAGCTGCCGATTCCGGCGCCCAGGGGGATGATCTACGACCGCAACGGGGTCATTCTCGCGGAGAACGTCCCGGGCTACGCGATCACCCTGCTGCCCGGCCCGCTCGACTCCGCCCGGGCCACGCTGGAGCGGATGTCGCGCTACATCGACCTGTCCGATGCCAGGATCTCGCAGCTCCTGCAGACGATGAGGCGCTACGGGCGCGAGGTGGTCGTGGACTCGGACGCGTCCTTCGAGGACGTCTCCGCGATCGAGGAGCGCCGCGCGGAGTTCCCCTCGATCTACGTCGAGATGCGCCCACGGCGGAGCTACCCGCTCGGCGAGGCGGCCGGCCACGTCCTGGGCTACGTGGGCGAGATCACCCAGAGCGAGCTCGACTCCACCTTCGTCGAGGACCGCTACGAGGCGGGCATGATCGTCGGGAAGATCGGAATCGAGCGCCAGTACGAAGCGGCGCTCCAGGGCCGCCCCGGCCTGCGCTACGTCGAGTTCGACGCCCGGAGCCGCATCGTCGGGGACTTCGAGGGCTTCAGCCTCGATCCCGGAGAGCCCGGCCGGGATCTGCGGCTCAACATCGACGCCGAGCTCCAGAGGTGGATCCACCGGATCTTCCCCGATTCGATGAACGGGGCGGTGGTCGCGCTCGACCCGACCGATGGAGGGGTGCTCGCGCTCTACTCGTCGCCCGCGTACGATCCGAACCTCTTCGTCGGGGGCATCGAGGACGAGCTCTGGAGGGCGCTCAACGCCGACGAGCGCAAGCCGCTCTTCGACCGGGCGGTCCTCGGGCTCTACGCGCCCGCCTCGACCTGGAAGCTCGCGTCCGCGGGGATCGGACTCGACCTCGGGGTCGTCACGCCCGAGGATGTCATGCCCGACCCGTGCACGGGATCCTGGTATTGGGGCAACCGCAGGTGGGGCTGCTGGGACCCGCAGGGCCACGGCTACCAGACGCTCGCCGAGGCGATCGGCAACTCCTGTGACGTCTACTTCTACCAGCTCGGCCTTCGCATCGGCCTCGCGAACCTCCTCGAGCGCGCGAACGAGATCGGGTTCAGCCGGCGCTGCGGCGTGGACCTGCCGCAGGAGAGCCGGGGCGACTTCCCCGACGATCCGGGGTGGTATCGTGAGCGGTTCGGCGAGATCTACCGATACGGTCCCACGGAGGGCGAGGCGCTGAACCTCGCAATCGGGCAGGGGCCGAACTCGCAGACGCCCCTCAAGATGGCCCAGTTCTACGTCGCGCTCGCCGGCGACGGCTCGGCCCCGGCGCCCGCGATCGCGGACGGCGCGCCGCTCACCGCGGGATGGGAGCTGGATCTGGCCGACGACCACATCCGGGCGTTGCGCGAGGGGCTGCGGCTGGTCACGGCGCCCGGGGGCACCGCGCACTTCGGCACGGCCCTCGAGCACTGGGAGGTGATCGGGAAGACCGGTACCGGTCAGAACGCGCTCTCGACGCGGGGCCTGGCAGAGGATCACGCCTGGTTCGCAGGCATGGCCGGTCCGCCCGGGCTGCCGCCCGAGATCGTCGTCGTCGCGCTCGTCGAGTTCGGCGAGAGCGGATCGCAGGCGGCTGCGCCGATCGTCGCGAAGGCGGCGGACTTCTACCTGCGACGCAAGCACGGGGTGCCGGTCGACACGGTCCAGACGTACCTGGACCACCTGCGCGCCGGCCGTCCGGCGCCGTGGTACTTCGAGCGCTACGGCCGGGGCACCCGGGCCGAGCAGGACGGCGCCGGAGGATGATCCGATTCGTGCGCCGGTGGCTGCTGGATCCGCCGCTGGTGATCGCCATCGCGGTCCTGTCCGCCTTCGGGGTCGCGATGATCTATTCGGCGGGAGTCGTGCACATCCCCAATTCGGTCACCGCGGGAGCGTGGGTCCGGCAGGCTTCGTGGCTCCTCCTCGCGCTCGTCGTCTTCACGATGATCTCCCGGGTCCCGGCCCGCTGGATCGAGTGGGTCGCCGTGCCGTCCTACGTGGTGAGCATCGTCCTGCTCGCCGCGACCCTGATCGTGGGCACCGGCCGCGGTACGGCCTCCGGCGTGAAGAGCTGGATCGACCTGGGCCCGATCGGCTTCCAACCGTCGGAGATCGCGAAGCTCACCACGATCCTCGTCCTGGCGCGGCTGCTCTCGCGGCGGGAGGCCCCGCTCGGCTCGCTCCGCGAGCTCGTGCCCCCGTCCGCCCTCGTGGCGCTCCCTCTCGTGCTCGTCATGATGCAGCCCGACCTGGGCACGGCGATGGCCTTCGTCGGCATCCTGTTCGCGATGCTGTACTGGGCGGGAACGCCCGTGGCGCTCCTCCTTCTGGTGGCGAGCCCGGTCCTCGGGCTGTTCCTCTCCTACGACACGGTGGTCTGGTCCGTCTACATCGGGATCGTGATCGGAGCGCTGTACCTGTACCGCTACCGGCTGTATCTCTTCGAGTCGGTCGCGGTGGTCCTGGCGAACTTCGCGACCGCCACGATCTCGAGGCCCCTGTGGAGCTCGCTCGCCGAGTATCAGCAGAACCGCATCCTGGTCTACCTCGATCCCGAGGTCGACCCGCGGGGCGCCGGCTACCAGGTGATCCAGTCCAAGGTCGCCGTGGGCAGCGGCGGCTTCCTGGGCAAGGGCTTCACGTTCGGCCCGCAGAAGCGCTACGACTTCCTCCCGGAGCAGCACACCGACTTCATCTTCAGCGTGGTCGGCGAAGAGCTCGGCTTCCTGGGCACGGCGTGGGCCATCCTCGCCTTCAGCTACGTTCTCTTCCGGCTCGTGCGGATGGCCGAGAGCTCCCCGGATCCCTTTGCCGGCCTGGTGCTCCTCGGTATCTTCGGCGCCTGGCTGGTCCACGTCTTCGTCAACATCGGCATGACGGTCGGCGTCGTGCCGATCACGGGGATCCCGCTCCCGTTCGTGAGCTACGGGGGGACCTTCCTGCTGATGTCCTGGGTCGCGGTGGCCATCGCGGTCCGGGTCGCGCGCGAACCGTGACGACGCTTTCCTCCCGCCGAGCGCTCAGCGCCGGATAGGATCCCATGGCTTGGTTCCGTAAGGACAAGCAGCCGCTCAAAGCGCAGGATCGGCGCGACGTACCCACGGACGTCTTCGACAAGTGCGAGGGGTGCGGCGAGATCCTCTACCAGAAGCGCCTCGCGGAGAACCTCAACGTGTGCCCGAACTGCGGGCATCACCTGCGCATCGGGGCCGCCGAGTACCTCGGGATCCTCCTCGACGCGGGCACCTTCGAGGAGGCCGACGAGCAGCTGNNGGTTCACCGACCTGAAGAGCTATCCGAGCCGGATCGCCGCGGCCGAGGCGAAGGGCAAGCGCGAGGCCGTGCTCAGCGGCACCGGGAGCATGGACGGGATCCGGGTCGCGATCGCCGTCATGGACTTCGGGTTCATCGGTGGCTCGATGGGCTCCGTGGTGGGCGAGAAGATCGCCCGGGCGGCCCGTCTCGCCCTCCAGGACGAAGCGCCGCTCGTCATCGTCAGCGCCTCGGGGGGCGCGCGCATGCAGGAGGGGATCTACTCCCTCATGCAGATGGCGAAGACGTCCGCGGTGCTCGGACGGCTGCACGAGGCCGGGTTGCCCTTCGTCTCGGTGCTGACCCATCCGACGACCGGCGGGGTGACCGCCTCGTTCGCGATGCTCGGGGACGTGAACCTCGCCGAGCCCGGGGCGCTCATCGGCTTCGCGGGTCCCCGTGTGATCGAGGAGACGATCAAGCAGGAGCTGCCCAAGGGGTTCCAGCGCTCGGAGTTCCTCCGTGAGCACGGGATGGTCGACCGGATCGTCGACCGCCGCGAGCTCAAGAGCACGATCGTGAAGATCCTCCGGCACCAGTTCGCGGGGTGGGCGGACTGAGCAGGAGCCGCCTCCTGGCGCCGGAGCGTCTCGACCGGCCCTTCGCCGACCCGCTGGTGGGTCGGCTCTTCCCACCGCTCGCGACCGGCGTCCATTGGGGCCTGGAGCGTACCGAGCGGGCGCTCGCCGCGCTCGGCGATCCGCATCGCGCGTACGCGACGGTCCATGTCGGCGGCACGAACGGGAAGGGGTCGGTGACCTCGATGACCGCCGCGGCCCTGCGGGCCTCCGGCCGCCGGACGGGCTGCTACACGTCGCCGCACCTGTGCTCCTTCCGCGAGCGGATGCTGGTCGATCAGCGGCCCCTCCCGGAAGAGTTGCTCCTCGAGCACGCCGACGAGGTCCGTGACGTCGTCGTGCGCTTCGGACTGACCTTCTTCGAGGCGGTCACGGTGCTCGCGATGCTCGCGTTCGCCCGGCAGGGCGTCGAGATCGCCGTGATGGAGGTGGGGCTCGGTGGCCGGCTCGACGCGACCAACGTGCTGAGGCCGGAAGTCGCGGCGGTGACCAACGTCGCGCTCGACCACGCGGACTATCTGGGCGACACGCTCTCCGAGATCGCCCGTGAGAAGGCGGGCATCATGAAGCCCGGCGTCCCGTTCCTCACCGCGGAGCGCGACCCGGAGATCGTCGCCCTCTTCGCGGGCTTGGCGCGGGCGGTCGGCTGCCCCTTCGGCCGCGTCGAGCCGGAAGCGGTCCGGGATGTCCGCATCTCCCCGAGCCGGACGGAGCTGCGGGTCGACAGCCGCGCGGGGGGAGGGCTCGAGATCCGCACGCCCCTCGTGGGACGCCACCAAGCGACGAACGCCGCGCTCGCCGTGGAGATCCTCGGGCACCTCCGCAGCGAGCTGCGGCCGACGGGTGCTCAGATCGTCGAGGGCCTGGCGGCCGTGGAGTATCACGGGCGCGACGAGATCAGGGTCGTGAACGACCGCACCTGGCTCTTCGACGTTGCGCACAACACGGCCGGGATTCTCTCGCTCGTGGACACGATCGACGGCCTCGACCTGCCCCGTCCCCTCGTGGCGCTCGTCGGGGTCCTCGGCGACAAGGACTGGCGGAGCATGCTGCCGCCCCTCTTCTCCCGCGTCGACACCGCCATTCTCACGCAGCCGCCCTCGGCTCCGCCCGAGCGACGCTGGGATCCCGTCCAGGCCGCGGACCAGGTGGAGGCGATCACCCACGTGCGCGTCGTGCCCGATTTCGTGCAGGCAATGGAGCGGGCGCAGAGCCGGGTCGGAGACGGGACGATCGTGGTGACGGGCTCCGTGCACACCGTGGGCAACGCGATGCACCTCCTCGGGATCGATCCCCTGGGCTGACGGCCCGGGCGCGCGGGCCGCGCCTACCATATCCCCGGCAGGCCGCTACATTCCGCGCCATCATGGCAGATTCGGGATTCGCGAGGCTTCCGGGGTTCAGGGACTTCCCGCCCGAGGAGTTCGCTCTTCGTCATCACATCCAGGAAGCGTGGCGCCGGGTTTCCCGTCGCTACGGCTTCTTGGAGTACGACGGCCCTCCGCTCGAGCCGCTCGACCTCTACGTCGAGAAGAGCGGGGAGGAGATCGTCGGGCAGCTCTACAATTTCGTCGACAAGGGCGATCGCGCCGTCGCGCTCCGGCCCGAGATGACCCCCTCGCTGGCCCGCATCCTCGGCGAGCGCAGTCGCGGCATGAGCAAGCCGATCCGGTGGTTCTCCATGCCGCAGCTCTTCCGGTACGAGCGACAGCAGCGGGGGCGGCTGCGGGAGCACTTCCAGTGGAACGTCGACGTCGTGGGAGAGGCGGACGTCGCCGCCGACGCGGAGGTGCTCGCGGTGGGCATCGACGGGCTGCGTGCGCTCGGCCTGACGGCCGAAGACTTCCACGCCCGCGTGTCGGACCGCCGCCTCCTGACGGGGCTCCTGGAAGCGGCCGGGGTCGGGCGTGACCGCCTTCCGGACGCCTTCGCGGTGGTCGACAAGGTCGAGCGACAGCCGAGGGGCCGGACCGAGGAGCTTCTCCGCGAGGGCGTCGGGCTCGACGCGCAGGGGGTGAGCCGGGTCCTGGAGCTCTTCGAGGCCGACGGGCTCGACGAGCTCGAGGACCGCTTCGGGAGTCGCGATGACGTCGGCCCCGAGCTCGAGCGGCTGCGGGCGTACGTCGAGGCCCTGAGGGCGATGGGCCTCGGCGAGTTCGTCTCCGTGGACCTACACATCGTCCGGGGCCTCGCGTACTACACGGGGATCGTCTTCGAGCTCTTCGATCGCCGGGGCGAGCTGCGCGCGATCTCGGGCGGGGGACGCTACGACCGGCTCCTGGAGCTGGTCGGCGGCGAGCCCCTTCCGGCCGTGGGATTCGGGATGGGGGACGTCGTGCTCGGGGAGCTGCTCGCCGAGCGCGGGCTGGTCCCCGAGCACGAGCGCTCCCTGGACTACTTCGTCGT
>JABAOE010004303.1_pt5 | contig 11942 bp, 8 predicted proteins | sample 7062141 | NCBI WGS metagenome assembly JABAOE01 (sample SAMN14538627, study PRJNA623070) | marine sediment metagenome | biome: marine biome [ENVO:00000428]; feature: marine pelagic biome [ENVO:01000023]; material: deep marine sediment [ENVO:00002113] | place: India: Gulf of Khambhat ...
GTACCGGCGGCCGGGCTGAGCCGCCGGGTTACGCAACCCGCGCCCGAGAGCGGGGCGAACGCTCAGAAATAGCGCACGTGGCGGCGGCGCTTGCGGTAGGTGAACAGGGGGTGCCCGGGATGCGCCGCCGGCGGCGCCGCGCGCACGCGCGCGATGTGCTCGAGCATGAAGCGGGTGACGTCCGCCATGGGGTAGTCGCGCGTCGCCTCGAGCTTCACCCAGCGCAGGTCCACGAGCTCGCCGCCGCGCTGCAGATCGCCCCGCGTGAAGGCGGCGTCGGCAACGAAGAATCGCGCGTTGAAGCGGAGGGAGCGGAAAGTCGGGGTGATGGCGCGGCCGACGAAGCCGAGCCGCGCCAGCGCCGGCGCCAGCCCGCCGGCGCGCATGCGCCGCCACGACTCCACGGCGATGGGGCCGACGTCGCCGCTCTCGCCGAGAATCAGGCCCGTCTCCTCGAAGGTCTCGCGCACCGCCGCCATGGCGAGGGCACGCGCCCGTGCCGGGCGTCCGGCCACCGCCATCCTGTCGACCATGGCGGTCTCCAGCGGCGTCGCCGGGCGGGCGTGCGTGTCGCTCGGCTCCACCACGCCGCCGGGGAAAACGTAGTATCCGGGCATGAAGCGCGCACCGGCGCGGCGGCGCCCCAGCAGCACTTCGTGCCGCCCCTCGCGCTCGCGCAGCAGCACCAGGCTGGCCGCGTCCCGCGGCCGCGGCGGCGCGGCCGCCGCTTCGTCACGCCTGCTCACCTGCGCCATGGAATCTTGCTCCCGTTGCCGCCGTCAGCGCGCGGCCGCGTGGTACGGCCGGCTCAGCTCGTGCACCGCTTCGACGGTGACGGCGACGCTGGCGGGGTCGATGTCCGGCGCAATGCCGTGACCGAGGTTGAAGACGTGCCCGGGGCCGGGGCCGTAGTCCTCGAGAATGCACGCCACCTCGGCGCGGATGCGCGCCGCCGGCGCGCGCAGCATGGCCGGATCCATGTTGCCCTGCAACGCCACGCGCTCGCCGACGCGCCGGCGCGCCTCGCCGATCGAGGTCGTCCAGTCGAGGCCGAGCGCGTCGCAGCCGGTGGCGGCCATCTTCTCCAGCCACTGGCCGCCGCCCTTGGTGAACAGCACCACCGGAACCCGCCCGGCGCCGCGCCCGGGCTCGAGCGCGTCGACGACGGCCTTCAGGTAGCGCAGCGAGAACGCCTCGTAGTCGTGGGGCGAGAGCACCCCGCCCCAGGTGTCGAACACCATGACGGCCTGCACCCCCGCTTCGATCTGGGCGTTGAGATACGCGCCGACGGCGCGCGCGAGCGTGGCCAGCAGCCGGTGGGCCGCCTCGGGCTCGGCGAAGATCAGGCGCTTGACGCGGGCGAAGTCGCGACCGCCCCCGCCCTCGACCATGTAGGTCGCGAGCGTCCACGGGCTGCCGGCGAAGCCGATGAGCGGCACGCGGCCGTCGAGCTCGCGGCGGATGAGCCGCACCGCGTCGAGCACGTAGCCGAGCTCCGTCGCGGGGTTCGGTACGGAAAGCGCTTCGATGGCGGCGACGTCGTCGAGCGGACGCTCGAAGCGCGGGCCGTGGCCCTCGTCGATGCGCAGCCCCAGGCCCATGGCGTCGGGAATCGTGAGGATGTCCGAGAACAGGATGGCGGCGTCGAGGTCGAAGCGCGCCAGCGGCTGCAGCGTGACCTCGCAGGCGAGCTCGGGCGTCTTGCACAGGGTGAGGAAGTCGCCGGCGCGCTCGCGCGTGCGCCGGTACTCGGGCAGGTACCGCCCGGCCTGGCGCATGATCCACACCGGCGTGCGCTCGACCGGCTCTCGCCGCAGCGCCCGCAGCAGGCTGTCGTTGCGCGGCGGCGTCGACGCCGCCGTCACGGCCGCGACCCGGCGTGCGGCAACGCCGCGGCGATGCGGCGCTGCACGTCGAGCGCCGCCGCCCGCGGGTCCGCCGCATCGCGGATGGGCCTGCCGACGACGATGTAATCGGCGCCGCCGGCGAAGGCCCCCGCCACCGTTACCACGCGCTTCTGATCGTCGACGTTCTCCACCGGGCGGATGCCCGGCGTGACGATGAGCAGCCGGCCGCCGAGCTCGGCGCGCAGGCCCTCGGCCTCGAGGCCCGAGGCGACGACGCCGTCGCAGCCGCACTCGAGCGCCCGCCGCGCGCGCGAGAGCACCAGCGCGTCGACGTCGCACTGGAAGCCGAGATCGTCGAGGTCGCCGCGGTCGAGGCTCGTGAGCACGGTCACCGCGAGCACCTTGACGTCGCCCTTGGCCGCGGCGGCGGCGCGCATCATGCCGTCGTTGCCGTGCACGGTGACGAAGTCGATGCCGCGGCCGTCGAGGCGGGCGACCGCGCGGCGCACCGTCTCGGGCACGTCGAAGAGCTTGAGGTCGACGAAAACGCGCTTGCCGCGCGCCTTGAGCCAGTCCACCAGCTCGAGGTAGCGGCCGCCCACGATCAGCTCGAGCCCGAGCTTGTAGAACCACGCCGCGTCGCCCAGCGCCGTCGCCAGGGCCATCGCCTGCTCCGGCTCCGGCACGTCGAGGGCGACGATGAGGCGCTCGCGCGCCGGAACGTCGTCGGCGGGCGCCGCGCTCACACGCCCAGGTAGTCCAGGATGCCGGCCGCCGCCGCTCGCCCCTCGAACACGGCGGTGACGACGAGGTCGGATCCGCGCACCATGTCGCCGCCCGCGAACACCTTCGCGTTGGAGGTCTGAAAGGCAAAATCCGAGTTGCCGCGCGTGCGCACGCGCCGGCGCCTGTCGAGCTCGATGCCGAACTCGTCGAGCCAGGCCGGCGGGCTCGGCCGGAAGCCGAAGGCGATGATGACGCGGTCGGCGGCGATCACCTCCTCGCTGCCGGACACGGCCTCGGGCCGGCGGCGCCCGCGCGCGTCCGCCTCACCCAGCCGGGTGGTGACGACCTTGACGCCCTCGGCCTCCAAGTTGCCCACCACCTCCACCGGCTGGCGGTTCCAGAGGAAGCGCACCCCCTCCTCCTTGGCGTTCCAGACCTCGCGGCGCGAGCCCGGCATGTTCTCCTCGTCGCGGCGGTAGACGCAGGTGACGCTCGTCGCCCCCTGACGCACGGCGGTGCGCACGCAGTCCATGGCCGTGTCGCCGCCGCCGAGAACCGCCACCCGCTGGCCGCGCATGTCGATGAACTCGGAGGGGTGCCGCTCCCACTCCATCACCCGGTTGACGTTGGCGACGAGGTAGGGCAGTGCCTCGAAGACCCCGGGCAGGTCCTCGCCGGGAAACCCGCCGCGCATGGAGGTGTAGGTGCCCATGCCGAGGAAGACCGCGTCGTGGTCGTCGAGCAGCCGCTGGAACGGCACGTCGACGCCGATCTCGGTATCGAGCACGAACTCCACCCCCGCCTCCTCGAGCAGCGCGCGGCGGCGCAGCACGACGTGCTTCTCCAGCTTGAACGGCGGAATGCCGAAGGTGAGCAGGCCGCCGATCTCGGGCTGGCGATCGTAGACGGTGGCGGCGACGCCGTGGCGCGAGAGCACGTCGGCACAGGCGAGCCCGGCGGGGCCCGCGCCCACCACGGCCACGCGCTTGCCGGTGGCGACGACGTCGGCGAGATCGGGGCGCCAGCCCTGCTTCAAGGCCTCCTCGGTGATGTAGGTCTCGATGGAGCCGATGGTGACCGCGCCGAAGCCGTCGTTGAGCGTGCACGCCCCCTCGCACAGGCGGTCCTGCGGGCAGATGCGCCCGCAGATCTCCGGCAGCGAGTTGGTCTGATGCGAGAGCTCCGCCGCCTCGAAAAGGCGACCCTCGTCGACGAGCTTGAGCCAGTCCGGGATGTAGTTGTGCACCGGGCACTTCCACTCGCAGTAGGGATTGCCGCAGGCGAGGCAGCGTTCTGCCTGAGCCGCCGCGGTGCGCGACTCGTAGTGGCCGTAGATCTCGCGCCACTCGTGCACGCGCACCCGTGCCGGCGTCTTCACCGGGTCCTGGCGCGGCAGATCGACGAACTGAAAGTTCTTGCTCATGCTGTGGCAGGAATGGGTTCGCCCGCTGGGAGCGCCGCTCGGCCGGCGGCCGCTAGGCGGCCTCGAGCAGGGTGTCGAGCAGCGTCTCCAGATCGGCGGCCTTGGGCTTGATGAGCCAGAAACGTCCGACCAGGTCGAGGAAGTCCTCCTGCACTGTCTGGCCCCACTTGCTTGCGGTCTCGACCACGAACTCCGCGATCATGTCGCGCAGAAATCCCAGGTGCGCCTCCATGCTCTCTGGCGTCAGCCGGTGGACGTCGATGAGCTCGTGGTTGTAGCAGTCGACGAAGTTGCGCTCGCGATCGAGCACGAAGGCCAGCCCCCCGGTCATCCCCGCGCCGAAGTTGATGCCGGTCTGACCGAGAACGGCGACGACGCCGCCGGTCATGTACTCGCAGCCGTGATCGCCGCAGCCCTCGATGACGGCATAGGCGCCCGAGTTGCGCACGGCGAAGCGCTCCCCGGCGCAGCCCGCGGCGAAGAGCTTGCCGCCGGTGGCGCCGTAGAGGCAGGTGTTGCCGATGATGGTCGACTCGTTGCTCTTCAGCCGGCTGCCTCGGGGGGGGTGGATGACGATCTTGCCGCCGGCCATGCCCTTGCCCACATAGTCGTTGGCGTCGCCCTCGAGGTGCAGGTTGAGCCCGCCGGCATTCCAAACGCCGAAGCTCTGCCCGGCGGTGCCCTGGAAATAAATGTCGATGGGGGTGTTCTCCATCCCGAGATTGCCGTGGCGGCGAGCGATCTCGCCCGACAGGCGTGCGCCGATGGAGCGATTGACGTTGCGGATGGCGTAGCGGAACTCGCCGCCCGCCTTCGAGGCGATGCCCGGCATGGCGTCGCGCACCATCTTCTCCGCCAGCTCGCCGCGATCCCAGGGCCGGTTGCGCGCGACCCGGCAGTGCTGGGGCGCGTCGGCGGCCACGCCGGCGTCGGACAGGATCGGCGTGAGGTCGAGCCGCTGCTGGCGGCGCGTCTCGCCAGACAGGATCTCGAGCAGGTCCACCCGTCCGATGAGATCCTCCAGCCGCCTCACGCCGAGCGCAGCCATCAGCTCGCGCACCTCCCGGGCGACGAAGCGGAAGTAGTTGACGACACGCTCGGCGCTGCCGACGAAGTGGCGTGCCCGCAGGGTCTGGTGCTGGGTGGCCACACCGGTGGCGCAGTTGTTGAGGTGGCACACACGCAGATACTTACACCCCATCGCCACCATGGGCATGGTGCCGAATCCGAAGCTCTCGGCGCCCAGAATAGCGGCCTTGACCACGTCGAGACCGGTCTTGAGGCCGCCGTCGACCTGCAGGCGTACCTTGTCGCGCAGGTTGTTGGCGCGCAGGGTCTGGTGCGTCTCGCTGAGCCCGAGCTCCCAGGGGCTGCCGGCGTACTTCACCGACGTCAACGGGCTCGCCCCGGTGCCGCCGTCGTAGCCCGCAATGGTGATCAGGTCGGCGTAGCCCTTGGCCACGCCGGCGGCGATGGTGCCCACCCCCGCGGCCGCCACCAGCTTCACCGACACCAGCGCCTGCGGGTTGACCTGCTTCAGGTCGTAGATGAGCTGCGCCAGGTCCTCGATGGAGTAGATGTCGTGGTGCGGCGGCGGCGAGATCAGGGCGACCCCGGGCGTCGAGTAGCGCAGCGAGGCGATCAGCGCGTTGACCTTGTGGCCGGGCAGCTGGCCGCCCTCGCCGGGCTTGGCGCCCTGTGCGATCTTGATCTGCAGCACCTCGGCGTTGACCAGGTAGGCCGGGGTGACGCCGAAGCGCCCCGAAGCGACCTGCTTGATCTTGGAGCGCTTCTCGCTGCCGTAGCGGTCGGGATGCTCGCCGCCCTCGCCGGAATTGGAACGTGCGCCGATGGCGTTCATGGCCTCCGCCAGCGTCTCGTGCGCCTCGGGCGAGAGCGCGCCCAGAGACATGCCGGCGCTGTCGAAGCGCGGCAGGATGGCCTCGATGGGCTCGACCTCGTCGAGCGGCACCGGCGCGGACCCCTCACGCAGGCGCAACAGATCGCGCAGCACCGTCACCGGACGCTCGTTGACCAGGGCGGCGAAGGACCGGTACTTCTCGTAATCACCGCTGACCACGGCTTCGTGGATGGTGGCGATGACGTCGGGGTGAAAAGCGTGATACTCGCCGCCGTGGACGTACTTCAGCAGACCGCCCTGCTCGATGCGCCGCCGCGGGTTCCACGCGAGCGCCACCAGCGCGCGCTGATCGCTCTCGAGGTCGACGAAGTCCGTTCCCTCGATGCGACACGTGGTGCCGCGAAAGCAGCGCCCGACGACGCCGCTGTGCAGGCCGACCGCCTCGAACAGCTGCGCGCCTCGATAACTGGCGATGGTGGAGATACCCATCTTGGAGATGATCTTGAACAACCCCTTGTTGATGCCGGTGCGATAAGCGCGCAGCACGACGCCGGCCTCCGTGCCGTCGATCTCGCCCGTGCGCATCATGTCGTAGAGACACTCGTAGGCGAGGTAAGGGTAGATCGCCGTGGCGCCGTAGCCGATCAGCACGGCGAAGTGATGCGGGTCGCGCGCGGTGGCCGTCTCCACCACGATGTTGGCGTCGCAGCGCAGCCCCGTGTCGATCAGGCGGTGGTGCACGGCACCTGTCGCCAGCAGCGCATGCACGGGCACACGGTCCTTGGCGATGTCCCTATCAGAGAGCACCAGCAGCGTCGCCCCGGCGCGCACGGCCTCCACCGCCTGCTCGCAGATGCGCTCGAGCACCTGCTCGAGGCTCTCCGTCTGGGCATAGTTCAGGTCGATGCGGTGATGGGCGTAGCGAACGTCGGTGACGGCCAGCAGGGCGTTGAACTTGCTGCTCGACAGCACCGGCGAATCGACGACGATGCGCGCAGCGTGCTCGCGGGTCTCCTCGAACAGGTTGCGCTCGCGCCCGAAGCAGGTCTCCAGTGCCATCACGATCTGCTCGCGCAACGGGTCGATCGGCGGGTTGGTGACCTGCGCAAACTGCTGGCGAAAATAGTCGTAGAGCGAGCGGACACGCTTCGAGAGCACCGGCAGCGGCGTGTCGTCGCCCATGGACCCCACCGCTTCCTGGGCGGAGTCGGCAAGCACGCGGATGACCTGGTCGCGCTCCTCGAAGCTCACCTGGAAGAGCTTCTGATAAACGGTCAGCGAGGAGGGGTTCATCGGCACCGAGCGCTCGTCCTGCTCGATCAGCCGCGTGTACATCCGGACCTGGTGCGATTTCAGCCACTGCTTGTAGGGGCGGCGCGAGCGCACGCGCTCCTCGATGTCTTCCGGCAGCAGCAGCTTCCCCGTGGCCGTGTCCGCCGCGATCATCTGGCCGGGCTTGAGCCGCCCCTTGGCCACCACGTCCTCGGGGGCGTAGTCGTGGACGCCGATCTCCGAGGCCAGGGTAATCTGGCGATCCCGCGTGATCACGTAGCGCGCCGGGCGCAGGCCGTTGCGGTCCATCACGCAAGCGGCATAGCGGCCGTCGCTCAGCACGATCCCCGCAGGCCCGTCCCAGGGCTCCGTGTGCATCGAGTTGTAGCGGTGAAAAGCGCGCAGATCCTGATCCATGGTCTCGACGTTCTGCCAGGCCGGGGGAATCAGCAGCTGCACGGCGCGGAAAAGGTCGACGCCGCCCGCGAGCAGCACCTCCAGCATGTTGTCGAGACTGCAGGAATCGGAGGCGTCCTCGCTGACCAGCGGTCGCAGGTCGGCCATGTTCGCAATGAGGGGCGAGTCGAGCTTGTGGGCCCGCGCACGGGCCCAGTAACGGTTGCCCTGCACCGTGTTGATCTCGCCGTTGTGCGCCAGGAATCGGAACGGCTGTGCCAGGCGCCACTGCGGCCAGGTGTTGGTCGAGAAGCGCTGGTGGAAGACACACAGGGCCGACTCGAGGCGCGCGTCGTTCAGATCCGGATAGAACACCGGCAGGTTCGCCGGCATGACGAGCCCCTTGTACACGATCACGCGCCCGGACAGGCTGGGGACGTAAAATTGCTCGTCCTGGGGCTCGATCTGCTTTTCGGCGCGCCGGCGAGCGACGAACAGGTGCCGCTCGAGCTCCGCTTCGTCCATGCCCTCGGGAGCATTGACGAAGATCTGCGCGATCTGCGGCATGGAGCGCTTCGCCTCGTCGCCGAGCGCCGCCGTGTCGACTGGGACCGCGCGCCAGCCCAGCGTCGTGAGCCCCTCTGTGCGAAGCTCCGCCTCGAGGCGCTGCCGCGCACCGGCGGCAAGCGCCTCCTCACGGTTGAGGAAAACCATGCCGACGGCGTAACGCCGGCCCAGCGCGAGCCCCTCGCCCTTGGCGATGGCGCGCAGGAATGCCTCCGGACGCCGCAGCAGCAGACCACAGCCGTCGCCGCTCTTGCCGTCCGCCGCCACCGCGCCGCGGTGGGTGAGCCGGGACAGGGACTCGATCGCGGTGCGCACGAGGGCATGACTCGCCTGCCCGTCCATGTGCGCGATCAGGCCGAAGCCGCAGCTGTCGCGCTCGAACTCGGGTCGATACAGCCCGCGAGCCGGCCCGGGCGCTTTGTTGCTCTGTGTCGCCATCTGCGCGTGTTGCTCTCGCGTCGACGGCGGGCCCGGTCTCGGGTGTGGGGGAGCGGGGAGCCGCCTCGTCGCGGATGGGAACGACGTCGCTCAAAGTTGACAAAAGCGCGCCGCATACGCGGTGCGCTTTGCCGGGAGCGCGGCAAACTTGTTGCACCTGCTGCCGCCGCAAGCCCAGTATACCGGCCGCCCTGGGGCGGTTCAAACGGCTCCAGGGCCGCCGCCACGCGGTCCGGGCGGCGCCGCGGCAAGGCCGAGCGCGGCGATTGCCCGTGAAATTTGCCGATATCCCCAGGCATGCATCTCAGGTTTCCCGAAAATCACCGCGGGATCACACCGGCGCGCGGCCCGGACCTTACTGCGCCGCGACGAGCTCCGGCGCGCGCAGCGTCTCCAGGACCTTGTCGACGGGGTAATCCGCGACAAGGACGGCCTCGCCGATGCGCTTCAGACACACCAGCCGCACGCGACGACCCAGCGCTTTCTTGTCCACGGCCATCAGCTCGAGCAGGCGCTCGGCGCCGAGCTCCCGCGGCCGCCGCACCGGCAGGCCCGCGCGCTCGAGCAGCCGGCGGATGCGCTGCACGTCGTCGACTGCGAGCCAGCCCAGGCGCCGCGACAGCTCCGCCGCCAGCACCATTCCGGCCGCGACGGCCTCGCCGTGGAGCCAGACGCCGTAACCGAGACCGGTCTCGATGGCGTGGCCGAAGGTGTGGCCGAGGTTCAAGAGTGCGCGCACGCCGCTCTCGCGCTCGTCCTGCGCCACCACGTCGGCCTTGTTGCGGCAGCAGCGCTCGATGACGTGATCCAGCGCATCGGCGTCGCGTTCGAGCAGCGCCTCCACGTGGTCCTCGAGCCAGGCGAAGAGGTCGGGGTCGCCGATGAGACCGTACTTGACGACCTCGCCCAGTCCGGCGACGAGCTCACGGTCCGGCAGTGTTCTCAGCGTGTCCGTATCGGCGATGACGCCGCGCGGCTGATAAAACGCACCGATCATGTTCTTGCCGAGCGGGTGATTCACGGCCGTCTTGCCGCCCACGGACGAATCCACCTGCGACAGCAGCGTCGTCGGCACCTGGATGTAGGGAACGCCGCGCTGATAGCAGGCGGCCACGAACCCGGCCAGGTCGCCGATGACGCCGCCGCCGAGCGCCACCACCGTCGTCAGGCGATCGCAGGGCACCTCGAGCAGCGCTGAGAAGACCGAGTCCGCCACCGTCAGGGTCTTGAACTCCTCCCCGTCCGGGAGAATCTTGCTGTGCACGTCCCACCCTTGCAGAGCCTCGAGCACGGCATCGAGGTAGAGCGGCGCGACGGTCTGGTTGCTCACCACCATGACCTGGGAGCCGCTGATATGTGGACGAAACAGCTCGGCGCGCCGGAGCAGCCCCGAGCCGATGTAGATCGGATAGTTTCTGCCGCCGCCGAGTTCGACCTCGATCACTCGCACGGATTTTGCACCTTGCGGGCGATCTCGCGGGCGATGGCCTGCGGCGAGCGGCTGCGGATGTTGACGACGATGTCCGCCTCTCCCCGATACAGCGGCTCACGCACCGCCATGAGCGCCTCTAGAGTGGCTCGCGGGTCTTCGGTCTGGAGCAGCGGACGATTCTTGCCGGCGCGGGTGCGCTCGAGCTGCACTTCCACGGGCGCATGCAGGTACACCACCGTTCCGTTGGCGCGCAGTGCTTGACGGTTCTCCTCGCGCAGGATGGCACCGCCCCCGGTCGCCAGCACGGTGTTGTGCCGGCGCGTCAGCTCTTGGAGCATACGCGTCTCGCGCTCGCGAAAGCCCTCCTCGCCCTCGATGTCGAAGATCAGGCTGATAGTCGCCCCGGTGCGTTTCTCGACCTCCCGGTCGCAGTCGACGAACTCCATGTCGAGCTGCCGCGCGAGCGCGCGGCCGATCGTCGTCTTGCCGACGCCCATCGGTCCGATGAGATAGATGTTGCGCGCCATAACCAGGCATGGAGCGGGAACGGCCGCTAGGAGAAGCGGCTTTTCTACACGAGCCGTGCGGGGATGTCGAGGGCGCGCCGGCGTTGCCGGACGCGGCCGGCATTCTTGACGGGGCGGCCACGGCCGCCGCAGGGCGGCCGCAGCGAGTGTCCGATCAGCGGATGTTGAGCTCGGGCGAGATGATGCGGGGCGTGAGGAAGAACAAGAGCTCGGAGCGGCTCTGCAACAAGGTTTTCTTGCGGAACATCACGCCCAGGAGCGGGATGTCGCCCAGCACCGGCACCTTGACGACCTCGTCATTCTCGGTTTCCTCGAAAATACCGCCGATGACCACAGTCTCACCGTTGTCGAGCAGCACCTGCGTCTCCACCTGTTTGGTGTTGATGGTGGGGTCGGTCGCTCCCTCGAAGTCGTCCTTGGTGATGAACACGTCCAGCACGATTCGGTCGTCGGGTGTGATCTGCGGCGTGACGTCCATACCGAGTACGGCCTTCTTTGTCACTACGCTGCCCACGCCGAGCACGTTGGTCGTGAAGATACGTTCCTGCCCCTGCTCGATGCGCGCCGCCACCTGATTGTTCGTGATCAGACGGGGGCTGGAGACGATCTTGCCCTTGCCCTCGGCCTCCAGCGCCGAAAGCTCGAGGTCGATCAGGTGCGCAAAGCCCTGCCCCAGCTTGGCAATACGCAGCGCGTAGGCCGCCGGGTCCGCGCCCTCGACGCCGGAAGACGGCAGGTCCACCTGCAGGCCGTCGTTTAGATTCACGGCTCCCACGTTGCCGCCGCCTTCAATCGCCGACGCGCCCTCGAGGCTGCCCGAGATGATCGAGTTGCCGATGATGGCGTCGGTGCCAGGCGCCTTGGCGTCGAGCGTGATACGGTTGAAGCCGAGGCGTGCGCCGATCTCCCTGGAGAAACGATCACTCGCAAGCACGATGCGCGTCTCGATCATCACCTGCCGCACCGGCTTGTCCAGAAGCGTGATCAGCCTGCGCACCTCGGTGATCTTGGCCGCGGTATCCTGAATCAGGATGGTGTTGGTGCGCTTGTCCACCGTAACATTGCCGCGCGGCGAGAGCAGGGAGTTGGTCTCTGTCTCGATCTGACCGACGCTGACGCTGCCGAACAGCGACTGCTGAATGCCGGTATCGACCGCCTTGACGGAGCGCAGCAGATTGGCAATGTCATCGGCTTTGGCGTAGTTGATCTGTATGAGCTCCGAGACGAGGGGCTCGAGCTCACGCACCTCCTTGTTCGCCTCGAGCTGCTGGCGTTCGAGTGCGGAGATCTCGGCGGCTGGCGCGACCCAGACGACGTTTCCCTTTTGACGCATCGCCAGCCCCCGCGTCTGCAGGATGATATCGAGCGCCTGATCCCAGGGCACGTCCTGAAGCCGCAGCGTCAGATCACCCTTGACCGAATCGCTGGTGACGAAGTTGAGGCCGGTGAAGTC
>JABAOE010010011.1_pt1 | contig 11930 bp, 12 predicted proteins | sample 7062141 | NCBI WGS metagenome assembly JABAOE01 (sample SAMN14538627, study PRJNA623070) | marine sediment metagenome | biome: marine biome [ENVO:00000428]; feature: marine pelagic biome [ENVO:01000023]; material: deep marine sediment [ENVO:00002113] | place: India: Gulf of Khambhat ...
GGATTTGAACCCCTGACCCCTTGACTGCCATCAAGTCGGAGCTCACACATCGAGTACCACTGGATTCTTTTCTGTCCCGGACAGACCCTACAACGGCTGGCGGTTGGTCCCTTGCACGCCCGCCCTCTCACAAGTGGTCACGCCATGTTGGTCGCACGGAAGCGGCCCGATAGTGGCCATAGCTACCCTCATCGATTCTGGGAATGAAGACCACCACGAATCCATCTGGCAGGTAGCTGGAGAATGTACATCAACCTCAAGCCGCTACTAGAGGAGGCAGACGCTAAGGGGTGGGCAACTTCAATCGGAGCGATCGAGGACGTTCGGCGCTTAGCTCCACTGGCGGATTTGGTAGAGGTGGAGATCCGCCAAGGTGACGGGAGCATGACGAAGCTCAAGCCGTCTCGCAAGGAAGAGGCTCCAGAGCTTTCGCTCAGCGCCCTCGTTGGACTCGGTGCTTCGCTCGACAGTGTGGATGATTCGCAACTATGCGGTCACGGGTTCAAATCCCGTCAGCTCCACAGTTTTAATCGATTCGATCACACGAGAGCGCGCAACTGCAACGCAAGTGAGGTACCCAGCGCACTAGAGCCACCTCAGCGAGCGCAACCAGCATCACCCCAACGCCAACTCCCCCTATGACATCTGTCGGCCAGTGGGCCCCCAGGTAGATCCGGCTAATCCCGACTGCGGCGATGACAGCCAACGCGAGCCCGAGGGCTGCTTGGCGCGCCCAACGCCGACTGGTCACGACAAATACTGCAATCGGGAGCATGCCCATCAAGAGAGTCACCATGATCGTGTGACCGCTCGGGAATGAGGCAAGCGCCGTGCCCGTGAGGGCTCCAAGCGGCCGGGGCCTGTTGATGATGACCTTGAGAATGACGTTGAGAACGGCACCGGCCAAGATCGTCCCGAGGCACACGATGGCGGTCGGGCGGCAACGAGTCCAGACCCAACCGGCAAGAAGAAGGGCTGCACCCACTACGAACGCCGTCCCACCGAGCGCCGTCACCGCCCGGAAGGTGGAGACGAGACCTTCACCCCGAATCGTCAGACTTAGTGGTCCGTCGATGGAGAGCAGCAGCGGATGAGCCCATGCTGCCGCCATTGCCAACAGGGACAATGCTGTGGCGCTCATGACGATCCTCGGTCGACTACCGAAGAGTGCAGTTACCAAGAGCGAGTTCGTCGTGCGAGACATCGGAACCTGTTGGTTGGATGATAATCCCACCAAGGGCGCTATCTCGATGGTCTTCAGTTGCAATAGATTCCCGCATCGTGGCGCTAGAAGACACTCCAAGCCATGGGGAATGGACACCGGCCGACGCTCGGCCTCGACTGGCTCGGTGCCGCAAGGGGGTAGTGAGAAAGAGGTTCATGGACGTGCCCCCGTGTACTGGTGGGGACGAGTCGTGCAATACGAATCGCCGTAATCATGGTCGGGCTCTTCATCAGCGTTTCGGTTTTGCTTCGGCATTTCCCTGACAACTCCACAGACAGAGTGCTCTTGGCCTGGATTGTGCACTGGGAAGGGCCGTTCATCGACGAGTTCATGGCCGCGATCTCATGGCTCAACGGCGCAATGCCGCGCCTGGTAATCACGGTGATCGTGATCGCCTCTATCTAACTCGTGGCGGGACGGAAGCGGGCGTGGTCAGTCGCCCTCGCCGCCTTGGTTGTTGTCGGTCCTGTGTTGTTGCTTGATTACGCCGCTGGCGTGTTCGTGGGACGCATCAGGCCAAGCGGAGCCGAATTCCTCAGTTGTCCGAACGGTCACGTGCTGGGAAGCCTCGTCCAGTTCGGCTTCGCTGCATATCTGGTCGCTCTTCTGCCGATGCGGTGGATGCTGCGCGGCCCACTGCTGGTGATTCTTCTACTCCTCATCGTGTTCTCAGGTCCATCGAGGGTGGTTCTCGGCGATCATTGGCCCAGCGATGTGCTCGGCGCATACCTGCGTGGCGCGGCCTCACTGCTCGCCCTCATCGTCATCGAAACCAGTATCGATCGATACCTCCGTCGTGTCTGAGGCCGGTCCACTCCCTCAATCGCGAGGCGAGGTGCCTTTCTCTTCCGGCAGAGCTGCCCTGATGAGGGGGGCCGACACGAAGAGCGGCCAGGCCCAGGCGGGAAGGCTCTCGAGCGAACGCACGCGACGGTAGGTGGCGTACCCGAGGAGCAGTGTCGCCGTCAGGCCTCCCAAGCCAACAACGAGAACCCACGTAAGCCCTTCAGCGAACTGCATGAACCGAGCAGTCGACGCCAAGCCGATGACCGCGACGATTAGCGGGAACCATCGCGGCACGGCGTGGGCGACGATGAACCCGACGCGCACGAAGAACACTGAGGCAACGATGCTGACTGCCCACATCCAGCCGATTCCCTCGACGTATCCGCCGGGATCGAGGTAGTTCCACGTAGCGCCAGGAACGAGCAACGCGAACAGACCGAGCGTGGCCAAGGCTGCGACGACGTACACAGGGGCGGGGCGCATGCTGGGCGCATCCAGCTCGGCGGTAGAGGGCGAGACAACATCAGCCGCGACACGTTGCGCGGTTGACGCCACCCGACGCTCGGCGAGCCGTTGGCCGCCGGATTTACGGTATGTATCGGAGATCAATATGCCCAGGGACAGCAGGATGCCAGCGCCCATGGCAGCCGGTACGAAGACATGAAGTCGGCCGTCATCGAAGTCTTCGAAAGCCCAGGGACGTGGGGCCCGCATCATGCGGCCACCTCATCGGGCTCTTCTCGATCTTGGTGGATCGTCACGGTTCCGGCCGTCCCGTCCACAGTCACCTCCTGCGCACTGCCCTCGAGTCGATCGACAATGCCGGGAATGTTGAGCACGGCCGGAAGTCCGAGCTCGCGGGCCACGATCGCGGCGTGGGAAAGTGGTCCCCCTTCCTCGACGATGATCGCGCCGGCCGCGAGGAAGAGCGGCGTCCAGGACGGATCGGTGCTGCGCGCCACCATGATCTGTCCACGCTCGAGCTGATCGGCCGGGCTGCGAACGACCTTCGACTCTCCACGGTGGCGACCCGGACTGCCACCCCAGCCCACAAACGCGTCACCAGTGATCTCCTGCGTTTCGGCCGGCGGCGGCCGACCCTCGAAGAGCTGCGGCAGCGAGCCTTCCGATGCGGCAAGATCGTGCTGACGGCGACGGCGAGCGATGACTTCGGGAATGGGGCCGCCACCTGCGAAGGCAGCATCGACCTCGGCGGCCGAGAGGTAGTCGATGTCCCCCGGCAACTGGATCGCACTCTGGCCAGCGAGCCGACGCCCCATCTCCACATGGGCTCGCCGGACCTCGCCGCCCAGCCGCAATATTGCGGTCTTGGCTCGTTCCCGCCGGTCGAGAAACTCGAAGGCATCGGCAACCATCCTGCGCAGTATCCGCTTGCGCAGATCGATGATTTGGCCGGTTAGGAGACGGGTGGTTCGCCAGCCAATCGTCCTCATCACGCGACGCTCCAGATCGGCAAACGCCCCCGATCGGTCGCTGGAGCTTCGCTGGGCGGCAATCTCCTGGGTTCCGCATTGGCATCCCGCCGCCGTGGCTCCGCAGTCTGGGCACAGGACGCGTCCGGAATCGAGGGCCTGACGGAGGACTTGCCAGACGAGGTCCTGCTGCTCGGCCCACGTGGGGCCGGCAAAGACGGCTGCAGAACCACCGAGCTGCAGAAGCTCGTCCAGAGCCCCGAGCAGCTCGCGACCTTCGGCACTTTCGTTGAGGCGTGTGCGGATCTCGGCCGGTTCGACCTCTGCGGTGAGGCTCTCCGCCAGCACGCGGCTGGCTAATCCGTCTTGCACCAGATCGCAGACGCTGAAAGCCATGTGGCCGCCGCAGGTGTGCATCCCTCCAGAGGTCAGTCGTTGCGCCCACACGGCTACTTCATCGGCGGGAAGCCGGTCTTCCAAGAACAGCTCGACGCCTCGATAAGCGGCAGCTGCAGCTGCGGCGACGGCCACCTCGGCTGCGATGGCGCGACTCGCCAGATCGAGGAGCCGGCGCCGGTAGGCAACCAGCTTGTCATCCGGCATCGCCCCCATGTCCACTCGACTGACGATGACCAGCTGGATCGCGTTTATGGCGATCTCAGCGTCTCGGGCGAAATGGTTGCGAGCGCGGATCTCCTTGGTGGCCTGGAGCGCCATTCTCAGCCCGCCCGCCTTGCGACCTGGTGGCGGCTTACTCGCGTCGTCGCTTGCTTCAGTGACGATCCGGCCGAAGTACTGTCTCTCCAGATCGTCGCTCGACCCACCGGGCAGCTCTGCGGCGACCAGCTTGAGTAGATCGAGGTTGAGTGCCGCCCGCCCCCGAAATCGGCCGATCATCCCGTACCGTCGGGACAGCTCCTCTGGGAGGGCATCGAGCCGATCGAACAGGCGGCGAAAGGCGTCCTCGAGCAGCGGCCCGATCGTGGTCCATACCAGCGGTGGCACCATCCCGGGCACCATTTCGGCGATTCCCGCTGTCGTGTATGTGCACGACTCCATGGGCTCTGTGTCGAATCCGTCGTCGTCGCCAACGGCGAGGGGGACCGTTGTGATCGGACGCGCCTGGACAAGATAGAGCTGCTCACCGTCGTACGCCCACTCCACGTCCTGGGGCTGTCCGAACCACTCTTCGACCTGGAGGGCCATATCGACGGCCTCATCGAGAACCGGATCGGTGAGTCCATCCCGACGACCAAGTCGTGGGATGACGTAAGTGGCCGGGGTTACCTCACCTGAGACCAGTTTCTCCCCAAAGCCCTCGACCGCCTCCAGCCGCACCGAGGCTGGCTCACCCCCCGGATCGAGGGTGAACACAACACCGGCCAAGCGGGCATCGACTAGACGCATGACTACCACAGCCATCTCCAGGTCCCTCTCGTCGATGCCGCGGAAACGGCGATAGGAGCGGGGAGCGGGCAGCCACAAGGACGACCACACGAGCCGAACAGATTCGAGGATCGCCTCGGGAGTGCGAACGTCGAGGAACGATCGATACTGACCGGCGAACGAAGCCGAGCTCATGTCCTCTGCCGTGGCCGAGGAGCGAATCGCCAGGCTTCCAGGTCCTCGCACCGACTCCGCAAGCGAAAGGATCTCCTCTTCGAGCGCTCCAGGCATCGGAGCGTCGAGAAAGGCCAGCTCCACCTGCCGGGTCGCCTCCTCGAGCTGATCGGGAGCCGGAGTCGGACTCGAGCGCAGCTCGTCGAGATATCCGGAGAGTTCTGAGGCGGTCACGAACTGTCGATATCCGCCGGTGGTGATTGTGCCCGTCTGTGGAACGCGGGCACCCTTCGCAAGAAGCCGATCGAGAGCTGCCCCTTTCCCTCCGATGAGACGCTCGGAAAGCCCTTTTCCGCTGATCATGACCGTGGTAGGGATGGTCATGCCTCGCCGCCTGTGGTTGTCCCAATTTCTTCGGGCGGTTGGGCGTCGTCAAGATCGGCACGAAAGGTTGACACTGCCCGATCGGCGATCGTCTCGACCGACTCGCCGGTCACCGCAGCTCGCTCGTGGAGCCACCGGATCAGATCGGGACGCAGCCCCACGCGAGAATCACGGCGTCCCAGGCCGGCGAGCCCCACGACCTGGAGTACCAGCGCGAGCCCGGTGATGGTGACAAGGTCCCAACTGCGGCCGAGCGCGGCATCGATGGCGGCAATCACCGTCACCATCGCGGAAGTTGTCAACAAGGTTCTCGTGGTCCAAACCACTCTCATCACAAGGACACCGGCTCGCGCTCCGACTCGGCCATCGGCTCGGGAATCTCCCCCTCCAACACAACCTCCGGCAGGATGCGATCGAGCCACCGGGGCAGCCACCAGTTCCACTCACCAAAGAGGCGCATCGTTGCCGGTACGAGAATCATCCGGACGATCGTGGCGTCGATGAGGACGGCGGCCGCGAGGGCAAACCCGAGTTCCTTCATGAGGAGTATCGAGGACAGGACGAAGGCGCCGAACACCACGACCATGATGGCGGCAGCGCCGGTAATGACCTTGGCGGTTGTTTCCAGGCCGAAGGCCACAGCGTGCTCGTTGGAGTATCCCCGGTCGTGGAGTTCGCGGATCCTGCTCAGCAGGAACACCTCATAGTCCATGGAGAGCCCGAAGAGGATGGCGAATAGCAGCACCGGAGTCACCCAGTTCACCGTTCCAGTTGCCGTGAAGCCAAACACGGTCCCGCCCAGGCCTTCCTGGAACACGATGACCAGAAGTCCGTACGCCGCCAGAACCGACAGCAGGTTCAGGACAACGGCTTTCAAGGGGATCACAATCGATCGGAACAGGATCATGAGCATGACGAACGTGGCGGCGAGGATGATGCCGATGACGACCGGGAATCGCCCGTAGAGCGCGCTACTGGAGTCGGCTTCGATGGCGGAGGTGCCGCCTACGAGCACTTGCGCATTCTGGAGTTCTGAAACCGTGGGGATGATGTCGGCTCGCACATCCCTCACCGTGTCCCACGCTTCCGGTGACGACGGGTCGATCGCCAAGTGAGCCATGATCACGGCCGTGTCCCCGTCCCCGTCCAAATTCACGAAGTTGCCCAGCGGTCCAAGCAGCGCTGGCGGCACGGCACTGAAGCGTTCTTCGTAGAGTGTTTGATAGTCCTCGAGGTCGAGATCGGGCGAGAGTGTCGTCATGCTCATCGCGCTCTCGAACCGCACATCGGCGGCCAGAGCCCGGGTTAGTCGATCCACGCCGGCGATTGTTTCAGGATCACTGACGCCACCATCGGCGTGAACTATCACTTCAACCGGCGAGAGCATGCCGGCTCCGAACTCTTTGCTGAGGATCTCGAACCCTTGCCGGCTCTGATAGCCCTGACCGAGCTGGTCTACGTTCATCGTTCCCATCTCGAGTCCGATCGCCGGCAAGGCGAGAGCGCCGAGGATCAGTAGACCTCCTAGGGCGTAGCGCGCCGGCCGCTGCATCACATGGGTGGCCCAGCGGTGCCACATTCCGACTGCGTCACCCTTCTCTGATCGAGTGAGAAACAGGGTCAGGGTGCGAGGGGCTTCGATACGGTCGCCCAGTAGCACGACCGCTGCAGGCAGCAGGGTGAGACCGGCAGCAACCGCCACCAGCACCACGAGCATCCCCCCAATGCCCATCGAGATTATCGTGGGCTCGGCTGTGGCGAGAAGGGCCGAGAGACCGATCACCACTGCGAGGCCGGAGAAGGCGATGGCCTTTCCTGCATGCCTGACCATTTCCGCCACGGCAGTCTCGATACTGCGGCCCGCCTGCCGCTCTGCCCGGAATCGGGTCAGCATGAACAGGGCGTAATCGATGCCCACCCCGAGTCCGAGCATGACCGCAAAGGTCTCGAGGAAAAGAGAAAGCCCCAGCCACTCACCGACGAGGACGGCCAACGCCAAGGCGATGACGATCGAGAGGATCGCCAAGAGAAGCGGCAATGTCGCCGCCACCAGGGCACCAAACACGCCGACCAGCACCAGCAGCGCCACCGGGAGACCCACGGATTCCGCTCGGGCCAGGCTGTCCTGACTGGCCGTGGAGATGTCGGCGTGAACCGCCTCGATCCCTGTCACCCTTGCAATGAGCCATGGCGGAGTCGGGGCACGGTCGACTGCAACCAGGATGTCTTCCGCGGCCAACATACCGTCGGCGTGATTGGTCTGACGTAGATTCAGCAACGCAAAGGTGGCTCCACCATCCGGGCTGACGAGCGCGGTGTTGCCAGTGGAGTAGAAGCTATCGACGCCCGTGACGTGCCCGGTGGCTTCGATCACTCCGATCAGCTTTTCTGCTTCACTGCGGTACTCGGGATCTTCCACCAACACTTCATCGCTGGAGAGCACGAGAAGCTGCTGAAACGCGCTTCTCGAAGTGAACTCCGACCCGATGATGTCGGCCGCCTGTTGTGACTCACCGGTGTTTCCCGATTCGACACCACGGTCAAAGACTTCTTGGATCCGTGGAGCGAAGACGATGCCGACCACTAGGAAGACCAGCCACATGATCACGACGCGCCAGCGGTAGCGGACCACTCCCTGACCGATTGCTGCGAATATTCGCTCCATCTGTGCCCTCCCTTGTCAAAGGCGCCTCCCAACCTGGTTGGCGTCAGCGCAGACTGGGTGAACGACCGTCTGGGCCCAAAGGCTCTGACCGTCACTGTACGCCTTCCAGTCGAGTGGAAGGTCAAGAGGTAATCCCGAATTCGAACTCTTGACGCTCTCATCCCTTTGGTCAGAATGTCTGGTCACTGCCAAGGCCGAGATCCTCAACACTGCAACCGGGCATATTGAAGATGTGCCGATCCTGTCCCTCTACGTACCCGCGAAACAATGGCTCGACTCAACCTCGCAAGTGTCGATGCCTCAGATGCGATGGCGAACTTCGTCCACAACATGAAGTTCATGAAGACAAAAGGCTTCGGTCGCGTAGACGACGTGGTTCCCCCGGCCTAGCTGCGTTTGGGAATCCGCGGGGTCGAAGCAATGCCCTTCAATGCGACCTAAACGCGGCCAATAGCGCCCTCAGCCACAGAATGGCAACTCAGGAGTCAACTAGACCTCGAGACTCGGACGGCCGTGCCACAGGCAGTGATGAGCTTCGGCCCCATCGCGACCCGCATACCCACGACTGCGTTCGCTCCTAGCCAATAAACCAACAGGGGCCGCCCCGCCTGCCGAAGAACCGCAGACCCCTATGCAGGCGTTTCTAGGTGGAGCTGAGGGGATTTGAACCCCTGACCCCTTGACTGCCAGTCAAGTGCTCTGCCAGGCTGAGCTACAGCCCCATTTTCTGGGAAGCGGGCATTTTAGATTCGAGCCGATCGAAGGTGAACTCGTCAGCCGTCGGTGACTGCGGGCTCCTCCCACTTGATCCGGTCGGCGTCGCCCCACAGACGCTCCAACGAGTAGAACTCCCTCGCCGGACCCTGGAAGACATGGATGATCATGTCTCCGTAGTCGACCAGCACCCACTCCGCCTCCGACATCCCCTCGACCCGGATCGGCTTGATGTCCCTGAGCTCCTTGAGCTTCTCTTCCACATGCTCGGCGAGGGCCTGCACGTGGGGGCGAGAGGTCCCGGTGGCGATCACGAAGACATCGGAGAGCAGAAACAGCTCTTCGACGTCGAGCAGGACGATGTCGGCCCCTTTCCTGGTGAAGATGACGTTGGCCGCCATCCGGGCCAGTTCGACACTCTGCTCTACGACGACTCCTCCGCTTCCGGTTCGATCCCCACCCTATCCGCTTTGTTCCCCTGTCGATACAGGCCATTGGCCTCGATGTAGTCGTGCACGGCTTCGAGCACCAAATATCGGTAGGGCTCCCCGGCGGCGGCACGGGCTCGGATCTCGGTCCCGCTCACCTCGAGGACGCCCATGTCGAGGAACAGGCAACCCGGCACCACGTCGACAACCTCGGTCGAGTCGACGCCGGCTCTGGGAACCACGAGAACGGTCGCCCTGGCAAGGACGTCGTCGGCCCGATGCCAGGTGGACAACCCCGAGGCGGCGTCGGCGCCGAGAATCAGAAAGATCTCCTCGTCGTCGGGGAACGACTCCAGCGTGTCGATGGTGAATGTGGGGCCGTCCCGGGACAACTCGCGGTCATCGACGCCGAAGCCCTCCACGGATCGGACGGCCAGGCGGGCCATCGCCAGCCGGTGGGCCGCGTCGCTGACCTCGCGACCGGCTTTCTGCCAGGGGTTTCCCGCCGGCATGAACAAGACCCGATCGAGTTGAGCTTGGTGGAGCGCCGTTTCCCCGGCGTGCAGGTGGCCGATGTGAATCGGGTCGAAGGTCCCGCCGAGGATTCCGGTTCGCACGGGTTCGAGGATAGGGCTGAGGAGGCGTGATCAGGCGCAAGCCTCGACTCACATCGGTCGGGGTGCATCCAAGCTGGGGCTCCGGGTCCACGTACCGGCCCTCGACCCGGGTCGACAGGTGGACTGCGGCAGCGCCGTGGGCCACTCCCGCCAGGCCGACGGGCTGGCCCAGCGAGACACGCCGGCCTCGAGCCACCGACACATGGGAAAGGAACGAAACAGACACCTTGAAACCCGGGACCGGCTCGATGGTGACCGAGCTCATGCCGGCAACCGAACCGGCGAAGGTCACGACGCCCGATGCGGGAGCCGAGACGATCTCCATGTAGTCGGCGGCGAAGTCGACGCCCCAATGGCCGCCGTGGCCCCCCATTGGGCCGTAGGGATTGGTGATCGACCCATCGACCGGGGCGACGAGACAGATCGCAGTTGCGGCTAGAGCAGCGAGCATCTTCCCCCTTCGGAGTGACCGTACAGCCTGCTCACCGCCGGAAATAGAGGGTTGCGATGCTGACTACCGTTCGCCGGGATCAGGAAAGGGAGCTGATGACCATTCGAGTAGGGCTGATGGGGTTCGGTCGCATCGGCCGCAACGTCTTCCGGCTCCTCCACGATCGGGATGACCTCGATGTGGTGGCGATCGCCGACATCGCCGACCACGCCGCCCTCACCTACCTGCTGAAGTACGACTCGATCTACGGTCGCTTCCCCGCCCGGATCAGCGCCGAGGGAGGGGTCCTGACCTACGACTCGAAGGACGTCGTGTTCAACGACTGGCGGTCGCCGGCTGACACCAGGTGGTCCGACAGCGGCGTCGACATCGTCCTCGAGACGACCAGCCAGTACCGCGACATGGCCTCGATCCAGGGCCACCTCGACAGCGGAGCATCCAAAGTCATCCTGACCTCCAGCCCGGCGACTCCCGGGGAGATCCCGCTGCTGCTCAGAGGCATAAACGACGAAGTCCTGGACGAGGAGCCCGACGTCGTCGCCCTCGGCTCCAACACCTCGAACGCCGCCGCCCCCGTGCTGAAGACCCTCGACGACGCCTTCCGGCTTACGAAGGTGTTCATGACGACCGTGAAGGCCATGTCAAACGCCGGGCGCCTCGCCGACGTCCCCACCGAGGGCTTCCGCACCAGCCGGGCGTCTGCGGAGAACATCATCCCCACCGAGACCAACTCGGCCGAGATCATCAGACAGGCCCTCCCCCACCTCCACGGAAAGCTCTCCGTGAGCGCACTCAGCGTTCCCGTCAGTGACGGGTCCACCGTCGACATGGTCGCCGAGGTGGAGACGCCGGCCTCCAAGGACGAGGTCAACGCGGTGATCAAGGCCGCCGCCGCCGAGCACTTCGATGGCGTCCTCGGATACGTCGACGACCCGATCGTCTCGTCCGACGTGCGACTGGACCCCCACTCGGGCATCTTCGACAGCCTGGCCACCATGGTGACCGGAGACACCCTCCTCAAGACGATCACGTGGTTCAACAACGGATGGGGCTACTCGAACCGGGCGGTCGAGGTCGCCGCTCGGTTTGCCGCCCAGCGGGAGGGGGCAGGGTCTTGACCAGGGTGGCCATCAACGGGTTCGGCCGCATCGGCCGAGCGGTGTTCCGGATCATCGCTTCCAGGCCTGACTCCGAAATCGAGGTCGTGGCGATCAACGATCTCTCAGACGACGACATCCTTGCCTACCTCCTCGCCTACGACTCGGTGATGGGGAAGTTCGATCAGAAAGTCACCGTCCAGGACGGGGTGATGACCGTCGGATCACAAAAGGTGTCGATGCTGATGGAGCGCGATCCGGCGAAGCTCCCCTGGGACGAACTGGGAGTCGACGTAGTCGTCGAGGCAACCGGCGTCTTCCGGGATCGGGCCTCTCTGGAGAAGCACCTCGAAGCGGGGGCGAAGCGGGTCGTGCTCACCGTCCCCGCCAAGGACGAGATCGACGCGACCATCGTCCTCGGGGTCAACGACCACCTCCTCGACGACTCTGACCGGATCGTCTCCAACGCGTCCTGCACCACCAACTGCCTGGCGCCGGTGGCCAAGGTCCTCGACGACGAGTTCGGCATTCGGCGCGGAGTGATGACCACGGTCCACGCCTACACCAACG
>JABAOE010019124.1_pt1 | contig 11924 bp, 12 predicted proteins | sample 7062141 | NCBI WGS metagenome assembly JABAOE01 (sample SAMN14538627, study PRJNA623070) | marine sediment metagenome | biome: marine biome [ENVO:00000428]; feature: marine pelagic biome [ENVO:01000023]; material: deep marine sediment [ENVO:00002113] | place: India: Gulf of Khambhat ...
AGAGCAGAAGCCCTGCCCAGCAAAAAATTACGGAGGCAGCAAGCCCCATCGGGTATCGGTATTCGGTTTCTCCCATTCTGCCGGGCATCAGCGTCAGAACGCCGATCAACACATCGGCTACAGCGCCGGCCCAATAGCTCACTCTTAGCCAACCGATCTGGTTCATCGTGCCCGATCCTCGTGCTCTATGTATGCCATTGCGTATCGCGATGGTAAGGGTGAGAGAATTGCTGCGGAGACTCCCACAAAGCCTTTAAAGAGCGACTGATCCCTCAGGGGTTGGAATCAATCGCCAACGAGACGCGCCGCGCGCTGCCTGCTTTTCGGTCAGGTTGAACGGCGGCGCCGTTCGCGCGCGCCATGGCGCCACTGCCAGCGCGGTTCGCATCGCCAGTCCACGCCGATCAGGGTCGGGCGGAATAGAACAAATGCGTCTGGCTTTTGATATCCAGGGGTTCCACTTCGCTGAAGCCGGCGCTGCGCAGCAGCTCCATGGTTTTCGCCGGTCCCATGCAAGTGCCGAGGCCCGGCCCGCCTTCCGCCAGCGACTGGGTCATGCAGTGAAACAGGCTGAAACCGTAATAGACGGTGCCCAGCGAATGGATGTTGTCCTCTAGCCGGTCGCCGGCGCGCGGTTCGAGCACGAACAGCGTGCCGCCCGGCCGTAGCAGGGCATGGATTTCGGCAAGGGTCTTTTCCGGCGCGGCGAAGTCGTGAATGCAATCGCAGGCGGCGATCAGATCAAAGCCGTCTGAATCGCTGTAATCGGCGCTGCTGCGGGCAACAAACGTCACCTGCTTATCAAGCCCGGCTTGCGCTGCGGCCGCGCGAGCCTGGCGGATCGATTCGCCATCCGGATCGAGGCCGACCACCTGGCAATCGGGATAGGCTCGCGCGATAGCCATGGCAACGCGACCGACACCACAGCCGAAGTCCAGCGCCCTGCCGCCCTGCTCCAGCCGGGCGGCGACGTCGGGAAGCTTGCCAAGCCAGTAGCTGGCGAGCCGCTGCTCGTACTGTCCGGCATTGATCAGATCCAGAGCGGCGACGCAATCGGGGCCGAACTCGCCGAATTTGACGCCGCCGCCGGTGCGGAACGCTTCGGCGATCCGCGGCGCGATGCGCGAGGCCACGGGCGCAAAATAAAACAGCCCGCCCATAAAATGGTCGGTGCCCTCAGAGGCGAGCAGATAGGAATGCTCGTCCGGTAGCGCGAAGGTTCCCGCCTCGCCATCATAGTCGAGATAACCGGCGGTGGTGATGCCTTTCAGCCATTCCTCGACGTAACGGCGTTGCAGGCCGGTGGCGGCGGCGATCTCGTCCGGCGTCATCGGACCCTTGCCCGCCATGGCCCGGAACAGACCGGTTTCGACACCGATATAGGCCATGGCGATTGTCATTGCGCCGGCCATGTCGTCATAGACCTGCTCGGCGAAGGATCTGATCCTGTCCTTGTCCATGGGTGCCCCCGATTTTTCAGCCCGAGATACCCAGATCCCGGCACATATCGGCGAAGGCTAACCGGGCGGAGGCCGATGCGCCAGACCGGGTCTGCGCAGGCGGATTTTCCTTCACCCGTGAGGAGAACGGCTTTAACCGCCGGCAAGCTGCGCCGCCAGGCGGCGGGCGAGCCGGGCGGCGGCAAGGCGGCGGTAATGGCCGGCGATCGTCGTGGTGCGGACCGGCGACACCTGCTTCTGCACCGCCTTGTCGATCTGGACGAGTTCAGCTTCGCCAAGCGCGCCAGCATCAAGGTCGTCCAGGCCGTCAATGAGCAACGGCTGGGAATTGGTGCCGGTGACGGCGACCTTCAGGCGGGCCGGCGTCTCGTCGGCGGTAACCGAAACGGCAACGCCGGCGAGCGGGAAATCGATGGCGCCGCGCAGGCGGATCTTTTCGTAGGCCGAGCGCCGCGGCGCTGCCGGCAGGCGGACGGCGACCAGCAGCTCCTCCGGCGCCAGAGCGAGATGCGCGGCGCCGTCGTCGCGATAAAGATCAGCAAGCGGCAGGCGCCGGCGGCCATCAGCGCCGGCGATCTCGACCTCGGCGTCATGAACCAACAGTGCCGGCGCCAGATCGCCGCAAAAGGCGGCGCGGCATTTGTTGCCGGTCGGCGCGACGTGGCAGGTCTCGCCCCGGTATTTCAGGCAATAGGCGTTGGCGCGCCGCCACCATTCGCTCTGGTTGTAATAAAGACAGCGCGTGTCGAGGCACAGATTGCCGCCCAGCGTGGCGGCAGCGCGGTGACCGGGGCCGGCGACGGCTTCGGCCGCCAGGACGATCGCCGGATAATCGCTGCGCACGGCCGGATCGGCGGCGAGGCTCGCCAGTGTCACGCCGGCGCCGATCGTCAGCCCGGCCTCGCCCGCCGACAAGCTCTTCAGCTCGGCAATGGCGCAAATGTCGATCATGAGATCGGCATCGACAAGGCCGTGACGCATATTGACGATCAGGTCGGTGCCGCCGGCGAGATACTGTCCGGTCGGCGCGGCAAGCCGCTGGGCAACCGCCTCCTCGGCGCTTTGCGGCCGGGCCAGCGAAAAATCCGGCAACGGCGCGCTCATACGACCGATTCCCTTGCAGCCTTCGCCGCCCTGGCCGCTTGGCGCTTGGCGGCGCGACGCCTTTCCGTCAGCGCCTCTACCAGACGGTCCGGCGTCAGCGGCAGCACGTTGACGTCGAGACCGATGGCATCGGCGACGGCATTGACCAGAGCCGGCGGGAAACCGGAAAGCGCCCCCTCGCCCGCCTCCTTGGCGCCGAAGGGACCAAGTGGATCCATGCTTTCGACGATATCGACGTGAATGTCGGGCGATTCCACGATGGTCGGAACGCGATAATCGAGCATGTTGGCATGGGCCGGCAGGCCGTTGGCGAAGCGCGTCTCCTCGCTCAGCGCCTGGCCCATGCCCATCCACACCGAGCCCTGCACCTGACCCTCGACGGCCAGCGGATTGATGGCGAAGCCGCAATCATGCGCCGCCCAGACCTTTTCCACGTGAATGGCGCCAAGCTCCTCGTCGACGCTGACCTCAACGACCTGCGCGGCATAGCTGAAGCCCATCGTGGAGCCGACGGCGCCGCCGCGATGCTTGCCGCCCTGTGCCTCGGGCGGGCAGGTAAAGGTGCCCTTGGTGGTGATGGTGCCGGTGTCGACCAGCGCCGCGGCCGTCACCTCGGCGAATGACAGTTGCGATTGCGCGCCGCCGTCGACGCGGAACGTCTCGCCGATGCAATCAATGTCGGAGGCCGGCGCGTCGAGCTTGCCGGCGGCAGCCTCGATCAGGATTTCCCTCAGCCGCCTTGCCGCCTCGATTGCCGCATTGCCGACCATGAAGGTCACCCGCGAGGAATAGGCGCCGTTGTCCTTCGGCGTGACGGCGCTGTCATTGGCGACGACGCGGACGCGGCCGACATCGACGCCGAGCGTTTCAGCAACGGCAAGCGCGACCAGGGTGTTGGAGCCCTGGCCGACGTCGGGCGCGCCGGTAAAGGCGGTGACGCCGGCGTCGAAATCGAGCTTGAGCGTGACCACGGCATGCGGCTCGCCGGTGCGGTGCACGGCCTTGGCGGCGCCGCTGACATAGTGCGAGCAGGCCAGTCCGAGGCCGCGGCCGGGCGGCAGCTTGCCCTTGCGGGTGGCCCAGCCGCTGGCCTGCTCGACACGCTCCAGGCATTCGCCCAGACCGTAGCTGTTGACCATCAGATCGTTAAGCGTGCGCATCGGGGCAGTCAGCAGGTTCTGCCGCCGCGCGGCAAAGGGATCGAGCCCGAGCTCGCGCGCCATGCGATCGAGCAGGCATTCAAAGGCATGGCGCATATCGACCGTGCCGTGACCGCGCATGGCACCGCAGGGCGGCAGATTGGCGTAGACCCGGCGACCCTCATAATGGACGGCCGGAATGTCGTAGATGCCGTGCAGAAGCGAGCCGGAATAAAGGATGGTGACGATGCCGTAGCCGGCATAGGCGCCGCCGCGCTGGGTCACCTCGCAGTCGGCCGCCGTCAGCCGGCCGTCGCGCGTCATGCCGAGCCTGAGGCGAACATCGGTCTGCGGCCGGCCGCGATGGGTCAGAAAGCTCTCCTCGCGGCTGAGCTGCATCTTAACCTTGCCGCCGGCGCGGCGGGCCAGAAGCGCGACAATCAGCTCAAAATTCAGCGTCTCGGTGCGCGCCCCGAAGCCGCCGCCAACGAACGGCTTGACGACGCGGATGCGCGCCGTCTCCATCTCCAGACAGCGCGCAAGCATGAGATGGACGTAATAAGGAACCTGCGAGACGGTATGCAGCGTCAGCCGGTCGTGCTCGGGATCATAGGCGGCCAGAGCGGCGTGCGGCTCCATCATGGCGTGGCTGACCTCGGCGCAGTGGAAGGTCTCCTCGCGGATCAGGTCGGCGGCGGCGAAGCCGGCCACGACGTCGCCGAAACTGTCCTGCACATGCCGTTCGACATTGCCGGGCTTGTCGTCGTGGATGAGCACCGCATCCTCAGCCAGCGCCTCGGCGGCGGTGAAATAGGCCGGCATTTCGCGGATTTGCAGGTCAATCAGCGCCAGGGCGCGTTCCGCCGTCGCCGCATCGTCGGCCGCCACGGCGGCAACCGGCTCGCCGCAATAGCGCACCTTGTCGCGGGCCAGCGGATATTCGTTCATGGCGATCGGCAAAATGCCGTAGGTATGCGGGCAATCGGCGCCGGTGACGACGGCGCGCACGCCATCCAGCGCCAATGCCTTGGAGGCATCGACATCGATGATTTCGCCATGCGCCACCGGGCTGCGCAGGATGCGGCCGACAAGCGCGTCTGCGGCCGGTAGATCGGCGGTGAATTGCGCCGTCCCGGTGACCTTCTCCACCCCGTCGATCAGCGGCAGGCGGGTCCCGGCCATGCGCGTTGCCGGAGCCGTGCCGCCTGGTCGCCCGTTCATGACCGGGCCTCGGCCGCCGCCTGCACCGCCTCGATAATCTTCACATAGCCGGTGCAGCGGCACAGATTGCCCGAGAGCGCCTCGCGGATCTCCGGCTCGTCCGGCCGGGCGTCGCGCCGCAGCAGGCCTTCGGCCGCCATGATCATGCCGGGGGTGCAAAAGCCGCACTGGACGCCAAGGCGCTCGTGAAAGGCGCGCTGCAGCGCCGACAGGCGGCCGTTGCGGGCCAGGCCCTCGACCGTCTCCACGGCCGCGCCGTGGCAGGTGGCGGCGAGCGTGACGCAGGCGGGCCGCGCCTGGCCATCGATCAAAACGGTGCAGGCGCCGCATTCGCCGCCGTCGCAGCCCTGCTTGACGCTGGTGACCGCCGCCGTCTCACGCAGATAGTCGATCAACAGGGCGTTGTCCGGCACCGCATCCTCGCGCTCGCGTCCGTTGACCGTCAGGCGAATGATCCGCTTCATCGACGTGCCCTGCTGTCGCCGTGATCTCGACTTATTCTATTTAGGTACCACAATACCAATTTATTGTCATTAGGCCAAATCGCCGGCCTGTGGCCCGCCAGCCGGAATTGAAATGACGGGGTTTTCGGCCGTCCGGCGGCCGCTCTCGGCGCCGGCCGGCTCGTCGATGCTACCGCAATCCCGCCAGTTGCGGCCGGTCAGAGCCAGCCGCCATCGACGATATAGCTCTGATTGGTGCAGGCGGAGGCTTCCTCGGAAGCGAAGAACAGGACGGCGCGGGCAATGTCGTCGGGCACCAGCTTGCGCTTCAGGCACTGCCTTTTCAAAAGCTCCGCCTCGCTTTCCGGCGTCAGCCACATTTCGATTTGCCGCTGCGTCATGATCCAGCCCGGCAGGACGGAATTGACGCGGATATTCATCGGTCCGAAATCGCGCGCCAGCGAGCGGGTGAGGCCCTGCACCGCCGACTTGGCGGTCGTGTAGCCGGGCATGCCGCCCTGGCCGGCGATCCAGGTGGTGGAGCCGAGATTGACGATGGCGCCGCCGCCGGCGGCCGCCATATCCGGATACACCGCCTGGGCGGCAAAGAACTGGTGCTTGAGATTGCTGGCGATGCGCTCGTCCCAGTAATCCGACGTGACATCGTCGACGGCATGGCGATCATCGCGCGCTGCATTGTTGATAAGGATGGTGATCGGTCCGAGTGCCTGTCGGATTGCCGCGACCGCGGTGCGAAGCGCGTCAACGTCGCGCAGGTCGCAGAGCTGAAACGAGACACCGGCGGAATCGGCCAGTTCGTCGGCCAGCGCCGTGCCGGCGTCGCCGTGGAGATCGATGAAGCCGACTTTCGAACCCTGGGCGGAAAAATTGCGGACGATCGATTCGCCGATGCCGGAGGCACCGCCGGTGACAAGAACCGTCCGGCCCTGCAAATCGGGATAGGTTGCACGCGCCGTCATATTTCGCTTCCCTGTATCGGATATCAAACGGGCCGGATCGCCGACTGCGGATCGGCATTGCCTGGCCGGACAACTGGTAGGCCCGTTGCAACGGGAAGGCAAATGGCAAGGCGCGGCATCCGGCGCGCCTCTGAAAGATGGCACCATGAGCGACACGGCAGTCAATTCACGGCGCAACCTGATGGCCATCCTGCGCGGCGTCAAAGCGGACGAGGCGGTTGAGATCGGCGAGGCACTGATCGACGGCGGCATCAGCGTGATGGCAGTGCCGCTCAACAGCGCCGATGCGTTCAACAGCATCGCCAGCCTGTCGAAGGCGCTGGCCGGGCGGGCGGAAATCGGCGGTGCCACGATTACCGGGATCGACCAAATCGCCGATCTCATCGATGCCGGAGGCAGCTTTGCCGTCACACCGAACGCCGATACCTATGTGATTGAGGTCGCGCGCTCGCGGAACCTGAAAAGCTTTCCCGGCGTGTTCACCGCAACGGAAGCCTTTGCGGCTATCGAAACCGGCGCCGACGCGCTGAGCGTCTATCCGGCGTTTCTGCTCGGCGCGGCCGGCATCAAAGCCCTGAAGATGGTGCTGCCGCCGCAGGTGCCTGTGTGGGCGATCGGCGGCGTTACGGCGGCGGATCTGGCGGCCTATGCGGCGGCCGGATGCGCCGGCATAGGCCTCGGCTCCGGCCTTTACGAGCCAGGCACTCCGGCAGGTGACGTGCGGGCCAATGCGAAAGCCTTTTCAACGGCCTATGACGCGGCTTTCGGGACCTGAGCGGAACGGCGGCAGGGTGCCCTCACCGCGCCGCTATTCCACCGTCGATCCGGCTGCCATGGCGTCATGCAGGCTGCGGGAGACGTGCCGGCAATCATGGGCGTAGCTCTCTGACGTGCGGTAGGCTTCGTGGCGCGGATAGGGCTCGCCGATCGCCAACTCCTCAAAAAGCCGGCCGGGCCTGGTGGCCATGACGATGATGCGCTGCGACAAAAACACCGATTCAAAGACACTGTGGGTGACAAAGATCACCGTGCAGCCGAACGCTTCCCAGAGCTCAAGAAGATCGTTGTTGAGGCGGAAGCGGGTGATCTCGTCGAGCGCGGCAAACGGCTCGTCCATCAACAGCACGCGCGGGCGGGTGACCAGGGCACGGGCGATCGACACGCGCATTCTCATGCCGCCGGAAAGCTGGCGCGGATAGCTGTTCTCGTAACCGTCCAGATGGACGCGATGGAGCGCGTCCATGATCGGCTCCAGGGCGTCGCGGCGCGAAACGCCCTTTAGGCGCAGCGGCAGCCAGACATTTTCCAGGCTTGTCGCCCACGGCATCAGCGTCGGGTCCTGAAAGACGAAGCCGATTTCGCCGGCCGATGGCGGGCCGCCGGACCACACCACGCGGCCAGCCGTAGCGGCGGTCAGACCGGCGATTATTCTGAGCGCCGTCGACTTGCCGCAGCCCGACGGGCCCAGCAGGCTGGCGAAGTCACCCTCGCCGATCGTCATGGTGAGGCCCTTAAGCGCCTCCGTGCCGTCGGAAAACGTCTTGTCGATGCCGTGCAGCGACAACAGCGGCTTGCGGTCCAAATCGCCTATGGCGTCACCCTCCGATCGGCTCATGGTTGCCTGTTTGCGGCTATCTAGCATTCAATCCGGTATCGTTGCGATGCCTTGTGGCCGGCAGCGTATTGACGTCGACCCGGAAGCAGACTGAAGTGGCGCAAATCGGGAGGGCCCATGCTGATTGCGCAAATCACCGATCCGCATCTTCGCGCGGAGGGAACGCGGCTGTTCGGCGCCGTCGACACGTTCGGCGCCTTGCGCAGCGCCGTCGATCATCTCAACGCCAGCAACCCGGTCCCGGACGCGGTAATCGTCACCGGCGATCTGGTGCATGACGGCGAGGAGGAGGACTATGCGGCGCTAAGCGGCCTGCTGCAGCGGCTCACGGCGCCCGTCTTCGCCATTCCGGGCAACCACGACCGCCGCGACCTCGCCCGCAAGGCGCTGGCCTTTTCCGGCGTGGTGCAGGACGCCGGACCCATCCGCTTTGCGGTCAATGCCGGCCCGCTCCGGCTGGTCGGCCTCGACAGCGTTGTCGAAGGCTGCGAACATGGCCATCTCGGCGGCGATCAGCTTGCCTGGCTCGATGAACAGCTGGCGGCCGAACCGGACAGCCCGACCGTTGTCTTCCTGCATCACCCGCCATTTGCCACCGGCATCGGCTTCATGGACAAGATCCGGCTCGATGACAGCGAGGCGCTGGCCGCCGTCATCGGCAGGCACGGCCATGTCGGACTGATCGCCTGCGGCCATGTGCACCGGATGATCGTCAGCCGGATGGGCGCCGTGCCGGTGGTGGTGGGACCGGGTGTGGCGCATCAGGTCGTGTTCGACCTGACGCCGGACGCCATGTCGGGCTGGATCCTGGAGCCGCCGGCCTATCTGCTGCATCACTGGTCGGCAGAGGCCGGCTTCGTCACCCATCAGGTGCTTATCGGCGATTATGGCACCGCAGCGCCGATCTCCTCGCAGCATCGCTAAGGCGCCGGCACGCCGCGACAAGCGGCTGCTTCGTCCCGGGGTCCGGACCTTAACTCAAGCCTTCCGGGAATTCGCAGATTGCGTCGATCAGCGGCGCGACCGTCTCCTTCTCCTCCAGGGTCGCTGCCAATTCGGCGATGGAGACGGCTTTGAGCTGACCGGTCAGCGGCGCCGTCAGATCGACGAACTTGTTGACCAGGTCGGTGTCGGACATTGGCGTTTCAGGCTCNNCGGCGTTTCGATGACTTCCCCGTCATAAAGGACGGCGACGATGCGCGCCGATCGCTTGCCCGGAAAGGCGGCAGAGAGCGACGGGCTGACTTCAAGCTCGACGCGCTCGGCAAGATCGGTCACCGGCTTGTCCAGCAGGCCGGTGGTCACCGTCCCCGCATCGACCTTGCCGTGAACGAGCATGGCGGCAACCGGAAACGGCAGCGAATATTGCGCCAGCTCGGAGGTCTCGGGATGAGTCGTCGTCAGCCGCGCCGCCTCGTAGAAGGTCTCCACGACCAGTCGGTCGATCTTGCGGCCGGCGACCGTCTCGCGGATTCGCGCCGCCGCGGCGACGGCCGGCTGCGCCCAGCGGCAGACCGGCCAGGGCTTCAGATATTGCTCGGCCATCCGCCAGGTGACGCCGAGATCGCCCCAGACATCGGCCTCGCCGGCATCGTCGAGAAGAGATGCCGGTGCCCCGGTGAAGCCGGAAGCCGCCAGCAGGGATGCGGTGACGCCGGCATGGGCGCCATAGGTGGCGCCGTCCTTGACCATTGTCGGAAAATCGATACCGCGCATCATCGGACTGCGCGGGCCGTAATATTCCGCCGCGCCCAATGCGTGCGCCGTCTCGTCGCGATCAAGACCGAGCGCCCGGGCGCCGATCGCCGCCGCGCCGAGCGCGTTCCAGGCGCCGGATGTGTGATATTCATCGACACTGGCATGCAGCGTGATGCCGGCGCGGACGGCGATTTCGTAGCCCAGCACGAGACGCGTCATGAACTCGCTGCCGTCGCACGGCGCAAGCTCCTCGCAAAACGCCAGCAACGCCGGCAGCAGAACGGCGCCGGCATGACCCTTGGTCAGCCTGTGACCGTCATGGGCGTCCAAGGCATCGATCGCCGCGGCATTGGCCATCGCCGCACCGGGGACCGATACCCGCCGGCCATCAAACAGCAGCCTGGCGCCCCTGTCGGCGGCGGCAGAATGGGCGGCGGCATGGTCGTAGACGATGCGGCTATTGACCGTCTTGCGGCCGCCGGCCGCCACGCCGATGAGGTCGAGCAGCGAGCGCTGCGCGTGGTGGCGCACAGCCGCCGGAATGTCGTCCCAGCGCAGTCCATGAATGAATTCCAGCGCATCGGGGCCGATCATCTCATCGGCCTGGTGCACATTTTCGAGCAAAGCCATAGCATGCCCCCGAACGTCAATCTGTCGGCAACACTAAGCCTGAAGGCGCTTTCGGAATAGTTATCAGACAGGCAATAATTTATTCCGGCTATTGCTTTGCCGGACCGTGATCCGGCGAGGGAGCGGGGCGCGATGGGAGATTATTCCCTCTGGTCGGTGGTCAGGAACGGCCTGACCGGCAACAGGGGCTGGAAGCCGGCGTGGCGCAAGGCGACGCCAAAGCCGGCCTATGACGCGATTATCGTCGGCGGCGGCGGCCATGGCCTGGCGACGGCCTATTACCTTGCCAGCGAGCACGGCATCACCGATGTGGCGGTGGTGGAGCGCGGCCTGATCGGCCAGGGCAATGTCGGCCGCAACACGACGATCGTGCGCTCCAATTACCTGTTGCCGGAAAATGCGCGCTTTTACGAATGGAGCCTGAAGCTGTGGGAGGGGCTGAGCCACGAGCTCAACTACAATGTCATGTTTTCCCAGCGCGGCGTCCTCAATCTGGCGCACACGCCGGCGCAGCTCGACCAGTATGCCCGGCGCGGCAACGCCATGCGGCTCAATGGCATCGATGCGGAGCTTCTGGGTCGCGACGACATTGCCAGGCTGTGCCCGGGCATCGATCTGTCGCCGAATGCCCGGTTTCCGATCGAAGGCGGTCTGTTGCAGCCGCGGGCCGGCACGGCGCGGCATGACGCGGTGGCCTGGGGATACGCCCATGCCGCCGACCGCCTGGGCGTCGATATTGTCGAAAATTGCGAGGTCACCGGCTTTATCCGGGACGGTGACGCGATCGTCGGGGTGGTAACCGAGCTTGGCGAGATCCGCGCGCCGAAGACCGGCGTCGCCGTCGCCGGCATGACCTCTGAGGTGATGCGCAGGGCCGGCGTGGAGAGGCTGCCGATCGAAAGCCACATCCTGCAGGCCTTCGTGTCGGAGCCTGTCAAGCCGCTGCTCGACACGGTCGTCACATTCGGCGCCGGCCACATGTATGTCTCGCAGTCCGACAAGGGTGGCCTCGTCTTCGGCGGCAATCTCGACTACTACAATTCCTACGCCCAGCGCGGCAATCTGCCGGTCGTGCAGGAGGTCGCCGCCGAACTGCTGGCGGTGTTTCCCAATCTCGGCCGGCTGAAGCTGCTGCGCTCCTGGGGCGGCGTCATGGACATGTCGATGGACGGCAGCCCGATCATCACAGCCGGGCCGGTGCCGGGTCTGTTTCTCAATTGCGGCTGGTGCTATGGCGGCTTCAAGGCGACGCCGGGCTCAGGCTGGTGCTTTGCCTGGACAATCGCCCATGACGAGCCGCATCCGCGCAATGCCGCCTTCACGCTGGAGCGCTTCCACGCCGGTGCGGTGATCGACGAAAAGGGTGCCGGTGCGGCGCCGCGCCTGCACTAGGAGGGCGCACGGATGCTGATCCCCTGCCCCGTCTGCGGCCTGCGCGATGCCGGCGAATTCACCACCGGCGGCGATGCCGGCATCGTCCGGCCGGCCTTCGACGACGCCGACGAGGCGGCCTGGGCGGCGGCCGTCTATGACCGCGCCAATCCGCTCGGGGCACATGAGGAGTACTGGCACCATGTGCATGGCTGCCGGCACTGGCTAATCGTCGCCCGCGACACCGCAACCCACGCCGTTTC
>JABAOE010002868.1_pt8 | contig 11920 bp, 12 predicted proteins | sample 7062141 | NCBI WGS metagenome assembly JABAOE01 (sample SAMN14538627, study PRJNA623070) | marine sediment metagenome | biome: marine biome [ENVO:00000428]; feature: marine pelagic biome [ENVO:01000023]; material: deep marine sediment [ENVO:00002113] | place: India: Gulf of Khambhat ...
AGGAACTTTCTCTCGAGATTGGACCGGGCATTCTCCTAACGCGCTTGCAAAAAGTGTAGCACAAGCTACAATCAGGGCGGAGCACGACCCCATGGTGCAGCGGCAATGGTCCCGAACCCAGCCTCCCCAGCCCAAGCGGCCGCCGGGCCGTACCTTCCGCAAGGTGCGGGCGGACCACGCCCCCGAGACGGCCCAGGACTACGTCGAGGCGGTCTCGGACATCGTCCACCGCCAGGGCGTCTGCCGCGTGAAGGACCTGGCGGACCACATGGGCGTCTCGCACGTGACGGTCAGCCGCATCATCGCGCGGCTGCTCGACGAGCAGCTCGTCGAGACCGAGCCCTACCGCCCGATCCGCCTGACCGCCAAGGGCGAGCGGCTCGCCGCCGAGAGCCGGCGGCGCCACGACGTGGTGTTCCGCTTCCTGGTTGCCCTCGGCGTGCCCGATGCCGAGGCAAGCTCTGATGCCGAGGGCATCGAGCACCACGTCGGGCCCGCGACGCTGCAGTGCATGGAGCGGTTCCTGGCGGGTCAAGACACGCACGAACCATCCGAGGAGACCACCTCATGAAGATTCTGTTTCCCGCCGTGCTGGCCGCGTCACTTGCCACGTGTGCTGTTGCGGCTGACGAGCAGAAGTACACCGTCACCACGACCGTCGGCATGATCACCGACATCGTGCGCCAGGTCGCCGGTGATCGCGCCGAGGTGCAGGGGATCATCGGCGAGGGCGTCGATCCGCACCTGTACAAGCCGACGCGCGGCGACATCGTGAAGCTGAAGAACGNNGGCTGCCCTGATGTCGGCGGACGCCTGCTTCTACAACGGGCTGATGCTCGAAGGCAAGATGACCGACGTGCTCGTGCGCGTCGCCCGCAACAACCCGAACGTGTACGCGGTGACCGATCTGCTGCAGGATGACGATTACGTCATGACCGACACGCTCGGCCACTACGATCCGCACGTCTGGATGGACGTGCGTGGCTGGAAGCGGGCGGTGGAGGCGGTCGCCGGGGCTCTGGCCCAGTACGACTCGGGGCACGCCACGGAGTACCACCACAACGCGCAGGCTTTCCTGCAGGAGCTCGACGCGCTCGATGCCTACGCGCGGGCGGCCTTCAGCTCGATCCCCGCGCGCCAGCGGGTGCTCGTGACCGCCCACGACGCGTTCAGCTACATGGGCCGCGCCTACGGCGTGCAGGTGCGCGGCATCCAGGGCATCTCCACCGAGTCGGAGGCAGGCGTCAAGGACATCAACGACCTCGTCTCGTTCCTGGTGGACAACGACATCAGGGCGGTGTTCGTCGAGACGAGCGTGGCCGACAAGAACGTGCGGGCGCTGGTCGAGGGCGCCGGGGCGCGCCAGCACGACGTCAAGGTCGGCGGCAAGCTCTTCTCCGACGCGATGGGCCAGCCGGGAACCTACGAGGGCACCTACATCGGGATGATCGATCACAACGTCACGACGATCGTCCGCGCCCTGGGGGGCGAGGCGCCCGAGCGCGGCATGCAGGGAAAGCTGACCGGCTATGGACACTGAAGCGAAGCCATCGTCCCAGGCACCGCCTCCCGCCGAGCGCCCCGAATCGGCCTGGGCCACGCCGCCGGCCACCGGCGATGAGCACCCGGCCACGGCCCCGCTGTCGGTGCACGACACGACCGTCGCGTACCACCGCAAGCCGGTGCTCTGGGACATCGACNNGTGCCCAAGGCGTCGGGGCGCGTGCTCGTGTACGGGCGCCCCTACCGAAAACAGCGCCGGCTCGTCGGCTACGTACCGCAGCGCGAGACCGTGGACTGGGACTTCCCCGTGAACGCGCTCGACGTGGTCGCCATGGGCCGCTACGGACAGATCGGCTGGTGCCGGCCGGTGTCACGGCGCCATCGCGAGGCGGCGATGCACGCCCTCGAGCGCGTCGGCATGGCCGACTACGCCAGACGGCAGATCAGCCAGCTCTCGGGCGGCCAGCAGCAGCGCGTCTTCCTGGCGCGGGCGCTGGCGCAGGACGCCCAGCTGTACCTGATGGACGAGCCGCTGGCCGGCGTCGACGCCGCCACCGAGAAGGCGATCGTGGCCCTGCTGCACGACCTGCGGGCCGCCGGCCGTACCGTGCTCGTCGTGCACCACCACCTGGAGACGGTTCGCGACTTCTTCGACTGGGTGCTGTTGCTCAACATGCGCATCGTGGCCTTCGGTCCCACGGACGAGGTCTTCACGCCGGACAACCTGCGCAAGACCTACGGCGGCAAGCTTACGCTGCTCGATGCGGCGGCGCAGGCCGTGGCCCGGGCGGGATGAGCGTTTCATGTGGCTCGCCGCGGACACCTCGACGACCTGGCCCGCGTTCGACGAGATCGTGCGGGTGCTGCTGCTGCGGGATTACAACACACGGCTGGTCGTCCTCAGCACGGCGACGCTCGGGCTCGCGGGCGGGCTGATCGGAACGTTCCTCTTTTTGCGCAAGCGCGCCTTGATGGGCGACGTGCTCTCCCACGCCATGCTGCCGGGCATTGCAGGGGCCTTCATGGTCATGGTGGCGCTGGGCGGTGACGGCAAGGCGCTGCCGGGCCTGCTCCTGGGCGCGGCGGTCTTCGGCCTGCTGGGCGTCGGGTGCGTGCTGGCNNGGACTCACCCGCCTCAAGGACGATGCTGCGCTGGGCATCGTGCTCAGCGTGTTCTTCGGGTTCGGTGTGGCGCTGCTGGGCGTGATCCAGAACATGCCCGAGGGCAGCGCGGCCGGCCTCCACTCGTTCATCTACGGCAAGACCGCGTCGATGGTGCGCAGCGACCTGTGGGGCATCCTCGCCGCCGCTGCGGTCATCACGCTCGCGTCGATCCTCCTGTTCAAGGAGTTCTCGGTGCTGTGCTTCGACGAGGGCTTCGCCGCGGCACAGGGATGGCCGGTGGTGGTGCTCGACGTGGCCATGATGGCGATCGTGACCGGCGTCGTGGTCATCGGGCTGCAGGCGGTGGGGCTGATCCTGGTGATCGCCCTGCTCATCATCCCGCCGGCGGCGGCGCGCTTCTGGACCGAGCACCTGGCGAAGGTCACCGTCGCCGCAGCGGTGATCGGCGCAGTTGGCGGGTGGGCGGGCTCCTCGCTCAGCGCGCTGGTCCCGCGGCTGCCGGCAGGGGCGATCATCGTGGTGGTCATCGCGGCGATCTTCGTGTTCAGCATGATCTTCGGCACGTCGCGCNNGGCCCGGGCGCTGCTGCACTGGCGGCTGGCGCGGCGCATCGAGCAGCAGCACCTGCTGCGGGCGCTGTGGGAGATCGAGGAGTCGCGACCCGAGGCCCCGGTCTCGTTCAACGCGCTCGTCTCGCGCAGGTCATGGACCCCCTTCCGGCTGCGACGCGTGCTGGCCTGGGCCGCGCGCCATGACCTGCTGCGCCGACACGACCACGGCTGGAACCTGACCGGCCCCGGCCGCGCCGAGGCCGCGCGCGTGGTGCGCAATCACCGGCTCTGGGAGATGTACCTCATCACGCACGCCGAGATCGCCCCCAGCCACGTCGACCGCGACGCCGACCTGATCGAGCACGTGCTCGATCCGGGCATGGTCGCCGAGCTGGAGTCCATGCTCGCGGAGGAGCCGCCGATGCCCGTGAGCCCGCACGCCGTGTAGTGCAGGGAGCCCCCGCATGACCTGGATGCACGAGATCGACACCTGGATCGTCGTCACCGGCGTCCTGTGTGCGCTCTCGTGCGCGCTGCTCGGGTGCTTCCTGGTTCTGCGGCGCATGAGCATGATGGGCGACGCCATCAGCCACGCGGTGCTGCCAGGCCTGGCTGCCGCGTTCGTCATCACCCAGAGCCGCGCGAGCTTCGCGATGTTCGTGGGGGCGGCCGCCGTCGGCGTGTTAACGGCGGTGTTCACCCAGTGGGTGCACAGCTTCGGCAAGGTCGATCGCGGCGCCGCGATGGGCGTCGTGTTCACGACGCTGTTCGCCCTCGGGCTGATCATGATNNGATCTCGACCCCGGCTGCGTCCTCTACGGGGCGATCGAGCTGGCGCCGCTGGACATGGCCACGTTCGTGCCGATCCCCCGTCCGGTGCTCGTGCTGAGCACCGTGCTAGTAGTGAACGTGCTGGTGGTGACGCTGCTGTTCAAGGAGCTCAAGATCAGCTCGTTCGACCCCGAGCTCGCCACGACGCTCGGGATCAACGCCCGTGCGATGCACTACCTGCTCATGACGCTCGTGGCGGTGACCACCGTCGCCTCGTTCGAGGCCGTGGGCAGCATCCTGGTGATCGCGATGCTTATCGTGCCGGCGGCGGCCGCGCACCTGCTCACCGACCGGCTCGTGCCGATGATCTTCGTCAGTATGGCGATCGGCGCGCTGAGCGCGGCGCTGGGTCATCTCTCGGCGATCACGGTGCCGCCGTGGCTGGGGCTGGGCGATTCCACGATGACCGCCGGCATGATGGCGGCGGTGGCGGGCGCCCTCTTCCTGGTCGTCATGCTGCTGGCGCCCCGGCACGGGGTGGTGAGCAGGCTGGTGCACCGCGCCGCCCTGGGTCTGCGCATCGTGCGCGAGGACGTGCTCGGACTGCTCTACCGGTTGGAGGAGCGGCAGGTCGTCGAGCCGGCAGCGCGCTTCGTTCAGCGGCTCCGGGAGGCGCTGCACCTGGGACCGCTCGCCCCGCGCCTCGCGATCGCCACGCTGCGGCGCGCCGGGCTCGTCAAGCGGACCGGCGATCGCTTCGCGCTCACCGCCGACGGACGGCGCCGCGCCCGCAACCTGGTCCGCACGCATCGCCTGTGGGAGACGTACCTGGTCAAGCACCTGGGCCTGCGCCCCGATCACGTGCACGGCACGGCCATGCGCCTGGAGCACCTGACGGACGAAGCGATGCGGCAGCGCCTCTCGGAGGGCGTCGGGGGCGCGATGGACCCGCATGGTCGCGAGATCCCGCGGGAGTCGGAATAGTCAGGGGCACGGGCCCCAGTTCGCCAGCAGGTCGAGGAAGTCGGTCGTATCGACGCCGCCGCCGTTGATGTCACAAGGCGTGCCGATCTGCGTCCACTCCGCGAGCAGCGCGAGGAAGTCGACCGTGTCCACGATCCCGTTGGTGTCGCCGCAATCCGCAGGGCACGGTGCGGCGCCCGGCACGAGCACCGTCGTCGTCACCGACTCGGGCGTGCCCGGTCGGAACAGGCCCAGCGTCGCCGTGGGCTGATCCGGGCCGACGTCGGCGTCGAACCAGAAGTTGTAGAGCGTGCCCCAGCGCATGGCGTTGGCCAGCGCGTTGTCCGCGAAGCTCTCGGTCTCCCNNGCGGACTGCGTTCGCGTTGCTGTTCTCGGTAAACGTCGCGGTGGACCACGACGCCGTGCTGCCCGCATGCTCGAACGGCCAGTTGCTGCCGTTGTGGTTGATGCCGCCCTCGCCGTCGCCGGAGTGCCGGTCGATGTCCTTGAAGCCCACGCCGGTGATGTTCACGCCAGACGAGACCGAGAGGCTGAAGGCGCGCGCGGACCGGTGCGAGTTGAGGTTGTGCAGCGCGTACTCGTAGTGCCACGTGCCATCGCCGTTGTCCGTCGCGCGGTAGCCCAGGTGAAAACGGCCGTCGTGATCGTCGGCGGGGTTGTCATCGTCCTCGACGATCACGATCTGGACCTCGGGATCGTTGTCCTGCCACGCCCAGATGGCGGGCAGACCCTGGGTCGTGTCGCCCTGCAGGGCAATCTCCCAGCCGTCCTGGAAGGCGCCGACCACGAGCTCCTTGTACGACGCGTTGTTGTGATGGTGGGCCGCGGCCGCGTCGTCGGGCGCCACGTAGTGCCCTTCGCCGTAGTACTTCGCGCCGCCGTTCAATGCCGGGTCGAGATCGTCGTTCGCCACCTGGATCCGCTTGAACAGCACATTGCCGGACTCGCCGAACCCGTCGTACGGGTAGGGGTATTCGCCGGTCGTGGCGTTGACCTCCCAACGCGCGCCGAGTCCGCCGCAGAGACCGCCGCATCCGTTGAAACCGTCCTGATCGCCGTTCAGCGTCGAGCCGTAGGGGTCCGAGCACCCCACGCCGAGCAGCTGGGTGTTGCCGGGCACCTGGCAGGTGCAGCACGTGCTGCCGGTGACCGCGGCGAAGCCGTGCTTGAGCCAGCTGTACCCGAGCTGCTCGAAGCGCCCGTCCCTGAGGCGGTAGATGTTCTGCCCGATGACCGGATGGTTGTTGGTGTCGGCGTCCCACTGCAGGACCGTGTCGCCCACGTTGCAGGAGGTCGTGCCGATCGAGTAGGCCGAGAGGCCGTTGAGCGTACCCCAAAGGCTCGGGAACGTGAGGTCACCCACGATCACGTCGGGACCGGAGACGAACGTGCAGTCGCCGGCGCGGATCCGCCCGACGACGATCGCACCGCACGCGGCCGCGCTGACGATCAGTGCCAACCGCGTACGCATGGTGCCTNNAGCTCGCGAGCAGATCGAGGAAGTCGACCGTGTCGACGCCGCCGCCGCTGATGTCGCACGGCGAGCCGACCTGGCCCCACTCCGCCAGCAGCGCCAGGAAGTCGATCGTGTCCACGGTGCCGTTGCCGTCACCGCAATCCCATGGGCAGGGCGCGGCGGCACCGGGGGCCACGACGTCGCCGCTGACCGCGCTCGGCGTGCCGGGCCGGAACAGCCCGATGGTGGCGGCCACCGTCTGCGGCGGCGCGTCGGCGTCGAAGCGGAAGTTGTAGAGCGTGCCCCACCGCAGCGCGTTGGCGTTCTCGTTGTCGGCGAAGGCCTCGGTCTGCCAGGTCACGGTGCCGTTGCCGACCGTGACGACCCAGTCGGTGCCGTCCTGCGTCACGCCGCCGACGCCGTCGCCGGAGTGGTAGTCCACGTCGTGGAAGTCCACGTTGCTCACGGTGACGCCCGGCGGCACCGGAACGCTGAAGGAGCCCGCCGAGCGGTGCGAGTTCTTGTTGTACAGCGCGTACTCGTAGTGCCACGTTCCGTCGCCGTTGTCGGTGGCGAGGTTGCCGATCACGAAGCGGCCGTCGAGGTCATCCGCCGCGTCGTCGTCATCCTCGACCTCGGTGAGGGCGACGGCGGGGTTGGCCGCCTGCCACGCTTCCACAGCGGACTGCTCGCGCTGCGTGTCGCCGGTCACCTCCATGTTCCAGCCACCGCCGGAGAGCGAGCCCCGCACGACCTGGCGATACGACACGTTGTTGTGATGGTTGGCGGCGGCCGCGTCATCGGGCGTCACGTAGTGACCCTCGATGAAGTAGAGCGCGTCCGGGTGCAGGGCGGNNTTCTCCGTGATCGTGATCAGCTCGTACGACGCGTTGTTGTCGTCGTTGCCCGCCGCGGCGTCGTCGGTGGCGATGTAGTGGCCTTCGCCGTAGTAGACGGCCCCGGCGTTGAGGGCGGGATCCAGGTCGTCGTTGTGCACCTGCAGGCGCTTGTAGATCGCGTTGCCGCTCAGGCCGTTCGCGAAGTACGGCCAGGAGAACGCGCCGGTGGTGGCGTTCACCTCGAAGCGGGGCCCGAGCCCGCCGCAGACTCCGCCGCCGCACGAGCCGAAGCCGTTCTGGTCGCCGTTCAGGCCGCCGCCATACGGGTCGGAGCAGCCTACGCCGAGCAGTTGGCTGTTCCCTGGATTCTGGCACGGGCAGCAGAGGTTCTGGGTCAGCGCCGCGAACCCGTGCTTGAGCCAGCTCAGCCCGATGTGCTCGAAGCGACCGTCCTCGAGCCGGTACATGTTCATCGCGATGACTGGGTGGTTGGGGTTCGAGGACTGCCAGAGCAGGTTGGCGCTGCCGATGTTGCACGACGTGGTCCCGAACGAGTAGGCGGTGATGCCGCCGAGCGTGCCCCACTTGTTGATCTCCGGGGGCGCGTCCGGGTACAGGTCGCCGACGATCACGTCCGGACCGGTGCTCGGCGTGCACCCGCCGGCAACCTGCTGGCCCGACGGCGACCAGCCGTGGGACTTGGCGCTCTGCGGCAGCGGCTCCGTGCCGGCACGAAGCTGTGCAAAGAGCACCGCCGTGCCGGCCAGACCGGCAAACGTCAGGTAGGCACTGATTCTCATGGGGCCTTTTTCTCCTCGCGAGGTGTGAGACCGGGGCAGCGGTCGGGCGAACCGGAGCCCAGGCGGAGCTCACGCAAGACAACGTACGCCGAAAACCGGGTCCGTGGACGATCGATCCGTCAAATCGGCCCCAAATCGGCCGCCAGGAAGGGCGGTCGATGGGTGTTCCGGGTCTCAGGCGTGCCCGAGAACAGCCCGAGCGACAGGCCGCGGTGGGATTCGAACCCACGAATAACGGATTTGCAATCCGTCCCCTTAGTCCACTTGGGTACTCGGCCGCTGGCTGCGGCCGGAAGACCTCCCAGGTCCACCAGGCCGGGTGAAAGAATAATCGCACCCCGCCCGCCCGGCAATACGAGATCGGCGGCTACCGGTTCGCTAGACCGTGCGCCCGCGTCAGGGCGAGACCAGCTGCTGGCGGGCGGCCAGGTTCGGGTCCGGAGGCCGGGACCTCACCAGCGTCGCGCCGCGCAGCTCGATGCCCTGCGGCGCCTTGCCCAGCAGCCAGGCGGTGGCCGAGTCGCCCTTCACGTCGGCGATCCGGACCATCAAGGGCTGGCCGGTGTCAGCGTCGTGCACGGCCTGGCCGGCCCCTGAGAGGTCGGGAACGGAGACGTACAGATCCTCGCCCGCCTGCAGGCCGCTTGCCGCGCCGCCCTGCACCTGCACCTTGCGCCCGGCGTGCAGCTCCAGGATCACCGGCTGGCCCTGCGTGGCGGGCAGCAGCGAGCGGAGGCGCACGATCGTGTTGTCCACTGCCTGGTGCGCTGCGCGGCCCAGCGGCGTGTTCCAGAACAGGTACGCGCTGACGTCCAGCCCCTCGTACTGGTCATCGACGCTCTTCTTCCAGCTCGCCTTCGCCACGCCGTACGTGTGGTCCGCGCACACCACGCGGTGGCGCCGCACGTCGACCATCTTCCACTCCAGCGCAACGACGGCCTCGTGCCGGCGCGACAGAAGACCCCACCGCGATGCATCCTTCGGCAGCGCCGCGGTGTGGTGGAAGTCCGTCACCTGACCGATCAGCACGTAGTCGATATCCAGCGTCTTCACCGATGGATCAGGGTTGCTCAGCAGGTACTGCGGCTGCGAGACGACCGACTCGAGCTCCGGCGCGATGCGGACCTCGAAGTCGCTCTCGTTGAAGAGCGCGCGGCGGATCGCGCGGGTCATCTCCGCGCCCACGTCCTCCCACGGTAGCTGGGGGGCATCCGGGTTGCGGAACTGCGCGATCGCGATCACCGTGCGCCCCGTCGAGGCCGGGCGGGCGTACGCGTTGACGTGCACCGCCGGCGGCTCGGCGTAGACCCAGGGATTGGTCGGCCGCGCGCAGCCGAGCTGACCGATCGTGAGCGCAAGAACTGCGACGAGAGCGGGACCTTGAAGGCGCATCACGGGCCCATCGGTTGCCGCTGCCCCGGCCCTTGAAATCACCGGGAGTCGGTCCGGGGTTGTGCCGATAAGATCCAACGCCAAGAGGGCTTTGCCCCCAGATGCACTGCCTGCCGCTCATCATGCTCGTGTCGCTCGGCCTGCAAGGCAGCCCGGCCCCGACCGCACCGCCGGGGACGGTCCCGGCTGCCGCGCCGGACCCCATCGTCTCCTCGCCCGCCGCCCTGCTGCGCGAGGGCAGCTATCTGCTGCAGGTGCAGGGCTCCATCCATCCCGGCGAGCGGGAGGGCGAGTGGGTCTTCCGCGTCGCCCGCGACGACCCCAGCGCCGCGCTCTACGAGGTCGCGCTGCTGCCGTGCACGCTGCTGGCGAACCTGGAGCAGCTCGTCGCCTCGCAGCCCGATGAGACGCTGACGTTCGAGCTCACCGGTCAGGTCTTCGTCTACCGGGGGCGCAACTACCTGCTGCCGACACACGCTCCGCGCCTGGTGGAGTATGTAGAGCCCGCGAACCCGGACGCGGACGGCGCTTCGGATCCCGAAGCCGAGGGTCCCTCTCCGGAAGCGATCCTGCGCGATCTCGACCGGCAGGTCGGACCGGTGGCCCGCTCGCCAAGAGCCGACGCGTCGAATCGCCCCCCATCACCGCGGCGTCTCGTTGCGCCCGGTACGCTCCTTCGCTGGCGGCGCGGCTGGATGGTGCGCGATCCCGGCGGCGCATGGTCTTACGTGTTCGAGGCGGACGCGTCGGGCCTTGGGGATCCACCCATGGTCCTCATGCCCTGCATGCTGCTGGAGGAGCTGGAACAGCACGCCCAGCGAAGCAGCCCGGACGCCCCGCTGCTCGTCAGCGGCCGGGTGTACCGGTACAGGGGACGGAACTACCTGCTGCCGACGATGTTTCAGGTGCCGAGGGATCACACGGCGTTACGGCCGTAAGAGGAGCGATCGCGGGTCGCCCCCCTCTTCAATCGAACGGCTTCACCCCGATCAGCTTCGGTGCCTCCCCCTTCGGCGCGCCCGTCTGCGGATCCACGTCCGTCTGGCCGAGCGCCTTGACGATGTCCAGTCCCTCGGTGACCTGGCCGAACGCGGTGTACTGGCCGTCGAGGTGCTGGCACTTCTCGCGCGTCAGGCAGATGAAGAACTGGCTGCCGGCCGAGTTGGGGTCGGCGGTGCGCGCCATCGACAGCGTGCCGGGCTTGTGCGGCCGCTGGTTGAACTCGGCGTCCACGTTCCAGCCGGGGCCGCCCGTCCCGTCGCCCTTGGGACACCCGCCCTGGACGACGAAGCCGGGGATGATGCGGTGGAACGTGAGGTTGTCGTAGAAGCCGTCGCGGCCGAGCTTGAGGAAGTTCTCGACGTGCATTGGCGCCACGTCGTCCCACAGCTCGACGGTCATGTCGCCGGCGGAGGTCGAGATCACGGCCTTGGGGTAGTCGCTCATGGCCGCAGGGTACCCGTTATCGAGGAACGCGGTCCGGACGGCTCGTCGCCGGAGCCTCGGCCGGCGCCGACAACGGGCGGTTCGGACGGCCGTGGCCGGGCAGCCGGGGCGGCGCCGCGACCAGACGGGCCCGGCGGATCGCCGGAGGATCCGCAGGGCGGCCGGTGGCGACGTCGGCGAGCTCCACGCCGGCGATCGCCCGGATCGCGTCCTCGCCGGTCATGGCCTCGCCGAACGAGCAGTACTGGCCGTCGAGCCGCGCCGTCCCCTCCCGCGAGAGGCAGATGAAGAACTGGCTGCCCGCCGAATCCGGGTGATCGGCGCGGGCCATGGAAATGACCCCGAAGTCATGCGGCAGCGTGCTCGGCTCGATGGGCAGCCAGTAGCCGGGCCCGCCGTCGCCGGCGCCGGTCGGGTCGCCCGCCTGGATCACGAACGGATCGCCGCGGCGCGTCAGCGGCACGACGCGGTGGAAGACGACGCCGTCATAGAACCCGCCCTCGACGAGGCGCAGGAAGTTCCACACGGTGTTGGGCGCTTCGTCGGGACGCATCGCCAGCCGGATCGAGCCGAGCGAGGTGTCGAGCACGACGTCCTGCTCCGGGTAGACGCGCAGCCCGCTGAGCACAAGCTCCTGTCCGGCCTCGGTGGGTTCCGCCTCCCATCCCGTGATGCGCGTGTACGGCGAGCCGTCGGGCCGCTGCGCCTGCGTGGTGATCGGAACCTGCCGCGAGAGCAGCGGCTGCAAGACGAGCGCTGCCCCGCGGGGATCGCCCTCGTGGAGGCACTGCACGTACGCGGCGCGGCGCAATGACCAGATGTCCGGGAACTGTCGTGCGATGTTCACGACCCCGCGGGCTGCCGGCTGCGCGTCCGCGAGCGGCTCGCCGGCGGCATCGAGCAAGGCCAGCTCGACGTAGGTGCCGCGCGGCACGTCGACCATCACCTGGACGGGCCGACCCACCTGGCAATACAGCTGCTCGGCGGTGAGCACCTTCGGCGGTGCGGTCGCGGCGGCCAGCAGAATGGCGGCGGTCACCTGCATCATTGTTC
>JABAOE010020630.1_pt4 | contig 11916 bp, 10 predicted proteins | sample 7062141 | NCBI WGS metagenome assembly JABAOE01 (sample SAMN14538627, study PRJNA623070) | marine sediment metagenome | biome: marine biome [ENVO:00000428]; feature: marine pelagic biome [ENVO:01000023]; material: deep marine sediment [ENVO:00002113] | place: India: Gulf of Khambhat ...
TGCACGTCGTGTGCAACAACGCCGGCGTCGGTCCTCCCGGCGGCGTCGCCGAGATGTCGATCGAGGACTACCGCTGGATCATCGACGTCAACCTCTGGGGCGTCATCTACGGGGTGAAGACGTTCCTCCCCGGCCTTCTCGACCAGGACGAGGGGCACATCGTCAACACGGCATCCGTCTCGGCGCTGTTGACCCAGCCCGGTCTCAGCGCCTACAACGTCTCCAAGTTCGGGGTGCTCGCCCTCTCCGAGTCGCTCTACTACGAGCTGGAGATGCTGGGCTCGGCCGTCGGTGTCTCGGTGGTCTGCCCGGCGTGGGTGCGCACCCGCATTCACGCCTCGGAGCGGAACCGGCCCGGCTCCGCTCCCTCGCCGTCGGGCCCGGTCACCGACCGGGTGCGCCGGGTCGCCGCGGGACTGACGGGAGCCTCGCACCGGTCTCCCGACGATGTCGCCGACCGGGTCGTCGCCGCGATCCGAGCCGGCACGTTCTACGTGCTCACCCATCCCGGCATCCTCCGTTTCGTCGAACGGCGCCACGAGGACATCGAGCAGCTGCGAAACCCGAGCGTGGACCAGGGGTTCTGAGATGACGGGCGAATCCGTGCGGTTCACCGCCGAGGAGGCGAGGGTGCTCGGGGCGATGATCGAAAAGGAGATGACGACGCCGGACAACTACCCGATGTCGCTCAACGCGGTCACCACCGCCTGCAACCAGGTGTCCAACCGCGACCCCGTCACCGAGTACCCCGAGGGTGCCGTCGAGCGGACCCTGCGGGCCCTGGCCGACCGGGGGCTGGTGAAGATGGTGCACCGACCCGGCGATCGGGTCGTGAAGTACCGCCATGCGCTCGGTGAGGCGCTCGAGACCGGTGGGCCGCGGCTCGCCCTTCTCGCCGTGCTCCTGCTCCGGGGGGCGCAGACACCCGGGGAGCTCCGGCAACGCACCGGCCGCTACGTCGAGTTCGACTCGCTCGCCGGGGTCGAGACGACACTCGAGGAGTTGCGGGCCCGGGGCCTCGTCCGCATGCTCCCCAGGCAACTGGGCCAGAAGGAGCACCGGTACCTGCAGCTCCTCGCTCCGGGTGAGGCGGAGGGCGCCGCCGGCCCGACGGCCGCGGCGAATCCACCGGCCGAACCCGACGATCTCGCGCTGCCCGGCGATCTCGACGCCGTTCGGGCGGAGGTGGCGGAGCTGAGGCGGAGGCTCGATGCGCTCGTCGACAGGCTCGGCATCGACGACCTCTGAGCCCGCTCAATCCGCGGCGTCGCGCAGCACCCTCGCCACCTCGAACCTGACCTGGAAGTCGCCGTCATCGGAGCGCGCCGCGACGGCGCCGCGGCTCGGCCCGACGCCGATCTCGCCGAGGGCCCGCACTGCCCGCCACCTCATCCACGGGTCGTCGTCTCCGAGGGCATCTTCGAAGAGGTCCCGGAGCCGCTCGTCGCCCAGGTCGGCGGCCACGTCGACGGCGGTCCGGCGGACCACGCGGGACCGGTCGGACCAGCCCGTGCGGATCGCCGTCTCCGCCCGGTCGGAGTCGGTGGACTCGGCGAGCACCGCGACGGCGATGCGGCGCACCCTGGGGTCGGCATCGGCGAGCGCTTCAGCCAGGCGGGGGGTGTTCGCCGGATGGTCGGGGTCGAGGAGATGGAGTTCGCTGCCGGCGACCGGCAGCGAGCGGCCTTCGGCGACGAGCTCGTCGCGGCTGCGCTCCTCGCCGCCGCGGGCACCGTGCGGGAACAGGTCGGTCACGAGACCGAGCAGGGCATCGAGGCGGTCCTCCCACTTCGATGACCGATCGAGGCCGATCGTGACGAAGTCGCCGGCGACCATGACGTCGGTGACGTCACCTTCGGCGAAGAGCCGCTCGACGCGATCGTCACCGGTCCTCTCGCCCCGGCGGTACCACGTTCCCGGGGCGGGCGCGCCGCCGATGTCGAACTTGACCTTCCTCGGGTGGGGGGTCGCCTCGGGTACGACCGGCCCCTCGAAGACGCGGTCGAAGATGTTCGGCGACGTGTTCGCGGCGCCATGGACGTCGATGACGTAGCGGTCCTCCCTCACACCGTGGCCGACGACGATGCCGTCTTCGAACCGAAGCTCGTCCCACCACGCCCCGGCCATCTTGGGGGCGACGAGGTCGCTGAGCCGTTCGTCGTCGGCGTCGCCCCACGGAGCCCGGGAGAAGAGCCTCTTCAGCAGCGTCTTGTAGGGGACGAGCTCGTGGAACTCGAGGTGGGACGCCACCGTCGGCGTCATCCAGTCGGACACGCGGGCGAGGTGGCCGCTCGACGTGACCGCGGCCCGGGCATCGTCGAAGTCGGCATGGCGGTCCATGGAGCCAGCATGGCACACGTCGGCTTCCCCGGTCGGAGCTGGTTGACTGGGCGCCGTGAGCGACGAAGCCCGGTCGATCGACGACATCGTGGCCGACGCCCGCGATCGAATCGAGCGTCACACCCCGGAGGCGGCGCTGGCGGCACAGCAAGGCGGCGCTGTCATCGTTGACACGCGGGACTCCGCCGATCGTGCCCGCGAGGGTGGGATCCCGGGAGCGGTGTGGGTGCCGCGGAACCTCCTCGAGTGGCGTGCGGACCCGGCGGCCGAGTACGCCGACGAGCGCATCGCCGATCGGTCGCTGCAGCTCATCGTCGTGTGCAACGACGGCTACTCCTCCAGCCTCGCCGCGGCCAGCCTTCGCGAGCTCGGCTTCGCCGCCGGCGACGTCGTCGGCGGGTACCGGGGCTGGGTCGCCGCCGGCCTTCCGACCGAACCGGCGGACGGGGCGCCGCCCTAGAGCTCCGGGTCGGTGTGGCGGAGGAGCCCGAGGACGATGCCGTCGACGACCGCCTTCCACGATGCGTCGATGATGTTCTCGTGCACGCCGATCGTGCCCCAGGTCGTGTCGGCGTCCGAGTGCTCGCAGAGCACGCGCACCCTCGCGCTGGTGCCGTCCGACGAGTCCAGGTCGCGCACGCGGTAGTCGGTGAGCCGGATCCGGTGGAGCTGGGGGTAGGCGTCTGCCAGGGCCGCGCGCAGCGCCCGGTCGAGCGCGCTCACCGGCCCGTCCCCTTCCCGGGTCGCCACGATCCGCTCGTCACCGACGTGGACCTTGACCGTCGCTTCGGCGACGACGCCTCCGTTGCGGGATTCCACGTAGACGCGGTACGACTCGAGCCGGAAGAAGTCCTGCTTCCACCCCTGCGCCTCGCGCAGCAGCAGCTCGAACGAGCCGTCGGCGGCCTCGAACTGATAGCCCCGATGTTCGAGCTCCTTGATTCGATCGACGACCGCCTGCGCCTCGGCCGCCGTGAGCTCGAGGCCCTGGGCTTCGGCTTTGGCGAGCACCGTCGACCTCCCCGCCAGCTCCGAGACGACGACCCGGGTTGCGTTGCCGATGGCAGCCGGACTGAGGTGCTCGTAGGCATCCGGCTTGCGGGCGAGCGCGGAAGTGTGAAGCCCCGCCTTGTGGGTGAACGCGGACGTGCCGACGTAGGGGAGGTGAGGGTCGAGGGTGAGGTTGACGATCTCGGCGACATGGTGGGACACGGTGGTCAGCCGCTCCAACCTGTCCGCCGGGACCGTTTCGTACCCCATCTTGAGTGCCAGGTTGGGGATGAGCGAGCAGAGGTCGGCGTTGCCGGTTCGCTCCCCATAGCCGTTGACGCACCCCTGGACCTGGTGGACCCCCTCGAGGACGGCGGTGATGGAGTTGGCGACCGCCATGCCGGCGTCGTTGTGGAAGTGGCAGCCCAGCGTGGCGTCACCCAGCTGCTCGCCGACCTCACCGACGATGCGGCGGACCTCGTGGGAGAGGAACCCGCCGTTGGTGTCGCACAGGACGATGCGCTCGGCCCCGGCGTCACGGGCCGCCCGCAGGACGGCCAGGGCAAATCCGGGATTGGAGCGGTACCCGTCGAAGAAGTGTTCGGCATCGAAGAACACCCTCCTTCCCATGCGTCGCAGGTAATCGACGGAGTCCTCCACCATCGCCACCGCCTCGTCGGGTGTGGTGCGCAGCGCATGCTCGACGTGGTAGTCCCATGATTTGCCGACGAGGCAGACGACATCGGTGGCCGCCGCCAGCAGCGCCGCGATCTGCGGGTCTTCGTCGGCCGTGGCGCCCGATCGCCGGGTGGCTCCGAAGGCGGTGAGCGTTGCCGTCTTCAGGTCCAGCTCGTCGCGAGCGCGAGCGAAGAACTCGTCGTCCTTGGTGGGGTTGGCACCGGGCCACCCGCCCTCGATGTAGGCGACGCCGAGGTCGTCGAGGAGGCGGGCCACGGCGAGCTTGTCCCGCGCCGTGAGCGAGATGCCCTCCTGCTGGGTCCCGTCGCGCAGGGTCGTGTCGTAGATCTCGACGGTGGGTGTGTTCGTCATGGCGGTCCGTTCTGGTGCTCGATGGTCGCCCCAACAGAAAACCCTCCGGGGGCGGAGGGTTCGTTGCGGCGCACACGCCGGCGTGCGGCGTCTGCGCCTACGGAATGATGATGCGAGTCTGCGGGATCATGTCGGAGGGGAGTATCACCGCCGGTGGCGGTGGCGTCAAGGCCTGCCGTTGCCGCCGTCGGCCTCCGGGTTCCTGTCTCAGGTCGTCGTGATCGCTTCGGCGAGCGGGGCGGCGAAGCGTCGCAGGGAGTCCGTCGTCTCCTGCGACTCGACACCGGCGACGAATGACCGGGCGATCGTCACGCACGCGAGGGGGCCTGCGGCGACGGCGACTGCAGCGTGTTCGGAGGTGTCGATGGGCGCGGCCCAGCGTGTCAGGCGGGTGGCGTCGGCGCGTCCCGCCGTCTCGACCAGGAACGCGGTCAGCTGCTGGTGGGCGGCGGTGGGGCCGGCATCGGGATGGAGCTTCGCCCCGAGGCTGATCACCCCGCCGGCCCGGTCCAGCAGTCGCTCCAGGCGTCCCGGCGCCGTCCGTGGAAACCAGACAGGGGCGAGGGCGGCACCGGCGGCGATCGAATGCACTCGGTACGCATCCGAGTCGAACACGGCGGCGGCGGAGAGGGCGACCGCCGCCAGGTCGCACGTCGGGGCGTAGCGGCCGAGGTGGCGTTCGAAGAATCCGATGCCGTCGGGAGTCGAGACCTCCATGTACCCCCAGGCCGCGAGACCTCCGTGGGGTGCGTCCGGACCGGCGAAACCACCGAGCATGGCGGCGACGTCGTCGACGGCGAGGTGCGCTGCCGCGCTCAGCACGTCCGCCGCATCAGCGGTGGTTCGGTCGAGGGCGTGGTACACCAGGCACAGCGCCGAGGGGATGTCCCGCCAATCCACGCGCTCCGGGTCGATCATCGCGATGGCAACCGCGCCGGCGGCGGCGGGCGCTGGGTCCTCGTGGCGGAGCGTGCGTACCGCGCTGCGGCGGGCGAACCCGAGCAGCGTGTAGAAGTCGTCGAGCGTGAGGTCGCGCCGCATCGTGGTCCGCTGGTCGTTGCCGGCGCTGCCGAACGCGGCCACGACGCCGGAGACCACGTCGTCGGTGGGGCTCGGCACGAAGCGGGCGAGGTCGTGTTCTCCACGCCAGAAGGCGTATCTCGCTTCGCCGATGGGGCCTGATCCGCCACCGTGGACGGCGCGGTGGCGGCGCTCGGCTTCCGCGGCTGCGGCGAACTCGGCGCCGATGACGAACTCGTCGTCTCCGGCGTCGCCCGGTGACGGTGGGGTCATTGCGGTCATCGTAGGCTGAGCCGTGCCGCCCGCTCGCGACCGCCGCCCCGCCTGGACTCACCCTGGCCCGAGGCGGGGTAACCTGGCGGCGATGAGCGACGTGCGGCGCTGGCGGTCTTCGAGCGGTTGACGGCCTCCCCGTGCGTCGATGATCCGCCGGAGGCCGGGGCCCCGGCGGTTTCTCGTTTCGCAGGCAGACGGAGATGACGGTGAACGGCAAGCGGAAGGTCTTCTCGGGCGTCCAGCCCACGGGCAACATGCACATCGGAACGTACGTCGGGGCGTTCCGCAATTGGGTCAAGCTCCAACACGAGTACGAGGCGATCTACTGCGTCGTGGACCTCCATGCCCTCACCGTCCCGGCCGACCCGGCGGAGCTTCACCGCAACCGGATCGAGGCCGTCAAGGTGCTCCTCGCCGTCGGTATCGACCCCGACCGTTCCCTTCTCTACATGCAGAGCCAGGTCCCCCAGCACGCCGAGCTCGCCTGGATCCTGGGCACGATGACGCCGACCGGGGTCCTCAACCGGATGACCCAGTTCAAGGAGAAGTCGGCGCGCGCCGGGGCGAACCTCGGCCTCTACTCCTACCCGGTGCTCATGGCCGCCGACATCCTGCTCCACCGCGCCGACCTCGTCCCGGTGGGCGATGACCAGCGACAGCACCTCGAGATGACCAGGGATCTCGCCGAGCGCTTCAACAACAGGTATGGGGACGTCTTCCCGCTCCCGGAGGCGCTCATCCCCGAGACGGCAGCGAGAGTCATGTCGCTCACCGACCCGATGTCGAAGATGTCGAAGTCGGACCCGAACCCGCGCAGCTCCATCTTGATGCTCGACGCCGCGGACGACATCCGCAAGAAGATCAAGGCGGCGGTCACCGACTCGGAGCCGACGGTGGCTCACGATTGGGATGCGAAGCCCGGCATCACCAACCTCCTCGAGCTCATGGCCGCAGCGACCGGGCACCCCGTCGATGCGCTCGTCGGCGAGTATGCGACGACCGGCTATGGCGTGTTCAAGGACGCGGTCGCCGACGCCGTCATCGAGCTCGCCGCCCCCATCAGGGCCCGCTACGGCGAACTCGACGACGAGGAGGTCGCCAGGCTCCTCGAAAGGGGCGCGGACGACGCCCGTCGCAGTGCCGAGCGCTACCAGGCGGAGGTGCGGGCCGCGGTCGGTCTCGACTCCGTCTGAACGGCGTCGAGACCGGAGGATCCACCACCACGGAGGCGCCCTCGGTGTGCCCGGGCGCCGAACCCATCACGCCCCGTCGGGCCCATAGCCGGGTCCATGCTCGCCGGGCACGGCGGTGTGACCGCTCGCGAGCGTCTCGAGGAAGTGGGCGATCCCGGCGACCGTGAGCTGGGTGCGCAGTGACGGCACGATGTCGAACGCATGGGTCGCCGCCGGGATCGGAGCGAACGCGACCGGGGCCCGGGACCGTCGCCGCAGCGCCTCGACGAAGTGGCGCGACTCGTCGATCGAGACGAGTGAGTCGTGCGTGCCGTGGAGCACGAAGAACGGGGGGGCGGCCTCGTGTACCTGGTCGATCGGCGACGCCGCCCGGTACCGATCCTCGGCCCGTCGCGGTGATGCCTTCATGACGCCACGCGGGATCACCGGCCAGGGATCCCTCGTGCCGTTGCGGTTGAGGAAGTCGTAGATGCCGTAGAGCGTGACGACGCCCTGCACGGAGGTGTCCGCCGATTCGAACCGAGGCTGGTACTCGGCCCGCTGGGCGGTGAGCGCCGTCAGCGCGGCGAGATGGGCGCCCGCGGAGCCCCCCGTGACGTATATGCGGCGAGGATCCACACCGTGCTCGAGGCCGGCGGATCGCAGCCAGGCGAGCGCCCTCTTCAGCGCGACGAGCTGGTCGGGGAAGGTGGCCCGGGGGACGAGGGGGTAGCTGACGCTGGCGACGATCCAACCCGCCGACGCCATGCGGTGGATGAGCGGCCGTCCCTGCTGGCGCCTGTTGCCGCCGCGCCAACCGCCACCGTGGATGTGCACGAGTGTCGGCGCCGGGGAACCGTCGTGGGACCGGCGCCGGTAGAGATCGAGGCCGAGCCCGGGTGCATACTCGAGGTCGGGGATCCGCGCCACATCGCGGGGAATCCGGTACGGGTTCGAAGTCATCAGCGCGATCGCGTCGATCCGGCGCCGCGGCGGCGACGTGAGGCCGATCTCGGCGAGCGCCGCCGCCACCGCCGGCAAGGCCGTTCGCGCCCGCACGAGGAGGACCGCATAGAGGGCCCAGGTGATCAGCGTGAGCCAGAGCCCCACCCGTCCTGCCCTGCGCTCCAGCGCCCCGGCGGAGACGGCCACGAGAACGAACGTGCCCCAGATGATCACCCGGATGGGGATGAGTTCGGCGGTCAGCATCGCCACGAGCCAGGGTGGCCGGCGCAAGGGATGCCGCTCGGTCCGCGGCGGGCGCAGCGCCGTGATCGCACCGAAGACCGCAATGATCGAAACGACGAGGAGGACGTTGGCCACGAGGGCCGAGGTTACGTTGCCGGGCACCGGCGCCGGACGTCTCAGACGACGCTGCGCCGCAACTCCTCGGTGGCGGGGGTCGGGCTCGGGAGCGGCAGGGTGAGCTCGAAGACGCTGGCCGAGTCGCGGTAGGAGTAGATGAGGTCGCCGCCCATTGCCCGGGCGAGCCTGCGAGAGACCGCGAGACCGAGCCCCACCGACGCCGGCTGGGTGGCTGGGCTGTGCGCGCGCTGATACGCCTCGAAGATCCGCTCCCTCTCGGGCTCCGGGATGCCCGGACCATCGTCGATGACGCGCACAGAGGCCGCCGCGGCGCCTGGGCGCACGACCACTCTGACGTTCCCGCCGCCATAGCGGAACGCATTCGAGAGCAGGTTGCGGACGATCTGACGCACCCGGGCCGGGTCGCCCCTGCCCTTGACGTCGCGGCCGTCCACCTCGAGGTCGACCGCGGGGGGCGTGTCGATGGCCTCGAGGACCTGCTCCACCTGAGCGCGCAGATCGACTTCGACGTCGGCGACGAAGACCGTCCCGTTGTCGCTGCGGCCGATGACGAGCAGATCCTCGATGAGGTGGGTGAGGTCCTGTGCCTCCCGGGCGGCGAGGCCGAGCAGCTCACGGCGCTGCCGGTCGTCGAAGGCGTCGCCATCACCCTCGAGCAGCTCGATGAACCCGAGCACGGATGTGAGCGGAGTGCGCAGCTCGTGGCTGACGCTGGTGATGAACCGGTCCTTGTCGCGGTTGATCCGCTGCAGCGTCTTGACGTCATGGCGGTGGCGCTCCGCATGGAGCCACATGAGGTAGCCGGCGATGAGCATCCCGAGGAGCGAGAGGGCCGGCACCAGCCACCACAGCCATCGTTCTCGTTCCGCCGCGATCGAGCTGACGATGGCCTCCTTGATCTCCACCGCCTCTTCCGATTGGAGGTCGGTGAGAAGCGTCCGCAGCCGGGTCTCGTGGACCAGCGTGGTCGCGTGGTACGTCGCCATCGTGTTCTCGCCTTCGCCCTCGGCGGCGTGGAGCTCCTCGATGGAGAGCTCATAGTCGCGCAGCGTGTCGAGCAGCGTCCCCACCAGGGGCCGGTTGGCCGACGGCAGCATCGGGATCAGCTCGACCGCGGCGGTGCGGAACGAATCGAGCGCCGCAGTGACCTCGGGATGGTCGTCGAGGTCGGGGTGATCGCCGGCAGCCCCGGTCACGTCGAGCGGGTCCCCGGGCTCCGCGGTGTCCCTCTCGCCGGAGGAGGTGTCCTCTCCGGAATGGTCGGCGATGGGGGCAACGAGGCCGGCGGTGTGGCCGGCGATGGCCTCGATGCTGCGCTCCATCTCGAGGACGAGCAGCGCCTCCTCAGCCTCCTCGCGCATCGCAGCGCCGGACTGCGAGCTCCGGCCGAGGGCGAAGAGGATCCCGACCGTAGCGGCGACGAGGCACACCACGAGTGTCCCGGCAAGGACCGGAACTCTCAGCCTGTTGTACACACCCATGGCCGCCCCGCGGTCGGTCTGGCCCCCCTTGGGATCCGTATCGGCCGACGCAAGGCCGACCTTGATCGGCACGCTCGGCTGCGTCCCGGTCGGGTCGGGGTCCCGGTGGGGCTCTGGTACGCTGCGCGCGGCACGCCGGCGCCGGAGGGGAGGGCCGTTCGCTCGTGGAGATCGACATCGGCATCGCCAAATCAGGGCGCCGCGCCTGGGGGTTCGACGACATCGCCATCGTCCCCTCACGGCGGACCCGGGACCCCGACGACGTCGACCTGAGTTGGGAGATCGACGCCTTCACCTTCGATCTCCCGATGATGGCTTCCGCGATGGATTCGGCGGTGAGCCCGCGCACCGCCATCGAGATCGGGAGGCTCGGAGGACTCGCGGTGCTCAACCTCGAGGGGTTGTGGACCCGGTATGAGGACCCGCTCCCGGTGTACGCCGAGATCGGCGCCGCCGCACCCTCGGAGGCGACGCGGACGATCCAGAAGGTGTACGAGGAGCCGATCAAGCCCGAGCTCATCACGCGTCGAGTCGAGGAGATCAAGGCAGGAGGTGTCATCGCCGCGGGAGCGCTCACGCCCCAGCGCGTCGAGCGCTACCACGGTGCGGCCGTCGAGGCCGGCCTCGACATCCTCGTCGTCCAGGGCACCGTCGTCTCCGCCGAGCACGTCTCGACGCGGACCGAGCCGCTCGACCTCTTCGCGTTCATCCGGGCGTCGGAGGTCCCCGTCATCGTCGGCGGGGTGGCGTCGTACCCCGGCGCCCTCCACCTCATGCGGACCGGCGCCGCCGGCGTCCTCGTCGGTGTCGGCCCGGGCGCCGCGTGCACGTCCCGGGGCGTGCTCGGGATCGGTGTGCCGCAGGCAACGGCGATCGCAGACGCCGCCGGGGCCCGCACCGCCTACCTCGAGGAGACCGGACGCTACGTGCACATCATCGCCGATGGCGGCATGCGCACTGGGGGCGACATCGCCAAGGCGATCGCCTGTGGGGCCGATGCCGTCATGCTCGGGTCACCGATCACCGCCGCGGAGGAGGCGCCCGCCCAGGGACACCACTGGGGCATGGCGACGTTCCATCCGACCCTGCCGCGGGGCGCCAGAGTGAGCACGGGCCGGCTGGGAACGCTCGAGGAGATCCTCGTCGGGCCGGCGCACGAGAACGACGGCCGGCGCAACCTGTTCGGAGCGCTCCGCGTCTCGATGGCGACGACGGGCTACGCCAACGTCAAGGAGTTCCAGAAGGCCGAGGTCATGGTGGCCCCTGCCCTGCAGACCGAGGGCAAGCGACTGCAGCGGTCCCAGGGCGTCGGTATGGGGTGATGGCGGATCCGTCGCCGTCGGGCCGGGCCTCGCAGGGTGATTTCGACGTCGTACTCGTCGTCGACCTGGGAGCACAGTACGCCCAGCTCATCGCGCGGCGGGTGCGCGAGGCGCACGTGTACTCCGAGATCATCTCCCGGGAGACGTCGGCCGACGAGATCAGGGCCAGGGACCCGGTGGGGATCATCCTCTCCGGCGGTCCCGCCTCCGTCTACGCCGAGGACGCCTATGAGCTGGATCCCGCCATCTTCGAACTCGACGTTCCGATCCTCGGCATCTGCTACGGCCATCAGGCCATCGCCCACGCCCTCGGCGGCGAGGTGGCACGCAANNCGAGCCGAGCTGACCGTCGCCGGGGGCGCGCTGTTCACCGATCAGCCGGCCGAGCAGGTCGTGTGGATGAGCCACCGCGATGCCGTCGTCCTCCCTCCCCATGGGTTCGTCGTCACGGCGAGCACGAGTGATTCACCGGTGGCGGCGATGGAAGACCCGGTGCGACGGATCCACGGTGTCCAGTTCCACCCGGAGGTCGCGCACACCGTTCGCGGCGGGGAGATGCTGCGCCGGTTCCTCTACGACGTGTGCCGCGCTCGCCCCACGTGGACCCACGTCGGCATCATCGAGCAGTCGGTCGCTTCGATCCGCGCCGCCGTGGGCAACGGCACCGTCATCTGCGGACTCTCCGGGGGCGTTGACTCGTCCGTCGCCGCCGCCCTCGTCCACAAGGCGATCGGCGATCAGCTGGTGTGTGTGTTCGTCGACCACGGCCTGCTCCGCAAGGGGGAGGCGGACCAGGTCGAGGAGACGTTCCGGGCGTCGTTCCACGTGAACCTCATCCACGTCAAGGCTGAGGATCGCTTCCTCTCCGCCCTCGAGGGCGTCACCGACCCCGAGGCGAAGCGGAAGGCGATCGGCGAGACGTTCATCCGGGTCTTCGAG
>JABAOE010009355.1_pt8 | contig 11914 bp, 16 predicted proteins | sample 7062141 | NCBI WGS metagenome assembly JABAOE01 (sample SAMN14538627, study PRJNA623070) | marine sediment metagenome | biome: marine biome [ENVO:00000428]; feature: marine pelagic biome [ENVO:01000023]; material: deep marine sediment [ENVO:00002113] | place: India: Gulf of Khambhat ...
GTCTCACTGTATAGTGATGCCAGAGTCCATTGTAATAAACTACGGCTGGGTCGAGTATCATTTTGTCAGTTTCTAGCTGGGGTCCTTCAGCTTCAAATGGGGTGTCAAGGCTATCAGCGTGGGCGCTGAAGAGCTGAGGATACATGATTCCGGGAGGGTGAAAGGTGAAGTAAAGTCTTAGTGATCTATCTTCTAGCTCTAAAAGTGTGGGGTCAACGGGGTTCGGTGAGCCTGGGCCTATTTTTTCTGGGTCAAAGCCTTTTCCTTGGAATTGGATTTTATTCACTGGGGTCCATGTCTTCCCCAAATCATCTGAGATGGTGTATGCGATGACGTCGAACATCTCTTCATTTACGAAGCTGAAGTATTGGAATGTGGCTATCAACCTGCCATCTGTTGTGAGCAGCAGATTTGGCACACCGGCACGGTCTACGAAGAGTTTTTCTCCTTCAAATTTCAGTCCGTCCCTAGAGGTGGCCATGTAAATGCTTCCTTCCCAGGGCGCAGATTCTTGGAAGTTGTCAATGAGCCAGGATGGTTGGGGTGTTTTATCGGTTTTGTAGACAACGTCGAGGTCATATTTTTTGACCTGTGTTTGGATTGTGGTTGTTGTTGAACTTGTTGAGGTTGTTGTTGTGGTCGTGGTGGTCTGGCTGGTTGATGTAGTACTGGTGGAAGTAGTGGTAGGTATAGAATTTGTTTTCGTGGTTGGTGGTTGTGTGGGTCTGGAGGTTTCAGGTAAATGAGGCGCAGGAGTCTCCGGGACAATTGTTGTTTGTGGCGAATCTGTTGTCTGGACTTGAGAAGTTTCGCTAGCACAACCTGAGCTTAGAACTACAGCTGATAATAAAATCCAGATTAATGCAACTCTCCTCAACCCTATCGCCTCAGAGAGAATAGGAATCAGGTTATTTAAAGGTTATGAGCCGAGAAGGTATTTTCTTATCTTAACAGCACTCTCTAAGATTGAAAAAATTGCTATAAATGGTATGATAAAAAAGTATAAAATATCTCGAACAAAATTTGCATTAGGATTGTCGGTAACAGTAGCGTTGTATATTGCATCGATAAATCCTATTTCTGCTGAGGGTATAATAAAAAACCATATCGTAGCAAATACGATACTAAAGATAATGATTATTTTTTGTTCTGCGTCCATAAAAAGTCATATCCAGTCTTTTTCCCCGAGCTTCTGCGGAATATAAGTATCAGTCATAAACGTGATACCGTGCTTGGCAAGCGCCTGCAGCTCAGCCTTCTCCTTCGTCTTGATCATGAGTTTTAACTCCTTCGTCCAACGCTTATTACGCTTAATCCACGGGTGATCCAGCATGCCCTGAGCCTTCTTCATATCCCAATCCGTCATCTTCAACCGCGCCGCCTTCGGAACATTAAACTTATCAAGATCAGTTGGAAGAAGCCCAAGTAGCTTCGCATCAGGAACCGCAAGATAAGGCGACTCAAAGGAGAGCGCTATGCTCCCCCGCTTATAGCTGCTGCATATCTGCATTCCGTAGCTGTCGCTGTCAGTGAGAATATACACGGGCAATCCCTTCTCCTTGTTAAGAAGCCGGATCAACCTCCTAGTTGCAATGTCAGGCTGACCCTTACCAGTGATGAGCAGACAACTGTTCTTCTTGTGGTAATCCTCCTCAATCAACCGGATCATGGCCGCATCTTTCTCCACGACAAGCACATATTCTGCCCCGCAGTCCTTGATCTTGACTTCGTCGATAAAAGGGCTGATACTCCATCCGCCCCGGCCCAATCGGTTGCAGTTGAATGTGTCGCCGCCCTCCTGAAGCGTGAGATCGCCTATGCACGTGCCCTTCGCGGCTGCGACAACCCGGAGATTTGGCCGTGTGACCCCGATTGTGACCGCCAAGTCCTCGATGATACTGTCTGAAACCTTCTGCTCCTTTTTGAAGAGCTCAGGGTCCTGGTAATATATCTCCCGCTTTGTCAGGTGTTTTGCGCGCTGCGCCGCTTCCTGAATCACGCTAAGAACCAGAAGCGTCTGGGCAAATGCAGCAACTGTACCAGTGTTATGAAATGAGCGGCTCGACTGATTCCGCCCCAGGTATATGACATCTTTTTTCTCGTCGTAGATAATGTTACTTGCAGCCCGTGTGGGAACCTCAAAGGTCGGGTTCTTCCTTTTCTCAATATCTTTATGAACATCTCTTGCAATGGAATCAACAATACCCACAAGCTCTTTTGCTGCGACATCATCGCGGATCTCAATCTTCGACTTTGACATCCTCTGCCTCCGACTTCTGAACGATTGGCTGAGAGGCCTCTGGCTCCTCAAAAACCATAGGCCGCCTCCGGCTGATCTCCTCAATTAAAGAATTGTAGACCTCGTTTTTATCTGCATCAATCATCTTTGAAAGGGTTTCGGAAACCACCCTCGCATATTTTTCTAGATACTTTCGCACTTGGCCAGCGTGCTTATCCTTTTCAAGCTTTTTCACATGCTCGCCGAGCTTTCTAGCTGCAGCCTGCACCGCGAACTTTATCTCCGCCGCTATCACGTCATCTGCTCCTATGGCTTGCTTTGCTACTCCCAGGTATTTGAGCTGCGGGGATGTGACGTGGACCACGAAGATAACCGGTCCGCTGGGCAGCTCTCCTCTGCGTCCCAGCTTGTATCTCGGCCAGTCAATATCCTTAAGCGTCTGGGTTGTGATGTCCGATCCGAACTCATAGATGAGAGGTGTGCAATTGGCGATTCGAATGAGCTTTTCCTGATCCTTCATTTCGCTTGGGATTTTGCCGCCGTACATGCCGAGGACCTGCACTTGAATCGGCCGACCGCTTGTGCTCGAAGGCTTTCTTTCTATGAAAAAGTGGTTTTCAGGCTGGTATAATGTTACGAATCCGTCTATGAAAACGTCCTTTGGAATGGGCATGAGCGAGTCGATGGGAGGCGCCGGAAAGAACATAGAACGCAGTGTCTCGGTTAGAAGCCTGACCTTGGTTTCGTCAGAAAGGATCATGTTCACCGTTGTCTTTGGTGTGAACGGTGGCTTGGGGAGATCAGCAGATTCGATCTTAAAGAGTTTAATAATGTCGTCGTTACTCAGGAACCGGATGTTTTTCCCTGGAGCGAGTCTACCCTTCAAGACAAGCTTTGCAGCAAAGGCATAGTCGATATCCTGGTCTCTGACAAGCACTTTTTCCAGGTAATATTCGATCTTGGCAGAACCTTCTTTTTTCAGCCGAGCGACTTTATCGCTCTGGGCAATCCGCTTCACAATGTCGCCTGCAAAAAATCCTTTCTTATCAAAGTACATAAGAATCGAGGTTCTTTCTATGAGGCCGTCAATGCTCTTGCCTCCAATCCGGCAGAAGGCGCGCTTGAGAAAACCAGATACCCAGATACTCCTCTCTCTGGACTGGGCTGCGAGCATATCCTTAAGCTGACCGATATCTACCGAGTTGGGATGGGGCGGCACAGGGGTTGGGATGGGTATGCTTGAGCCGCTGCGTTTCTCATATACTATGGGAGTCCCATTTTCATGAAAGTTGAATGTTATATATGGGTGCACGGCTGCCATGCGTTTCATGAACTCTTTTATATTGGTCCTTGCCCGAGGGTAATCGCCGATGAGATAAAGGCTCATCCTGGTTCCGTGCTCAGAAAACTCGTCTTCAAATGGTTCTTCCAAAATTTTAGTTACCTTGCCTTTACCGTAGTCATAGACATGGCGGTGCGGCTGTTTTTCAAAATAAGTTTTACTAATGATTTCTGCAGGCTTTCCGGTGGACTGGTTTGAATAGATTGCTGCTGCCTTCCAGCCGATTCCTTGCTGACTGCGTGATGCCTTGTACTCCACTGTCCCTGTTCCACCGGCGCGCATGATGATTGCAACCTTGCCTTTGGGTATGCCGATCCCGTTGTCTTCGATGCTTATGAAAAGTTCTCCGCGGGACTTGTCGATTATCTCAACTCGGACCGTGATATGAGCCTCGTAGTCCTGGGAGTGACCTGATTTTTTCTGCGACTCACGTGCCTTGTCGATCGCGTCAGCTGCATTCTGCACGCCCTCGATAATCGTTTGAAATGGCGCCCTTGATTTCTGCCCGAAACCCGTGTCCACTCGCTTGAGAAGCTGCTCTGCAGACTGCAGCCTGATGTGGCCATGGATTGCATCCTCAACCTCCTTTCTTGCCCTGCGTGTCGTTTTGCTCGGCACTTCCTTAACCAATGGTTTCTCTTGTTGGACGGGCTCAATTATTGCCTCTTCTTTTACGTGAACCACTTCAGGAATCTCTTCTACGAGAGCCTCAGCCTGGAGGGCCTCTACATCTTCTTTCTTCTCTTCGGGTTTGGCCTTTTCTATGGTCTTGAACATCGAGTCAAGAAGGGTCTGTTGGTTGCTCACCTGCCCACCTCTGCAGTTTCTTTGAAATCAATGTTTATCTGGTTGAAAAATTCATCCCAGGTGATCTCTTTGGAAAGTCTTGATTCCAAATCTACCTTCATCTTTTTAAGCTCGATCTTTGTCGTCGTTTTTATTGGGATGCTGCTTGTTGCCGACATGTCCACCACACATGATTAAATGATTATATGAGCAAATAATCAAGGTTGCTTATAAATCTTTCGATTTCAATTAAATCAAACCGAATAATACCAGTTAAAAATTAATTAAAAGAGCAATTAAATAGCTTGTAATCGAGATTATTTTGAGCGTCATGATAAACGGTATGGGAAAAATCGAGACATTTGCAGGCACGTTAATTATGGCCGGCCTCACAGCTTTAGCCCTGGCAATAGCCTTAATAGCCATATTTTAATCCCCCAATAAAATTGATCACACTGGGAGGGAGATTTATAAATTCAATCCGCTCAGTGCTCATAGGGCTCATCACACTAACCCCATCGGGATTAATTCAGTTTGCCCATCATTCATCATCGCGGCAAATAAGTTGTTGATGTGGAAGTTTTTAACACTTTCGAAGCAAGTAAATAAATGGGCAATAGTTAAACGAGGTCTTCTCTCAACTCATCCGGGAGCATGTGCGGGATGTCATCAATGATCGGATACCAGCGGTTGCACTCGCTGCAGATAAGGACTTCACCTTTGATCTTCTTCGCCTCTCCACCGCACTTTGCGCATACATCCTTTCCCTTCACCCGGTCAGCAGGATAGCGGATATCACATTTCTCGCAGAATATGAAGTCATAATCCTTGTGATAGACTACGTCTTTTTTATCAATCGGGCAGGCAAGTATCTCCAAAAGCTCAGACGAAACCGGCATAAAACAGAATTAATTCCGACTTATTATTAAAGTTTTCTCCATTTCACCTTACCAAAACCTTTTTCATCGTTCAGCTTGCACATCAAAGTCAGGTGAAATGAAAATGATAATTGCAGTTTCAGGCAAAGGCGGCGTTGGCAAAACCATGCTTTCCGCCCTACTAGTCAAGGTGTTTTCAGACGAAAACCAGGACCTTCTTGCAATCGATGCAGACCCGGACTCAAATCTTCCGGAGGCCCTGGGAATAAATGTGGAAAAGACAATCGGCGATGTGCGAGAGGAAATACTTGAATCCCGTAACCGCTCGCCAGGAAAAACTCTGCACGACGTCCTTGAGTATCATACGCTGGGAACAATCGAAGAGACCGACAATTTTGATCTCCTTGCAATGGGCCGGCCCGAAGGGAGCGGGTGCTACTGCGCTGTAAACCACATGCTGCGGGAGATCATCGACAAGTGGGCCAAGGGCTACAAAACCGTTGTTATAGACACTGAGGCAGGGCTTGAACACCTGTCGCGCAGGACCACCCAGGACGTGGACACTATGATCGTTGTCACCGACACATCAAAACGCGGCATCGAAACTGCAAAGAGGATTAAAGTCCTGGCCGCTGATCTTGACATTGATTTCAAAAAGCTCTATGTAGTGATAAACCGTGCCGACTCCGGTATGGCAGAGGGAATCAAAAAAGACCTTGAAAAGTCCGGCCTCGAAGTTTTGGGCGCAATCCCAGAGGACCGAAATGTATTGGAATTTGACTACAATGGGAGGCCGCTACCGGAACTCCCCGCAGGCTCGCCGGCACTAGTTGAGATACTGAAGATAAAGGATCGGCTCACAGGCGCATCATAAGAGATATGTCACGAAACGAGCCCCGGCCAATCGTAACATACGCTCTGCTAACCGTTAACATCACGTTATACATCTACCTCGCTATTCAGAGCAGGGACATATTTGTAATCGACACCACCCTCATGGAGCGATACGGCTTTGTGAGGAGGCTGTTTCTGGACGGCGCATATTGGCAGATAGTAACAAGTATGATAACCCATTTCGACCTCCCACACCTCGGCTACAACATGGTGTTTCTCGCATTCTTCGGATCAAAGGCAGAAACGCTCTTTGGAAGGACACGAACACTACTTTTCTATATCCTCTTCGGAGCAGCAACTTCGATTGTGTCATTTCTGTATCCACTAGGCACTATATCAGCCGGTGCATCGGGCGCGATATACGGTCTCCTCGGAGCAGACCTCTCAGCCCAAAGAGGCAAATATCCCAACGGACTGTCAAGCTCGATTCTCTACGGATTCGTGTTCTTCATATGGGCAGCGGCAACAGGCTTTCTCGCACACCTCGTGGGGCTCATAATCGGATTCGTCGCAGGTTATCTGGCAAGCAGGGACTGGTATGTGGAGGGCGAGGAAATAGTGGGCGACAATAATAATTATATAGAATAACGCCTAGATGCTCCCTATGAATCTTGAGGAGTTGCTGTCGTCTTTTGCTGATTCAGATGAGATTGAACTTGAAAATGTGAGCATTGACACCGAGGAGCTTATTTTGAAGGTGCAGCAAGCGCTTCTCAGCGCCGGTTTCCCGAGAGCTGTCGGAGCAGGGGTGGGAGAGGAGCTCGGACCCCTTGAATTCAAAACACCAATCCGTGATTATAAGGGTGAGGTTGTGGAGGTTCAGCTCGGCGCCACCAAGTCTGAGGGCGGGACTCGAAAGCATGTTGTGAAGCTTGGTGGGCAGAGTTCGCTCTATTGGTTTGAAGGCGGTATCAAAAATCGGCCAGTTGTGACATTCGACGTCTTTGACGTTGCGCCTCCGCTACCACGTGCAATCCGCCAGCACGTGGAGGACGTGTGGCATGACCCTGGCGAGTGGGCGAAGAAAGCGGTTAAGATGGGTGCAGACCTTGTGACTATTCATCTCACATCAACTGATCCCAACAATCAGGACTCAAGTCCCAGTGAGGCCGCAAAGGTTGTTGAAGACGTACTACAGGCAGTTGACGTCCCTCTCGTTATCGGTGGCTCTGGCACGCCTGAAAAAGATCCACTTGTTCTTGAAAAATGTGCCGAAGCAGCAGAAGGCGAGAAGTGCCTGCTTGCATCAGCAAACCTGGATCTTGACTATAAAAAAATCGCAAAGGCCGCAATCAAATACAAGCACAACGTCCTCTCGTGGACATCGATGAATATCAATGATCAGAAAAGTCTGAACCGTCTATTATTTGATGAAGGTCTTTCCCAGAGGCAAATCGTACAGGACCCAACAACAGGCGCTTTGGGATATGGATTGGATTATACTTATTCAATCATTGAGCGGATGAAGATAGGCGCTCTAAAAGGCGATGAAGAGCTTAAGATGCCAATTTCATGCGGTGTTACAAATGCCTGGGGCGCGAGAGAGTCATGGCTCAAAAACGAGTATTGGGGTCCACGTGAGCACCGGGGCCCACTCTGGGAAATAATGACTGGCGTTGCTGTTCTCATGGCTGGCGCCGATATCATGATGATGCTCCACCCCCTTGCGGTGAAGACTGTTAAAGACGTTATCCTTTCTATGACGGGTGAGAAGAAATCGAGACCTGTAAGATACGAGGAGTGGGTAACCCTTTGATGAATCACGGGAGTGTTTACAATAAATTTTTATACCTCCAGGGAAATTAGGTATCATGGAGGAGATCATCGTTCTGCGATCGAGCCAAAACGAGATTCTGTTAAAGGAGATTAATGACAAATTAAACGATGGAGTCCACAAAGTCCATCTGAGCGTTCGGCCCACGATAAACATTATTGCATCAATTCTCACTGCAGCACCGAATATCAAGCTCATTACCTGCCCGCCGAGCCTCTTCGAGCGTACGCCCAAGAAGATAAAAGATGCGCTAGCAAAGGTGAACGTAAGGTTCGAGGCGCTTCTTCTTACCCCTGGAAGACCTCGAATGCACTCTGATTCAAAGATCGATGAAATCTACAGTCAAAGCAAGAAGGGTTATTCGGCAAAGAAGATCTCAAGGGAATTGAAGATACCCCTGACCACCGTTTATTATTATTTGAACAAAAAATGAAACCAATGAACAAATGTCAGATGTGTAAAAGGCCGACTCAGGGGGCGCCTTTATGCGAGGCTTGTGAAAGCGAGGTTCTCAAAAAGCAAGGAAACATAGTGCTCTCAGTATCCGTGGTCTTGATTCTAGTGGGAGCGGTCTATTTTCTCTGGAATGAATACAGTGAAAAAAAATCCCAGATAGACCTAACTATTTTGACAGGCGCGCTCGAAAATTTCCTTGCCTCTGGAAACGACGCAGTACGCTCACCGTTTGTTGTTATTCCTGTTCTTCTTATCTTCATTGTATTGGCATTTTATTGGGGGGTCAGACTTACAAAGTGAGGTGAATTCATGTCAACTATAATGGTAGTGGACGACAATCCCGAGATAACAACCCTTGTTAAGCTCACACTTGAAATGGAGGGTTATGACGTAATAGAGGTTTCAAGCGGCAACGAGTGTCTTGGTCTTCTCTACAGCGGGGAGATTCCGGACCTCATTCTCCTTGACATCATGATGCCGGAACTCGACGGTTGGGAGGTCTCCCGAAGGATAAAGGCCAACGAGAAGCTAAAGGACATAAAAATATGCATGCTCACAGCAAAAGACACGACGATGGATGCCCTCATGAGCCTTGAATCTGCCCACGCAAACTGGCACCTCAACAAGCCTATATCACGGGAACAGCTAGTTGAAACTGTCAAGTGGCTTATTGAAACTCCACCCCAATGAAATCCTTAGATTAAAGCCCGGTTATTATCTCTTTGAGAGAGTTTTTGAGATTCTGTTGGTTGTCAAAAGTAGTTTGACCCGATTCGAGCTTTTTAATATCTACTGTCTTCAGCCGTTTTGAAGCATCAATTAATAGTGGAACCGCCCGCACAATGTTGTCAACGATTGTTATTGTCGCAGTTTTTGCTGTGCGAGAAAGGGGGTTGAGATCAACTGCTATAACTTTTTTATCCGCATCTATTAGGGCTTGGGTACGGTCACCATCCTCAAGGGCGACAAAAACCACATCAGCCCTATTGATGCCTTCTCTGTCAACCCTTCTCCTCTCGCTCTCAATCCCTTTTAATAGGGCTTCTGGCTCGACCCCATAGACCTGTTTTGCTCCATTTTCTTTTAGAATTTTTGCAATGACCCTGACTCTTTCCTCGGTCCGGTAAAAAAGGTTAATTTCGAGCTTCGCACCAAATATTTCCGAAAGCTCCACAAGCTCCCTTGGGCAGAGTACAGCCGTGTTCCCGTTAACGGATATCACAGGATTTTTTGCGCTCAGAAGAAGTTCTGCAGATGCCTCGATTGCCGAAAGAGCAGTTTGTGGTGTTCTTTCACCCAAAAGGTAATCAAAGGCTTCGCCCCTGCCGAAGGCGATAAGTCCCTCAAGTGCAGTAGCACCGGCCTTATATCCTTCGGTAAGTCGCTCTCTCTGCCTGAGAGAATCGTATCTAGGGTGACTCTTTGGAAGCATCTTTAACGTTGGAAAAACCGCCGGAGATCACGAGCTTCAATCCCTCATCAACAGTCATGTCAAGTTTAGTCACCTCATCCTCTGGAACAACGAGGAGTATTCCTGAAGTCGGGTTCGGCGAGGTTGGTATGAACACGTTTATCATCCTTTTTTTGGTCTTGGCCTGTATCTCCTCCACTCCCACTGCGGTTGTGAGGCCGATTACATAGACGCCCTTTCTGGGGTATTCCACTAGCACCACGCCCATGAAGCCGGGGGTGTGGTTTGCAAAAAAAGCGGTGCTTGCATGTTTTACGGTGGAGTAGATGCCTTTTACTAGCGGGAGTTTTAGGAGCAGGTTTTCAAAGGAGTTAACAAGCTTCTGTCCGATTGTGACTCGAGCAAAGGCGCCAAGGAGGATTATCAGAATAAACAGCACGAGCAAGCTGATTCCTGGAATATAAAACTGGCTTCCAGCAAACCCGATCAAGGTCGTGATAAAAGGCCGAAGGATGCTGTCAAGAAACCTAAATCCCACCACAAGCACATACACAGTGACTGCAAGAGGGACGAAGATGAGCAGACCCGTCAGAAACAGGCTCTTAATATTAGCTTTCATATCTGAGAATAGGAAATACTAGATGCATAAATAGATTTCTACAAACAAGCTTAAACACGTGACGCCCTGTTTCTCAGCAGGTGATCGGCGAGCACGAGTGCCACCATCGCCTCACATACTGGAAGCACCCTGGGAACGATGCAGGGATCATGCCTCCCCTCTACCTTTATTGTGGTCTCTTTCATCGCAGCGAAGTCTACGGTCCGCTGCTCTTTTGCAATCGATGAAGTGGGCTTGATTGCTGCCCGTACAACAATGGGCATGCCGCTGGATATTCCGCCTAATATCCCTCCTGAGTTGTTTGAGGTTGTAACGACTTTGCCATCTTGAATTATAAATTCATCATTGTTCTCTGATCCCCGCCTTCCTACAACTTCAAAACCTGCGCCGATCTCTACACCTTTCACTGCGCCAATCGACATAATTGCCTTGGCAAGGTCTGCGTCAAGCTTATCAAACACAGGCTCACCTAATCCGGCCGAAACATTCAAGGCTAATACTTCGACCACTCCTCCAACCGAGTCACCATCACTCTTCGCGGCAAGTATCGCTTTCTCCATCTTCTTTGCAGAAATAGGGTCAGCACATCGCACAGGATTTTTTTCTATATTCGTACGAATTTCACCAAATAAAGCAGCTGGAGCCTTTATCTCTGCCACCTCAACTGTGTGGCCAATGACCGTAACACCAGCTTGAGAGAGGAATTTCTTCGCAACCGCTCCAGCAGCAACACGACCCACAGTCTCTCTTCCCGAGGACCTTCCTCCACCTCTCCAGTCTCGAAGACCGTATTTCATAAAAAAGGTGTAATCCGCGTGATTGGGTCTAGCCAGGTCCTTAATTGACTTATAAGCACTTGAATCCTGGTCTTTATTATGCACTATCATTGCAATAGGGCTTCCAGTGGTTTTCCCCTCAAAAACTCCTGAAAGGATGGAAACATGGTCTTCCTCGCTCCTCGATGTTGTGAGAGCGCTCTGATCTGGACGACGCCTGTCCATCTCCAATTGAATATCTGCTTCTTTGAGTTCCAGTCCTGCCGGGCAGCCGTCAACAACCACGCCAACCGCCGCTCCATGGGACTCGCCAAAGGTAGTTATCCTGAAGACCTCTCCGAAAGTATTGCCGCCCATGCTACCTCTCCACCTCTACTCCTGCCTGTTTCAAGACGTCAAAAAACCCTGGAAAAGAGATGTCAACTGATTCTGCCCCGCTTATCACAGTCTCACCTTCAGCGCACGCCCCTAGGATTGCTAGCGCCATGACCATTCTGTGGTCTGCATGGCTATTAACCTTTCCCCCTTTGAGGCGATCTGCTCCTTCTATCACCAAATAGTCTTTTCTTTCATCTATTTTTACACCAAATTTTGAAAACTCTCTAGCGGAGGCAGACACCCTGTCTGATTCTTTGAACCTTGCGTGCTCGATATTTTTAATCTCAGTTTCGCCCTCTGCGGCGCATGCAAGAGCAGCGACTGTTGGCAAAAGATCCGGCGAGTCTCCAAGGTCTACATC
>JABAOE010006718.1_pt3 | contig 11913 bp, 13 predicted proteins | sample 7062141 | NCBI WGS metagenome assembly JABAOE01 (sample SAMN14538627, study PRJNA623070) | marine sediment metagenome | biome: marine biome [ENVO:00000428]; feature: marine pelagic biome [ENVO:01000023]; material: deep marine sediment [ENVO:00002113] | place: India: Gulf of Khambhat ...
GCAAGGCAACGCGTATTCTGGAGCGCCGCCTGCACGAATTGCAAAAAGGGGTCATGGATGTCCGCATGGTTCCGGTCGGGCAGTTGTTTGACAAGATGACCCGGATTGTCAGGCGGGTTTCCAATGAGCAGGGTAAAAGGGTCGATCTCGAAATCCGCGGGGCGGATACCGAACTGGACAAGCTGATTATCGAGGACGTCTCTGATCCTTTGATGCATATTATTCGCAACGCGATTGATCACGGCCTGGAGGCGCCTGCCGAACGCAAAGCGGCCGGCAAGCCTGAAAAGGGCAATATCAAGCTGCAGGCTTCGCAAAAAGGCAACCACGTCGTGATTGAGGTCATCGACGATGGCCGGGGCATCGACACCGGCAAGGTCCGGCAGAAAGCCATTGCCAAGGGGTTGATCAGCGAAACGCAAACCTTGACCGAGGAAGAAGCCTACGACCTGCTTTTTATGCCCGGGTTTTCGACCCGCGACGAAGTCAGCGATCTATCCGGGCGCGGCGTCGGTATGGATGTTGTGAAGAACAACATTGCCGCCCTGTCAGGGATGATCGAGGTGCACAGCAGGTTCGGCCAAGGGACCCGCATGACGATCACGCTGCCGATCACCCTGGCCATCATCAAGGCGCTCATAGTCCGGGTTGGTGCGAAGACGTATGCGATTCCAATCAACTCGGTGCTCGAGACGCTGATGATCGATGCTGATGTCATCCGCACCGTTGAAAAGCGCGAGGTGATCGAACTGCGCAAGAGTACCGTGCCCCTGCTGCGTCTTGACAAGGTTTTTGGGCTCAATGGCGAGTCGGCCGGCGAGGAGCGCAGGTTGTTTGTGGCGATTGTCGGCCTGGCCGAAAAACGCATGGGCTTTGTGGTGGATGAACTGCTCGGCCAGCAGGATGTGGTGATCAAGTCACTCGGCAAGGCGCTCTCCTTCGTCAAGGGAATTGCCGGTGCGGCAGAACTTGGCAACCAGCAGACGATTCTGGTTCTGGACGTGGCCGGACTGATGACCGAAGCACTGCGTGGCGAGTCTTTACTGAATGTATGAAACTTACTTCGGACTGAGAGAGAGGCCCTTCAGCAAGACTCCGGACCCGAGGTTCCTGTTCCTGAGCCGCGGCCATCGTGAAGCTCTGGCCCGGATGCAGTATGCTGTTGAAGAGCGGGACCTGGTGCTGCTGACCGGTGAGATCGGCTGCGGCAAGACCACCCTGTCAAGGGCGCTTATGGATGCTCTTGATGATGATTTCAAGGTCATCTGCCTGATCAACCCGCGCCTGACGCCGCTGGAATTTCTGAGCAGCCTGGCCAGGCACCTGGGGATTGAAGAGCCTGCCCGCTTCAAGGTCGACCTGCTTGAACAGATTGGCAAGGTGTTGTTTGCGTTTTACGAGCAGGGGGTTACGCCTGTCGTGGTCATTGACGAAGCCCAGCTGGTGCCACACAAGGAAACATTTGACGAGATCAGGCTGCTGACAAACTTTCAGCTCGACAACTGCAACCTGATCAGCATCGTCTTGATGGGGCAGCCGGAATTGAAACGACGGCTGAAGCACCGTGCTTACGAGCCGTTGCGACAGCGCATCGGCATGCAGTACGACCTCAAGCCGCTCAATCGTGACGAGACGGCTGAATATCTCGATTTTCGGCTGGTCAAGGCCGGTGGACGGCCCGGGTTGTTCCGCGACGAAGCCGTTGATGCTGTTTTCGCATGGTCGGGCGGCACGCCGCGCCTGATCAACCATGCGGCCTCGCTGGCCCTGCTGGAATGCTTCGGTCGGGGAGGGGATGTTGTGGACCGCGTCGTTATCGACGCCGTGATGCAGGAACTGGATGATAACTCGCTGAAATAGGCGCGTGGATAAACTCGATGGATATTGCTGAGATCAGAAAAAAAGCCAAGGCGCAAGCCAAGTCCGCCCCTGTTCAGGAAGAATCGGCAACCGTGCCGGCAGAAGAGGAACTCGAGCAGCAGGTTGCTGCAGAGGTCGAAGCTGAAGACGTTGTCGTGACCGAACTGGCTCTGACTGAAACGGAAGAAGCTGCTCCTTTTGAAAGTGAGCATGACGTCCTTGATCGCCTCTTCGCGGCGACCGACGATTTTGTCCTGGCAACGGATGAGTCCTACGCGGAAATGCTTGCGGAAAAGTCTGAGAGCCAGGATTTGGCCGTCAGTCAATACCTGGCATTTAACCTTGGCGATGAAGAATATGCTCTGGACATTAAGCAAATAAGCGAGATAATCAAAGTCAGGGAGTTTACGGATATCCCCAGAGCGCCGGAGTTTATCCTGGGAATCATTTCCCTGCGTGGCGTTGTTGTGCCGGTGTTCGACTTGCGCTGTCGCCTGAATCTCGGGTCTTCTGAGTTTTTGCCGACGTCACGCATTGTTGTATCTCAAACCGGTGAGTTGACCGTTGGCCTGCTGGTCGACAGCATCAACCAGGTCGTTAACCTGGTTGATGCGGAAATAGAACCGCCTCCNNTAGAACCGCCTCCAGGTGTCCTGTCCGGCCTGGACCGCGAAATGGTATTGGGGATCGGTCGTTATCAGGGCCGTATGATTATTCTGCTGCAACTACAAAATGTTCTGAACGTCGAGCTGACTTGACGATTTGAAAGGAGGATACTGTGCTCAAGAAAAAGATACTGGTTGTCGAGGATGAAGAGAGCTTGCTTAAGCTGGAAAGCATTTTGCTGACATCTAAAGGGTACGAGGTCCATGGCGTCGGTGACGGCCAGGCAGCCCTGGATGCAATTGAGAAGGTCAAGCCTGACCTGGTCCTGCTCGATATCATGCTCCCTGAAATCGATGGCTTTGAAGTCTGCAGGCGGATCAAGGCCAATGATGCGACCAAGCACATTCCAGTGGTAATGCTGACGGCCAAGAAAAGTCGCGAAGACATGGCGCGCGGTGAGCAGGTTGGGGCGGACTGGTATATTACCAAGCCCTTTAAATCAGCCATGGTTATTGAAACCATCCAGCGATTCATCGATTGATTGGCATGGCGAAACAAAGTGGTGACATAGCTTTGGCGACCGCAGAGGGTAAAGAGCTGCGTCAGGAGATCCAGCTGGCCTGTTTCAAGGTTGGCTCGGAATTGTACGCACTGGATATCATGCGGATCAAGGAGATCATCCGGCCGCAAAAATTAACCCCCATCCCAAAAGCGCCCTCCTTCATTGAAGGTGTCATAAACCTGCGCGGTGCAGTGATCCCGGTTGCTGACCTGCGTAAGCGTTTTGAACAGTCGATCGGCGAGGATTCCCGCAAAAACCGCATCGTGATCTGCTCTTTGGCAGGCAAGATCATCGGTCTTCTCGTAGATGAAGTGACCGAGGTTAAACGATTCGGACGTAAGGAAATTGCTCCGGCTCCGCAGTTTATCAAGGGGCCCGAAGCGGCTTATTTCCTGGGTGTCGCACGTCGGGATGAAGAGCTGATTATGCTGATCGACCTGGAAAAAGTCCTCTCTAGTGACGAAAAAATAGCGCTGCAAAAGATGAGCAACGAACAGAATCCGGCTAAATAAGGCGACGTTTTCGCCAGTTGCCCGGATGTCTAATTTAAGGATTTTTGATGATTGTAAAATGCCCTTCATGTGAAGCCCGCTTTCGTCTGGATCGCAAGAAAATGGCGGGAAAGCGGCTCACACTGCGGTGTGCACGTTGTCGTACACCTTTTACTGTCGATTTGCCGCATGAAAAAGCCGGCAGTGGGCGACAGAAAGTTCGCGTCATGATTGCCCACAGTGACAAGGAACTGTGCGCAACGATCCGTGATATTGTTGAGAGTGCCGGGTTTGAAAGCATCCTCGGCCACAACGGGGACGAGGTTTTGGCGGCCATGGATAAGGCCAGGCCACGGGTCGCCGTGGTCGATGTCGCCTTGCAGGGCCTGTATGCGTTTGAAGTGGTCGAGAAGGTCAGGCGCCGTCCCGGCCTGGAAAACGTCAAGATTATCCTGCTCTCATCCGTCTATAACAAAGCTGCTTACAAGAGGTCGCCGAACTCTCTTTACGGCGCCGATGATTATATAGAGAAGCACCACATCCCCGATGACCTGGCGCTGAAAATAAACCGCCTGCTGGTTGACGCGGCCCCTGCTTCCGGGCCGGCAAGTCGGGATGAAGTGGAAGCCTCCGGTCAACAGCTGACCTCCAGTGAGGGTGCTTCCCAGTCCCTGGATTTCATTCATTCTGTCAATGAAAAGATCCAGACGGCAGAGGAGCACGAGGTTGCTGCTGACAGTGCCCCGGAGCGGGAACGTGCAGAGCGCCTGGCGCGGATTATTGTCTCGGACATCTCCTTGTACTACCAGGAACGCGTCGATGAAGGGATTCTCGAAGGCAACTGGTCGGAACTTCTGGCTATGGAAATCAAGGAAGCGAGACGGCTTTTCCAGGAGAGGTTTCCCAGCCCTGAAATACAAAACAGTAAAATTCTTGAGGCCGCCTTTCTCGACCTGCTTGAAAAACGACGTCGGGAGTTGGGCGTCTGATTGCCGGACAGGACTGTGCCGTGAACACTATTGAGCAGCTTACCAACGCACTAAATTCACCGGATGAAGAGACTCGCTTGCAGGGCCTGCACGACTTGACGGCCTGTGATGTGAGTGAAGCGCTGCCGTTGATTTTCACTGCTTTTGGCGACGAGAGCTGGCGGGTTCGCAAACAGGCAATAGACCTGTTCATGAGCATGCCAATCAGTCGTGAGTTGATCGGTGAGGTCATCGAACTGCTGCATGCCGAGGAAAATGCCGGCCTGCGCAACGCGGCCGTAGAGATTCTCACCCGCATGGGACGGTATTCTGTGCCGATGCTGCTTGATCAAGCCGGTTGCCCGGATCATGATGTCCGCAAGTTCATTATCGACATTCTGGGCGATATCGCCGCCCCCGAGGCTGTGCCGACATTGATCCGCGGACTTGAGGATTCTGACAGCAACGTCAGGGCCGCTGCGGCTGAAAATCTCGGCAAGCTGAAGTCCACCGAGTCGACCCCGGCGCTTTTAAAGGCGATGCAGCACCCCGACCTGTTGCTGCAGTTTACCATTCTCGATGCCTTGAGTCGCATCGCCGCACCGGTTCCGCTGGCCGAGTTGCTGCCTTATAAAGATGAAAAACTATTGCGCAAGGCCCTGGTCGATTGTCTTGGCAAGGCCGGAGATGCTTCCGCCGTTGCCGAATTGGTGCTGGCCTTGACCGATCCGATGCGCAACGTCCGTGAGGCGGCTATCCAGGCTGTCGTCGAAATCTTTAAACGTCACCCGGAAGAGGTCCGGAAACAGCTTGCCGGCTGCGATAGGGGCCCGGCGGCGGTCATGGTGTCGGGTTATCTCGATGATGAATATAATGACCAGCTCAAAAAATCCTCGATTAAGGTTTTGGGCTGGCTGGCTACTGAAGATGCCGTAGAGCCTTTGCTGCGAATTCTCGAATTTGAGACGCTGCAGCAAGCAGCACTGGAAGCTCTGGTGGATATAGGCAAGGCCAACCCCCAAGCCCTGCTTGACACCTGGCCTGCCGTTTCAGGCCATCGACGCGCCTACCTCGCCTATATCCTGGGCGAATCCGGTTGCTCAGATGCCTTGTCGCTCTTGAAGAGCGGGTTAAAGGACCAGGACGTCGAGACTGTGCGGATGTCTGTGATGGCCCTGGGCCGCCTTGGCGCTTCAGAACTGCTGCCCGAACTTGTCGAGTGCCTGCAGCATGAAGATGGAGAAGTGCAGAATGCCGCTTCTCAAGCATTGATTGCGCTCGGCGGACAGCATCCTGATGAAACCTTCGTTGCCTTGAAACCGCTGCTCAATCATGCCGATGCTGTCCAGCGCATGCTGACGGTGGTGGTCTTGAGGGAACTTGACAACCCGAACGTGCTGGATGTCCTCAGCATGGCTGTCAAAGACTCTGCTGCAGAAGTTCGCAGGGCTGCCGTCAAGGTCTTTGAACGCTATGATGTCGGTGAACACATCAGCACCCTGCTTTTGGCGCTGACCGATGAAGATGCAGAGGTCAGGCGCACCGTGGTTGACATCCTCGGGCATTGCAGTGATGAAAGTGCCCTGGATGGTTTGCAGTTGGCGATGCGTGATGAAGATATCTGGGTGAGAGCTTCCGCGGTGCGCGGCTTGGGCCGTATTGCCGGTGAGCGGAGCCGGGCCCTAATCGAACAGGCCCTGACTGATCCGGTTGGTCTGGTGAGCATTGCGGCGCTGGAGACGCTTGCGGGCATCTCCTCGTCCGGCGCGGTCCCGCAAATGATCGGCGCCCTTGATCATGCCGATGAGGAAGTTGTCACGGTGGCCATGAACCTGCTGACCAGCTACGGGGCAGGTGACTGGATTCACGACCACGCCGAGCGCTTGATCAACCACCCGTTCTGGGTTGTCCGTACCCAGATCGCGCGGAGCGCCGCAGAAGTACAGGGCAGCGCCGCCCGGACACTTCTCGAGAAGAGACTGGATGTCGAGACGGAAGAAGTCGTTCGACAGCAACTGTTGGATATCCTCGCCGACATGCCGGCCGAGTAAGCATAATCAATGCTTTTTTCCATCCCTGACATAAAGATGAACCCGGAGGAGTTCCGCCAGCTGCGTGATTTCGTTTATCAGCACTGCGGGTTGAACTTTACGGAGGACTCCAAGTATCTTCTGGAAAAACGTCTTGGCAAGCGCCTGCAGCAGCATAACCTGAAAACCTTCAAGGATTACTATTACTTCCTGCGCTATAACCCCAATAAAGAGCAGGAACTTTCCGAAGTCATCGACCAGCTCACGACCAACGAAACCTATTTTTTCCGTGAAGATTTCCAACTGCGTACTTTCGTAGAGGATGTCCTGCCGGAGATCCGTAAACGCAAAGAGCAAAAAGAAAAAAAGACGCTGCGAATCTGGAGTGCCGGTTGTTCTTCAGGGGAAGAGCCCTACACGATCGCTATGCTGTTGATGGACCAACCATGGCTGCGGTCATGGCGTGTCGAAGTGATCGGTACGGATATCAGTCACAAGGTTTTGCATATGGCCCGTGAGGGGGTTTATGGCGATGCGTCCTTCCGTAGTACCGACGAAGTGCAGAAAAGACGTTTCTTCAAGGAATATGACGGTAAGTTCCGCGTCAACGATGACGTCAGAAGCCTCGTCACAATCAGCCACCTGAACCTGTTTGATTCATCAAGAATAGCCCTGTTGGGGAAAATGGACGTGATCTTCTGCCGCAATGTGATCATTTATTTCGACCAGGCGGGCAAGAAAAATGTCATCGACAGCTTTTTCCAGAGACTGGATCCCGAAGGGTTCTTGCTGCTGGGCCACTCTGAATCGCTGATCAATCTCAGTACCTCGTTCAAGCTCAGGCACTTTAAGCACGACATGGTTTATCAGAAGCCATTGGCAGCGGGCATTGCCATGGGAGGTCTGTGATATGGCTTCCGATAAGGTGAGGGTGCTGGTCGTTGACGACTCCGCGTTCAACCGTCGGACGATCGTGAAAATGCTGGAGTCGCTCCCCAATGTCGAGGTCGTCGGCTATGCCTGCGATGGTGAAGAAGGCCTGCGCAAGGTCATCGACCTGCGGCCGGACCTGATCACGCTCGACCTCGAGATGCCGCGCATGGATGGTTTTACCCTGCTGCGCATCGTTATGCAGAAGCAGCCAACCCCGATCATTGTCGTTTCTTCGCGCGCCGGTGATGAGGACGTTTTCAAGGCTTTGGATCTCGGTGCTGTTGAGTTCGTGCCAAAACCGTCCTCCAGGGTCTCGCCGATCTTGATGGATATCCGTGAGGAGCTGCTCAGCAAGGTCCGGGAAGTCACCGGTGCAAATTTGCAGAATGTGATGGCGCGGGCAACGACCTTGAAAGCATCCCGTGAGGCTGTTCACAAGACCGCACGCCGGGTCAAGGGCCGGCCGGGAGAGACACGCCAGGATTTTCCGGTTGTCGTTATCGGATCCTCGACAGGCGGCCCTCCGGCACTGCAAAACATTTTTTCTGCCGTACAGGATGAGCTGCCGGTTGCTTTTGCCGTCGCCCAGCACATGCCGCCGGATTTTACAAAGGCTTTTGCCGAGAGGCTGAACCGTTTTTCCGCCCTGAATATTCGCGAGGCGAAAAGTGGTGACCTAGTTCGGCCGGGCGAAGTGTTAATTGCCCCTGGCGGCAAAAATCTAGAGTTTTTTCCGAAGGGCGGCGACGTTATTGCCAAAGTCGGTGAACCCAAGGGACATCAGCGTTATCTGCCTTCTGCCGACATCCTGTTTTCAAGTGCTGCGGCCGTGTTCGGCCCCCGCCTGTTGGGCGTCGTTCTCACCGGAATGGGCAACGATGGCGCCATGGGCGTGCATGCGATCAAAAACCATGGCGGGACGGTGTTTGCCGAGGCAGAAGAAACCAGCGTCGTCTTTGGCATGCCCAAGGAGGCAATCGCGACAGGATTGGTTGACCGCATCGTGCCGCTACCCAAAGTCAGTAAGGAAATTCTCCGGTTCTGTGGTTTCAGAACCGATTGACCGAGATTATTAACGCTGGATATTTTTCCACAGGATTGTTATGATTTGCTGATTTTTTAGTGGTCATAATCAGCAAGGAGTCGTTCATGAGTCATCATGAAGAAGAAAAAGATACGATTTCACGTGCAGACGATTTTCTGCAGATGTTCAAGAAGGGCGCCGAGTTCACCCAGGACCTGCTCAAGGAGAACGAGCGGCTGCGGTTTCGCATCGTCAAGCTTGAAGAATCCCTGAAAGAGAAGGGGCACACTGTCGTCAATGATGATTCGGAAACTCTTGAGCTGCAAAAACGGATTGCGTCCCTTGAACAGGAGAAAGAGGAAATTCTCGGTCGCATCAAGGTTGTAGAAGAGGAAAATCAGGGTTTTGCCAACCGTTATGTAGAGATTGAAGAAGAGAACAACATGCTTGCCAATCTCTATATCGCTTCTTACCAGCTGCACTCGACGCTTGATTTCAAAGAAGTCCTGCAGATTATCCTTGAGATTGTTATCAACCTGATCGGTGCGGAAGAGTTCGGCGTCCTGCTGCTGGATGAAAAGACCAACAAGCTTGAGCCGGTTGCCAGTGAAGGGGTTGAAACTTCGGAACTGCCTTCAATTGCCGTTGGCAAGGGAATTATTGGTGAGTCGGTCAAGTCCGGTGAAAACTATTTCATCGATAGCATGGAAGGCTACGAGCGGGATTTCGAAAAGCCGATCGTCTGTATTCCATTAAAAATCAAGGATCACGTCATTGGTGTGATTGCCATCTATAAACTGCTTGTGCAAAAGGATGAATTCACCAATGTCGACTATGAACTGTTTACCCTGTTGGCCGGTCATGCCGCGACCGCAGTCTTTTCCTCGCGGCTTTATTCCGATTCGGAACGAAAACTGTCCACGATCCAGGGTTTCATTGATTTGCTGACCAAGTAAATGGGGGAGAGATTTCATGACTAACTATAAGGTGCTTGTTGTTGAAGACTCACCCACGATGCGGCAGCTGATCGTCTTTGCCCTGAAGCGAATCCGCGGCTTTCAGATTGCCGAGGCCAACGACGGTGTCGATGGTTTGAAGAAGCTGAGTGCCGACAAGTATGACCTGATCCTGACCGATATCAATATGCCGATCATGGATGGGCTGAAGCTTGTCAGCATGGTCCGCAACGATCCTAATTACAAGGAAACACCGATTATTGTCATTACCACCGAAGGCGCGACAGAGGACCGTGAAAGAGCTCTCGCTCTGGGTGCCAACGAATATATCACCAAGCCGATCCAGACCATGCAGATTCTGGAAACGGTGAAAAAACTCATGAATGTCTGAGTCTGGACTAAACGTAAAATCAGGAGGCTAGATTGTCTAAAGAAGAAGCAATTGAAGTTGAAGGCAGTGTTATTGAACCATTGCCGAATGCCATGTTCAAGGTCGAGCTGGATAACGGACACGTCGTGTTGGCTCATATTTCAGGCAAGATGCGTAAATACTATATCCGTATTCTGCCCGGTGATCGTGTCACCGTTGAATTGTCGCCATATGATCTGACCCGCGGTCGCATTACTTATCGCGCCAAGTAACCTGGTTAAAGGTGGCAGGCTGACTTGACCCTTGCGTTGCCACTGCCTTACTCATGAATGAGCCGGCTTATGCCGGTTTTCATGTTTCAGGTCGACATGTCTTTTGGAGGAAGTATGCAGGAACGTTACAACCCTCAGGAAATCGAGAATCGCTGGCAGAAGCGTTGGGCTGAAGAACAGCCCTGGAAGGTTTCCGAGGATGCCGATAAACTCAAATATTACTTGCTTGAAATGTTTCCATATCCGTCTGGCCGCATCCACATGGGACATGTCCGCAACTATTCGATCGGTGACGTTGTCGCTCGGTTCAAGCGTTCCCAGGGGTATAACGTCCTGCACCCGATGGGCTGGGATGCCTTTGGTATGCCTGCGGAGAATGCCGCTATTCAGCACGGCACACATCCCGCCAAATGGACGCGCGAGAATATTGCCAACATGCGGACGCAGCTCAAACGGATGGGCTTGTCTTACGATTGGGACCGTGAACTGGCCACCTGCGAACCTGACTATTACCGTTGGGAACAGTTGATCTTCCTGAAAATGCTCGAAAAAGGGCTGGCTTACAAAAAGAGTGCGGCCGTGAACTGGTGCCCGGAATGTGAGACGGTGCTTGCGAATGAACAGGTCGAGGAAGAGTGCTGCTGGCGTTGTGATAACAGGGTCGAGCACAAAGAACTGGACCAGTGGTTCTTCAAGATCACCGATTATGCCGAAGAGCTGCTTGACTGGACCTACAAGATGCCGGGCTGGCCAGAATCCGTGTTGACGATGCAACGGAACTGGATCGGCAAGAGTGTCGGCTGTGAAATCGAGTTTGCCGTGGACGGTCGTGAAGAGACAATCCGCGTTTTTACGACCCGTCCCGATACCCTGTTCGGGGCAACGTTCATGAGCCTGGCCCCGGAACACCCGTTGGTCAACACCCTGACGACGCCTGAGCAGGCTGCCGAAGTTGAGGCTTTTATTAAAAAAGTTCAGTCTGTTGACCAGGCGCAGCGCACCAGTGACGACTATGAAAAGNNGATTTCGAGTTTGCTAAAAAATATGCTTTGCCGATTCAGGTGGTTATTCAGCCGGACGGTGAGCTTCTGGACCCGGCGACCATGCCGGAAGCCTGGGTCGGGCCCGGGACAATGGTTCACTCCGGCGAGTTCGACGGTACGGACAATGAAGAGGGTAAGGAAAAGATCTCTGCTTATCTCGAGGGGCGCGGTGTCGGCCAACGTTCGGTCAACTACCGGATCCGCGACTGGTTGGTCTCCCGTCAGAGATATTGGGGAACCCCGATTCCTGTGATCTACTGTGAGTCCTGTGGCGTTGTGCCTGTCCCGGAACAAGACCTGCCGGTTGAGTTGCCGACTGATATCAAGTTTACTGGTGAGGGCGGCAGCCCGCTGGCAACACTGGAGGAGTTCGTCAAGACGACTTGTCCGAGTTGTGGAGAACAGGCAAGACGTGAGACAGACACTTTTGACACCTTTGTCGAAAGCTCCTGGTACTTCATGCGCTATTGCAGTTCACAGTTCGACTCCGCTCCCGTTGATCGTTCCGCGGTAGAGTACTGGATGCCGGTGGACCAATATATCGGCGGTGTAGAACACGCCGTAATGCACCTTCTGTATGCGCGTTTCTGGACCAAGATCATGCGTGACCTGGATATGGTGTCGCTTGATGAGCCCTTCGAAAACCTGCTTACCCAGGGGATGGTCTGCATGGAAACCAAGTCGTGTCCCGAGCACGGCTGGCTCTATCCTGAGGAGGTTGAAAAGGGGCAATGTTCACGTTGTCGACAGGATGTCGTGTCCGGTCGCAATGAAAAGATGAGCAAGTCGAAAAAGAAC
>JABAOE010006552.1_pt5 | contig 11907 bp, 12 predicted proteins | sample 7062141 | NCBI WGS metagenome assembly JABAOE01 (sample SAMN14538627, study PRJNA623070) | marine sediment metagenome | biome: marine biome [ENVO:00000428]; feature: marine pelagic biome [ENVO:01000023]; material: deep marine sediment [ENVO:00002113] | place: India: Gulf of Khambhat ...
GTCATTGAACTGAGGGCGGCGGCCTTTAACCGTACGTTTGATGTGGGTGTCGCTCATGCTGTTTCCTCGCTCAAGCTGCTTTGCCTGCGATCAGCACCTGCCAACCGGTGCCCGGTGGCCCGAATTCACCGGGCCGGAAGGCTCGAGCCTCTTCTTCAAACAGGGCGACCGGCGCAAACTCCACCGAGACGCGCTCCCGGTCGAACCCGGCCTTGACGCTTTCCTCCACCTGGTCCCGTTCCAGCATGGCGCCCCAGAAGGGTTCGTTGTTGTAGTACGTCTCGCAGTCGAGAATAAACTGGCCGTAGCCTTCCAGATCGCCGAAGGAGGGCAGGTCGGCATGCACAGCCATGCCGCCCGGCGCCAGCAGCCGATGGGTTTCCTTCATGATGGCCGGCAGACCCTTGCCCGAGGTCTCGTGAAACAATATGTGGGACACGACCAGGTCGAAATGACCGTCGGGGAAGTTGGTGTGCTCCGCATTCTGCTGGGAGAAGTGCACACGCTTGCCCAGATACTCGGCGCGGGCGTGGGCGTAACGCAGGCACGGCGCGCCGACGTCCAGCGCATAGACCTCAGCGTCCGGGTAAGCGTCCACGTAGGGCAGGGTGCTGTGGCCTACCGTGCATCCCAAGTCGAGAATGCGCCGGGGCTTGAAGTCGGGAAAGCGCCGCAGCAGATAGTTGCAGGTGGAGCGGCCGATGTCGTCGTTCAGGGGGCCCATCATGCCCATGGCATAGATAAATACGCCGCGATCGTACAGGGCGCCCACCGCCAGGTCGTCGGCGGAACTTTCGTGGGTGTACCCGCCGGGCATACAGTGGATATCCACGCCGGTGACATATTTGGGTAATTCAAGGTTCGGATCCAGGGTCAGGCTACCCAGCGTCTCAGCATCGCGGCGCGCTGCTTTTGCCATCAACTCAGGCAACTGGCGCTCGACGCTGTCGATAACCGTGTCCCAGAGCAGTTCCTGGCTGACCCGAGTCAGGGACGCAAACGTCTGAAAATAGGGATTCACCACCATGGCCTTGCGGATCTCATGGCGATTGGCAGGCGGTGCGCCGTGCTGCTTCGCCCAATCCGTGGCAATGCGGCCTTTGTACGTGGTCTCCAGGCCCGGTTCCAGGTCGCTTTGCAGAACCGCCTTGAAACTGCGTACGAAATCCTGGCGGGAGCGCTCGGCGGCGTCAGGCAGGGGCAGCATGGGGTGCTCGGTCTGCTGGAGCAAAGCAACGTCTTCGGACTTCATCGGCTCACCCGGCGGCTTGTCGTTAAACACGTGGATTCTAGAGAAATCCAACCTCTGCCTCATCCGGCGGGCTCTGCAGAGGACCACTGTGCGGCGCCCACGCCGGCCTTCAACCGCCAGATGAGCGTTGTTTCGGGGGCGCGTTGTGCGGCGCCCGAGCCCCATGGGAGGCTGTTACTGCCGTTTGCCGGGAGGTTGGCTTGCGCAAGCTGGGTGCACTGCTGTGTCTGATTGGGCTGGTCGGTTGCGGTTCGCAGCCGGATGCGCTGTCGCGCCGCATCGGTGTGATGTACGTGGTCCACGGAGGCTTCACGGAATATGCGCCGCGCTATCTGTGGGATGGCTCGCTGCAGATCTTTGCCTATGATCCAAATAGCGTCCTGTATCAGCGGGTACTCTGGAATCCGGACGCCTGGCCGCGGCTGCTGCAGTTCGGCAACGCGCCCAAGGAGCTGGGCAAGTACGCTTTCGAATACGAGCGCCTGGGTGGGCGCGATCCCTTCTGGCCGCTGACGCTGTCTCAGCTTAAGGATATGGGGACGGTGCTTGAGGCTGCTCAGGGGTCGCTCGGCATCCAGTTCGTGATCGATTACGCGGCGTGGATTACTGATGATCCAACCCACCACGCCCATCCCCGACTGCTCTATGAGCCGAAGGTGGCGGGCGGCGAATCCATGACCTACTGCGGCAGCCGTTTCGACGGCGGCTCGGGCCCCGGGGAGCAGTGGTCTGACTGTGATCCGGAACGCTATAACGTGGACGGCACGGTCGATCGTCTGCTGGCCGCCGGCGTGACGGAAATTATCCTGATCGATACCACCACCGCGGGAGTGCGCTTTGCCAAGACCTTTGACGTGGTGCGCCTGACCCGTCAGGTGGTGGCCGCGCATAACGCCGCCACCGGTAGCGCGGTGACGGTGCACTGGGTGAACGATCCCACGGATCTGATGCGCGAGTCCTTTCCCGCGGAGCCTGCGGGTTGGACCCGCTCCCTGGGCAGGCCGGTCCGGGACCGGTCGGTGCCGTTAGCCGGTCGGCCCAATCCGGTGAGTGACGACCCGCGCCTGGCGGCTCTGCACGCCCGCGGTATCAGCAGCCGGTTCCGCGCCGCCGTGCCCCTGGCCGACACCGGCGTGCTGCTGGTTAATCATGCGATCAATCCCTTCAATGAATATTTTGACCCCAAGATCAATGACACTGTGGTGCTGAACCGCAACATCAAACAGCTGTTGCTGGCCGAGCATGCCCAGTTGCAGGCTGAGCATGTTCTCGGCGCCTGGATGGGCGTCAAGGAGCCGAGCGCTCATCTCTCGCCGGACCGCTCCGGCGTGCCAGCGGCGGAACGCACCCGCAAGATGCGCGGCGAAAACCTTGGTGATGCCCGCCTGTACGAGACCGACCAGCTGCCGACGGGTGAGTGGGGCTATCGCTACTGGGAGGCGCTGGATGAGCTGCGCGCCGCGGGCGTTAAGCACATCGTGGTGGCATTCCCTCAGATCCTCACCGACTCGGTGCTGAACCTGGTAGAGCTGCCCAACCAGATCGCCAAGGAGTTGGGCTACAGGAGCTGGGCCGGGATGGCTGATCTGGACTTCGAGACCTATCCTGGGGCCGGCCATCCCTTCGCGGATTATTGGGGCATCTGGGTCGATCGCACCTGCGTCGTCGACGCCGTGGAGCAGCCGTGCTGTTTCACCATGGGCGGATGCCCGGACGGGCGACCCTATCCACCGCCGCGGCAGACCCCCGTGGACGAGCCCCGGGAGGATCTGGATCCGTCCCTGGCGTTTGACGTCTCCGAGTTCGGCCACCTGGGTTATCGGGCTGCCGCCGGGCCGGTCGATCCGAACCGGCCGGTGCAAGATCAGTACACGGGTACCTGGGCCATCTGGCAGCCGCCCAACGACGATCCTGAGGTGGGCCGGTTGCTGGCTGATAGACTGCTGGCGTTCCTGGCCGATCGGGCGCGGCAGGCTGAAACCTCGGAGGATTCCCGGTGAGCGACTTCACGCGACGCAGCTTCATGTTTGCCACGGCGGCAGCCGGGCTGCTTGGCGGTGGCGCGGCGCTGCCCCGGGTCGCCGGCCGCCTGCCTCAGGACCTGCCGGATCTCAGCGACCCGGAACAGAACCTGCGGGCTTTGGTGCGGGTCCAGGGCAGCCTGGAGGAAGAGGATGTGCCCTACTGGTACGACGGCACGATCTTCGCCAGCGTCGGCGAGCAGGCGCCGCTTCCGCTGGTGAAATTCGAGGGCATGGAGATGTACTGGATGCGGCATCTCGGCCCCAATGAGTACGAACTGATCGGCAACACCGTGACGTTCTACCGGGACCTGGAAACGGGCCGGATGATCGATGAGTTCAAAAACCCGTATACGGGCGAGGTCAACAGGGTAACGCCGTCGGTCCAGGGTGGCGGGCCGGGGCGGGGTTTCAACTACTCGCTGCAGGGCATAAGGCCCACGGCATTCGTGGAACAGATGCCTGACAAGCCCCTGGTGCTGGACTGGTCCATGGCACGGGATCATCTGTGGATGCACAACCAGACCGTGTATCCACCGGGCCTGCCGCCGCCGCGGGCCCAGCGCCAGACCATGTTCGTGCCTATGGCCGCATTCCTCGACGATAATCAGCCTAATCTGCCAACGGTGTTCTCATCCACGGTGTTCATGCCCTGGCTTCGCTGGATGAATATGGGCGACCGGCCCGGCCACGTGATCTGGCATGCGTCCGGCGTGAAGCTGCGTTCCATCGACGATCTGCCTGCCGAGTACCGCGACCGGGCGGAAAAAGAATATCCAGAGCGCATGAGCGCTAATCCTGGCGCCTGATCAATCCGACCAGGCGCTCCCATGGACATGACCGGCCCCGCCGAGGAGTTGCCGCCGGCGCGGGCGGGAGCTGGGCTGTTTTGTTACCCGTTGAGTCTGGCCAGCCCTACAGATCGTCGGGCCCGATCCGATGAGCGATGGACGGTCGGCTCAGGATGGATTCGTACCAGGCGGCGAGTTGCGGCCGGCCGGCGCGCCATTCAAAGCGGTCATCACCAGCTTCGAGCCCCGTGTCCCGGATCGGATTGCGCAAGTCCAGGTAGCTTATGCCGCCGGCAAAGCACACGTGGCCGATGTGGAAGGTATCGCCGCTGAAGGTCGCGGCGTCCTGTTCCATGCGGTCCAGGCAGCGAATGATCTTGGTGCGCTCCCGCTGCATGTAGTCCAGGTTCCACACCTGTTTGTCACGCCAGCTTTCCACCCGCAGGTTGGTGGTGGCATCGAACATCCCGTCCCCGGTCACCATCTGGCGCAGCGCCAGCCAGCGGCTGTCGTCCTGGGGAAACACGCGGGTTCCCGTCACGGACAGGGAGTCCAGGTACTCACAGATCACCAGCCCGCCATAGAGTGGTTCGCCGTCATCCATGATCAGCGTGGGTACTTTGCCCAGCGGGTTGGAATCTCCGACCGTGGTGTCCTCGGCGAAGGGCACCTGGCGTTCGAATTCCAGCCGGTCCAGCACGCCCGCCTCGTGGGCGACGACGAGAACCTTATGAATGTAGTCCGGATTGGGGGTGAACAGCAGACGCATGGTAAAGCTCCTTATGCTTGTTTCGGCTACCAGCGAAAAAACCGGGCCATGAAACCGGCGGGATAAATATCCTGACCGCGCGGCAGCTCCACGAAGCCGTCGCTGGCGGTGAGGCTGGAGAAGTCGCCGGACGTGTTAGTGGGCCGGGGCAGGGCGCGGCCGCCGTGTTCGAGATCGGATGTGCAGGCCACGGGCAGCAGGTAGGTGAGGTCCGGCGTGAACTCCACGGTTTCCGCCAGCGGGAGATGCTCCGCCGGCGGCTCGAGGCCGCCCAGTCCCCGCCGCAGCGCTGGCAGCACGTAGCGGGTCAGGCACACTAACGTGGAAACCGGATTGCCGGGCAGCGCATAAACGGGCTTGCCGCTGGCGCTGACGCCGAACCACATGGGTAGCCCGGGGCGCTGGCGGATCTTGTGCAGTACCAGTTCCACGCCCAGGGTGGCCAGCACGGTGGGTACGTAGTCGTACTTGCCCATGGATACCCCGCCGCTCAAGATCAGGACATCGTGCTGGTTGTGGAGTTGCTCCAGTGCCTCGCGCAGCAGCGCCTCGTTGTCGGGCAGACGGGCGCGGGTCACGTCGCCAAAACCGCGGCTGGCGAGCGCCGTGGCGATCGCCCGATCGTTGCTGGCGCGGATCTGAAACGGCGCCACGGGCTGGTCCACGTCGACCAGTTCATCGCCCGTCGAGATCACGGCAATGGCTGGCGAGCGCGCTACCGTGACCTGGGCGCAGCCCACGCTGGCCAGCACGGCCATGGCGGCCGGCGAAATGGACATGCCGGGTGTCAGGAGGGCGTCGCCGGCGCGGCGATCCGAGCCCTGCGCATGGATGAACTGGCCCGCCCGGGCGGAGTAGTCCTGCTCGACAAGGGCCTCGTCCGCCTCGCGGGTGATGCGTTCCACGGGCACGATGGTGTCGGCCCCCTCGGGCAGCAGCGCGCCGGTCATGATCTCGACGCATTGGTCCGGCTGCGCCAGGCGCAGCGCAGCCGCGCCCGCACCCTGAGTGCCAATCACGGTAAAACGGCGCTGACCGGTCTGCCAGTCCGCAAAGCGCAACGCGATGCCATCCATGGTGACCCGATCAAAGGGTGGCTGATCCCGATCGGCCACCACGATCTGCTGCAGCACCGCGCCGCCCGCCTCCTCCAGCGGGCGTTGCTCAACCTGCAGCAGCGGCGGGTGCTCGAGGATCAGTGCTTCGGCTTCAGCCACGTCCAGCATGTCAGCCAGCCAGTTGCGCCGGGTCGACCAAAAGCACCAGCTTGCCCTGGGTGGCGTCGGCATCCATGAGCGCGTGGGCCGCGGCGGCGTCTTCCAGGGGGAACGTGCGCTGAATCACCGGCGCTACCGTGCCTGACTCCAGCAGGGGCCAGATCGTCTCTCGCAGCGCATCGCGAATGACGGCCTTCTCCCGGGGCGTGCGCGGCCGCAGGGTCGAGCCGGTCACGGTGAGACGCTGGCGCATCAGCCGGGACAGGTTGATTTCGCTCTTGGCGCCGCCCAGCAGGCCGATAATCACAAGGCGGCCTTCCGGCGCCAGCAGGGCGAGGTTCTGCTGGAAGCTGCTGGCGCCGGCAATGTCCAGGATGACGTCCACGCCGGCCCCACCCAGGTGCGCTTTGAGCGCCGCCGCGAAATCCTCGGTCTTGTAGTTGACTGCGTACTCGGCGCCCAGCGAGCGACAGAAGTCCAGCTTGGCCTGGCTGCCTGCGGTTGCCAGCACCGTAGCCCCCAGGGCCCGGGCCAGCTGGATGGCCGTGCTGCCAATGCCGCTGGCGCCGCCGTGAATGAGGGCAATCTCACCGGCGGTCAGGGCGCCGCGATCGAACAGGTTGGTCCACACGGTGAAAAAGGTTTCCGGGATAGCCGCGGCGCTCACCAGGTCGAGGCCGCGAGGGATCGGCAGGCACTGCTGGTGGGGTGCTGCCGCGTATTCGGCATAACCGCCCCCGGCGAGCAGCGCGCAGACTTGGTCACCGAGGTGCAGATCGGTGACGGCTCGGCCTGCTTCCACCACGGTGCCGGACACCTCCAGCCCCGGAACGTCGGACGCGCCGGGCGGCGGTGGATAGCCGCCTTGGCGCTGCAGCCTGTCCGGCCGGTTGACGCCGGCGGCGGCCACCTTGATCAGCACCTCCTCCGGTTCGACGCTGGGCAGCGGCCGCTCTTCGGCCACCAGGGCCTCAGGCCCACCCGGCGCCGGGATATTGATGGCCCGCATGGTGGTCAAAGTCATGGAGGGTTCTTTCCCTTGGAAGACCCCACTATTGGCTCCTTTGCGGGCCCAGTCAACGGCCGGGGCGACCCGCCGGGGTGGTATAATCGGCGTATTCGGAGACAAAGCCATGGTACGGCTGCTGTTATTTTCACTGCTGTTGCTGCCCATGGAGTGGGCACGAGCTCAGGCTGATAACCGGACCATTATCGGCTCCGGTAACGAATACCTGGTTGCCGGGGCCAACGCGATTCGCGCCGGAGATTTCGACAATGGTATCCGCCTGACTCGGCGGGGCCTGGACGAGTTTCTACCCTCAGCCAAGGATCGCGCCGCCGCCCTGTGCAATCTGTGCGCCGCGTTCAACGGTGTCCGCGAACCACAGAAAGCGCTGGAGTACTGTAACGAATCGCTGGCGCTGAATACCCGCAACTGGCGCACCTACAGCAACCGCGCCGCGGCCTACACCATTCTGGGCATGTACTCTGAAGCCGTGTTCGATCTGGATTCCGCCGCGACGTTGAATCCCAACGCCAAGGCGGTGCTCAAGCTGCGCGAGATCATCAATGAGCTGAGCCTGGATGCTCGCGTGATCATGGAGGATCACCAGCAGTAACGGTGTCCAGTCCATGACACCGCGGCTCGCTGTCCATCTGTGTGTTCTGGCAGCCCTCGGGTTGCTGGGGCTACCCGCCCACGCGCAGCGCCCCGTTTCCCAGATCGGCGTGCTGGATCCTATCGGCACCTGGAACTGCCTGATCTACCAGGAGGGCGTCCAGGACGATGAGGCGTTGCTGCTGCGCATTACCGAAGCGGGGTTTGCCGAGGTGGCCGCTGATCTGCAGGCCGAGTGGTTGCCCATGTCGCGCTGGCGCATTCGGGATGAAACCTTGAGCTTCACCGACGAGCGCACCCGGCGACGGTTTCGCGCCGGGCTGCGCGGGACCACGCTGGCCGGGCTGTGGCGCGGCGACGGCAACGGCGAGTGGTGGTGTTCGCCGCTGGCGGTGACCGACGCGACCACGGTGCGGGCTTCCTTAAGCGAAGAATACGAAGGCTATTTCCCGCTGCCCAAGCCCGCGCTGATGGTGGCTCCCCGCTACCCCCTGCAGGCCATTCGCAAGGCCCTGGAGGGCGTTGTGGTGGTCTGCTTCAAGGTGGACGCCTTCGGTCATATCCGGGAGCCGCGTATCGTCGAGCTCAGCGACCCGATCTTCCGCGATCCCACCCTGGATGCCCTGCTGCGCTCCCGCTACGCGGAATGGCCTGCTGGGCGCGACCGGCCGCCCCGGCCGGGCTGTCGCACCTATCGCTATGAGCTGACCCAGGTTTTCGACTAGAGTGGGCTAAGCGTTTGCTACACTGCGCGCGGTAACTCCGATAAAAACAAAATAGGGAGGGCACCATGCTGGACAAACTCAGAGAATGGTGGACCTTTGACGAGGACCGCGAGAAGGCCTCGGCGGACAACCCACAAGCGCCGTTGACCGACGCCCAACGGCGCGACACGTTTCCGCTCTTGACGCTGGCTTTCGGTTGGGGCTTTCTGGTCACGGGACTTGCCACCGGCGGTGGTCTGGGCGCCGGCTTGCCGTTCTGGCCGGATCTGGTGACCGCGTCCTTTCTGGGCAATCTGATCAACTTTGTCATCGGTGCCCTCATCGGTTATGCCGGCTACAAGACCGCCTGCAACAGCGGTCTGCTGTATCGCTATGTCTATGGCACCGGTGGCGCCGTGTTGCCGGTTGTGTTTATCGCTCTCATGACGGTCCTGTGGCAGGGCATCGTGGTAGGCATGTTCGGCTTCGCCTGGGCCCAGTCCTTCGACAGCAACACCTTCTATGCCGTGGCTGTCTTCGGCGGCCTGCTGTTTACCGTCACCACCTACTTCGGCGTGCGCGGCTTGGAGTTGGTCAGCATCCCGGCGGTGGTGATTCTGGTGCTGGTGGGTCTGTATGCTGGCGTGAGTAACGTCATCGGCGCCGGCGGGTGGAGCGGTTTCCTGGCACTGTCTGCGGAGACGTCCAAGGAGTCGCCGCTGACCATGGTGCAAGCCATCAATCTGGTGGTGGGTTCCTGGATCGTGGGCGCCATCGTGATGCCCGAGTACACCCGCTTTGCCAAGAAGGCCTGGGTGGCTCTGGCCATCCCCTTTATCGTGCTGATCATCNNGCCCAGGGTTTCGTCATCGGCGGCATTGGCTTGATTGCCATGAGCTTCGCCCTGTGGACGACCGGGGACGCCAATCTCTATCTGCCGGTGATCCAGACCTCCAGTGTGCTGCGCCGGCCCCAGCATGTCATGACGGTGATCTGCGGCCTGGCGGGGACTATTCTGGGTCTGGGCATTTACCAGCAATTCATGACCTTCATCGGTATCCTGGCGAACATCGTGCCGCCTCTGATCGGGCCGGTGCTGGTGGACTACTATCTGGTGAATCGCAAGAAGTTCCAGATTGCCGACCTGCAGCACCTGCCCACCTGGAACGTGGCGGCCTTCCTGGCCTATTTCATCGGCGCCGGTAGCACGTGGTTCGCACCCGACTGGACGGTCAGTGCCCTGTTGGGGTTAATCGTGTCCATGATCGCTTACTTCGTGCTTTATCATCTGGCCGTGGCCATCGGGCTGCATCCCGGGGAGATCACCGAAACGCCTGCTGAAAGCTGATTCCGCCGAGCGGCGGTCCAACCAGGGGGCGCGGCGAGAGTGGTTGTCCGGCGCTGCTGAAGTCGAGCGCGCTGGAGGCGGTTGCGTTGGCGTGGGACCCGCGGTTCAAGAGGCGTAACCCAGGCCCCGCCTTAGGCTATGCTTGGCGCCAGATTCCTTGCGGAGTGCCGCCATGCAACTTGCGGATACGGCCCTGTTCCGCCAGCAGTGCTACGTCAACAGCGAATGGGTCGATGCCCATGACGGCGCGGTGGTCGCCGTCAACAATCCCGCTGACGACGCCCGGTTGGGCACCGTGCCCATGTTGGGCGCGGCTGAAACCCGTCAGGCCATAGCGGCCGCCGCCGCGGCGCTGCCCGCCTGGCGCAGCACCACGGCCAAGGCCAGGGCGCAGGTGCTGCGTCGCCTGCATGATCTGATGCTCACGCACACGGATGATCTGGCCCGGCTGATGACGGCAGAGCAGGGTAAGCCCCTGGCCGAGTCCAGGGGTGACNNNCTGGAGTGGTTCGCCGAGGAGGGCAAGCGGGTTTATGGCGACGTGATTCCCGGACATGGGCCCGACCGGCGCATCGTCGTGTTGAAGCAGCCCGTGGGCGTGGTGGCTGCCATCACGCCCTGGAATTTCCCTGCCGCCATGATCACCCGCAAGCTGGGGCCGGCCCTGGCCGCCGGCTGTACCTTCGTGGTGAAGCCCGCGTCCCAGACACCCTACTCGGCGCTGGCCCTGGCGGAACTGGCGCACCGGGCCGGCGTGCCGGCCGGTGTGTTCAACGTGGTGACCGGTTCTGCAAGCGCCATTGGCGGCGAGCTCACCCGTAATCCGGTCGTGCGCAAGCTCACCTTCACCGGCTCCACCGAGATTGGCAAGCTGCTGATGGCTCAGTGCGCCGACACGGTGAAAAAGGTGTCCATGGAACTGGGCGGCAACGCGCCCTTCATCGTCTTCGACGACGCGGATCTGGACGCGGCCGTGGCGGGCGCCATGGCCAGTAAGTATCGCAACACGGGACAGACCTGCGTGTGTGCCAACCGTATCCTGGTGCAAAGCGGCGTGCACGATGAGTTCGTCGGCCGGTTGGCGGACGCGGTGGCGCTGCTGCGAGTGGGTGATGGTCTCCAGGGAGAGACGGATCAGGGTCCCCTGATCGATATGGCCGCGGTGGAAAAAGTGGAAGAGCACATCGCCGATGCGCTGGCTCGCGGCGCCCGGGTGGTGGCCGGGGGCGGTCGGCACGACCTGGGTGGCACATTCTTCCAGCCCACGTTGTTGACCGGCGTGACGCCGCAGATGGCCGTGAGCCGCGAAGAGACCTTCGGCCCCCTGGCGCCGGTCTATCGCTTCGACACCGAGGCCGAAGCAGTGGCCCTGGCCAACGATACCCAGTATGGCCTCGCCGCCTATTTCTGTACGCGGGATCTGGGTAGAGCCTGGAGGGTGGCCGAAGCGCTGGAATACGGCATCGTGGGTTTGAACACGGGCATCATCTCCACCGAGGTCGCGCCCTTCGGCGGGGTCAAGGAATCCGGCGTCGGCCGCGAGGGCTCCAAGTACGGCATCGACGAGTTCCTGGAGATCAAATACCTNNCTTCGGCGGGGTCAAGGAATCCGGCATGGGGCGCGAGGGTTCCCGCTACGGGATCGAGGACTATCTGGAGATCAAGTATCTGTGCATCGCCGGCGTGGATCGGCCCTGATTAGTGGCGGCTGAGCGTCACCAGGCAAGGCTCACGGTTGGTCCCGTCGGTCGACACCTGACCTCCCTGACCGCGCCCATGATCATCGGCATGCTGGCCATGATCTCCTACGGCCTGGCCGACACCTACTTTGTCGGACAGCTGGGCACGCTGCCGCTGGCGGCCATGAGCTTTACCTTCCCCGTGGCCTTCGTGATGTCCGGTATTTCCTTAGGCATAGGGACCGGCACCTCGTCGGTGCTGGCGCGCCTGATGGGCAGCGGCGATCGCACCGCCGTGCAGCGCATTACCACCCACGCCGTCCTGCTGGGAGCCGTGCTGGGTTTGGGGATCCTGATCCTGGGCCTGTCCACCATCGACCCGCTGTTCATGGCTCTGGGCGCGACAGATGAAACGCTGCCCCTCATTCATGAGTACATGCAGATTTACTACCTGGGCGGGATCTTCTCCGTGCTGCCCATGATCGGCAATTCGGCCATTCGGGCGACA
>JABAOE010011452.1_pt1 | contig 11902 bp, 11 predicted proteins | sample 7062141 | NCBI WGS metagenome assembly JABAOE01 (sample SAMN14538627, study PRJNA623070) | marine sediment metagenome | biome: marine biome [ENVO:00000428]; feature: marine pelagic biome [ENVO:01000023]; material: deep marine sediment [ENVO:00002113] | place: India: Gulf of Khambhat ...
CATAGAGATCTCGGCGACGCGCTTGAGATCCACAGGGACGATCCGATATTCCATCATACCGGCTTCCATCTTTGAAAGATCTAGAATCGTCGAAATCAGACGGATTAGCCTTCGGCTGCTGTCAGCCATAATCCGCAATGTCATTCGTTGCTCTTCCTTGAGCGGACCGGGAATTTCGTCAAGAAGCAAATGGGTGCCTTCTTGAAGGGAAGCCATGGGAGTCCGCAATTCGTGTGAAACGTGAGCCAAAAACTCCGTCTTCATGTCGTCAAGTTCTTGCAGCTTCCTCCTCATCCAGTTCACGGTATCGACCAAGTCTTTCAACTCGCCTGGTGCTGTGATCTGAAGTGGGGCACTAAAATTCCCCTGCCCGATTTGTTTGATATGCCCCTGCAACTGGCGGAGTGGACGCAAAATAGTGTAGCTGGCGATGCCCGCAAGCCCTATGCCGAAGACTAACGCCACCAGCACTAATTGCTCAGTGACCGCCTGAGCCCGGACGGCACTGGCTCGTGACTCGCTCAGACCAACACTCACCCGCACCTCATGAAGATCGATGTAGCTTTGAATCGATAATGACATCCGATCCATGAGGGCATCCCGCCGGTTCTCATATCCAGGGACAGCCACAATGGCTTCATCGTCGACCCGACGGACTGCATCATGCAAAAGAACCAATCGCTCCTCGAGCAACCTACCGGTTTCTTGGAGCAGGCTGAGTCCTTGCTGGGAGCTTTCCCGGCTGCGAAGATTCTCAAGATTTCGTTGAAACTCCTTCACCTCCTCATCGAAATTCTTCAAGAATGCGACGTCCTTGGTCGCCATGTATTTTTTTTCGTCGTTCAGTTGGGCAAACAGCGATTGCACCAACCGTTTCGCCGACTCAACCGCTGGATAGTGGTGGGAAGCCATTTCCGTGCTCATAGCCGTCAACTGCCGGAGTTGCAATAGCGCGTAAAGATTGACTCCACCCATGACCGCAATAATCACGAGAGCAGTCAACACGAGGCGCCAAAAAATGGAAAGTTTCACTCCGAATTACCCTTGGATAATTGCTCTGGCAAGCGCTACAACATTCGGTGTAGGAAAAACCATACGCTATTTCAGACCTATGCTCAAGAAAATCGCCCATGTTCAACATCACCCTAGAAAGGATAATCTAGTAGGAGGAATAAACTGGCCAGTGATGAGAAGAATCTCACGAGTTTCGCTCGCCTACTACCTGCTATCGATGCGGCGGGTGAACAACCGTTGTCTCNNACCGCGAAACAACAAGATCGCCATTGCAGTCAGTGGAGTAAGGAGCAGAAGAAGGATCCATTGCACATCAGGATGGATGCCTGCGTATGACAGCCACCCCCCTACCACAGTAAAAGGAAGGAGAAGGATTTGAAAAAAGTCTAGGCCAGCCCCGCGTCCCACGCGGCTCGACAGGGCGAAAAACTCTTGCAAGCCTCTGGGAGAAAAGATCACCGGAAGCATCAGAGCGGTAAACGGCAAGAACCACTCAATCCAATTTTCTATCACGAATTCGTACGAGGTCTTAAAGACATCGAGCGGCGAATTGTGTCGAACCTGATAGATTACCTCTGGCGCCGGATTCAGAAGGATAAATACGAGAAGCAGAAACGCCGACGAAAGAAACTGGCCGTATGGATTGGTCTGCATGCCCATGTCCAGCACCATGGTCGGCAACCAAAGCACGAATCCGACACTGATGACATCCCAGAAATAGTGCCCAAAACTTTCGGCCACATCTGTGAATCGGATCCTTCTCGTCGCACTCAAGGATTGCTCGATCAACCGAAGAGTTGCCCCCACCAACAACGCGTTGACCGCACCAAGCAGCAGACCTCCACCCATACCCAGCGAAGCAGCGATCCTTGCTGATCCGACGAATAACAGGCCGAACATGATGAGTGCGCCGATGACCAACCAGCTCCGAGCAAGGGATCGCCCTGTGGCACGCAGAGCTTGCCCGTACAAATAGACCGTAGCTGATAGGAGTTCGCCCATACGTTATGTCTACCCTACGTCGGGATCGAAAGGCAGGTCAAGGACTAGTCTTCCCAAGACACATGCGACGAACAGTATTCATGGGTTGACATGCTACGACCAATGATTATTAAAGATTTAACCACATGTAAATCAACGTCGCTTCGAGGTGACCAACTATGGATATGAATCGAATGACGATCAAACTACAGGATGCACTGCAAGCAGCATCGGCACATGCGCAGAGGAGAAGCCATCAGGGTATCGATGCAGAGCATGTGCTGCTCGCGCTGCTAGACCAAGAGGTGGGAATTACTCCTCCACTTCTGGAAAAAGCTGGTGTTGCACCAACTGTTGTCCGACAAGCGGTCGAACAGGCTTTGGTAAAGGTGCCGCAAGTCCAAGGAGGCGGGGCTAGTCCAGGTCAGATCCACATTACTACACGACTCGGGCAGATCCTTGCCAAAGCAGAGGAAGAACAAAAATGCCTCAAGGATGACTATCTAAGTGTTGAGCACGTGTTGCTAGCCATGGTCCAGGAAGGAGGCATTTTTAAGAAATTGGGGCTCACCCGAGACCGCTTCTTAGCTGGATTACAGCAGGTCCGCGGCAACCAGCGTGTCACCAGCCAAGACCCCGAGAGCACGTACCAGTCACTTCAGAAATACGGACGTGATCTCACACAATTGGCCGGCCAAGGCAAGCTTGATCCTGTCATCGGTCGGGATGACGAAATCAGACGAGTGATTCAGATCCTCTCGCGGCGAACTAAGAATAATCCTGTGCTAATCGGCGAGCCGGGAGTCGGCAAGACAGCGATCGTCGAAGGGCTGGCCCTCCGGATCGTCAAAGGCGATGTGCCCGAAGGACTCAAGCAAAAGAAACTGTTTGCTCTAGACATGGGGTCTCTCGTTGCGGGTGCCAAATTCCGCGGCGAATTCGAAGAGCGCCTCAAAGCCGTATTAAAAGAGATCCAATCATCCCAAGGGCAGATCCTCTTATTTATCGATGAGCTGCATACCGTTGTGGGAGCCGGCGCCGCCGAAGGCGCGATGGATGCCGCCAATCTATTGAAGCCAATGCTGGCACGGGGGGAATTACACCTTGTTGGCGCGACTACGCTAGATGAGTATAGAAAGCACGTCGAAAAAGATGCAGCCCTCGAACGTCGTTTTCAGACGGTCTTTGTTAATCAGCCGTCCGTCGAAAACACCATTTCAATCCTCCGCGGTCTCAAGGAACGGTATGAAGTCCACCACGGGGTGCGAATCAAGGATAGCGCGTTGGTAGCAGCTTCAAAGCTGTCGCACCGGTATATCGCAGATCGGTTTTTACCAGACAAGGCCATTGATTTAGTCGATGAGGCTGCGGCGCGTCTGCGCACCGAGATCGACAGTCTTCCTGCGGAATTGGATGAAGTATCGCGAAAGGTCCTCCAATTGGAAATTGAGCGGGAAGCGCTGCGAAAGGAAAAAGATCAAGCAAGCGCCGCTCGCTTGACAACACTCGAATCGGAATTGAACGAACGTGGGCGTGACCTCCACAGCTTGAAAACCCAATGGGAATCGGAAAAGGCCTCCGTTTCTCATCTTCGCAAGACTCGTGAGGCGATCGAGGAGGTAAAACTCAAGATCGAGCAGGCAGAGCGCGCCTACGACCTCAACCGCGTGGCAGAACTCCGTTATGGGGAATTGCCTCGGCTAGAGGGAGAACTCGCGCTAGAACAGCAGCAATTGGGCAAGAAACAGGATGAAAACAGGCTACTCAAGGAAGAAGTTGACGAGGACGAAATCGCCGCGGTAGTCAGCCGCTGGACAGGCATTCCTGTGTCCCGTCTGCTCGAAGGAGAAACCGACAAACTACTGAAGCTTGAGGAACTGCTTCACCGGCGGGTGGTCGGTCAGGATGAAGGAGTCCGCGCAGTGGCTGATGCCGTCTTGCGTGCCCGCTCCGGCATCAAGGATCCGAACCGCCCAATTGGCTCCTTCTTATTTCTTGGCCCCACGGGAGTCGGCAAAACCGAATTGGCGCGGGCGCTGGCTTCGGTTCTGTTTGATGACGAAGCGAATCTCATTCGCTTCGACATGTCGGAGTACATGGAAAAACATACGGTGGCTCGTCTGATCGGCGCACCTCCAGGCTACGTAGGCTACGAAGAGGGTGGGCAACTGACCGAAGCAGTTCGCCGTCGGCCTTTTTCGGTGATTCTCTTTGATGAAATCGAAAAGGCCCACCACGATGTGTTCAACGTCCTGCTGCAGGTGTTGGATGACGGTCGGCTCACCGATTCGCAGGGCCGCACGGTGGACTTCAAGAATACCGTGCTGATCATGACATCCAACATTGGCAGTCCACAGATCCTAGAGGCGCAACGCGACGGTGCTGCCTATGAGCAGGTCCGAACAGTTGTCATGGACGAGCTTCGTCAATATTTCCGGCCCGAGTTCTTAAACCGCGTTGATGAAGCGGTTGTCTTCCATTCACTGGACGCCGGTCACCTCGTCACCATCGTAGAGCTCCAATTGGAACGGCTCCGCGCGAGACTCGAAGAACGGCGTATCACGCTGGCACTTACCTCGGCTGCGCTCAAGTATCTGGGGGAACGCGGCTACGATCCTGTCTACGGGGCAAGGCCACTCAAGCGGCTCATTCAGCAGAGACTAGAAACGCCCATTGCAAGACTGTTGGTCAGGGGAGAGTTGCGGGACGGTGACGCGGCATCGGTCGACGTGAAGGACGGAGAGGTAATCGTGATCCCGACGGTAACTGGTGAACGTGCGTCTCCTCCTACCCAATAGATACGGCACCGCCTTTTGCGTCGCAGACCAGTCCGCTCGTCGTTTGCTTGTCGATCTGTAATTCCTTCGGGGACACTTTGAGTAAATGCCCTTTCATCGTATGAAACTCCCCCCTTGAAAAAGAGACGAGATCGGGAGTCTTTACGTCGAGGTCAAGTAGCACTTTGCCAGAAGAAACTTCTTTGACCGCCAGGCCCTTGGCTGTCTTGCTCAAGTCAAAGGCTCGACGCTCGTTGAACATCATCGTGCTTCCAACAACTTTGGCCAGCATCCGTCCGCTCGAATCAAATACCGCAAAGTCCACCAAGAGAGCACCAGTTGAGGGATGCTGTGCCACACGAATTTGTGGCACGCCCTCGATTTCTATGGTTCCGTCGGAATTGCGGTAAAGATTGGGGCCGACTTCGAAATCCATTTCCGTAGCGATTCTCCTCTACAATTTTCGGCAAAGCCTGTGGCGCGCCTTTCTTCTTCCCGCAAGAGATACCATTCACGCGAGTCGCCTGGCGTGCTTGTACCTGTCCCCCACACATTGCGAACATCGAATGAGTTACGATTTCTTGATCCGGTCGAGAATCAGCGCAATGCAGCCGCCCAGCAATCCCCCCCCCATAATTGTGGTCAACAGTTCCACGAGCTTGAGGTCCCAGACGGAGCCTTGAGCTTCCATGACTTCACGAATGCCGCCCTGCACCATGATGACTGCGAGAGCCATTGTAGCCCCCACAACAAACCACCAGAAGAAGACTTTCATCGTTGGTGCCATCGAACGTCTCACACGTCGAGATTTCAGCAAAACAATCGATGCTGAATTGCTTCCACGATATGCATGAGGTCAATCTTATCAGACTGAGCTAAATCGGCAATGGTGCGTTCGACACGCAAGATCGGCTCTCCGCACCTTCGCTAGCTCAAGCAAGCTCCACGCAGACTGATCGCGACCACAATAGCGCTTCGCCTGCTGAGATTCAATAGAATGATGTGATGGGCGATCATCGTTGGCGGCACAGTATCCGACTTTGTATAATTGCCTTGATGCCCCCCGCTCGGTGCACACATAGAGGAATACATTGCTTGCCTCGATTTCGTTCACCAAGACAAACTGTCTTGTTCAGGGAAGCTGGGCTGATCCGGTCAATCGCCCTGGCATTCGTCATAGTATCGATAGGTTTTATAGGGCAAGAAGATCACCCTAACAACTTACTCATGCGGCAAGATGGAAAAGTTCCCAAGTCCTATGTTGGTTCAGCCATGACACTACTGGCCACTCTGGAGCAAGCACAGGTCCTCCCGCCTGAAGACACAAAAGAGGCCGATCACCTCATCAAATCCGTCATTCAATTCCAGTCGGTGTTTACGAAGAGTCCGGACCCCAAATTACAAGAATTCGTACGTGCCGCTGTGATAAGGCAGTACAGCGAGCATGCTCCTACTATCTTAGCGCAATTTCGTTCAAGCGGATGGACAGCGGAGGTACTGCAAGCGCTCGCTGATGCAGAGTTTCATGCATCGACTGACGAACTCCAATTGCTAGCGGCCGCGTTCGAAACATTCAACCTATCGGTAGAGGATTTCCAACGTTTCATGAAGCTAATACGGGATGGGGCAGAAGCATTGGCCATGCGAGGGCAGAATTTCCACGAGATCTATGGCAGGTACCGGGAAACGATGCCAAGCACAACAGAACACTGACTCATGGAAAGTATGTTTTGTTCAATGTTGAAATGAACATTGGGTGCAAAGGAGGAACTCATGGCAACCAGAGCCTACATTCTCATCAAAGTCAAAGCAGGAAAAACCAAGGATGTCGTCACGGCTGTGAAACGTATCGCCGGAGTTGAGCAAGCCCATTCCTGCTTCGGTCGTCCGGACATTTTCGTCTTTATCAGCGTTCAAGACGAACGAGCCCTCTCGGATGTCGTCATTACCAAGATCCACTCGATCGAGGGAGTCGAGGAAACCGACACGCACATCGTCGCAGAGCCTTAGGGCAGTAGGAGAGAGACGATGGGTGCGCCATCGGCCTGCGCGGACCGGTAACAGGCCTCTGCGATCTCCACGGCACGGCAGCCGTCTTCCCCGGTAATGGGCACAGCCGTACGGTCTTCCACCGCCTGCAAGAATGCTGCAAGCACGGCTAGAACTGTCTGAGAGGGCGTGATCTCCCTGTTTTCGACGACGGTGCCGCGGATCCACCGAAGCCGGTGATGGATCCAGTCGGCTTGCAACCGTCCTTCCGACCCGATCCACTCCGCCTGTCCCACTCGTCCCTCCGGCACCCTCGCGACATCAATGATGCATACCGTCCCCCCTTGAGTAGTCAGATGGGCGGAAGCGATAGTCTCGGGCCTGGCAGGCGGAAGCTGATCTAGAGTACAGCGGACTTCCTGCACTTCTTCCCCGGTCAAGAACCGAACCAGGTCGAGCATGTGAATGCCGACTTCTAATAGGGCACCTCGCTTGCCATAGCCAGTGGCATGATCCGGGCCTGTCGCCCTTGTTTCGATATGGCTAGTCAGATGAAGTCGTTGAGAACGTCCGATAAGATGCTGTCGCTTTTTCATCTCCTGTATAGTGGAATCAAATCGTAGGGTCTGTCCCGTCATCAACTCCACACCCGCCTGACGAGCGGCTGCAACCATCTCGCGAGCGTCGGCAGCAGACGTCGCGAGGGGTTTCTCGATCAGCATCGGTTTTCGTGCTTCGATTGCTAACCGGCAGATGTCACGGGAAAAAATCGGGGGGACAACGACAATCACCACCTCAACATTGGGCTCTTCTATGAGGGCTTGTGCCTTTCCATAGACCTTGACAGATTCAGCGCCAGGAATATCGAGGCTTTGTTCTTGATGACGCCGACAAACAGCCTTAAGGGACGCAGTCGGAAGGTCTTGCAATAGATGCCGTGCATACCGGCTTCCATGCCGGCCAACGCCGATAAGCCCCACACCGATAGGACGCCTTTTCACAACCAGACTCCGTAATTTTATTACTTTAAAACGGGTACGCCTGTTGGTCAATGGAGTTCATTGACATTCGTGCAAGCTGCTCCCTATAGTGACTCATGACACGTAGCCCATAGGAATCGCCCTAGATCCACACTGAAGAAAGGCTTTGGATGACCACGGCACAGAGCACGTCATTTTCGTTGTGGCAGATCGGGACGGGTACGGCACGCTTTCCGAGCGGGGTTCCCATTCCCACGCACACCGACCAGATGGTCGACCCCTACTTCAAAACCAAGATGCCGAAGGAGCATCAGATCGATTGCTTGCTGTTCTGGCCGCAAGTCCAAGGGACGTATCCAGGTATCGTCTTGTTGCATGATCGGTGGGGACTGACTGGACACATGAAAGATCTGGGTGCTCGGCTTGCCTGCGAAGGTTACGTCATCATCATTCCCAATTTGTATGGACGGCAGGGGGGGATGGTAACCGCCAGCGATGACGTTGCTTCCACGCTGCTGGAGCGGCAACACGACACGACTGTGATTACTGACATCAATTCATGTTGCGAATACCTCAATACACGTAGCTTCGCGAAACGGAATATCCATGGCGCCGTCGGGTACGGAATGGGAGGGTCGTACGCCCTCCGGTTTGCCTGTCACCGTAAACGACTGCGCGCTGCTGTCTCCTACTATGGCAAGATGGTGCAGCCGCGTGAACTGATGAAGGAACTCTCGGCATCTCTGTTGTATCACAAGGCCGGCAAGGACAACTGGGCCACAAACGAAGATGCCGAGCAGCTGAGTACATCCGCTGCCGAGTATGGGAAGCGAGTCGAGATACACAGCTACCCGAACGCCTCCCATGGGTTCTGCAATGAAATGAAGCCGGACGCCTACAGCCCCGATGCAACGGCACTGGCCTGGGAAAGAACCACCGCTTTCCTAAAGACGAGTTTTCACGGAACGTAAGCGGTGAATAGGTATCCTCTCCGCCTTTACCAATCCAAATCCGAGCAACGGATCTCGGCCATGCCCACACACGATTCTGGTGCACGTCGAGGTGCCCTGATCATCCTTTTCGCCATAGCGATCATGTCTTTCGTTAGACCCCCTGCCGCAGGCTCTAACGAAAAGGTTTCTCCGGTGCTTCTGTCGGAGATCGTCGGCCAGCAGACAAACCATCTGGCCAAAATAGACTCAAATGCCGGTGCCATGGCGCTGTTCACAACAACGATCGGTGCTTCACTCGGTTTGAAGGATGCAGCAGGGATATTGGGCGCCAATGGACTCCCGACCAAGCTGGCGAGAGAGCTGGGCGTCGCTGAGTTGTCTCATTCTGCCCATGAGCTCATGGCAGCCCTTGCAGCATGGCAGTTCGCAGATCGACTACTCCAGACTAGTGACAGGGACCACTCCCCCAAGAGTTCCTCAGTAGGCCTTCCTTCGACGACCCGGCAAGATTGGTTGAAGGCCAACAGCCGTGTGTCGTCTCTCATCACCTTATTTGGATTGTTGACCACACCTGCGGTATCCGACACGCCACATGCGGAGCTTCTACTTGCGGCGCATCAAGTGACCTTCGAAGCTAGTCAGAGAGCAACCATGGCCTGGTGGAAACTCTATAGGTGGAAAGAGCGTATCAGGCAGGCGAGAGGTCGTGCCCGCCTCTGCGGAACCTGGCAGTGGGTTGTTCACAACCACCGAGATCACCGAGAGCAGAAAATGGTCATGTCCTTTCCTCCGGACGGACCATTGCCCAATGCTTCTCCTCTTCCGGCCGAAACCGTCATCCTGGGCGATACGATCTATTTGCGATGGGAACAAGCGGGGCGTATTCAGGAAGACAGTCTGCTCTTCATCAAAGACGGGACAAGAATTGAAGGTTCTTTCGTGAATAACAGCGGAGGATGGGGATCGATCACAGGCAAAAGGACGGCCGATTGCCGTTCGTAACCTAGGGGTTGCCACAAGACAGCCATCACTAACTCTAAGGTCAGGGTGAAGCTTAAGGCTCAAATGAAACAAGTCCCACGTTCAGCTAGTCGTAACATCGATCTCAACCTACCTTGTCCGCTGCACTAACTCCCCGCCAAGTCTGCCAACCGAAGAGAGCCCAACCGATGATAAACGCTAAGCCGCCCACCGGTGTGACTGGTCCAAGCCACTTCACTCCCCCGAGTGTGATCCCATAGAGACTTCCGGAAAACAGCAGAATTCCCGCCAGGAACAACCACCCGGCCGTGACCAATCGGCGGTTATCAAAGGCTCTTATCGTGATCCCAACCAAGATCATTCCGAAGGCGTGGTACATCTGATACCGCGTGGCCGTGTCATAGGCCGCCAGCATGGGAACTTCGAGCGACCCCTTCAACATGTGAGCACCAAACGCGCCTGCGGCCACGCCTATGCCGGCTAAGCCACATCCCAACACCAACATCGAACGACTAGCATCTTGTACAGTCATCTCACAAGTCCCTTCCTTTCACATCGTATCTTGTCCACCCTGTTTCCAATGAAATACACAAATCGAGACAGCATTACAATGATCGTATCGGAGGTCGGCAGGCTTACCCTTCTCCGCAGACAATTTCTATCAAGACTTCATTGAAACTCTCCGGTCCAACTCATCGCCAGTTGTCACTGGCTACAGATCTATCCACCAACCTTCCAGTTCCTATACGCCATGACAACTTCGTATAAGCTCGTGATCGAACACGTTTAGCTGGGCAGTTGACTTACTTGTACGTCTTTGTCGACAAAAACCGGTGGGGTCCGAACATGAGCCGCCCATCCCCCGACCTTTCCATCAACTCCTTGTTGGTCAATTGTCACACTTGTACGAGATTCCCATCCCAGATGATGCACTTTAGATCCACGTGCACCATTTGCAAGTTTTGAGACAGATAGCTTCTGTCACCTGTCACCCACTCTGCATACCCCCGGTTCTTGGTGGACCAACAGAAGAGCGATCAGGAAGAAGAATTCTGCGCGGAGAGCTAGAATAAGCGGAGGGAAAGGCCGGAAGGTACTGGCCCTAGAGAAACTTAGGAAGAATGCCCGCGATACAAGCTACCCTCTCTATGCCCGGGCAGACTTGGGGCCGAAACCTACCTTCGCTTACCGAGCAGGCAGGTCACCGGTCATCATCGGAACCTACGCATCATACACGTGGCCACATCCAACGCACGCGAATCTCGACGCAACGGCTTTCTTCCATTCATCCATCTTCTTCGTATAGCCCTTGGTCTTCCAGATCCCATACCCGGCCCACACGCCGAGAAAGACAAAGGTTGATATGACATCCGCCACGGCCGTATTCGCTTCTGATGTCTCTGGGGAAACCATGCTCAACATAAGACCGACATTGACCGGAACAGCAACGAAAAATCCTTGGAGATAGGCCCACGGTTGCTTCGGTGGATGATACTGACTTGCAAGGCTACTCGGCTTGCCCGTGTCGATTTGTTCCCGCATGATTTCACTTATCCGCTGAGCACTGTCGGCCTTGCAAGAGGGACATGAGCTCTTTTCAGACATATCACGCCTCCCATCCCTGAAGACTTCGGATAAAATCGTTACCGTTACTATAATCCATTTTGGCAATCGATTCCAGGCCGCAAGGGGAGGGGTCTCGGAGAAGCATCGGTGACGGAGACTAGACTCGACCCGATACCGGCTTTGTGAGCCTGAGGGATGCTAAGTCTCTTCCATCCGGGTGAAATACCTACTCTTGCACTTGGTCCCGGGAGCGGGAATTGAACCCGCACGGCCTTGTAAGACCTCAGGATTTTAAGTCCTGTGCGTCTGCCAATTCCGCCATCCCGGGATCGTGCCAGTTTCGAGAATTGTTGCATTATCTACAACAACTCCGCAACAACTCTCCACCACGCATACAAATGACCTAAACCCAGACACAGTCCATTCCGATAGATACAAGGGACTTAGTCCGCTCGTACTGAAGCAGTTTAGACCTGGCACGGTTGCCTCCACCGCTACCTGATCTATTTCATCTCACCATAATCAGGGCCCCTTTGGTCACCTTTCTCCCGCTTGGTGGTGTCAGCGCCTGGCTTATTCACATGAAATTCTTAGCATGGCGGCTCATTCTTGCGCAGCGCCCAGCTCAGTCGAACGCGGGTTGATGCACTCTGCTGGAAAA
>JABAOE010012778.1_pt2 | contig 11897 bp, 12 predicted proteins | sample 7062141 | NCBI WGS metagenome assembly JABAOE01 (sample SAMN14538627, study PRJNA623070) | marine sediment metagenome | biome: marine biome [ENVO:00000428]; feature: marine pelagic biome [ENVO:01000023]; material: deep marine sediment [ENVO:00002113] | place: India: Gulf of Khambhat ...
CTCAACGGTGAACGCAAGACCAGGAAAAGGAGTGCAAGTGAAAGTGCGTGTCGTCATGGCATTTGCCTCTTGATTCTTCGCGATTCGGTCAGGCTGCGATGGCTGGGAAAGCCACCAGTTCAGAGGGCACACAGGAACAGACGTCGGTGCCGACAGGTGATTCGAGATTTTCGAGTGTCGGATTCAATGAATCCATCGTGCAGCCCCCCCCTTTTCAAACTTGTAGCTACGGCCTGCCACGCGGCAAGAGCCGTTCGATGCCGGTTCGCCTCAAGGGCGAAGGGCCGGGCGCGATACACACCGCCACCCAACCGTGTGCCAGCACCATTCGCACACCGCTTGCAGCGCGTTAGAGGGAAATAAAAAAAGCCGGGGTTGCCGTGACAATGACTCTGGCAATCCGGCTATCTTCTAGAAATTAAAGATCCGTGATTTTCCGGCCCCGCATCACTGCGGGTGTGGCTTTTTCAGGCTTGTTCAAATAATTGTTGTTTAATCTGACCAGCTTTCTTTGTTAGTTACTTCAGTCTCCTCCCAAAAACAACGCTGCGCCATTCATGACGCTCTTTTCTGTTTGCCTGAAAAATCCCTTAACAAACACGTAACAAACCAGACGCCACGCCGAGGGGACATTCCGCAAACTTGACACCATGGTAGTTTCACATATCGGTACGTGCAAGTATTTGAACGTTTTTTCAGAACAGTCTTGATCTTTGTCATATCTCAGCGCGATTGCGTTCCAGGTGCACTGCAAAGACACAGGACGATCAAAAAGTTTTACGCTTGATTTCAAAATGATCGAGACTACAATCAGCGCGTCACTTTAAATGAGCATCAGAAGTTGCTGATTACGATTGTTGTTCAATTACGAAGCAGCATCGTTGCATGGGTTCATACCCATAGGCTCGGCTCTCACACCGGTTGCGCGCAGGCCGGCGCCCTTGCCAGCCGGCTGCAGGGCGAACACAATGTAGGATCAAACAATTAGATAGGCCACGACAAGTCAGGTGGCCCACGTCGGGAAGAGGCCATCGGTGAATGGCCAACCCCGAGTCATGAACTGGTCTTGATTTCTGGTCTTAGGGAGGCTCGCGCTTTACATGCGCAAATTCTTTGTCCGGTTCCGGCCGTATTTCATCTCCGCCGGCTTCTTCAGCCTGGTGATCAATGTGTTGATGCTGGTGCCAGCGCTTTTCATGCTGCAGGTGTTCGACCGCGTGGTGACCAGCCGCAGCGAGGAAACGCTGATCATGTTGGCCGTGCTCGCCGCCGGCGCCCTCATGTTCATGGCCTACCTCGACGTGATTCGGTCGCGCCTGCTCTCCACGGCCGGGGTGGCGCTGGAGAAAAACCTGGGGCCGCGGGTGCTCGGCGACATGATGCGCCGCGGTGCGGTGCCGGAAGGCAGGGAAGCAACACACGGGCTGCGCGACGTGACCGCCATACGCACCTTCCTGACCGGCCCGGGCATCGTTGCGTTGTTCGATGCGCCCTGGGTGCCGATCTACGTGTTGATCATCTGGTTGTTTCATCCCCTGCTCGGGATGATCGCGGCTGGCGGTGCAGTGGTGTTGTTTGGCATTGCCTGGCTGAACGAGAAACTCTCGCGCAAGCCACTGGAACAAATGCAGCTGGAGTCGCGCAAGGCCGGCCGCTATGCCGATCAGAGCATCGCCCACGCGGAGGCAGCGGGTGCACTGGGCATGATCGATAACCTGGCGCGCGGCTGGCAGGGCTTGAGCCGCAAGGTGTTGACCCATCAGCTCGATGCCAACCGCGCCTCATCGGCTTTTTCCAGCCTGTCGCGCTTCATGCGCCAGGCACTACAGGTTGCAATGCTGGCCACCGGCGCCTGGCTGGTCATTCACCAGTCGGCCACCATCGGCGTGATGATCGCCGCCACCATTTTGCTGGGCCGCGCGCTCGCCCCGGTGGAACAAGCGATCAGCGGCTGGAAGAGCCTGGTCGATGCGCGCAGCGCCTACGGCCGGCTCGACAAGATGATGCCGGACGAGGCGGACGAACCCGCGGCTACCGAGTTGCCAGCGCCGCTGGGGGCGATCTCGGTCGAGCGCGTCGTGTTCGGCTTTCCGGGCCAGGATCGGCCGATCATCAAGAATGTGTCGTTCGAGCTGACGCCAGGCGAAGCGCTGGCGATCGTCGGACCCAGCGCGGCGGGCAAGTCGACGTTGTCGCGGCTGATCGTCGGCGTATGGAAGCCGGCCGCCGGTGTGGTGCGGCTCGATGGCGCCGATATCTCTAAATGGCCGCGCGAGCGGCTCGGGCCGTACGTCGGTTTCCTGCCGCAGACGGTGGAACTGTTCGCCGGCACGGTGAGCGAAAACATTGCGCGACTGGGCGAGATCGATTCGCAAGCGGTCATCAATGCCGCCATGCGTGCCAATGCACACGATATGATTTTGCGCTTGCCGCACGGCTACGACACGCCGATCGGGGATAGCGGCGCCTTCCTGTCGGCCGGCCAGCGGCAACGGGTCGCGCTGGCGCGCGCCTTGTACGGTTCGCCGCGACTGGTGGTGCTCGATGAGCCGAACTCCAACCTCGACAGTGAGGGCGAGACCGCGCTCATTGACGCCATCCGCAGCCTGAAAGACGAAGGTGTGACCACTATCGTGGTGACGCATCGCACGCCGATTCTGGCGGCGATGGATAAAGTGATTCTGCTGCGCGATGGCATGATCGAGAAGCAAGGCGCCCTGAGCGACATTCTCGGGCCGGCGCGCACGCGCACATCGGACGCGCAAGAAGCACTGCCGGAGGAACGTGCGCTAAAGAGGGGTGCGTGAGCCCATGAGTGCTTCGCTTGCCAATCTGGTGCTGCCTTCGGTTGATGTTGACCAAGCCGACAATCCGCGGCGGCTGATCGGCGCCGGCGTGCTCGCCATTGTCTTGCTGGTCCTGGCGGTGAGCGCGTGGGTTGTGTTGGCGCCGTTGAGCGGCGCGGCAATCGCGCCCGGGGTGGTCAAGGTGGACATGAACCGCAAGACGGTGCAGCACCAGGAGGGCGGCATGGTCAGCGAGATCCTGGTGCGCGATGGCAGCATGGTGAAAGCCGGCGACACGCTGATCGTGCTCAAGGACGTGCGCGTGGACGCCGGTAACGAGCTGGTGCAGACGCAACTGGATGCTGAAGTCGCCAAAGCAGCACGGCTGTTCGCCGAGCAATCGTGGGCCAAGGAGGTGACGTTCCCGCCCGAGCTGGCGGCGCGCGCCGAAGAGCCGCGCGTTGCCGAACTGCTCGACCGCGAGAGACTGCTGTTCAGCACCCGGCGTAACGCCTACGACTCGCAGCTGACGCTGATTCAGGCGCAAATTCGCGAGACCGACGGGGAAATCAGCGCGCGCAATGGGCAACTAAAGTCCGATGGCGACGCGATCCGCCTGCAGAAGGAGGAACTGGCCGCCAACGAGGCACTGGTCGACGATGGCTTTGTTTCCAAGACACGCTTGCTGGAGCTGCAGCGCAATCTCGCCGAGCTGGAATCGCGCCGCGGCGAAAACATGTCGGAGTTGGCGAGGGCCAAGCAAAATGTAAGAGACCTCGAGCTGCGGGCCGAAACGCTGCGCAGCAGCTTCATGCAGGAAGCGGCCAGCGAATTGCGCCAGACCACCGCGCAGGTGTTCGATTTGCGTGAGCGGTTACGCCCGGCACAGGATGCCGAACTGCGCCAGCGCATCAACGCGCCGATTGACGGAGAAGTGGTGGACATGAAGATCACCTCGGTCGGCGCGGTGATCGCGCCGCGCGAACCGATCCTGGATATCGTGCCCGCCGATGCCGATCTGATTATCGAAGCGCGCGTGCAGCCAGAGGACATCAGTTCGCTGCGCGAGGGCGCCGAGGCCGATGTGCGGCTGACTTCGTTCCGGCGGCGCATCACCCCGGTGGTGCCCGGGCAGGTGAGCTATATCTCGGCGGACCGGCTCGAGGACGCGGCGAACAAAACCTTCTATTACGTTGCACACGTGCGCGTGACACCGGAGGCGCTGCGCGACGCCGGCGACCTGTGGCTGCAGGCCGGCATGCCCGCCGAGGTCTACATCAAGACCAGCGAGCGCACTGCCTTGCAGTACTTCATTGATCCGATCTCGGGTTTTCTGCAGCGCTCGATGCGCGAGCAGTAACATCGCCCGCGGCAAGTGCGTTCTTGAACGCGAACGGCGATGGTAAAATTTCATCTTTACTTGCGCGACAGCACTGCTGCTTTGTGACGTGATTCAACTCACCGTCAACGGCGAATTCCAACAGTTCGAGAGCGAGATTACGGTTTCACAGTTGCTCGAAACCATGTCGCTGGCCGGCAAGCGGGTGGCGCTGGAACGCAACGGCGAAATCGTTCCGCGAAGTGTTTTCTCCGAGCAGCGCCTGGCAAACGGCGATCAGCTGGAAATCGTCGTTGCCGTTGGCGGCGGCTAGCAAACCGGCCGCGGCCCGACTGGCGCCTGCCCGGCGCAACAGCAAACGCCTCGGCACACAAAACCGTTTGAAGCGACAGCAACATGGATAAATTCGTTATCGGCCAACGCAGCTTTAACTCCCGCCTCATCGTGGGCACGGGTAAATATCGCGACTTCGAGCAAACGCGAGCCGCCATCGATGCCAGCGGCGCCGAAATCGTGACCGTTGCGATTCGACGCACCAACATCGGCCAAAGTGCCAGCGAGCCCAGCCTGCTCGACTACTTGCCGCCGTCGCAGTTCACGCTGCTGCCCAACACCGCCGGCTGCTACAGCGCGCGCGAAGCGGTGCGCACCTTGCGCCTGGCGCGCGAACTGCTCGACGGCCACGACCTGGTGAAGCTGGAAGTACTGGGCGATGCGGAAACGCTCTACCCGAACGTGGTGGAAACCATCGCGGCAGCCGAAACATTGGTCAAGGAAGGCTTCAAGGTGATGGTGTACACCTCTGATGACCCGATCGTGGCCAGGCAGCTGGAAGAAATTGGTTGCGTTGCGGTGATGCCGCTGGCCTCGCTGATTGGCTCGGGGATGGGCATTCTCAATCCATGGAGCCTGCAGATCATCATCGACAACGCCAACGTGCCCGTGGTGGTCGATGCCGGCGTAGGTACCGCGTCGGATGCCGCCATCGCCATGGAGCTCGGTTGTGACGCCATCCTGATGAACACAGCGATTGCCGCCGCGCAGGATCCGGTGCTGATGGCCTCGGCGATGCGCAAGGCGGTCGAGGCCGGGCGCGAAGCCTACCTGGCCGGGCGCATGCCGAAGAAAACCTATCGCGCCTCGCCGAGTTCGCCGACTACGGGCGTCATTGCGCCGTCCGAGGCAAACGACAAGGCCGCCTAGACGTTGCAAACTGGCGCTTCAGCTCGCGCCCGGTGACAGACGCACATCGAACCATTCGCAGTTTCGTTCTCCGGCAGGGCCGGATGACGCGCGCGCAGCAGCGCGCCCGCGATACGCTGTTGCACGTCTACGGGGTGCCGTTCGCACACGCCCTGATTGACTTCGACAACGTTTTTGGCCGGCCTGCACCCACCATTCTGGAAATCGGATTCGGCATGGGCGAGACCACCGCAACAATCGCCGCACACCACCCGGAACAAAACTTCATTGGCATCGAAGTGCACTCGCCCAGCGTAGGCAGCCTGTTGAAACAAATTGCCGATCGCCATCTCGAGAACGTGCGCATCGTGCAGCACGACGCGGTCGAAGTGGTGCACGACATGATCGCGCCGGACAGTTTGCATGCGGTGCATGTGTTCTTTCCGGACCCGTGGCCGAAGAAGCGCCACCACAAGCGCCGGCTGCTGCAACCGGCATTCGTTCACCAGCTGGCACAACGGCTCAACAAGGGCGGTTACCTGCACGTGGCCACCGACTGGCAAGATTACGCCGAGTACATCCTGGCGGTGTTGTCGCAAGAACCGTTACTGCAAAACACCGTGCAAGGATACGCACCGCGTCCGGACTACCGCCCGGAAACCAAGTTCGAAGCGCGTGGCCTGCAGCTGGGGCACGGCGTGTGGGACATCATTTTCCGACGGCGCTGATACGGGCTGCTGATGCGCTTTCAGTCCGAATCAAGAAACAGGGACAGCAAATCGTTGAGGAACCGCTGACCTTTCAGGGTTGGCNNGTTCGAGCGGCCCGGCAATGACCGCAAGCGGCAAGCCGGTGCGCTCGGAGAACAAGGCTCGATCGACACCGTCGATCAGTCGCAAGGCATTCATCATGAATTCGAAAGGCAGTGAACCGGTTGCGACCACGTTTTCGGTCTGGCTCGGCTCACCGTCAGCGACTTTTTTCAGATACTCACGCGGTTGCTTGTAGCGCATTTGCCGAACCAGGCGATGCGGGAAAGAAATTTTCGAGTGGGCGCCGGCACCGATGCCGAGGTAATCACCAAAGCGCCAGTAATTGCTGTTGTGCCAGCACTGATAACCAGGCCGGGCGAACGCGGACGTTTCGTAATGGCGGTAGCCGTGCGTGTGCAACAGCGTCTCGAGCGCCTGCTGCATGTCAGCAGCAACGTCGTCATCCGGCACCCGCGGCGGATGGCGATGAAACCAGGTGTTCGGCTCGATGGTGAGGTGGTAGGCAGAGACATGTTGCGGCGCGTGCGCGAGTACTTCGCGCAAGTCGGCCATTGCCTCAGCAAGTGTTTGCTCCGGCAATGCGTACATCAGATCGATGTTGACGTTGTCGAAACCACGTTGCGCAGCGTCGATTGCATCGAGCGCCTGTTGCCGATCATGAATGCGCCCCAGTGCTTGCAGGTGGCGCGGATTCAGGCTTTGTACGCCAAGCGACAGGCGGTTGACACCGGCGTCGCGAAAACCGGTGAAGCGACCCGCCTCAACAGTGCCGGGGTTGGCTTCCAGGGTGACTTCGGCATCGGGAAGCAACATCACGCGGGCACGCAGTTCGGATAACAAGCGGTCTAGCGCGCCGGGTGAAAACAGCGACGGCGTACCGCCGCCGAGGAAAACGGAGTGCACCGGTCGCCCCCACACCGATGGCAGCGCCAGCTCCAGGTCGGCAATCAAGGCGTCGACATAGGCTTGCTCGGGTAACGCACCGCGCAGCTCGTGCGAATTGAAGTCGCAGTACGGGCACTTGCGAACACACCAGGGCAGGTGGACGTAAAGCGACAGCGGTGGCAGTGCCGTCAAGCGCACGGCACCGGGTGGCTGGATTGTTTTCTCGACTACATGCATCGGTTTCATTCTAGCGGTTCAATGTGTCGGCGGCGCAATCGCAGCGCGGCCGATCTGTTACTCTCGCCGTGTGCCTAACGAGGGGGAGAAACCAGCGTGAGCAAAGCCGACGTCAACAACACAGAAATCAGCGTCGATGAGCAAGTTGCCAAGGTGTTTACCTGGCGGCGCGGCTTCAACGCCGTCTTCCTGATTGATATCGGGGTGGAACTGGGGCTGTTCAAGGCATTGGCCGAAAGCCCCGGGCGTAGCGCGCAGGAAATCGCCGCGGCGCTGAAACTGCACCCGCCCTACGTCGAGGTGTGGTGCATGACTGCGTTTGGCCTGGGATTGCTCGATGCCGACGCGCAGCGGCGGTTCCGCCTCGCGCCGCATTTCGACAAAATTCTGGCCGCGCCAGGCCACCCGCGTGACCTGACCGGCTACGTGCACCTCGGTACGGCGTTTATGACCGAGGACTTCGAACGCTGCCGCACGGCATTTCACACCGGCGAGACCGTGCCTTTTCAGGGACGCAGCCACGCCTTTGCCGACACCGTTGGCGATGCGATTGGCGGATTGCACGCGGCGACCGCGCGCAAGATCCTGCCCGACCTCGCGGAGATGACGCAGCGTCTCGAAAACGGCGCAAAGGTGCTCGAAGTCGGCTGTGGCACCGGCCGCTTTCTGATGCATCTGGCCAAGGCCTGGCCCACGGCGCATGCGACCGGCGTGGATATCGACCCGACCGGTGTCGGAATTGCCCGCGACAAGATCGCTCAGGCTGGCCTCGAGCCACGGGTCGAGGTGATTGAAAACGATGTTGCCAACCTGCCCGAAGCCAGCTTCGATGCTGTTGTCATGATCGAGGTGTTGCACGAAATCGCACCGCAAATCAGGCAACACGTCATCGACGGCTGCGCGCATGTGCTCAAGCCGGGCGGTTGGCTGCTGATCGTCGACGAGACCTACCCCACCAGCCTGGAAGAAGCGCGGCGGCCGGAATTTCAGTTTCCGTTGCAAACCGGTTTCGAGGAAATGACCTGGGGCAATGTCATCCCCACGCGCGAAGAGCAGGAGCAGCTGCTGGCCAATGCCGGATTCAAAGGCGCACCCAACCGGGTATTGATCGGCGAAGGTTTCACCATACTGAGCATCAAGCGCTAGGCGCGCGGCAACGACTCAGGATGGCGGTTGTTTCAGTGCGCGCAGTAGTTTGCGCATGGCCTTGCCACGATGGCTGACGCGGTTCTTTTGCGATGGTGGCATTTGCGCCCCGCTTAAACCCGCGCCGGGATCAAGAAACAGCGGGTCGTAGCCAAATCCCCCGCTTCCGCGCGGCGCGCGCAGAATCTCGCCGTGCCATTCGCCTTCGGCGATGATTGGCTGCGGGTCGTCGTGCTGGCGCAGCATGACAATCACACAGTAGTAATGTGCGCGCCGGTCCGACACCGCGGCCAGCGCCTCCAGCAAGCGGGCATTGTTACGCGCGTCAGTGGCCGAAGGCCCGGCATAGCGGGCCGAATACACCCCCGGCGCGCCGCCCAGCGCAGTAACACAAATACCCGAGTCGTCCGCCAGCGCCGGCAGCCCGGTCGCAACGCTGGCATGGCGCGCTTTGGCAAGCGCATTCTCGACAAATGTCGGATGCGGCTCTTCCGCCGGCGCGATGCCCAACGCGCTTTGCGGAACAACCTCGAGGCCAAGCGGTGACAGCAGGCGGGCGATCTCGCGAATCTTGCCGGGATTGCCCGACGCAAGTACCAGCTTGTTCGAGACCAGCGCGCCGTTCACAGTCCCAGCGCCGACTTCTGGATTGCAATCAGCCGGGCAATCCCCTCGCTCGCAAGATCGACCATGGCGTCGAGCTCGCCGCGATCAAACGCGACCCCTTCCGCGGTGCCCTGCACTTCGACAAAGCCGCCCTGGCCATTCATCACGACGTTCATGTCGGTGTCACATGCAGAGTCCTCGGCGTAGTCAAGATCGAGAACCGGTTTACCCTCAACAACGCCAACCGATACGGCCGCCACGAAGTCAACAATCGGCCACGCGGAAATCACACCGTTGCTCAGCAACCGATTGGCGGCATCGTGAAGTGCAACGTAGGCGCCGGTGATGCTGGCGGTGCGCGTTCCGCCATCGGCCTGAATGACATCGCAATCGATCTGCACCGTACGCTCGCCCAGCAACGGTAAATTGGTGACTGCTCTGAGGCTGCGCCCGATCAGGCGCTGTATCTCCTGGGTGCGCCCCGATTGCTTGCCGCGAGCTGCCTCCCGATCCATGCGCGTATCAGTGGAGCGCGGCAGCATGCCGTACTCTGCGGTCAGCCAGCCACGCCCCTTGCCCTTGAGGAATGCCGGCACGCGTTCTTCCACGCTGGCGGTGCAAATGACCCGCGTTTCACCGCATTCGATCAGCACCGACCCTTCTGCATGGCGTGTGTAGTTACGATGGATTTTGATCGCACGCAATTCCCGCGCACCACGACCGTTGAGGCGCATCTGGACTCCTCCAAAGCCAGGCGAACCGACCACCATGCCACCCAACAGCAGCGCCCCGGACAGTCATGCTGCCAACGCAGTCGGTCACCGATTCTGTGTTATCGTTTTCGTGCCCTGATTGTGGTGGGATTTCTCCTGCCTTGTAAAGCTCGATTCCAATGATCTCCAGCATGACCGGTTACGCTGCGGTCAACGACGAGTCGCCAGTCGGCGGACTCAGCCTTGATCTGCGCTCGGTAAACCATCGTTACCTCGACATCCAGTTCCGCATGCCGGAAGAATTGCGCCCGCTGGAACCGGACTTGCGCGAACGGATTTCGGCAAGGATTACGCGCGGCAAGGTGGAGTGCCGAGTCAGTTTCACGGCGCCGCCCGCCGTGACCTCCATGCAAATCGATGAAGCGTTGCTGGCGCGCCTGGCCGAACTCGACCAAAAGATCAGAGCAAACTTGCCGGATGCGCAGCCTTTGCGCGTTATCGACGCAGTGCGCTGGTCGGGCATATTGGGCAGCGACAGCGTGCCGATCGATACCCTGAAAGAGAAATGTCTGCAGCTGATCGAGCAGGCATGTAACGACCTGAGTGCCGCGCGCGTGCGCGAGGGCGAGAAACTCAAAGCGATACTGCTCGAACGGGCCGACAGCGTCGAAGTGATCGTCAAGGAGCTTGCGCCGCGAATCCCGCAGCTGGTCAGCGCCTACGAGGAAAAACTGGCCACCCGCTTGCGCGATGCCATGCTGGAACCGGAAAACGACCGCTTCAAGCAGGAGGTCGTCATGTTTGCGGCAAAAATCGATGTTGACGAGGAATTGCAACGACTGTCGACGCACGTCGCAGAAATCCGCCGCATACTCGACAAAGGCGGCATCGTCGGCAAGCGTCTCGACTTCCTGATGCAGGAGCTGAATCGGGAAGCCAACACCTTGGGGGCCAAATCAGCGGACGTGATGGTGACCCAGGGTGCAATGAACCTGAAGGTGCTGATCGAGCAAATGCGCGAACAGATTCAAAACATCGAATGAAAGGCAACGTGTTTATCATTTCTGCGCCGTCTGGCGCAGGCAAGACGTCGCTGGTCCGGGAGTTGATTGCACGTGATCGAACCATACGCAAATCGGTTTCGCATACCACGCGGCCACAGCGGCCGTCAGAAACCGACGGGCTTGACTATCACTTTGTCGATGCCGCCACCTTTGACAAGATGCTGCAAGGCGGAGAGTTTCTGGAAAGTGCCGAAGTACACGGCAACATGTATGGCACCGCACAACAATGGCTCGAAGAGCAGCGCAACCAAGGTACAGACATCGTGCTCGAGATCGACTGGCAGGGCGCCAGGCAGGTGCGCAAATTGATCCCGGAAGCAATTGCCGTTTTTGTGCTGCCGCCGTCGGTACAAGCCTTGCGTGGCAGACTGACCAAACGGGCCCAGGACAGCGAACCAGTCATCGCCGACCGCCTCGCCACGGCACGTAGCGAAGTCGCCCATGTGCATGAATTTGACTATGCTATTATCAACGATAAGTTTGACGACGCGGTAGAGGACCTGGTTAGTATTGTGCGTAGTGCACGATTGCGGTTAGCGTCGCAAGTGGACCGAAACAAAGCTCTTATTAACAGCCTTAAGTGATCGGCGTATGGCACGAATCACAGTCGACGATTGTCTCGGCAGCATCCCCAACCGTTTCGAGCTAACGCTCGCAGCCACCTATCGGGCTCGTCAGATCGCAACCGGCGCATCGCCCCAGGTCGACGGAAACAAGGACAAGCCAACAGTGATCGCACTGCGGGAAATTGCCGCCGGCAAGGTCGGACTCGAGGTCCTGAACACCAGGTCATAGGTCGGCTCCTGAACCCGCTGCCACCGCGGCAGCTTTGGGCGAGCACACAAACGACAGCATGACTTCCGTACAAACAGGACAGCAGCAAGCCACCCCGGCCGGGCCAACGGCAGAAGCGGTCGCGGAAGGCTTTTTCGCCGAAGCCGGCGAATACCTCAAGCCTGAAGACATCAAACAACTCAAGAGCGCCTACCACTTCAGTGATAGTGCGCATCGCGGTCAATTCCGTCTCACCGGCGATCCCTATATTTCCCATCCATTGGCGGTATCGCAGGCCCTTATCCAGTGGCGCCTGGACGCCCAGGCACTAACGGCAGCGCTGCTGCACGATGTGATGGAAGACACCTCGGTCACCAAGCAGGAAATCGAGG
>JABAOE010004149.1_pt1 | contig 11894 bp, 11 predicted proteins | sample 7062141 | NCBI WGS metagenome assembly JABAOE01 (sample SAMN14538627, study PRJNA623070) | marine sediment metagenome | biome: marine biome [ENVO:00000428]; feature: marine pelagic biome [ENVO:01000023]; material: deep marine sediment [ENVO:00002113] | place: India: Gulf of Khambhat ...
AAATCGTGCGAAAGCTCCAGCCAGCGCAAGAAAACTGGCTGAATACGAGCAACCGATCAACGAACGAATGCGCACCTTCATGCGCCTCGAATTTCTATACCAGCAAATGCTCTACAACAGTGAGCTGGAAGCGGACTGGTCTACGCGGGCGGCGACGTCGAGCCTGCTCGAGATCATGGCGATCCTGACTCGCGGCGACGTGCGCAGTGACGTCATGAAAGAGCTTGATTTCCAGATTGAAGGCCTGCACCGTTTCGAGTCCCAACCGGAAGTCGACGAGCAACGCCTGAGGAACCTGATTGCAAACCTGACGGCCAGCCGTGACGAACTGGAAGCGGCAGGCACCGGCTTCCTGCAGCCGCTCAAGGATTGTGAATTCCTTAGTTCGATCAAGCATCGAAGCGCGATACCGGGCGGTACCTGTGAATTCGATTTACCGGAATATAGCCACTGGTTGCGCCAGAGCTATGCGCGTCGCCAGGAGGACATGCTTCGCTGGCTGGGAATCATTCGTCCGGTTTGCGATGCGGTGATCGAAGTGCTGTGGCTGATCCGGGAAACAGCGCAACCGATCGACATGGTCGCCAGCAACGGCATGTATCAGCATCGCATGCAACGGGATGCGAGCTGCCGGCTGTTACGTGTCACGCTGCCCGAACAAAGCCAGCTGTATCCGGAGATCAGCGGCAGTCAGCACCGCTTCACTGTGCGTTTTCTCGAATGGTCGACGATCGATAGTCGCGCCGTACAAACCAAAGAGGACGTCGCGTTCAAGATCTGCATCTGCTGATCAGCAGTTCGAGGACCGGGGCGTCGGCCGGTAGGATCATTGCAGATGACAGTTCCTCCGGTCTCAACCAATTGAGCGCCTGTCCTTCGATCCCTGTCGGCACCCCCTCCCATTCATTCACCAGGAAGAATTCGATGTCGACGGACATCTCGGGATAGTCATGCTGCAGGCTATGGAATGTCTCAACCGACAGGGCCCCAATGCCTAGCTCCTCAGCGAGTTCCCTGCGGAGCGCAGCCCCGGCCGCTTCGCCTCTGCGGATCTTGCCGCCGGGAAATTCCCAGTATTGCTGCATCGACGCTGCGCGCTTACGATCCGTGATAAGCACCCTGCCTTCCGAGTCGTGCAGGATGCCGGCCACGACGTGTATTTTGCGTTTGCTCAGCTCAGGCGCCCGTGGCACTGTTTGTATTTCTTGCCGGAACCGCAAGGACACGGCTCGTTGCGGCCTATCTTGCGCCCTTCCCTGACGAACGGTTCGGCCGGCGGCGGCGGTGGAGCGGCGGCGGCTTCCTGCTGCGCACCCGCGAGCGCGGGCGCCGCGGCATGCTGGAATTCCATCGCCTGGGCCTGGCGACGTTCCGCCTCCATGCGCTGCACGTCCTGTTCGCTCTGGATCCTGACGCGCGACAGTATGCTGATCGTGTCGTGTTTCACCTGGTCAAGCATCTCACCGAACATCTCGAACGCTTCGCGCTTGTATTCCTGCTTCGGATTCTTTTGCGCATAACCCCTGAGGCCGATGCCCTGGCGCAGGTAGTCCATCGCGCCAAGATGCTCTTTCCAGTGGAAGTCGAGCTGTTTCAGCATCACTTCCTTTTCGACGAGGCGCATCAGCGGTGCGCCGATCGACGCAGCTTTTGCTTCGTAGTTTTCGCGCATCGTCTGCACGCAGCGTTCACGGATCTGCTCCTCGTTGAGTTTCGAGTCTTCCCTGATCCATTGCGGTACATTCATTTGCGTCGCGAAGTCGGATTCGAACGCATGCGCCAATCCCTCCGGGTCCCATTGTTCCTCGAGGCTTCCGGGAGGGATGTACTGGTCGACCAGTGATTCGATCACTTCGTCCCGGATCGCCGCGATTGACTCCTCGACTTCTTCGGCCGCCATCAGTTCCGAACGCTGGTGATACACGACCTTGCGCTGGTCGTTTGCGACGTCGTCATACTCGAGCAGGTTCTTGCGAATGTCGAAGTTGTGCGACTCCACCTTTCGTTGCGCCCGTTCGATCTGTCGCGTCAGCAGCGGACTTTCGATCGCCTCGCCTTCGCGCATGCCGGCGCGCGACAACAGGCGCTTGGTGCGTTGCGGATCGCCGAAAATGCGCATCAGGTTGTCTTCCATCGACAGGTAGAAGCGGCTGGAACCGGGATCCCCCTGGCGGCCCGAGCGTCCGCGCAGCTGGTTGTCGATGCGCCGCGACTCGTGTCGTTCGGTGCCGACGATGTGCAGGCCGCCCGCGTCGATCACCTGGTTATGGCGTTCCTGCCATTCGTCCCTGACCTTGTTCTCTTGTTTATCTTCGACGGCCGCCAGTTCCGCCTCGAGGTTGCCGCCTAGCACAATGTCGGTACCGCGACCCGCCATATTGGTCGCAATCGTGATGGCGCCGGGCCGCCCGGCCTGCTGCACGATGACCGCCTCGCGAGCATGTTGCTTCGCGTTCAGCACCTCGTGATCGATCTTTTTCTTTTGCAGGACCTTCGACAGGAATTCCGAGGTCTCGATCGAGGTCGTACCGACGAGGACCGGCTGTCCGCGCTCGCGGCAATCGGTGATGTCTTCGACGATGGCGTCGAACTTGTCCTCTTGCGTGAGATAGACGAGATCCGGTGCGTCATCGCGGACCATCGGCATGTGAGTCGGGATGACAACGACTTCGAGGCCATAAATCTGCTGAAACTCGAACGCCTCGGTATCCGCCGTGCCGGTCATCCCGGACAGGTTGTCATATAGCCTGAAATAGTTCTGGAAGGTGATCGAGGCGACGGTCTGGTTTTCCTGCTTGATCGGCACGCCTTCCTTCGCCTCGACCGCCTGGTGCAGGCCGTCCGACCAGCGCCGGCCGGGCATCGTCCGGCCGGTGAATTCATCGACGATGACGATTTCGCCATCCTTGACGATGTATTCGACGTCCCTGTTGAACATCACGTGCGCGCGCAATGCCGCGTTGAGATGATGCAGCAGGCGAATATTGGTGGCGTCGTACAGGCTTTCGCCTTCGCCGAGCAGCCCGGCCTGGATCATCAGTTGTTCGACGTACTGGTGACCGTCTTCGGTTACGTGTACCTGTTTCGCCTTTTCATCGCTGGAGTAATGTCCGCGGGTCACCAGTTTGCAGACCGGAATTTTCGGCCCGCTGTCGACAAGCACAACGTCGGCGCCGTGCTCGTCGGCGTAGGCGATGGCTTCCTCGAGATCGACGACGTTGGCAGCTTCTCCACCCGAACCATTGAGCTTCACCGGCTTGTCCTTCTCGTCGAGGAGTGACACCTCCCTCGCCATGATGTCGTGATTGATCTCGCCAGCCGGCTCGTCGTGCGGGCGCAGTTTCGGAATCAGCTTGTTGATCTTCTGATAAAGATCGGTGCTCTCCTCGACCGGGCCCGAGATGATCAGCGGGGTGCGCGCCTCGTCGATCAGGATCGAATCCACCTCGTCGACGATTGCGAAACTCAGGTCACGCTGCACCTTGTCGTTAAGCGCAAACGCCAGGTTGTCGCGGAGATAGTCGAATCCGAGTTCGTTATTGGTCGCATAGGTGATGTCGGCATCGTAAGCGGCGCGCTTTTCGTCCTGCGTTTGTCCTGCTTTCGACACGCCGACCTTGAGCCCGAGAAATTCGTAGATCGGCCCCATCCAATCGGCATCACGTTGTGCGAGGTATTCGTTCACGGTGACGATGTGCACGGCATCGCCGCCAAGGGTATTCAGGTAGGCCGGCAACGTGGCGACGAGGGTCTTGCCCTCACCCGTGCGCATCTCGGCGATCTTGCCCTCGTGCAGGACGATGCCGCCGATGAGTTGCACATCAAAAGGCCGCAGCCCGAGCGTGCGCCGCGAGGCCTCCCTTGCAACGGCAAACGCTTCCGGCAACAGCGCTTCGAGCGTCTCGCCATCCTTGACACGACCACGGAACTCGTCGGTCTTTGCCCTGAGCTCGGCGTCGCTGAGATCCTGCATGGCAGGCTCAAGATCGTTGATCACATCGACGATCTTCGAGTACTGGCGCAACAGCCGCTGGTTACGGCTGCCGAAAATTTGCGTTAGAAAATTAGCCACTCGGGATTCCTGGAATGGACGGCTTCCTGCGCCGCCGATGGCACACAAAGACCGGTATTTTACTGACTGACCGGCAATTTGCACGGCGCGCCGTGCCGATCAGCAGATATTTAAGACAAAGGAATATGCGGTTCGATCTATCGAACTCAAGACGGCAATTCGAATGAGCCGCGGGCCAGCGGGCGGGTCTAGTCGGCGCCCTGGCGGATGAAAGTAACCGGGTTGACCCGCTTGCCGTTCCTCAAGACTTCGAAGTGCAGGTTGGGTCCGGTGGCGCGACCCGTATCGCCCATCAGGGCGACGGTCTGGCCTTTCCTGACTTCTTCGCCGACAGAGACGAGGTTCTCGGAGTTGTGGGCGTACCGCGTTGCATAGCCATTGCCATGATTGATTTCGACCAGTTTGCCGAATCCATACCTAGGTGACGACCAGGTGACGACGCCGTCCGCGACCGCGATGACCTCCGCGCCTGCCTTGCCGGCAAAATCGACACCGCGATGATTCGCAGGCTTGCCGGTAAACGGATCGGTGCGGCGGCCGAAGTACGATGACATCCAGCCTGACTTCACCGGCCGTCCTTGCGGATAGACCCTGTCGGAGAGATTCTGGTCGAGGAGCATGCTTTCCAGGACCGCAAGCTGCGCTTCCCGATTATCGAGCTGATTATCCAGGTCCTGCATCGCGGCCAGCACTTCGGGAACAGCGGTAGCCGAGCCGGTCGCAATGAACTCTTCATCGGGCTCGGCGGGCCCACCGATGGCCGGAACCGAATCAAACTCGAACTCACCCTCATCCAGGTCGGCCATCTCGGTCAGCCGCCGGCCGAGCGCGTCGAGCCGGATCACGCGGGCATTCATCTGCCCGATGCGAATGGCCAGGGCGTCTAGCGTGTCTTCGGTCTGCTGCCTTGCCCGCGCGATCTGGTCACGCTGCATCTCAAGTTCATCACTGATCGAGGCGGCGGCGTTGAAGCTGACGCCCGATCCCGTGTGCGCGGAATACAGGTAGCCGCCGGCGAACGCGAGACCGCAGAAGAGGCCGATGATCAGCAAGGCATAAACGGCGGCAGACCTGCCCGACAGGTTAAGCTGCCGGGGCCGCCCAAAGCCCTTGCCAAATATGACTACGTTCATTAACCCCGCCCCGAGTGCGCTTCGCTCAATTTGTAAGTTCTTGATTTAGGAGCATTTGCGCTACAGGCCAGCTGCCACGAATGGCGCCCTCTCTTTGTTGTTAGCCTGAGCCTAATACTCACTTCGGTAGCCCCGCTATCATAGGACATGAGTCCCTTAGATCGGTGGTTTTGCGTCCCCGTCTTTCGGCGGGTATGCCTTTATCGTTTCGCCAATATGCAAAATTCGGCTTTTTATTACAAGATCGGCACTCCGGAATATTGAGATCAGTCACCGCGCCGCCCCGAAAATCGCCAACTCCGTCACATTTCCATGTCCATCATTCGCCTCGAAAATTTGTTGAAAAAGCGTGCCGGAGACGGTCTGGACAAAATAGTCCAACGTGCTCAAAAACTGGACGAGCTGACGACCGCGCTGCGCGCCGAATTACCCGAGGAGGCAGCCCTGAACCTGGTTGCCGCCAATCTTCGCGAGGACGGCGAACTGGTGCTGATTTGCGCCTCGTCGGCCTGGGCATCGAGGCTGCGATTCGAATCCGAGCGCCTCGTTCAAACTGCGCGGCGCCTGGGTTTTATGGTAGATCGCGCGCGGGTCACCGTGAGCCAGAAGACATAATCTGACCCGGTGAATCGGGTTTGCTACGCGTACGCGGGGGTGGCGTAGGAAATCGGCGCGTTACGGGGATCGCTGAAGGTCACTTCTTCCCAGGCGTTGGCCTGTTCGAGCACGGCGCGGAGTAACTTGTTATTGAGATCGTGGCCTGATTTGTGGGCGGAAAATTCGCCGATCAGGCTATGGCCCAGCAGGTAGACGTCGCCGATCGCATCAAGGATCTTGTGGATCACGAATTCATTCGCATACCTCAAGCCGTCCTCGTTCAGGATGCGGTAATCATCGAGCACGATCGCGTTGTCCATGCTGCCGCCCAGCGTCAGGTTTTGTGCCCGCATGGCTTCGACATCGCGCAGGAAACAGAACGTCCTCGCCCTCGCGACTTCCTTTATGAATGATGTGGAGGAGAAATCGATGCTCGCATCCTGCTCTATCTTGTTGAACACAGGATGGTTGAATGAGACTTCGAAATTCACCTTGAAACCGTTGAACGGCTTCAATTCTGCCCACTTGTCGCCATCCTCCACCCGTATCTTCTTCTTGACACGAATGAACTTCTTGGCGGCATTCTGTTCCTCGATGCCCGCCGACTGCAGGAGAAAAATGAAGGGTCCCGCGCTACCGTCCATGATCGGTACTTCGGGTGCGGAAAGATCGACCGACAGGTTGTCGATGCCAAGCCCGGCCAGCGCCGACATCAGGTGCTCCACAGTAGCCACCTTGACGCCGTCCCTGATCAGGGTCGTGCCCAGCACGGTTTCACCGACAGCGCGCGGGTCGGCGGGGATATCAACCGGCTCGTCGAGATCGACGCGACGGAAAATGATGCCCGTGTTTTCCGCGGCCGGGCGCAGGGTCATGTAGACCTTTTTGCCGGTATGCAGGCCAACACCGGTGGCGCGAATAGCGGTTTTGATCGTACGTTGTCGCAACATCGTCAAGGATTCCGTTCGGTAAGCCACGTCGCCTGCGGCGACTGCAGACGCCTTCGACCATCAACTAACGATTCGTTCCCCAAAATGAGCGCGGAAGCCTACCATATTGGACGCATGATGCGCATGGAACCGGTCGCTGGCCACGGGGGTTAACATTCAACCGGGTGGGGGGGGGACTTCCCCCCACCCGGCCGGAGCGGAGTTATACGGCCGCGACGAGTGATTCCGCGGCCGCTACCCTGAATCCGTGCCCGTCAGTCGGCCTGGCGTCTCAGGAATGCCGGTATATCCAGTAATTCCTCCTGCAGGGCGCCCTCTTCCAGGCCATCGCCGACGGCGCGTTTGCGCTGCACCGTGGGCTTGTCGAGCTGCTGGTAGTTCGGCTCGGCCGCCTGCGCAGGCCTGTGGACGACGCGCATCGGCGAACTCGATTGCGCCGCCTGTTGCCCGAGGCCCGTGGCAACCACGGTAACCCGGATCCGGTCTGTCAAATCCGGATCGATGACCGTGCCGACCACGACGGTCGCGTCATCCGACGAGAATTCCTTGACCGTATTGCCGACCTCCTGGAATTCACCGATCGACAGATCCATGCCTGCCGTGACGTTAACGAGGATGCCGTTCGCGCCCGCAAGGTTGATGTCTTCGAGGAGCGGGCTCGATACCGCGGCTTCGGCCGCTTCACGTGCGCGGTCCTCGCCCGACGAGGAACCCGAACCCATCATCGCCATGCCCATTTCGGCCATGACAGTGCGGACGTCGGCAAAGTCGACATTGATGAGACCCGGCCGCGTGATCAGTTCCGCGATTCCCTGTACGGCGCCTTGCAGGACTTCGTTCGCCGAACGGAACGCGTCAAGCAGCGTCGTTTCGCCGCCGAGAACCTGCAGCAGCTTCTCGTTGGGAATGGTGATTAGCGAATCGACATACTTGCCGAGCTCGCCAATGCCGTGCTCGGCGATCGCCATGCGCTTACCGCCCTCCATGACGAATGGCTTGGTCACGACGGCGACGGTCAGAATACCGAGTTCCTTCGCGACCTGCGCGACTACAGGCGTGGCGCCGGTTCCGGTTCCACCACCCATGCCAGCGGTAATGAACAGCATGTCGGCGCCTTCGATCACCTCCTGGATACGGTCGCGATCTTCCATCGCCGCCTGCCGGCCGATGTCCGGGTCCGCGCCCGCACCAAGCCCTTTCGTTATATTGCAACCGATCTGCAGCGCCGTGCGCACACGCGCACTATTTAGCGCCTGCGCGTCGGTATTGGCACAGATGAAGTCGACGCCCTCTATACCTGCATGCACCATGTGGGCGACTGCGTTACCGCCGCCGCCACCAACGCCGATCACCTTGATGACCGCGCTCTGGCTATGCGCATCCATTAACTCAAACATTTACGTTCCTCCGCTCTATTTTAGTTTCAAACACTCACTCGTATGTACTTCAGCGACCCCCGATACCCGGAAATCGTTTGATTTCCGATACCCGGAAATCGTTTTCCTAAAAACGTCCCTGAAACCAGTTTTTCATTCGCTCCCATAAATCGCCGACGCCGCCACCAACCGGTGTACTGCGGCGGCCGCGCCGCGAAATCGATTCATTACCGTAAAGAAGCAGCCCGACGCCGGTCGCATGGATCGGATTTCGCACGACGTCGACCAGGCCATCGACGTATTGCGGTGCACCGAGTCGCACCGGCATGTGAAACACCTCTTCGGCCAGTTCGACCGCCCCTTCCATTTTTGCGCTGCCGCCGGTGATCACGACCCCCGCCGCGATCAGTTCCTCGAACCCGCTCCTGCGCAACTCGTCACGTATTAATCCGAAGAGTTCCTCGAAGCGCGGTTCCACGATCTCGGCGAGCGTCTGCCGTGCGAGTCGCCGCGGCGGCCGTTCGCCGACACTTGGCACCTCGATCGTCTCGTCTGGATTTGCCAGTTGCGACAACGCGCAGGCGTACTTGATCTTGATCTCTTCTGCGTGTTGCGTCGGCGTACGCATCGATATGGCGATGTCGTTGGTAACCTGGTCGCCGGCGATCGGGATAACTGCCGTGTGCTGAATCGCGCCGCCGAGAAAGACCGCGATATCTGTCGTACCGCCGCCAACGTCGACGATGCAGGCGCCGAGTTCCTTCTCGTCCTCCGTCAATACCGAATAACTGGAGGCAAGCTGCTCGAGCACGATGTCATCGACTTCGAGTCCGCAACGCTGCACGCATTTGACGATGTTCTGCGCCGCGCTCACGGCCCCGGTGACCATATGCACCTTTGCCTCGAGGCGGACGCCCGACATACCAACCGGCTCGCGAATGCCTTCCTGGCCATCGATCAGGAACTCCTGCGGCAATATGTGGAGGATCTTCTGGTCCGCCGGAATCGCGACCGCACGCGCTGCGTCGATTACCCGTTCGACGTCACCGGCACTGACCTCCTTGTCCCGCACGCGAACGATGCCGTGAGAATTGAGACTCCGTACGTGACTGCCGGCAATCCCGGTATAGACCGAATGAATGTCGCAGCCGGCCATCAGTTCCGCTTCTTCGACCGCGCGCTGAATCGAATGCACTGTTGATTCGATATTAACGACGACCCCTTTCTTGAGGCCGCGAGACGGGTGCGAACCAATGCCGACAACTTCGATTTTGCCGTCGTCGCTGACCTCACCGACGATAGCGACGACTTTCGACGTACCGATGTCGAGCCCGACGATAAGATTCTTGTCGCTCTTCTTGTTCACTCGATGATTCCTGCGACCATGCCCGGTTCGTCAGACTCGGCATCGTGGTGTGGCGATCCCTGTTCCGTTCTTCCAGCCGATCGTGAAACCGTTGCTGTAACGCATGTCGACAAATGCAATTTCTTGTTCGCGGCGTGTGACGATGCTGGTCGCAACGTCAAGAAACAGTTGAATCCGTTCGCCGATATCGCGCCGGCCGAGGCGGATGTCGATGCCGTTCGCGAGCGTGATTTCCCAAGCGCCGCGTGCATCGACCTCTACCCTGCGTACGTCGAGGCCCATCGGCATCAGTTTTTCCCGGAGATCGAGGTAGCGGGTGGCAACCAGCGCGTATTGCCCCTCCGGTCCGCTGAGTCTCGGTAACTCGGCTGGCACGTGCCGGGCCCGGGTGACGAACAGCTCACCGCGGGTATTGAGAAGACCGCTATCGCCCCAGGTTGCCGCCGGTATCTGCTCGGTGACGCTGATCTCGATGGTCGCCGGCCAGCGTCGCAACACGTTCGCCTTGTCGATCCACGGCAAGGCGACGATCGTTTCCTGGATTTGCGACAAATCGGCGCTCAGGAACCCCTGGTCGAGTTCGCCGCTGATCGCTTCCTCGATTTGCAGTGCACTGACGCGCTGGAACGGCCCTTCGATGCGAATCGCACTGATCGGCTGATCGAGCAGTTCCGCGCTGAAGTGGTAGCTCAATCCAATGATCATGAGTGCAAGCGTGATCGCCGACAGCTTGCGCCAGGGAATCGCCGGCAATGCCGCCGACCGCGGCTTCCTGTTGCGACGCCTTTTCGCCTGCCTACGCGTCATTTGCTGCCACTCCAACCGGGTCGACCTTTGCCTCATGCGACATGCTCGTTTCGAGGATTCGCCAGCAGAGCTCCGCGAATTCGATACCAGCCGCTTTTGCCGCCATCGGCACGAGGCTGTGACTGGTCATCCCGGGAATCGTGTTGACCTCGAGCACCTGTGGCTCGCCGTCATCGCCGGTCATGAAATCGACCCTGCCCCAACCGCTGCAGCCGAGGGTGTCGAAGGCGGCCGTTGCGAGATCGTGAAAACGCTGCTCCAGTGACGCGTCTTCGGTACCGGGACAGAAATACCGGGTATCGTCGGATTCGTACTTGGCGCGATAGTCATAGAAAACCCGCGGCGTTTCGATCCTGACGCTCGGCAAAGCCTGGCCCTGTAGCACGGCGACCGTCGATTCGTCACCGACGATGCAACGTTCGGCGAGCGCCGGGACACCGAATTGCAATGCCAGGTCGACTGCGGCCGGTAATTCTTCCGCAGCGAATACCTTGCTGATGGCGACGCTCGACCCCTGCCCTGCAGGCTTGATCACCAGTGGATACCCAAATTCATCGGCGGCCAGTTTCGCGTGGCCGGGCGATTCGATGGCGAGGTAATCGGGCGTCGCGATCCCGGCCGCGCAGAACAGTTGCTTGGATCTGAGCTTGTCCATCGCCAGCGCCGACGCGAGTATGCCGGACCCCGTGTAGGGCGTATCGAGCCATTGCAATATTCCCTGGACAGTGCCGTCTTCGCCGCCGGGACCGTGCAAGGCGATCCACACGCGATCAAATTTCTCGTTCGCGAATGCGGTCAGGTCGCGCTCGGCCGGATCCCAGCCGCTCGCGTCGATACCTCGCGACTTGAGCGCTTCGAGCACGGCGGAGCCGGATTCGAGCGACACCTCCCGCTCACTGGAGGTACCGCCGTACATCACCGCGACGCGACCGAAATCGCGAGCGTCATCGACAGCGAATCTTCGCTCGTTCACGAGGCTGCCTCCCCGACGATGCGAACCTCGCGCACCAGCTCGACGCCATGAACTTGCGCTACGGTGCTTTGCACGTGATCGATGAGTTCCTCGATTTCCCGCGCGCTGGCCTCGTCGCGATTGATGATGAAATTCGCGTGCTTCTCCGACACCTCGGCGCCGCCGATGCGATGTCCTTTCAGACCTGCCGTCTCGATGAGCCTGGCCGCAAAATCGCCTTCCGGGTTTCTGAACACCGAACCGCAACTCGGCAGGCCGAGCGGCTGTGTCTCCTTGCGCCGCGCAAGCAGCTTCTTCAGCGTTTCCTGGCTGGCTTCGAGCCCGGCTTCGAACTCGAACAGCGCCTCGACAAACCATTCGTCCGCGGCACCCTTGACGCTTCGATAAGCGATTTCGTAATCGGCGGGCGAATGCTCGTGAACCTCGCCGCAGCGATCGATCGTCGTCACGGCCCGCACGCGTTCCCAGGTCTCATGACCGTGCGCGCCGGCATTCATCGCCAGCGCCCCGCCGATCGTGCCCGGAATACCGGCGAAGAATTCCGACGGGCCAAGGCCCCAGCGCACGCATTGCCGCGCGAGCTGCGTGCACGGCAAGCCGACACCTGCACGCACCTGCAA
>JABAOE010008515.1_pt2 | contig 11894 bp, 9 predicted proteins | sample 7062141 | NCBI WGS metagenome assembly JABAOE01 (sample SAMN14538627, study PRJNA623070) | marine sediment metagenome | biome: marine biome [ENVO:00000428]; feature: marine pelagic biome [ENVO:01000023]; material: deep marine sediment [ENVO:00002113] | place: India: Gulf of Khambhat ...
GCGGAGACATTCGGACCGATCTTGGTGTCGCGGACGTTTTCCCTAGTTCCCAATTCGGCCGAACTTGATGAAGCAGATGTAGAATGGAGGGCGATATGACTTCAATCACGGCGGAGCTTGTTCAAGAGATGGCCGAGATAGAGGCGATAAATGCGGGGCAAGAAGGAGCAACGAGTCAGTTGTCAAGTGAACATCGAACGGCTACCGTCCAAAGTCTGGCCCTGGGCATGTCTGGAGGCGAACTCATGGCCATTCTTGAATCAATGCTCTTTGTCTCTTCGGAACCACTCTCCATGACTCGGCTAGCAGCGGTGCTTGGCGACTTCACCAAGGCGGAAATCGAACAAGCCTTGCGGACCCTTCGAAATGATCTCGACCAGGAGAGGCGAGGGATTCGTCTTGCGTTAGTGGCCGGCGGGTATCGCTTGGTGACCAAACAGGAGTACGCCCCTTGGATCAAGCGTTTGGATAAGGCAAAATCCGCGGCGAAGCTGACCCGCTCGGCTCTCGAATCCCTGGCCATCATCGCCTATAAGCAGCCGCTCGTGCGATCGGAGATTGAGGAACTCCGTGGGGTAGAAACGTCAGGGGTGTTGCGAACCTTGTTGGAACGGAAGCTGGTCCGCATCGTTGGGCGCAAAGAGGTGCCCGGCCGTCCGATCATGTATGGTACCACAAAGTATTTTCTTGAGCAGTTTGGCTTGAGCGATCTGTCGCAGCTCCCGCCTCTTCGAGAGTTCAGAGAATTGGGCGAAGCCGAACAGTCGATGTTGCCAATAAATGATCTGGAAGATCCGGCTGGGGAAACAGCAAGAAGGCTGGGCCGAGTTGAGACACACACGATTACGAACAATCGAGATAGCATGGCGGCCGAATTGGGCGAGGGGAGTGATTCTTTCAGAGGCGATGACGAATCCAACATCGATTCGGCCGAGCAGACTTAAGGTGAGTTAAGCCCAGATCTTCCTAAGCGAACGTTCTGGATGGTTTCAGAGCTCCTCCTTTTCGTTANNCAATCTTCACGACGTGGAGCCCTGGTTGACTCTCTTCTTACTGCTTTGCTAGACTGACCAACCGGTTCTAAGTGATTGAAACATACTGTATTTCTAGGGAAACATCTGCCTTCTTAAGACGAGGTTTCTGCTGTGATTAGGGCGTGGCTTGTTGATGAATTGCACCGATTCGACCGGCGAATTTTCTCCATCGATGGCCCCCAAGAAGAATGGGGTGCCGGCGATTCGGTTGCCGAGGAGGAAGAACTTCCCCCAGCCCCCCAAAGTATCCAGGCGAAACCGGGTAATGGACGAGTCACGATTACCTGGGACCCTGTCCCCGAGGCCATGTATTACAACCTCTATTTCCAGACGACCAAGGGGGTGCAGATCAAGTTCTCTGAACTGACCCGTCCGATAGCGAGTGCGGAAGATTTCAAGAGCGTCATCGGCGTAAAGAAGGAGAAAGCGACCTGTCTGGAAGGTGCCACATCTCCCTATGTCCATGACGACCTTGCGAATGGTACGTGTTATCACTATGTCGTGACAGTTGTGACGCCCAAGGGTGAGAGCCTGGAATCGCAGGAGGTCATGGCTATTCCTTCACCCTACCTCTTGGCCATGAGCATAGGCCGGGAAGGTGCGGATGACGGCGAATTCAACTCACCCACCGGCATTGCGCTTGACAAGGACGGCAACATATATGTTGCGGACACCGACAATCACTCGATCCAGAAATTCGATAAGACTGGTAAATTCCTCGCGCGCTGGGGGGGGGAGCCCAGTTCGCAGGAAGGGCAGTTCTATTATCCGCGTGGGTTGGCTGTCGGCCCTGGTGACGATGTTTATGTGGCCGATAGCGGAAATAACCGCGTGCAGAAGTTTGACCTTGAAGGGAATGCCCAGAAAGCCTGGGGCAAGTTTGGATTCTCCTGGCGTGGAGCCGACATGGGTAAGTTTGATGTGCCCTGGGGAATCACGATCGATCAGGAAGGCAATGTCTACGTATCAGACACCAGCAATGCCCGGATCCAAAAGTTCCAGCCTGATGGACAGCCGCTGTTGAAGTGGGGCAGGGATGGCAGCTTCGACGGAGCCTTCTTTTTCCCGCGCGGCGTGGCGGTTGACTTCGTCGGCAACATTTATGTGGCCGATGAGAGTAACAATCGCATTCAAAAATTCGATGCCCGTGGCAATTTCCTGACGAAGTGGGGACGCGAGGGCACTGGGCCGGGGCAGTTCAAGTCGCCGTGGGGCATCGCCTGCGATGCGCTGGGCAATGTCTACGTGGTCGACAGCGGGAATCACCGAATCCAGAAATTCGATGGAAACGGGACGTTTCTTTGTTCATTCGGCAATCGCGGCAAGACGGAAGGCCAGCTGAATTTTCCCTACGGCATTGCCGTGGATGGGGAGGGTTGTGTTTACGCTGTCGACAGTGGAAATAGCCGGGTGCTCAAGTATGCACCGACCGAAGAAGAAATGAATCGTGGCAAGCAGGAACATGTTAAGACAGCCGAATCCGGAGCCATTCAACCTCCGCGCAGTGTGGCGGTGAAGGCTGGTGACACGGAAGTCTTTTTGAGTTGGATGGAAGTGCCGGGCGTCCAGTCCTACAATCTCTATTTCAGCACGACACCTCATCTGACGCTTCAAGGGGCGACGAAGATCGAAGGGGTAACAAGTCCTTATACCCATTCGGGGTTGACCAACGACACCCCCTATTTCTATGCCGTAACGGCATCATTGGAAGATGGAACTGAAAGTGGGCTCTCCGAAGAAGTGACAGCGATGCCAGTGCTCATAGATATCACCGCTCCGCAAAATCCCTACGCCGTCATCAACCACGGCGCGTTCATGACGAATTCGCAGGAAGTGATGGTCACTATTTCAGCCAATGACGTCGATACAGGTGTTGGCGCCTATTTCGTGTCAGAGAGTCCATTGACCCCGCTGGCGGGCACTCCGGGGTGGGTAGAGATGACGCCGGCCCTCAAGTTCGGGGCGACGATTCCTTTCATTCTGTCCCCGGGCGATGGGCAGAAGACGATCTACGTGTGGTTCAAAGATGTCGGCAACAACGTATCGACCCCGGCTAGTGCGACCATCTTGGTCAATACCTCAGGCTACCTCTGCGTGTCGAAGTGGGGAAGGCCAGGCCGCGGTGCCTCGCTCCTGCACGGTGGGGAATTTATGGCTCCCATGTACGGTCTGTGCGCCGACCAACAGGGGGCGTTGTTCGTAGTCGACAACGGCAACAATCGCATCCAAAAATTCGATAACTCTGGAAATTTCATTATTCTCTGGGGAAACTTTGGTGCTGCGAATGCCAACTTCCATAACCCTACCGGGATTGCCTGCGACAGCAAGGGGGATGTGTGGGTGGTGGACACGAACAACCATCGTGTTCAGAAGTTCGATGGCAAGCTTGGCGGCTATTTGATGAAATTCGGCTCGCGCGGTAACGGTGAGGGCCAGTTTAATGCTCCTTGGGGTATTGCGATCGATCGGGTGCGTGGTTATGTCTACGTCGTCGACAGTGCAAATTTTCGCGTACAGAAGTTCGACATGGCTGGTGAGTTCATTATGGCCTGGGGCAGTTTCGGGAGCGGCGATGGGCAGTTCTACTTTCCACGTGGGATCGCCGTGGATCAGAACGATGGGTCGGTATACGTAGTCGACATGGGCAATCACCGAATACAGAAATTCGAAACCAGCACCAATGTGCTGCCACAGCTGCTCACGAAATGGGGCGGTAGCCCCGAAGCCGGCCATGCCAGCAGTCCGCTGGCACGGGAGGCAGGGCAGCTCCGGTCACCGTGGGGCATTGCGGTAGACGGAGTAGGCGACGTGTATGTCACGGATACGGGCAATCACCGTATCGAGAAATTCGACAGGGAAGGCAGCTTCATCTCGCAGTGGGGGGGATTCGGTAACGGCGACGGTCAGTTTAACTTTCCTTACGGGATAGCAATCGATGCAAGAGGCAGCGTGTTCGTCATCGACAGCGGCAATACGCGTGTGCAGCAATTCTTGCCGGCCGAAGAAGGCTGCGAGCGGCTGCAGGAAGAAGCCGACGCCGCGGCAGAACTGGGCAAGGTGCGACAGGCCTGATCGGGCCAACATTAGAAGAGGGAACAATGTTGGAAAAAGAACCGCGACAAGGATTGACTTTCGACGACGTTGTGCTCATGCCAGCCAAGTCGCAGGTGTTGCCAGGCGATGTCGAAACAGGCACATTCGTGTCACGCAACATCCGCATCAATATTCCGTTGGTGAGCGCAGCGATGGACACGGTGAGCGAATCGCGCCTCGCCATCGCGATGGCGAGGGAAGGTGGGATCGGGATCATTCATCGAGTGCTCTCACCGGGGGACCAGGCAACGGAGGTCGACAAGGTCAAGAAATCTGAGAGCGGCATGATCCTCGATCCCGTCACGATTGGACCGGATGAAACGATTCGCGGTGCCCATCAGCTGATGGCAAAGTACCGCATTTCAGGCATTCCTGTGACTAAAGGCCGCAAACTAGTCGGAATTCTTACCAACCGGGACCTACGCTTCGAAAATCGGATGGATCTCAAAGTGTCGCAGGTAATGAAAAGGGACAAGCTGATCACTGCGCCGGAGGGAACCAGCTTGGAGAAGGCCCGTGAGATTCTACATGAGCATCGCATCGAAAAGCTGCCGGTAGTGAACAGGCACTTTGAGCTTAAGGGCCTCATCACAATCAAGGACATCGAAAAGCGGATCAAATATCCCAACGCGTGCAAAGACAGCCATGGCCGTCTGCGGGTTGGTGCGGCTGTGGGTGTGGGGCCGGAGACAGAGGAACGGGTTCGTCTTCTCAAGGCGTCGGGGGTGGATCTTGTGGTAGTCGACACCGCACACGGCCATGCCCAAGCTGTCTTGGATACCGTGAGGATGATCAAGAAGCACTATCCTGATGTCGAATTGATTGCGGGGAATATCGGTACGGCCGAGGCTGCAAAGGATCTCCTAAAAATGGGCGTCGACGCAGTCAAAGTCGGTGTAGGGCCGGGGTCTATTTGCACGACCCGAATTGTTTCCGGCGCGGGGATGCCGCAGTTGACGGCCATTGCAGATTGCGCAAAAGCGTTGGATGGAAGCGGGGTGCCGATTGTCGCGGACGGGGGGGTCAAGTTTTCCGGCGATATTACGAAGGCGTTGGCGGCTGGTGCATCGGCGGTCATGCTCGGAGGTCTCTTGGCCGGAACTGAGGAGTCTCCAGGAGAGACCGTACTCTACCAGGCGAGAACCTACAAGGTCTATCGTGGTATGGGATCGATCGGTGCGATGGAACGAGGAGGAGGGGATCGTTACGGACAAGTTGGGCGCTTGGCACAGAAGCTGGTCCCTGAAGGGATCGAAGGGCGGGTTCCATACAAAGGTCCCTTGGCTGCTGTCGTGTACCAGTTGGTCGGTGGAGTCAAGTCGGGGATGGGGTACTGTGGGTGCAAGACGATTCCAGACCTACAACAGCGTGCAACCTTTATCCGTCAGACCGTAGCGGGCTTACGCGAGAGCCACGTGCATGACGTGATTATTACCAAAGAGGCGCCGAATTACCGGATGGACTGGGAATAGTCCCGCGTGGATCGCCGCTCGTGAAGCGTATCTCGCGACTAGAATTCTGCGTCTCTCATTTGAGCCGAATGATGTTTCAGGATCCACGAACGACGCGCCATGGAACTCTGGCACGATAGAATTCTGGTCCTAGATTTCGGGTCGCAATATACCCAACTGATCGCCCGCCGAATTCGCGAAGCCCAGGTCTACTCTCAAATTCTTCCCTACACAGTTCCGCTGGCGACGATCTTGGCCTATCGGCCCCAAGGGATCGTGTTTTCAGGAGGTCCGTCTAGCGTCTACGAAAAGAAATCGCCCAGCGTACCTAAGGAACTCCTCGATCAAGGCATTCCGATTCTCGGTATTTGTTATGGCATGCAGTTGGTAACGCATCTTTCAGGGGGGGAGGTGGCCAGGTCTACGCATAGAGAATACGGTCGGGCAGACCTTGCGATCGACAACAGGAACGATCTTTTTCGGGGCATTGGAGAAGGTGGATCAACGGTCGTATGGATGTCGCATGGGGATCGTATTAAGCGGATGCCACCGGGGTTCCGCTCGATCGCGCATAGCGTCAATTCCCCGATCGCTGCAATGAAGCTTGATGATCACAGGCGGCGGATCTATTGCCTTCAGTTCCATCCCGAAGTCGTACATACGCAGGAAGGGAAACAGATTCTACGCAACTTTGTTTATGGGATTTGTGGCTGCAAGCCTACATGGACTATGCAGTCGTACGTACGCACAGCGGTGAAAGATATCTCTGCCAGCGGGTCGGAAGCGGGCGTGTAATCTGTGCATTGAGCGGAGGTGTGGATTCCTCTGTCGCTGCGTCACTAACCCATCGGGCCATTGGCGACCAACTGACTTGCATCTTCGTAGATAACGGCTTATTGCGGTCCGGCGAGCGGGATCAGGTTCAGAAAACATTTGCGTCGCAGCTCCACTTGAATCTTCGTATTCTCGACCGGAAAAACCAGTTCCTTGCCGGCCTCAACAACGTCATAGATCCCGAACGCAAACGGAAAGTCATCGGGCGGCAATTCATTACAAGCTTTGAGAATGAATCGAAGAAACTGAAAGGCGTCAAGTATTTGGTTCAGGGCACACTCTATCCGGATGTGATCGAAAGCATCAGCTTCAAGGGACCGTCGGCTACGATCAAGACACACCATAACGTGGGCGGGTTGCCAACTCGTATGAATCTGAAACTGATAGAGCCCCTAAGAGAGCTCTTTAAGGATGAAGTGCGTGTTTTGGGAAAAGAGCTGGGGTTGCCGGATGATATTATCTGGCGGCAGCCCTTCCCTGGCCCAGGTCTAGCTATCCGGGTGCTGGGGGCTGTGACAAAAGACCGACTGGCAATTTTGCGGGCGGCGGAAACCATTGTCGATCAGGAGATCTGGGCAGCCGACTTGTATCATGAGATTTGGCAAGCCTTTGCCGTTCTGCTACCGATTCGGACGGTTGGAGTAATGGGCGACCGGCGGACCTACGAAAACGTGATTGCAATTCGTGCCGTCACAAGTATCGACGGGATGACGGCTGACTGGGCCAAGATTCCGAACGATGTGTTGGGTCGCATGTCGAACCGTATCATTAACGAAGTAAAAGGTGTGAATCGTGTGGTCTATGATATCAGCTCAAAGCCACCGTCGACAATTGAGTGGGAGTAGGGATTGAATGCAGTCAGGTGGCTTCCTTGCTTAAGCATTGCGCACACAAGATTGATTGAATTCTTCGGGTAGAGGGCGCTGTTCGGTGCATGCACATAGTCGAGCCGGACCTCGCCACGCTCCATTGTAGAGAGATGACAGATTATGGAGATTAGGCTACAAAAACTCATTGCCGCAAGTGGGCTCACGTCTCGCCGCAAAGCAGAGGTGCTGATTTCTTCTGGACGGGTCACAGTGAATGGGAAGATCATGACCGAGTTCGGTACAAAGGTGGATCCCGAACGCGATCATGTGAAAGTGGACGGGAAACATCTTTGTGCAGCGCAGCCATTTGTTTATCTGATGCTGAACAAACCAAAAAACGTTCTGTCGACGCTATATGATCCAGGTGGCCGAACGACGGTAAAAAACTATCTGCGAGGTGTGTCGGTGCGGGTGTTCCCGGTAGGACGGTTGGACTTCGATAGTGAGGGGTTGATGTTGCTGACCAATAACGGCGAGATAGCGCAGGCTCTCTTGCATCCACGCTATCATGTTTCGAAAACCTATTTGGTCAAGGTAAAGGGTGTGCTAAGAGATGAAGATATCAGGCATCTGGAACGAGGCGTCAGGCTCGATGACGGCATAACCAGCCCAGCGATGGTCAAGAAGGTTCGCAAGGTTGAGGCCAATTCATGGTTGGAAATCACGATCCAGGAAGGGCGGAAACATCAAGTCAAGAGGATGTTGGAGTCGGTAAGGCATCCTGTAATTCGACTGATGCGGGTTAAAATGGGTCCGCTCTCTCTCGGCAATCTCAAGGCAGGTGAATTCCGGTTCCTGGCGGACAGAGAAGCCAACGCTTTGCGTCAGTTGGTTAGGCAACGGCTGGAATTTGAACAGACAGAGCAGGTTTATGGTGTACAGCCTCAGCGGCCGAAGCGACGTGCTGGCTGGGCGAGACCGGGTTCAACGCGCAGGTATTCGATCAAGAAAGCAAGGCGAGTTGCATGAAGCGGCGGACTCACAAGTGTGGTGAATTGAACAGGAGCCATGTGGGGCACACAGTTGTCCTGAACGGCTGGGTCCAACGCCGCCGTGATCATGGCATGGTGATGTTCATCGATCTGCGTGATCGAACCGGCATTACCCAGGTTGTATTCAATGCCGAGCGAAATGCAGCGGTACATAAGGCTGCCCACGGGTTGCGGGGTGAATGTGTTGTCTCCATCAGCGGACAGGTTGTGGCACGTCCTGATGAATCCAGGAACCCGCACCTTTCGACCGGCGAGATCGAAGTGTTCGTTGACGCCGTAGACATTTTGAATGAGTCAAAGACACCACCATTCGTCATTGAGGACGACGCGGAGGTCACTGAAGCCATTCGATTGAAATTCCGCTATCTCGATTTGCGAAGGCCGCGGATGCAGAAGCTTTTGAGCATACGACACGCAGTCATGCAGGCGACTCGTGGCTTTCTGAACGCCGAGCAATTCCTGGAGGTCGAAACGCCGATTTTGACGAAAAGCACGCCGGAAGGAGCACGGGACTATCTGGTTCCCAGCCGAGTGAATGCTGGCCAGTTCTTCGCCTTGCCTCAGTCGCCTCAGCTGTTCAAGCAAGTTCTGATGGCCAGCGGGGTTGATCGCTATTACCAGATCGCCCGCTGTTTCCGTGATGAAGATCTTCGCAACGATCGCCAACCGGAGTTTACCCAGATCGACCTAGAGATGTCATTCGTCGATCTTGATAAAGTCATGGAATTGGCAGAGCGGTTGATCGTGACGATTTTCCGGGATGCCGGGGGCGTGGAACTTCCAACGCCATTCCCGCGCCTGACTTATGCCGAAGCGATGGGGCGATATGGGTCAGACAAGCCCGATCTCCGATTCGAGATGCTACTGCATGACGTCACAGCCTTTGCCAGGACGAGCGAATTCAATGTTTTCAAGGATGCCGCTAAGAAAGGCGGCGTTGTCAAGGCACTTATCGTCAAGGATGGTGGATCAATCGCCCGCAACCGGATCGATGCGTTGAGTGAAACCGCGAAAAGTCTTGGCGCCAAGGGGTTGGCCTGGCTCAAAATTACACCGGAGGGTCAGCTCGAATCCGTTATCGCCAAATTCCTGGATCCGAAAGCTTTCGCTTCGGCATTACCTGAGGCGAGGCCAGGAGATCTTGTGCTGTTTGGGGCTGATAAGCCTGCCGTCGTGCACAATGTGTTGGGACGGATCAGACTGTTGCTCGGTGAGGAGCTTAACCTCATCGATAAGCAAGCCTGGAAACCAGCTTGGGTGATGGAGTTCCCGTTGCTCGATTACTCGCCAGAAGAAAAGCACTATATCTTCATGCATAACCCCTTCGCAGGACCAATGGATGAAGATCTCACCTTGCTTGATTCCGAGCCACTCAAAGTGCGAGCCAAAGCCTACGACATGGTACTGAACGGGAACGAAATCGGCGGAGGCAGCATACGGAATCATCGTAGCGACGTGCAACTTCGGGTTCTCGACTTGCTCGGGATCAGCAAGGACCAAGCCCGTGCCAAGTTTGGTTTCTTGCTCGAGGCGCTGGAGTATGGCGCGCCCCCGCATGGTGGGATCGCTTTCGGTCTCGACCGATTAATTATGTTACTCGGTGGTGCCGATTCGATCCGTGATGTGATCGCATTTCCAAAAACCCAGCGTGCACAATGTCCCTTGACCGATGCGCCGTCTGCCATCAGTCCAGACCAGTTGAAGGAGTTGTGCATCAAGCTGGATCTCGTGGAGTAGGAGGGACACCCTCACCAATGGCTGGTAATACCTTCGGTCGAATTTTTACCATCACGTCTTTCGGTGAGAGCCACGGGCCGGCCATTGGGTGCGTAGTTGATGGATGTCCGCCGGGTCTTGCGCTCTCAACTGGAGATATTCAAAAAGACCTTGATCGACGCAAGCCGGGCACTTCTCGCCATGTAACCCAGCGGCAGGAATCAGATACCGTCGAAATCCTGTCAGGAGTGTTCGAGGGCAAGACCACAGGGACGCCGATCGCTCTCTTGATTCGAACCGAAGATGCACGCAGCCGCGATTACAGTAATCTGATGGATACCTTCCGTCCTGGTCATGCCGACTATGCTTATTGGCAGAAGTACGGAATCCGCGATCATCGTGGCGGGGGACGCGCGTCTGCGCGCGAGACGGCGGTTCGGGTTGCGGCAGCGGCGATTGCGAGAAAGTGGCTCGGGGAAAGACATGGCATTTCCATCCGTGGATACTTGAGCCAACTTGGGCCAATCGAATTGCCATTCAAGACATGGGATGCCGTCTGGGACAATCCGTTCTTTGCGGCCGACACTGCAATGGTGTCAGAGCTCGAATTGTTCATGGACGAGTTGCGCAAATCCGGTGATTCAGTCGGTGCCCGTATTACTGTGGTTGCCGAGCATGTGCCAGTAGGCTGGGGGGCACCGGTTTATGCTAAACTGGACGCTGACCTAGCTGGAGCCATGATGAGTATCAATGCGGTCAAAGCAGTTGGGATTGGTTCGGGGTTTGCCTCGGTCACGCAACGCGGCTCGGAGCATGGGGATGAACTGACGCCCGGCGGATTTCTTTCCAACAACGCCGGCGGGATTCTGGGCGGCATTTCAACAGGACAGGACATTGTCGTGACGATCGGTATCAAGCCAACCTCGAGTATCCGCTTGGCGCGCCGATCGATCGACAAACAGGGGAATCCCGTGACTGTCGAGACCAATGGCCGACACGATCCGTGCGTCGGCATCCGGGCGACACCGATTGCCGAAGCCATGATGGCGTTAGTCCTGATGGACCATGTGCTGCTACATCGTGCGCAGAATGCTGATGTATCAACGAAGACCCCGAAAATTGCAGCCTCTGCGCAAAAATCCGAAACAGTTTCAAAATCTGCAGGTTCCAAGAAGACGAACTACGACCCGCACGAAGCATAAGCACGGATACCTGTGTCTTCAATGTTTTTCACCCACGCTTTGAGATGGCGAATAGGCTGTGGTCCTTGGGCCAAAGTAGGTCGGGAAATCTAGGCTCCTCAAGCTCCAAACCAAAGAGTTCCATCCCCTTTCGATGGAAGAAACAAGTCTTGCGAGGATCGGTGAGGACCTCCTTCAACTGGCGCATCATATTATTATATTGCCCTCTGCTAGCTAGTAGTATCGAGTCTTACCCCAATGATGCTTCTCTTGCTGCCTTGATCTAACATTCCGGAAAGCGTCGTTCTTTTGACGCATGTCCTCCCGCAGGGTACGCTTTAAGTACAATCATTCCTTATAGCAGGGGCCATCCTCCATGACCATGTCTGTTGGGAGCAAGAGTGATAGGAACGAAATGGGTTCGACCGATGAAACATCGGTAGAATCTTCTTCTAAGAGACTCGTCCACGGGCAACTTTCAACGTCACCCACTATAGTGTTTTCCCTTATACTGCTCGGCGGACAGGGGTTGTTCGCCGGCACCGTCTGCGCCGAGACGTGGGTCTGTCCACGGCCCGGACAGGCGGATTTGTACACCGATCATGGCGGGACTGGTTGTTCGAAACTACGAGAAGCGAAGTCCTCTCTTCCACTGCAAATTGATCCGGCACCTGTCGTTTCTCCACAACCCTCCGTTCCATATCCAGTAGTCGGCGCGCCTTCA
>JABAOE010020735.1_pt3 | contig 11893 bp, 11 predicted proteins | sample 7062141 | NCBI WGS metagenome assembly JABAOE01 (sample SAMN14538627, study PRJNA623070) | marine sediment metagenome | biome: marine biome [ENVO:00000428]; feature: marine pelagic biome [ENVO:01000023]; material: deep marine sediment [ENVO:00002113] | place: India: Gulf of Khambhat ...
GTCGAGTCGGTGGACTTCCCCGATCCGCTCGGGGCGCTGGAGGCGTTCCACACGGCGGGCGGGATCTCCACCATGCCGTGGCACTACGCGGGCAAGGTGGCGGCCATGGAGTACAAGACGTTGCGCTTTCCGGGGCACGCCCAGTTGATGCGCGCGATTCGCGATCTCGGGTTGCTCGACCTGGACGAGGTCGCGGTCGCCGGCACCGAGGTCAGGCCCAGGGACGTCTTCGTGGCGGTGGTCGACGGCAAGCTTCGGCGCCCGGAGGCTCCCGACGTGGTGGCCCTCAAGGTCGTGGCCACCGGGACCAAGGCCGGCCGGCCGGCCACGGAGACCTTTCGGCTGCTGGACTGCTACGACGAGACCCACGGGATCAGCGCCATGATGCGGACGACCGGCTACTCGCTTGCGATCACGGCGCTGATGCAGGTGGACGGGCGGATCGCCGAGCCGGGGGTGCGGCCGGCCTACGCCGCCGTGCCGTTCGAGCCCTACGCCGAGGAGCTGCGGCGGCGGGGCGTCGACATTGCGGAGGGTTGAGCGCGGTGTCGTGCCCGGGATGTGACTTCCGCGCGTTGTGGGAGCGCGCGATGCCCTACCGGGCGTTCGTCGACGGCGCCGAGGATCTCAAGGGTCTCTGGGAGGGCGTATATCGCCGGGCGCTGGTCCCCGAGTGGGCGGCCGCGCGCGCCCGGCTCGTGTGCGACGCCAAGCTGCTCGTCATCAACGAGACGTGGTGTTGGGACGGTGCGAACGTGCTGCCGCCGCTGCAGCGGCTGAGCGATCAGACCGGGTGCCTCGAGATCCGCGTCCTCCGCGGCGGGAGGAGCACCCCGAGGTCATGCGCCACTACCTGACGAACGGCGGGCGGGCCATTCCCATCGTCATCGTGCTCGACGAGGCGTTCCGCGAAATCGGGCATTGGGGGCCGCGACCGGCCGCCCTGCAGGCATGGGTGCGGGAGCATCGAGACCGGGTCGAGAAGGGGGAGCGCTACCGCTTCATGCGGCGGTGGCACGTCGAGGACCAGGGCGGCTCGACGTACCGCGAGGTGCTGGAGGTGGTCGAGGCGGGCGGCGTCGGGACCGGGCGGGCGGCACCGGCTCAGTAGGTCCAGCGGGTGTGGAACTGGGCGACGAGCCCGTCGGGTCCGGTTCCGAGCGTGAGCCCCAGGACGGCGTTCCGCCGCAGTCGTAGCATCACCCCCCCACCGCCACCCACCTGCAACCCGTCGAGGGTCAACTCGTAGCCCTCGTCCTGGAAGACGCGCCCGGCGTCCATCCACCCGATGACGGTGAGCTCGATGAGTCGCGGGTAGTAGAGGATGTCGTATCGGAGCTCGACGTTCGTCAGGAGGAGATCCTCTCCGCGGAAGCGCCGGTCCACGAGGCCTCGGTGGGACCCCGCGCCCCCCAGCCCGCGGACGAACCGGACGCTCGACTCGACCAGCGACGTCGATCCGATCGGGGGGTCGCCGGTCATCGATTGGGTCACGACCCGCGCGGCCAGCCCCAGATTGCCGAACAGGGGGGTCCACCCCCCGGCCGTGACGGTCGTGCGGGTGTAGCTCACGTCGCCCAGCACCGAGCCGTCGGCGGCGCCGTACATCGCCTCGAGCAAGACCCCCCGTCTCGTGGCGGACTCGTCGTCGCGCGTGTCGAAGACGAGCCCGATCCGGGCCGAGACGTCGCTCCGCGGGACTCCGATGGTCGCGTCCACGCCCGCCGCCGAGTCCAGGAGCAGGACGCTCGGGCCGTCCGGCGGCGCCACCCGCCAGCGTTCGGCGTGGAACCCGGCCAGGATGCGGAGGCCCCCGACCAGCCGGCGCTCGATGTGGCCCCGCACGAAGTACCGCGTCTCCTCCGCGTCGTAATAGTTGGGCTGGGCGTCGTTCACGTTGTCCCGGACGAACTCCGTCTCGTTCCCCAGTCCGAAGTACCGCTCGTTCGGACGGAACGACGCGCTCAGCGTCATCCCGTAGCGCCACCCGCGGGTGAGCTTGGGGAAATCGCCTTCGAGGCGGATCTCGCGCCGGCCCGAGGTGGAGACCTGGCCGTCCAGGATCACCGCCCCGTGCCACCGCTCGGGCTCTTCCCAGTCGGCGAAGCCCATCGGCCGCATCTGTGCGTAGAACAGGCCGAAGGTGAGCCCGTCGCGGAACGAGTAGTACAGTTTCGGGAACGAGACGTCGACCCAGTCGGGGCCGAAGGTGGGCAGGTCGGGAATCTGCGCGTGAGCCGGCGCGGCCAGCGACGTCAGGACCAGGACAGTGGACAGGCGTCGCGTCACGAATCGGATTCGAAGAGATATGCGGCGTCGTGGAGGTCGGCGCTGCGACCGTCCCACGCGGCGTACGATGTCGGGCGGAAGCCGGCCGCGCCGAAATCCCCCCGCTTGTTCACGGCATAGAAGGTGATACCGAACCGCGGACGGCCGTGGTCGTCGAGGACTCGCGGCTCCGAGGTCGCGATGACGCGGCGCAGCACCTCGAGACACGCCTCGCGTGGGTGCATGCCTCGCCGCATGAACTCGACGGCCAGGAAGGAACCGCAGCTCTTGATGGCCGCCTCGCCCCGGCCGGTCGATCCGGCCGCTCCCACCGCGTTGTCGGTGTACTGCCCCGCGCCGACGATCGGGGAATCCCCGACGCGACCCGGAATCTTCCACGCCAAGCCGCTGGTCGTCGTGATCGACGAGAGGTCTCCCCGATCGTTGACGACGCTGCAGGTGATGGTCCCGGTGGGCCGGCTCATCGGCGTGTCGTCTTCGACGTCGAGCCAATCGTCGTCGGCGCTTCGGTTGGCGCGCCACCGCAGCCACTCGTCTCGAGACCGCTCGGTGAGGAGATCTTCCTCGACGAAGCCGTAGGACAAAGCAAAACGCTTGGCCCCTTCCCCCACGAGCAGGACGTGGTCGGTGTACAGCAGCACGTACTTGGCTACCACGCTCGGCGTCTTGATTCCTTCCAGCGCCGCCACCGCGCCCGCGCGGTTGGACGGTCCGTGCATGCACGACGCGTCGAGTTGCACGATCCCGTGCTCGTTGGGGAGTCCTCCGTAGCCGACGGATGTGTCGTCGGGATCCAATTCCTGAATCTGCACGCCCTCGATCGCCGCATCGAGCGTGTCCGCGCCCTCCGCCATCAGCGTGCCGGCGCGCTCGACCGCCCGCAGGCCGTTGGCCGATGCGACCGCCGCGATCCGGGCTTGCCCGCGGACGTGGACCGCAGGGCCCCGAGCCGCGAGCGCACCGGGCGCCATCACGGCGCCAGCGGCCGCACCGAGGAAGGACCGGCGGGAGACGCGTTGCGACACGGGATCCTCCTGGAAGGACGGGTGGGATGCGTCGGTCGGGGCGACCGGCAAATTAACCGGGAAGGCGAGTCCACTGTCAACTTGCCACACCGGAGGGCGACGGGTAGCTTCCCGGCTCTCGACCAGGCCCAATGCGGTGGTGAGCGTCGTTCTGCCGATCTACGAGGAGCGTGAGAGTCTGGCGTCGCTCGTGGACCGGATCGCCCAGGTCCTTCATGAGACGCCCCATGAGATCGTCGCGGTCGACGACGGCTCGCAAGACGGCTCGCGGGCGGCGCTCGCTGAGCTGGCACGGGGGCGAGAACGCCTGCGGGTCCTCGCACTCGATCGCCATCGCGGGCAGAGTGCGGCCCTGCTCGCCGGCTTCGCGGCGGCCCGGGGGGACGTGGTGGTGACCATGGACGCCGACGGCCAGAACGATCCGCAGGACATCCCGGCGTTACTGGCCTTGCTCGCGCAGGATCGGCGCGTCTCGGCCGCGGTCGGGTATCGAACCGGCCGCGCCGATTCACGCTGGAAGCGATTGCAGAGTGGCGTGGCCAATCGGGTGCGCGACTGGATCACCGGCGACCGCGTGCGGGACACCGGCTGCTCGCTGCGGGCGATTCGGCGTGAAGCCCTGACGTCCCTTCCCCGATTCGACGGGATGCATCGGTTCCTCCCGACGCTGATCAGGCAGCAGGGCGGCGTGGTCGTGGAAATCCCCGTGCGGCATCACGGGCGCCGGTACGGCAGGAGCAAGTACGGCATGTGGAACCGGGTGTTTCGAGGTCTTCGGGACGCGTTCGGCGTGCGCTGGCTGGGCCGCCGCGCGCTTCATCATTCAGTCCAGGAGGATGATCCCGATGGCGCGGCGTGAGCGACTGGACCCCGACATCTTCCACCTGCCGGTGGAGAAGATGCGGGCCGGCTATTACAGCGACAAGTACTTCGTGCGGGCGAGGGAGATCCTGCTCGCGGACGATCATCATCCGACGGTCTTGATGCAGGTGTTCTCGAAGTCGCACGCCTACCTCGGAGGTATCGACGAGGCCATCGCGATCCTGAAGCGGTGCGCGATGGCGTGGGAGGATCTCTCGGTCAAGGCATTGTACGACGGCGATCCGATTGCGCCGTACGAGACGGTGTTGACGATCGAGGGCCCGTACGACGCGTTCGTCCACCTGGAGACCCTGTATCTGGGCGTGCTCGCGCGGCGCACCCGGGTCGGAACGAACACGCGGCTCGTGGTGGAGGCCGCGAAGCCCAAGGAGGTCATGTTCTTCCCGGCCCGACACGACCACTGGTTGGTGCAGACCGGCGACGGCTACGCCGCCCACATCGCGGGCGCCATCGGGGTGTCGACGGACGCCCAGGCGTCCTGGTGGGGAAGCGAGGGCATCGGCACGGTGCCGCACGGCATCATTGCGGCGTACGGCGGAGACACGGTCAGGGCGACCACGCACTTCGCCGAGCACCTGCCGGCGGAGACGAGGCTCGTGAGCCTCGTGGACTTCGACAACGACTCGGTGGGGACGTCGCTGGCCGTAGCGCGTGCGCTCGGCGAGCGCCTGTACGGCGTACGGCTGGACACCGCGAGCACGATGGTCGATCGGTCGGTGATCCCGCAGATGAGCACCTTCGACCCCCGGGGGGTCAACACGCAGCTGGTCTGGAACGTCCGCGAAGCGCTGGACCGCGAGGGGTTCCAGTCGGTCCGGATCATCGTGTCGGGCGGGTTCACGGTGGAGAAGATCCGGCACTTCGAGGAGGCGGGCGCGCCGGTGGGCGGGTACGGGGTCGGGTCGTCGCTGTTTCGCGATCAGGGACGGTACGACTTCACGGCCGATGTCGTGACGGTCAACGGCGCCGACTGCGCCAAGGCGGGCCGGCGGGCGCAGGAGAACCCGCGGTTGGAAGCGGTCCCGGGCTGAGCCGCGGCAGGGGGCCGCCGAGGCCTCCCGTGCGGTCTCGATTACCTTTGGGGGGAACGCACGTCGGGTGAGAGCTTGCGATGGTGACACCGCTGCCGCTGCCGACCCACTTCGATCCGGAACGCGTCGGGGAGATCTGGCCGGTGGACTACGTGAGCCGGGCTCGGGAGGCGAAGGACTGGGCCCGCCGTCACGACGTCGAGCCTGCGGCGGCCGACCGGGCCCGGACGTGCCTGTTGATCGTAGATTGCCAGAACACCTTTTGTATTCCCGGATTCGAGCTGTTCGTGGCGGGGCGTTCGGGCACCGGCGCCGTGGACGACAACGTGAGGCTGTGCGCGTTCATCTACCGCAACCTCGGCGCGATCACCCAGATCGCCGCGACGCTCGATACGCACACCGCGCTCCAGATCTTTCATCCGGTCTTCTGGGTCGACGAAACCGGAAAGCACCCGCGGGCGGGCGAGACGGTCATCACGGTGGAGGATATCGAGCAGGGCAGGTGGCGGGTGAACCCGGAGGTGGCCGACACCGCGGCGCGCGGCGACTACGAATGGCTCCGACGCTACGCCGTCCACTACGTGCGGCGGTTGGCCGCGGGTCGCTACCCGCTGATGGTCTGGCCGTACCACGCCATGCAGGGGAGCGTCGGCCACGCGCTGGTGTCGGCGGTGGAGGAGGCGGTGTTCTTTCACTCGGTCGCTCGCCGAACCGCCCCCCGCTTCGAAATGAAGGGCGAGAACCCCCTCACCGAGAACTATTCGGTCCTGAGCCCCGAGGTCGTCGACGGCCCGGACGGCGAGCCGATCGCGGAGCGGAACACCGCGTTCGTCGAGTGGCTGCTGGAGTTCGATCGGGTTCTGGTCGCCGGACAGGCGAAGAGCCACTGCGTCGCGTGGACGGCGCACGACGTGCTGCAAGAGGCTCGGCGGCGATCCGGGGATCTCGCCGGTCGGATTCATCTCTTGGAGGACTGCACCTCACCGGTGGTCGTGCCGGGTGTGGTGGACTTCACGGCGCAAGCGGACGAAACGTTCGCCCGGCTCGCGGAGGCCGGGATGCGAGTGGTGCGATCCGACGCACCGCTGGCGACCTCGGGTGCGTGAGAAAGGACGCCGGGTGAACGACGACGGATTCGGCAGGTTTTTCTTACCCGGACCGACGGAGGTCCATCCCGACGTCCTGCGGGCGATGACCGGGCCGATGATCCCGCACCGCGGTCGGGCGATGGTGGACCTGCTGAGCGGCATGGATGAGCCCCTTCGGAATCTCTTCCGCACGGAGCGGCAGCCGATCGTCGGAACCTGTGCCGCGACGGGCTTCATGGAGATGGCGGTTCGGTGCGGCGTGCGGCATCGGGCGCTCTCGCTCGTGGGCGGCGCGTTCGGCGAGCGGTTTGCCGGCATCGTGGCCGCAACCGGACGTGAGGTCGTGCGCCTCGACGTGCCGCTGGGCCGCACCGTGGAGCCCGACATGCTGCGGGACGCGCTCAAGCGCTCCGACGTCGATGCCGTCACCCTGGTGCACTCCGAGACGTCGACCGGGGCCCTTGCGCCGCTGGAGGAGCTCGCGACGGTGGTCGCCGAGTTCGATCGGGTCGTCCTGCTGGTCGATGCGGTGACCTCGTTGGCCGGCTCGCCGGTGGAAACCGACGCATGGTCGCTCGACTTCGTCCTCACCGGCTCGCAGAAAGCCTTGGGATTGCCTCCGGGGCTGGCATTGGGGGTCGCGTCCGATCGGCTCGTGGCGCGTGCCAAGACGATCCCGGAGCGCGGTGCCTACCTTGATCTCGTGGCGTATCGCGAGGCGGCCGAGCGGCACCAGCCGACCAACACGCCGGCGATCCCCCAGCTCTTTGCGCTGGCCGCGCAGCTGGAGCGGATCGCGGCGGAAGGCGGGGTCACCGCGCGATGGCGGCGGCACGAGGCGATGCGCCGTCGGGTGGAGGCGTGGGTGGAGGGGACCGGCGGCCAGTTGGGATACCGGTTCCTGCCGACCGAGCACCGTCGATCGTGGACGGTGTCGTGCCTCGAGGTGCCGCGGGGGGCGAACGGACGGGATCTCGCGCGCGCCACCGCGGCGAGGGGATGGACGATCGCCGCCGGATACGGTGCGCTGCGCGAGCAGACGCTCCGCATCGGTCACATGGGAGACCATACGGTTGAGGGGCTGGAGACGTTGTTGGCCGTGATCGAGGAGGTCAGTCGATGAGCCACGTCGTCGTGGTGGCGGACAAGATCGCCGTATCCGGGCTGGAGCTGCTGGAGCGGGAAGAGCGCCTGACCGTGGTGTCGACGGTCGGGAAGCCCGAGGCGCTGCAGGAGGCGATGCGCGACGCCACCGCGTTGATCGTGCGGTCGGCGACGCGGGTCACGGGCGACCTGATCGACGCGGCGCCGAAGTTGATCCTGATCGGGCGGGCGGGAATCGGGGTGGACAACATCGCTGTGGAGGCGGCGACGCGCCGGGGGATCGCGGTCCTGAACGCGCCGGGCGCGAACACGGTCAGTGCCGCCGAGCACACCATGGCGTTGCTCCTCTCGCTCTTTCGACGGATTCCGGGTGCGCACCAGAGCATGCGGAGCGGAGAGTGGGATCGGCAACGGTTCGCGGGCGGAGAGGTCCGGGGCCGCACGCTCGGGATCGTCGGCTTGGGGCGGATCGGCGCACAGGTCGCGGGGCTCGCGCGGGCGTTCGGCATGCGCGTGGTGGCACACGATCCGTACCTCTCGGAGAGCCGCGCGCGGGAACGGGGAATCACCCTGGTGCCGTTCGACCGCCTGCTGAGCGATGCCGACGTCGTCACGCTCCACCTGCCGCTGACCGACGAGACCCGCCACGTCATCGACGGCAGGCGGTTGGCGCTCATGAAGCCGAGCGCGGTGATCGTGAACGCCGCCCGCGGAGGCCTGATCGACACCGAGGCCTTGGTGGAGGCGTTGGAGGCGGGGCGACTGGCGGGAGCGGCCTTGGACGTCTTCGAGCCCGAGCCGCTCCCGTCCGACTCGCCGCTCCGACGCGCCCCCAACGTGATTCTGACGCCGCACCTGGCCGCCTCGACGTCGGAGGCCCAGGACCGGGTCGCGCTCGAGATCTGCTCCGCGGTGCGCGACGCCCTCCTGACCGGCTCGATCGGGAGCGCCGTCAACCTACCGGGCTTCTCGGGCGACGTGCTCGGCCGCCTGCAGGCGGTGCTCGAGTTGGGTCGACGCATGGGCCGGCTCGCGACCGAGATCCTGCACGCCAGCGTGCAGGAGATCGAGGTGACGTACGGCGGTCACGACGACGAGGCGCCACGGCCGGTGATGCTCGCGACCCTGGAGGGCGCACTGTCGGCGATGGGAATCGGCCCGGTCAGCTTGGTGAACGCCTCGTTTCTGGCCAGTGACCGCGGGATCTCCGTGAGCCGGCGGGTGGGCGCGCCGGCCGCCGGCTTCGAGACCACGGTAGGGGTGACGGTGACGGGCGCCGAGCGCTCCGTGACCGTGGTCGGCGCGTCGCTCGGCGAGCAAATCGGAAGGGTGGTGGCGATCGACGGCTTCGTGGTCGATATCCCGGCGGACGGCCACGTCATGGTGCTCAGGAACCGCGACGTGCCCGGCGTGATCGGCCGCGTGGGCAGCGTGCTCGGAGCCGCGGAGATCAACGTGGCCTCGTATCACCAGTCGCGGATGGAGTCGCCGGGGTCGGGGGCGCTGGCGGCGATCGTGGTGGATCAGGCACCCGGTGCCGAGGTCCTCGAGAAGTTGGCGTCGCTGCCGGACGTCATCGAGGTCCGCTGTGCGGACCTCAACGGGAAGAGCTAGGCAGCCGGCCTGCGGGCACCGCCGCCGATCGTGCGGAAGGTGCTCACCGCAGCGGTCAGCCGCTCGGCGGCCTCCGCGAGACGAGCGGCCGAGCTCGCGATCTCCTCGGTCGATGCGCTCTGCTGCTCCGCGGCGGCGGCGATCTCCTGGGACGCGGCGACCACGGACTCGGTTCCGTGCGCGATGGTGTCGAGACGAGTCGTGATCTCCTCGACCAGCGATCGCGCCTCGCCGGCGGCGGCGGAGATCTCGTCGGTCCAGGCGCTCGTCTCCGCGGCGCTGTCCGCCACCTCCCGCAGCCCGGCTGCGGCCTGCTCGGCGGTGGTGCTGATGGCGCCGCTCGACTCGGCAAGCTGCTCAAGCCGCTCCCGCGTGGTGTCGATGCTGCGAAGAATCGTGCGGACGGTCTCCGCGGTGACGGTCGCCGCCCGGCCCGCTTGGGACGCCAGCTTGCGCACCTCGTCCGCCACGACCGCGAAGCCACGTCCTTCTCCCTGTCCCGCCCGTGACGCCTCGATCGCGGCATTGAGCGCCAACATGCTCGTCTGCGAAGCGATCGCACGAGCCTGGGTGACGAACTGCTCGATCTGTTTCGACCGGGCCGCCAACTCCTCGGCGTCCCGGGCGGCGTCTTCGAGGCCGCCCACCGCCTGGGCCAGCAGGGCACCACCCGCGGTGAGGGCCTCGGCGTGGCGCTGGGCGGTGTCGCGCAAGGCCGCGTTGCGCTGCGCCGCAAGCTGCGCGCCCTGATCCAACTGCTGCGCGATGGCGCGGATGCGCGCGGCGTCACCGACGGTGCGGCCCACCAGATCGGCTTGATCGGTCGCCTGCTCCGACAGGCTCTGGCAGGTATCGGCCATCTCCTGGGTCGAGGCCGACATCTCCTCCGTGCTCGCCGAGATCTCCTGGGCCATCCCACCCGACTCCTCCGCCGCCGCGCGGATCTGTCCCACGAGGTCCCGGAGCGCGGCGACCATGGTCTGGATCGCCGTCAGCAGCGCACGCACCTCGCGGGAACCGCCGGCAGCGCTCGGCGTCACCGCAACGGTGAGATCGCCCTCGGCCACGCGGCTCGCGACGTTGCCCGCAGCCTGCACCGGCTGGGTCACGCGGCGGTTGAGCCAATCGGTGGCCCAATACAGGAGGAGCAACGAGATCGCGACGGCCGCCGTCGCCGCGACGCCCATCGTAAGCCGGGTCCGACCGATTGCGTCCAAGGCCGACGCGGCGGGTTCCCACGCCACCGCCCACCAGCGGCCGCCGTTGACCGGCACGACCGCTGCGGCGTTCCGGCGCCCGTCGGCCGAGCGGAACGCGACGAACCGCGCATCGGGTAGGAGGGAGCGGCCCACGTCGCCCAGGGGCCGGAGGAGACGGGTGGAGTCGGCGGACACGATGACCATGCCCGCCGAATCCGCGATTTCGACGCGCGCGTCAGTCGGCTCGCCGGTCGCGAGGATCGCGGCGAGGCCGGCCATCCGCAGCGACGCCTTCAGGACCCCGGCGGGACCGCCCGAGTCGGAGATCACCGCGGCGAGGTCGAGTGCCACCGTGGCGGCCGACTGATCGTACGCCGGGTCGGACTCGTACCACGCTCGCGCGAACGCCGTCTGCCACCAGGCCTCGTCCGCCTGGACGAAGTCGGACGTCGCATTCGTGACGACCGCGTTGAGACCCCGTCGCTCGGTGAACAAGATGTGGGCGAAGTCCGAGCCGTCCCGGTACGCGCGCAGAAACGCGGCGAGCGCGGTATCGACCTGCAGTGAGGGGGCGGAGAGGAAGGCGGTCTCGAGCTCCGCGGTGGGCATCCGGTCCAGGCCGCGCGCGTCCACCGTCGCCCCGGCGGCCCGAGCCGCTTCGCGGACCGCCGGCGTCCGGGCGAGCATGCGGACGTCCCGGCGACGATCCCCGAGGTAGAGGTCGACCACGGCGGCAGCGCGTTGTGCGAGGGACTCCAGACGGGACTCGGCCGATCGTCGCAGATCGGATTGCACGGCGCGGTCCGCCAACACCGCGGCGCCCGCGATCACGAGGACGACGAAGGGCGCGCCGACCACCAACACCCGACGGCGGAGGTCCGTGGAGGCGACTGGCATATGGCTGCGCAAGGTACGGCAGGCTTCCAGGGGCGGCAAGCGGTGGTAGATTACGCCCACCATGACCGACGCCCACGGTATCGGCGGTGCATACGACCCGCAGGCGGTCGAGGCGAAATGGCGCCGCCGCTGGGAGGAGCGGCGCACCAATGCGACCGACCTCGAGGGGGCACACCGGCCGTTCTTCCAACTCATGATGTACCCGTACCCGTCGGCGGAGGGGTTGCACGTCGGTAACGTGTTCGCGTTCGTCGGCGCGGACATCAGCGGCCGGTATCATCGCCTGGAGGGATGGGACGTCTTCGAGCCCATCGGCTTCGATGCGTTCGGGATTCACTCGGAGAATTACGCGCTCAAGGTCGATACCCATCCGGCCACACTCATCCCCGCCAACATCGCGCGCTTCCGGGAGCAGCTCCATCGCATCGGACTGATGCTGGACTGGGACCACGAACTCTCCACCACCGACCCGGCATACTACAAGTGGACGCAGTGGATCTTCCTGCAGCTGTACCAGGCCGGGTTGGCGGTCAAGCGACGTGCTCCGGTGAACTGGTGCCCCGAGTGCAAGACCGTGCTCGCGAACGAGCAGGTGATCGACGGCTATTGCGAGCGCCACCCGGACAGCCGCGTCCGCCAACGTCTGCTGGAGCAATGGTTTTTCCGCATCACCGAGTATGCAGAGCGCCTCCTGGAGAATCTCCGGAGTCTCGACTGGTCGGACTCCACCCGCTCGATGCAGACGAACTGGATCGGCCGCTCGG
>JABAOE010007784.1_pt2 | contig 11887 bp, 9 predicted proteins | sample 7062141 | NCBI WGS metagenome assembly JABAOE01 (sample SAMN14538627, study PRJNA623070) | marine sediment metagenome | biome: marine biome [ENVO:00000428]; feature: marine pelagic biome [ENVO:01000023]; material: deep marine sediment [ENVO:00002113] | place: India: Gulf of Khambhat ...
CCCATTATCAGGCCGAGCCACAGCAGCACGGTTTGCCAGTTGATCTGCGTGGTCGCCACCAGTCGGTCCGGCCCGCCAAGTGCGTAGCGCTGCCCGAGGCTTGCTTCGACCACTCCGCCGTTCCGCTCGGCCAGGTCTGCCAGGGACTGCGCACCATAGATTCTCTGTTGTGGAAACTGGTGCAGTGCGTCGTCCGCGTTGCCGGCAGCCAGTACGAACGGGGGCTGTCCTTGCGCAAGAAACAGCAGTTTGTCCGGCCGCCAGCCTACCTCCAGCTGCACATTTGCATTTGCCGGTCCGCGCGTAAGGATAATTTTGAAGCGGCTCGATCTCGCTTTATTAATTTTTATCGGCTCACTCATCACCGCGTTGTCGTTACGGATGATGTGATGATAGGAACCGTGGGCTGCTTCGAGCCAGCGATCGCGACGTTCCGACCAGTACATGACGCGCGCAGAAATTACCGTGTTGGGCTCGGGCAGAACGACGCGCAGCCGATCGACCACCGGCGCGCCGCCGAGGGAATATATTCGCCCGCCGTCTTCGGCATCGACGCTGTCCGATTCCAGGGTAATAAACTTCCTGGATGTGTCCGGAGTGCCCTGCACATACACGCCCATAACCTGCGACAGGTGCCATTCGTCTGGCAGGCCTTTCCAGCGGATGCGCAGGAAATCGAAATCACCGCGGCGCAGTACGATGCGCCGTTGCTCGATGCTTTCCGAGTCCTCGCGCAGGTAGGCGACCACGGCCGAGCCCACGGCTATCCATTGCTGCAGGTCATTGCCGCCGTCGACCATGACCTGGCCCATGAAACCGGGCTCTATCTGGCCCCAGACCAGGTCTATCGCGGAGACGATGCCGTCGCTTTGCCTTGTGTCGAGGATGTAGGCAACCAGCCGCTGGCCCCCGTCCGGCGCCAGCAAAGCCCCGAGATCGACTTTGAATCGTGTGCTGTCGCCCTCGCGTTCGAGCGTCAGTCTGTCATCGTCGGCGCGGCTTTCCGCTTCATAAAGCGGCAGCACAGGCAGCGGATTGCTCTGTTCGATTGATTCCCGGTGTTCTGTGGGCGGCTCGAATATCCGTGACAGCGGATTTCCCGCACCGTTGTAGACGCCGACGTCACGCAGCGCCGGGTCGGTCACCGACTGGTTCACCTCGAGCGGAAGCTCGACCGCATAGAAACTGGCTGTCTCACTTACTTCGATGGGAAAGCCCCAGGCGTAAGCGGAGATTTCGGGTGCGTCAGCAGACGCGTTATCCGGTTGCGCGGCGCTCGCAAGCGGCAACAGCAGGAAACAAGTAACTAACAGAGCCGGCTTCATTCTTTCTTGCCGCTGGCGCTGGCTTCTCGCGGCGGTGCCGGCGCGTAGTAGCCGACCACGAGTAGCAGTGCGCCGACGCCGAGGAAGGAAACAATCCTGGCGACCGTGCCGGTATTACCGAGATCGACCATGAACAGCTTGATCACGACAATTCCCATCAAACCGGTACCGACCATCCAGACCCAGCGCTTCTGATAACGCGCGCCCCAGATCATGCCGCCGAAACCGAGGATGGCCCAGTAAATCGAGAGCGCGGACTGGACCGAAACCGAATTTGCCAGCGCTCTCTGCTGCCACGCAACCTCACCCAAATGATGCACACCACGTACCACGCCTATCGTGGTGAGCACCAGGGCGGTCAGCGACCACATGATAGTCGCGAGCCGCAATCCCTCCTGGCCGAGCCGCTCGCTGCTCGTTTTCAGGGTGACAATCAGCAGCAGTGCGGCTCCCAGGGCAACGATCGTCAATACGTCGAACGGATTGAGTATCGGAACATACGGTAACGGACTTGGGTTGCCCGGATTATCGACGCCGGCTACGGCAACCGCCAGCAACTGCATGATTATCAAAACTGCCGCTGCCGCCAGGTATGCACCCCGGTAACGTTGTAATGGCCACGCAATCTTCTGCCGCGCAAGCAATATAAAAAACGCGCCGAGCGAAGGTATAAGCATGGCGGCACTGCCGGACCACACCATGCTCAGATCAGCCTCGCCGATTCGCCAGTGGACTTCGTAGGCAATGATCGCGGCAATGATCAGCACGCCGGCGAAATGCCAGCCCGATTCGACGTGACCATCGCCAGGATCATAGGCACGAAGCAAAGCGAAATGCGCGACGGCAGCCATTATCCAGGAGAGCGTGCCAAGGCCTTCGAGCACATGATAGTGTTCGAATATATAAAGGAGTGCGACCAGCGGCAGCAACGGCAGGAAGCCAAGCGTCGAGCGCCGCGCCGCAGTCCAATGGAATTGTCGCCCGAGCCACGCGAGTGCTCCGGCACTCACGGCGAGGAATGCGGTAAAGACGTGCAATTGCATGTTGGCGGTAACGCGATCCGAGATTTCTCTTGAACCGGTGCCTAGCCACCAGCCGAGTCCCCACAGCAGCAAGGGTGCCGAAAGCCAGGACTGGCCGCGGATCGGTTTTTTATCCGCAGCGAGATATTGCGCCGAGAATATGGAAGCAACACTGATCAGCAAGCCGCCGAGAACATTGCCGTTCAACACCGGAATACCCAGGTCGTTTTTCCAGCCGTACTCTGCATAGGCGATACCGGCCGCGATGAGCAATGCGGAGCCGGCGAGCCTCGCGAGTATTCGCTCTTGCCTGACGGCAATCCAGACGAGGGCAGCGCCCTCGAGCGACCAGGCAACGGCTGTCCATCGCCCATCGAGCGCAAGCGGTATCGCAATGGTCGCAAACGCCACGCCGAGTGCGATGAATGACTCGATCAGCAGCCGCATCTGCTTTTCCTTCATGCGGTGCAGCCATGTTGCGATCAAGGTATAAAGCACGGCCAGCGATATCGCGCTGAGCGCCAGGCCGTACTCGGTGTTGTCGACGAGCTGCGATTGCAGCGCGAATGCGATGACCGGCGTGCCGAAGACCAGGGTTCCATCGACGATGCCGCGCAGATCCGGTGGTTGACGAAAAGCAAAGAGGACTGCGATCGCCTGGTAAAACAGAAAGAAGGCGATCAGAAATGGCTCGACACTGGCAAATAATTCCGGCCGGTAATACTCATAACCCCAGTACGTGCCGACGCCGAATGTAAATGCGAATCCGATGACGTTGAGTACCCGCCACGGCCGGTACCAGGCGATGCCGAGCACCGCGGCGTTCAAGACGAGGTAATAACTGAACAGCGCGACATGATTCCCGGGGCCGGTCGAAACCAGCACCGGCGCCAGAAAACCGCCAACGGTTCCCAGTATGGCCAGCACCATCGAGTTTTGCAGAACCGCAAGAATGCCCGTGAATCCGGTCAGTGCCACGAAAAGTGCAAAAGCGAAGGCAGCCGGGATGATCTCATGCAGTCGGAGTGCCGCGAAGATCGTCAGGTACAGGATACCGATACCGCCGCCCTGCAAGCTCAATGCATAAACCGGCAGCTTCTCGCGAAGCCGCCAGCCGAGCGTCAGCAACGCGATCGCAGCCACAGAAACCGCAAGATAGCGCGCTTCTATCGACAGGACGATATATCCCTGGTCGACGGCATACTTCAAAAGAAACGCCACGCCGAAAAAGGAAACGATGACCCCGACCTTGACCGGTACGTTGCCGGTCGTCAGCCACTCCTTTGCCATCTCGACCGCCTTGTCGAACAGATCGGGAGTCCCGGGCTTTGGCTGCGTTGGCTCGGCAAGTACCTTTTCGGGCTGCTTCGCCGCTTTCTTGACAGTTTTTGGCGCGGCAGGCGCAGGAACGAGCGGTGTTGCAGGTCGCTCGGACTCGCGCGCCGCAGCCGGCGGCCGTTCCGGAGAACGGGCTTCAATTGCGCGCTCGAGCCGCCCGCTCAGTCTCTTGATTTTGTCTTCTAAAGAACGGTTTTGCTCCAGCAGATAACCAAAAGCGGCGCCGACCGCGAAACCGAGAAGCACGCCGCCTGCCGTGCCGAACCACACACCGATCAGACCCCCAATTACGATGTACATCCATTGCATGGTCAGATCGGCTCCTGATTGGAATCATCCAGGTTCGTACCTGTCCCTGGATGCGGGACATTATACGCCTCGACCTGTCATTCCGTATCCCCGGATACTGCTGACAGCATCCGGGCCGTATTGCCATGAAACATTTACCGCTCGAAAAGTGGGAACCTCTGATGGCAACTCGGGCCTATATGTCTGTCGACCGAAGGGCGCATCAGCTGATTGCATTAGCATCCCTGCTCGCCTTCGCCTTGTTTGTCGGGACGCGATTCCGGATCGCGCGCCAGTCGCCCAAAAATCTTGCCGATACGTTTCTGGTTATTGCATGCAGAAATGACTTTCGACACCAGTCGCCTAACTGATCTAATCTTCGAGGAAGCGCGCTGGCCGATTTGTCAGTAAATCATTCACCAGGACCTTACAAGGAGAGTAGAGATGGTCGATAACAAAGCGATGGGTATCAGGGAACTCAGTTGTGACGAGATTCAGCTGGTAAGTGGCGGAGACTGGATGGACAGTACTGCATTTCGTGGCGGTGCCATTGGCGGCATGCTCGGTTCAATCCTCGGCGCCGGACTCACCGGCTCTTCCGCAGGCGCAGGGAGCTACGGAGCGATCGGCGCCGCACTGGGTTTTTCATTCGGATTGGGATGGGGTGTCGGCACCCTGATATACGATTACGCGGCGCTTCGGCGCTAGGCCTTGCGCCGGGTCTGAACAGGAAATGGCTATGAGCCCAGGGAAATGGCGCGGTTTCGGAATCGCTTTCATCGTTTTTGTCGTTGTAGCGTCCCTGATGATATATAAAACAGGCGGTTTCCTAGAAATCGGCATCGTTGGCGTCGGAATTCTTTTGTTGTGCGCTGCGGTGATTGGCGTGTTGCTGTATTTTTTTGTGAGAGACGAGCCGGAAGATTCGGGCTTTCATTAAACCGGCGTCGAGGTATTGTATAGTCGGCTGGTGAAGATGCGGTTTTCATCAGCCGACATTTCTTACTTCCTGATCGCGAATGTCATCGTCCTGGGAACAGTCGCGTATGCCTGCGTGCTGCAAGCCGGCTATCCCGATTTCTACTATCTGACCGTCCAGGAAGACGAATACCTCGAGTGGTCGAGCTTCTGGGCATTTATGCTGGCCACCGCGGCTTTTATGCGAAGAGCCGCCGACTTTCGTCGCGCGACGCATGCATTTCCATGGTTTCTCCTTGGCGTTGCGCTGTTTTGCTTCATCGTCGCCATGGAGGAGATTTCCTGGGGTCAGCGATTGTTGGGCTACAGACCGCCCGTCTTTTTCCTCGAACATAACTTCCAGCAGGAATTCAATTTTCACAATGTCATCGAGACTGATTTCAGGAAGCTGGCGCTGACACTTGTCATTGCAGGCTACGGTATCGTGCTGCCACTGCTTGCTCGTTTCGCAACCCTGCATGACTGGTATAGGCGGCTCGGCATCGTCGCCCCCCCCATCGCGCTGCTGCCTGCATTTGCCGGTGCCTTCCTGCTCTACGTCCAGTATCCCTGGAGCCACTCGGGTGAGTGGGTCGAGCTGATGCTCGGGCTCGGCTTTCTATTCAGTGCCGTGGCGACCCGATCCGATCATGGTGGTGACCGCAGGCTGTTTTCGGGAGACCGTTTTAGCCCGACCACGTTCACGGCTATCGCGTCTGTCGGCGTTTTTGCCCTTGGACTTCTCAGTGCGGCTGTAACGCGCGGGCAGCGAGACGCCGACCCTGCAATTTTACAAGCGGCAAGAATCGAAGCGGAGGCAATCGCCAGCGACTTCGTGAGTGGCCTGGCGAGTTCCAATTGCAATCTTCACAAACGGCTATATACGTTTGTAGTGGAGTACGATCAGTTCGAGCTTCTCGAAGGAAGCTTCTCCGGATTACAGTCGCAGGGATTGCCGAGGGAACGCGCGGAATTCTTTCTTGACCCCTGGAATTCTCCGTACTGGATTCGCGATCGTTGCGACAGGGACAACAGCAGTCGAGTCTCATTTGTCTATTCATTCGGCCCGAATCGCCGCCGGGATTCCTCGCGCACCGAGATACTCGGCGATGATGTCGGCTCTTTTATTGACATGAGATAAACCATGCATTGCGGGCCTAAGCCTGTTTCATGCTCGGTTCGTCTATAGAGGTATAAGAAAAACTGGAAAAATTACAACGGGACGATCCGGAGTCTGTGACGGACGAATAGTATTCGAAAGGAGGGGCTGTGCCCCCCTTCTCTTATCCTGACTGGATTATTGGCGAGTGAATCGCTGACTCTCGGGACAACTTCAGCTCTTCCCGGGACCATTGTTGCAAGTATGACGCCACATATTTCTGTGTCTCCGGCATCAAGTGAGAGCAGCTTGCTTTTCGTCGGTCTTCGGGGTTTCCGGAGCAGGTCCCGCTTCCTCTTTCTCCTGCATTGCCTTGAGAATCTTCTCGGGCGTTATCGGCAGGTCTTTTACCCAGACTCCGGTCGCATTCGCTATGGCATGCGCGACCGCGCCGAGCACGGGTAGCGTGCTTCCTTCACCGATTTCCTTGGCGCCGAACGGTCCACGTGGCTCGTACGAGTCGACGAAGCCGCTGAAGATCTCTGGTGCATCCTTGATCGTCATGGTCAGATATCCTTTCAGGCTCGGGTTCAGGAGCTGGCCCTGTTCGTCGAACTCCACGCCTTCCATAATCGTCTCACCCGCACCCATCACGATCGCGCCCTCGACCTGGCCGTTTGCGGCCTGCGGGTTAATGGGCGTGCCACAGTCGTGATAGTCGGTGAATTTCTCGATGTCCACCTTGCCGGTCTCCAGGTCGACGCTGACTTCGCATACCGAGCTGCCGAAGGAATAGGCGGGACTCGTACCAACGGTTGCCCCTTTATAGTCTCCGCCGAGCCCCTCGGGCGGCTTGTACCACCCGGTTCCGACCAGCGGGCCATTGGCATTGAAGTATTGCCTCGCTGCCTCTTCCCACGGAACGTTCCTGGAAGGATCACCTTTTATGAACATCTTTGCGTCCTTGACTTCGATGTCCGCCTCGTCGCATTCAAGTATTTTTGCCGCGTACGGTTTCATCTTCCCCACGACTTCCGTACCTGCGCGAGCCACCGCATGGCCAGCCATGAAGGTGACGCGCGAAGAATACGATCCGAGGTCTAGCGGAGAGATGTCGCTGTCTTCGCTGCGTATGCGCACACGCGAAGCAGGTATTCCCATCGCCTCGGCACACATCTGCACCAGTACCGTATCGCTGCCCTGCCCGATTTCCGCAGCGCCGATCATGAGCACAACTGCCATGCCGTCCTCTGATACTTTTACGACCGAGTTGGCATGCGGGAATATCGACTTCTTCTGGAAAGGCTCACGTGGCTTCTCATGCGAGAGCTGGACCTGGCCACGGTAGATGCAATAGCCGGCGCCGGACACGAATCCGCCACAACCGATGCCGATTCCCTTGCCCTTTTCAAGCTTGCCGTATTTCTTATCCCACGAAGATTCTTCGGCGACGGTATCCAAGGTCGCGGTGAACTCGCAGCTCCCGATGTCGAGGTCGTTGACCGTCATCGTGTTCGGCGTCATTGCGTTGCGTCGGCGAAGCTCCACCGGATCTATCCCCAGTTCATCCGCAGCCATGTTGAGCAGGCACTCGAATGCGAATCGCGGCTGCGGGACCCCATGGCCACGCATCGCACCGCATGCGGGCTTGTTGGTCATGACCCGGAAACCGCGGTAGCGATAGTTTGGAATGTGATAGAGCGTCGGCATCATGGCGCCCGCGTAATAGGCGGTGGCCACGCCGAACGATGAATATGCGCCACCATCGAGATAAATCTCGCTGTCTACCGCGCGAATCGTGCCGTCTTCGTCCAGGCCTACCTTGAGTTTCATGTGTTGTTTGTGACGGCCGCGCCCGTACTTGAACATCTCGTCGCGCGAGTAAACCATCTTGACCGGTCGCCCGGTCGCCCGGCTCAAGAGCGCCGAGCAGATGTCGAGCGGGGATGTCGCCGCCTTGGCCCCGAAACCGCCGCCAACGGTGGGCCGGATGACACGTATCTGCCCCAGTGGAATGTGCAGGACGTGCGCCATCATGTATTGCACGTAAGGCAATACCTGGGTCGATGTATACAAGACCAGGGTCCCGTCGTGTTCCCAGGTAGCAATCGAAGCATGCGGCTCCAGCGGCGACTGATAAACATTGTTGCCGGTAAAGACTTCTTCGCGCACGTAATGCGATTCGGCGAGAGCCTTCTCGATGTCGCCGAAGTCCTGATCGACTACGGTGTTGATATTGTTCTTGTACTTCTCGTGGATCAGCGGCGCACCGTCAGCTATTGCATCCATGGGATCGAGCAGGACCGGCAATTCCTCGAACTCGACTTCGATCAGGGCGAGCGCCTGTTCGGCGGTCTCCTCGTCGATCGCCGCCACCGCGGCGATCGGGTCACCGACATGACGAACCTTGTCCTTGGCGAGAACGTCCTCGTCATAACGTGCGGGTGAAACGCCGTGTTTGGTATCCGTTACGTCGGCGCCCGTCAGGACGGCGAGCACGCCAGGCAATGCTTTCGCCCTGGAAACGTCGAGCTTCTTGATGAGGCCGTGTGCAATCGGGGAGCCGAGAAGTTTGCCGTGAACCATGTTCGGCAAGTAAATATCCGCCGTATAGGTGGCCCGTCCCGTTACCTTGTCCGCGGCATCGACACGCGGAATTGAAACGCCTACGCCGCCTTGATTCGATTCGCCGGTCTGGCTTTCGCTACCGCTGTATTTCCCGTAATTCTGAACCGCCCGCATTATCCCGGTGTACCCCGTGCATCGACAGAGATTGCCGACCAGGGCTTCCTTTATTTCCTCGTCAGCAGGCTCCGGATTCTGTCTTAGCAGTGCGGTTGCAGACAACACCATGCCGGGCGTGCAAAAACCGCATTGCATCCCGCCCTCATTCACGAAAGATTTTTGCAGAGCAGTCAATTCGCCGTTTGCATCGAGACCTTCAATTGTCGTAATCGCTTTGCCATTGACCGTCGAGGCAAGTACGAGGCAACTGTTTACCGCCTTGTCATCGATCAACACGGTGCACGCACCGCAGTCCCCTTGTCCGCAGCCCTTTTTTGCACCGGTCAAGCGGAGCTTGTCGCGCAGAACGTCGACCAGGGTGTCGCTGTCATCGATGGCGACCGTGTACTGGCGCCCGTTTACATTCAGTGTCTGTAAGTTTTGCATGATCTCACCCTTTCGCGCGCTGCTCGGCGGCCTGCAGCGCGCGTCTCGTCAGGACCCCCACGAGTTCGCGCCGGTATTCTGCTGAACCGCGCAAATCAGAGATCGGTTGAGCTGCCTCCATGGCGGCCCTGGCTACTTCATCGAATGAATCGCCGTTCAATTTGCGTCCCTCGAGCCAAAGTTTGGCTGCGTCTACCTCGACCGGTTTGGGCGCTACGGCGCCCAGCGCGATGTGCACATCGTGCACCGCTCCGTCGTTATCCAATATCAGGCTCGCCGCGGCGGTTGCTACCGCGATCGAATTGCCCTTACGCAGACCGAAGCGGGCGTAGGCGGCTCCAAAACGAGCCGGCGGGCGTGGCACGACAATCGACGCCAGCAATTCGTCCTGGGCAAGAATGGTTTCACGCGGTCCCGTGATGAGGTCCTGCAACGGCAGCTCGCGAGGACCCTGTTTGGAGAAAACCACTGCGATGGCACCCAGAACGATGAGAACCGGAGGTAGATCGGCGCAGGGATTTGCGCCGGCAATGTTGCCACCGATGGTTGCTGTATTGCGTATCTGCCTGGTCGCCATCTGGCTTGCGGCATCACGGATAATCTCGTAGCCCCCGCTGATCAATGGCGATTCGTCTAACTCGGTGATCGTCGTCAGGGCGCCGATTCGTAAACCATCAGCCTCCTCGGTGATTCCGTGCATCGCATCGATGCGTTCCAGGGTCACCAGGTGGCTGACGCCGTTGCCATTGTTCTTCAGATCGACGAGAACGTCGGTGCCACCAGCCAGCAACCTGACGTCGGGCGATAATCTGGACAATAATTCTGCTGCATCTTCGTAGCTTGTCGCTGCGTGCAGCTCGAGTGCCGAAATGTGCATGGTTGGACTCTCTAGGCTGAACTCCCTTTGCGGCGAAATTCACCGCCCCAGGTTTTTCTAGCGCATGCCTCAGGTACCCTCTATGCGGGCTTATACCTAGTATCTGCATTAAGTGTTTGATCTTATAGCCACAATATTGCGCGGCTGCGACATTAGTCCCTCATATCCAGGTACTCGGCATGAAAAGTGAGCAGTGTGTGAGTTTCCTCCAATGGGCGTTGCCGCAGCTGCGAATGCGCTGGCCGGGCTTTCGCAGGGTACGCAAGCAGGTGTGCAAACGCCTCGACCGGCGACTGCGGGATCTCAACATGGAAAGTGTCGACGAATACAGGGCCTATCTGGAGTCGCACGCCGAAGAATGGCAAACCCTGGATTCCCTGTGCCGAATCACGATCTCACGGTTCCACCGTGACAAGGAAGTATTCCGGTACCTGACACGGGAGGTACTGCCCTCACTGATCGTCGGAGCCCGCGAGCGCGGTGATACCGCGTTGCGAATCTGGAGTGCCGGATGCGCTTCTGGTGAAGAGCCCTATACGCTTGCAATCATGTGGGCAGTAGAACTTCAGGATCGTTACCCCGAGATGACGATCGACATTGTGGCCACGGATGCTGATCCGGTAATGCTGCGGCGCGCGCGCGAGGCCCGATACGAATTCGGTACTTTGAAAGATCTCCCCGAGACCTGGCGCCATCGGGCCTTCACGCGAGAGGATGATACTTATCAACTGAAGCCGGAGTATGCGCGGGTTATCGCGTTCCTCGAGCAGGACATCCGTCAGCAACAACCCGAAGGCCGTTTCGATCTCGTGCTCTGCCGCAACCTGGTGTTCACATACTTCGACGATTCCCTTCAGCTGGAGCTATCAGGGCGTATCGTCGATGTCATGCATGACGGTGCTGCGTTTGTTCTTGGAACTCATGAGCAACTGCCGGAAGGCGCACAACAGCTTTCGCCGTGGTTCGCTGATCAACGCATATATCGAAAGGTCAGTAACATCGATTCGGACCCGGCCGAAACCGGCCACTAAAAAAATGCGCTAACCTCCAGTTGAAGAAAAATTACAGTCAGGAGATCGAAATGAAACGATTCATGCCGCTGCATTATGGCTTCGAAAAGCCCACCCCGGAAATCATGGCGACCTGGGGACAGTGGTTCCAATCGGTCGCCGACAAGATCGTGGACCAGGGCGGCTTTCATGGCGGCGCGCGAGAAATCTCGCATGACGGCAGCAAGGACCTGCCGTTGGGCATAGGCTCCATCACCGGGTACTCGATTATCAATGCCGATAGCCTCGAGGCTGCAGAAGCGATCGCGCAGGATAACCCTTTCATTGCAAGCATCCGGGTCTATGAAATATCGGAAGCGTAGGTCCGTATAAACAGTAATCTTCTATAAGGGAAAAGGGGTCATGCAATCTGCAACGCTAAGAGCGAGTCTGAAATTCCTGGCGAATGTCGACGAACCACTCGTCTACGTTCCCTCCAAAGGCGGTGGTGATGAAACCGAGCACCACGGCAATTTCACGCTGCAGGAAGTGGCTGTGCATAATGCTCGCGAACTCGAAACCGCCCCCAGCCTGGATCTCCAAGGATTCAAACTGGTGCGACAGGAGAGTGAAGTCGAGGATTTCTATGACGATGCGCAGATCGAATCGACTTATCACGATGAAGTAACAGCGCTGCTCAAGGAGAATACGGGAGCAGTGCGAATCGAGATCTTCGACGATACCAGACGCTCGACTTCAGTCGAGCGACAAAGGGAAAAGGGTATTCGCGAACCGGCATCAATCGTGCACAACGACTACAC